>Ga0210400_10003774_pt1 | contig 13306 bp, 14 predicted proteins | sample IncBWH26MmetaG_FD_155456 | JGI IMG/M metagenome (GOLD analysis project Ga0210400, IMG submission 155456) | Forest soil microbial communities from Barre Woods Harvard Forest LTER site, Petersham, Massachusetts, United States - Inc-BW-H-26-M | ecosystem: Environmental > Terrestrial > Soil >...
CGATCGCCCAGCAGCGATCGATGGGATGCTGGGCCGTGGAGCGGAGCCGTCGTCGCGTGCTCTGCTGATTGCGTATCCGCAGCCAAGGAGAACGCGAAGCAGCGAGCCCAAACTGCGGCGGATCGGTTCAAGGCGCGGATCGACAATCTCCGACTGGACCGCGGCGATGGGTAGCTTCACTGATGCCCTCTCGCATCGCATCCGCGCTCGACGGGGTGCGCGCGCCATCCGCCACCCGAAGGGCGCCGGTGTCGTCATGTGGTGCTCGTCATGCCGAGCTGAGCTGCTGCGAGCAGCGCCAGGGAAGGCGCCGACCATGAAGGCGCAACGTAACGCCTACGACGCGCACGCTAAGGTCTGCTCACTGCGGCATCTGCCACGCGAGGCAACTCGGCAGGCGATCGAGCGCTGGGCGCACAGGATGATACGGCGGGCTTGGTGGCATCGGCGGCGATGGATCGTGGTCGGTGCCGTGCTGGCATCGGTGGGCGGCGCAGTGCTGGCATGGTGGCGCTGGTGAGCAAACCGGACCGTGCTGGCGTGGCGTTGCTAGGGTGTGAGCGTGGCTGAGAGCAGCGACAGCTCAGGCAAGCGCCGTCGAGGACCAGGACGGAAGTTTGCCGCTGGCACCAGCGGCAACCCTGGTGGCAGGAGCGCGGAGCGCGAAGAGCTGCGCCGCTACCTGCGCGAGTCGTTCGGGCGCGACTCGATCGACGGTATTGCGACCATGGCAGGTCTGATGCCCGGCAAGCGTGCAGCCAAAAGCGAGAAGGTCAAGCTCGACGCGTACAAGTGGCTCGGCGAGCAGAGCATCGGCAAGGCTGCGCAGGCGATCACCGGGCTTGGCGATGCGCCCCTGTTCAACCTCGACCTGTCGCAGCTCACTGGCGATCAGCTCAAGCAGCTCGAGGCGATCCGCGGCGCCATCAAGGTCAAGCCGTGACGCTACTCGACAAAATTGACACTGGCATCCTCGCTGTCATCTTGATTTGGTTCGTGATGGATCGCTTTGGGCTCTACTTTAGGGCGCCAAAGTGATCGAGCTTGCTGCGCTGCTTGATGACGTGGCACTCGACCGCGAGCTCGTGCGGCGCATCGGTCTGCGCAAGTTCATCGCGCTTGCTTGGTCGCAGGTAGAGGCCGCGCCGTTTGTGCCGTCGTGGCATATCGATGCGATTGCCGATCACCTGTCAGCGGTTTCACGCGGCGAGATCGATCGCCTCGTCATCAACGTGCCGCCGGGATGCTCGAAGTCCATCGTCACGTCGGTACTGTGGCCAGCCTGGCAGTGGATCGTCGAGCCCGAGCACAAGTTCATGGCCGCGACGTTCGATGCGGCCCTTGCGCGCCGCGACGCGCTCAAGATGCGTGCACTGGTCAAGTCGCCTTGGTTTCAGGCGCGCTGGTCAAAGACACGCATCAACGACGGCCCCGACGTCCAAGAGACGATGGGCGTATATCACACCACCGCAGGCGGCTTTCGTTTCTCGACGACGGTCGGCGGTGGCGCGACTGGGTGGCATTGCCATACGCAGATCCTTGACGATCCGGTAAAGCCCGAGGATCTCAATGTCGAGCCTGATAGCGCGCGCCAGGTGCTCGAGCGCGTTTGGGAGTGGTGGCGCGGCACCATGGCGAGCCGCAAGGCCGATCCGTCAAAGTTCCGCCGCGTCGTCATCATGCAGCGGCTTCATGAAGAGGACCTGGCCGGCCGCTGCATCGAGGAGGGCTACACGCACCTAATGCTGCCGATGCGCTACGAATCATCGCGTCGCTGCGTCACGCCGTGGGGCGGCGACAGGCGCGAGGTCGAGGGCGAGCTCCTGTGTCCCGATCGCTTCGATGAGACGAGCGTCAAAAAGACTGAAGCGGACATGGGCTCACGCGTTGCCGCCGCCCAGCTCGGCCAGCGGCCCGCGCCAGCAGAGGGCAATATTTTTCAGCGCGCGTGGCTGGCGCACGTGTGGACGGGGCGAGTCGTCGACCTACCCGACGGTGTGCGTCTCGTACAGAGCTGGGACTGCTCGTTCAAGGACTCAGCGACTGCTGACTTCGTTGCGGGGCATCTATGGGCTTATAGCGATGGAGAGTTCTATCTCGTCGACCGCGTGCACCGCCGCATGGGCCTACCCGAGACGGTGGCGGCGATCCGTGCGTGGGCCGAGAAGTATCCGGCGGCGCGTGCAAAGCTCATCGAGGACAAAGCCAACGGCCCCGCCGTCGAGCAGGTGCTGCGCCATGAGATGCCCGGCATCATCATGCTCGATCCGAAGATGCTGGGCGGCAGCAAGGTCGCCCGCGCGCACGCCGTATCGCCGTTCTTCGAGGCGGGCAATGTGTTCCTCCCAGTCGGTGCGCCATGGGCAGAGGAGTGGCGCGAAGAGCTGGCGTCGTTCCCGTTCGGACGCAACGACGATGACGTGGACGCGACGACACAGGCGCTGATCTACCTCGACAACAACAAGGGTGTGTCGTTCGGTGATGAGACCTACAAGCCAGCGCGGAGGTCGTTTTGAGCGCCGTGCGCAACCCTCGCGAGCCGCGCCCGGGAAAGCCTGCACGTCGACGGATGTTCGTCGCCGAGAAGCGTGAGATCAAGAAGACGTGGTCACCGTTCGACGCTCAGGAGGATGGCGTGGCGACGTCTCCACATGGCGCTGCGATTGGCGATGATGACGATGATGCAAACGTCGTCAAGAGGACCTTCTAATGCGAGCCGAGGCGGCACGTAGCAAGTTGCACCGGCTCTTTGGCGTTGAGTCGCCATCGCTCCCCGAGCGCTCGCTCATGCGCAACGCCGACGCCGATGACGGCGCGCGAGTCGTCGCGCTGCAGTCGTGGCTCAGCTCGCCGGCATACCAGGGCACGCCGTGGGACGCGAGCTCGCCGGCGATGGAGTTGCCGCTCTACGGCATCGCTCCGCCGACCATCGTGGCCTCGGTGGCCGAGACGCTGGCGCAGCTCGAGCAGGGTGCATTCTTCTCAGCGGCGTATCTCTGGGACGGCATGCAGCGCGACGACCGCGTGGGCGCAAAGCTGAAAGAGCGCCTCGACGGTCTCTTCGGCTCGAAGCTCGACCTCTTGCCCGCCGACTCGAGCGACGAGGCGCGCGCGGTCAAAGAGAAGTACGAGAAGCGGATCGCCAGGATCTGCCCGTCAGCGCAGCTCAAGAAGCTCATGCGCAACGGCATAGGCCTCTCTGTCGGCGTCGCGCAGGTGCTGTCGACGCGCACGAGTAAGACGCGCGACGCGCAGATTCGCACGTGGAATAATCGCCACCTCCGCTACGACTGGCTGCTGCGTCAGTACCGCCTCGTCACGGAGAACCGCGGCGAGATCACGATCGACCCCGAGGACGACGAGTGGCTGATCTACGAGCCCTACGGTCCGCACGGCTGGCTCGATAGCGCGCTCATCCGCCCGCTCGCGGCGCCGTGGCTTATCCGCCATTGGACGCGCACCTGGTGGGCGCGTCGTCAGGAGGTACACGGCTCGCCGATCCGCGCCGGCATTATTCCCGCCGAGCGCGATCCCACCGACGAGCGGACGTTCCTGCGCCAGCTCGCGAACCTCGCGCACGAGGCGACCATCCGGTTGCCGCAAGGGCAGGACGGCAACAAGTTCGACGTCAAGCTTATCGAGGCCGCGGCGGCGAACATGAGCGGCTTCTCGCAGCTGCTCGAGCATTGCGACTCGGCGATCGAGATCACCTTCCTCGGTCAATCGCAGTCGACCGAGGGCCAGGGCGGGCTCGGCACGCAGGAGAAAGCCGGCGAGTCGACGATCATGCGCATCCTGCGTGGCGACTCGCAGGTGAGTGAGCCGTTGCGCGACCGCGTGCTCATGCCGCTCGTGCGTGACAACGAGGGCAACGCGGAGCTGGCGCCATATCTCGCCTGGCAGCTCGACCCGCCCGAGGATCTGGAACGGAAATCGCGCGGCCTCCTCAACGTCGCGAACGCCGTCAAGACCCTGGCGGAGGCGCCCGAGTACGAGAAGCATATCGACAAGCGCGCGCTTCTCGACGAGCACCAGCTCCCGCTCGTGGCCGAGGACAAGGTGCCACCGGATATACCTGGCGCGCCCGAGTCGGACCCGAGCGACGAGGACGAACAAGAGGAGACGGCAGCATGACTCACAACGGCATTGCTCGGCCCTGCTATCTGTGCAACGCGCTGACAGCGCATCCGCCGCTGGCGTCGGGCACGGTTCTCTGCGCGGCGTGCACGGATCGCGAGTTCCCCGTGCTCAAGATGTCCTATGACACCGGCAATCCGTTCATGGAAGTCAGTCTCGCCGGCGTACGTCTTGGAGATGTGCGCACCAGCGGCGAGATCATGCTGCTCGAGGGCGAATCGAAGCTTCCGGGGGCGCCGTTCGACGTGAGGATGGTTGACGTGCAAACGGTCCAACGCACCTGGTCGTGCTCGCGCGCGACGGCGCGTAGACGGTTGTATTCGTGTTCGCATGTCGAATGGCGACGGGCGCGGCAACGCCGGCGAGTTCTACTTCAAACTGAAAGAGAGCAATTGATATGGCCAATCACCAGAACAGCGGCGCGCTCTCGAGCGGCGCGTCCTATGGCGTCAGCAACTTCGCATCGTTCAGCGTGTACGCCGCGAACGGCTCGACGGTCACGACGACGGCGAGCGGCAAGACGGGAACGTACACCATTCCCGCGAGCGGCGTTCTCACGATCACAGATCTCGCCGACAGCGTGAGCGTCAACGCCGCGTTCGCCGTCGTTGGGCTCACGTCGACGGCAACGATGTGATGGGAACCTGGACTACCGAGTGTGGACGTCAAGATGGGTGAGCAGCAGCGCCCGGTGTCTGCGCTCGATCGTTTCCGCGCAAAGTATCCAGACCTCGAAGCCGATCTCGAGGCCCTCACCGACGACGATCGCCACAAGCTGGAGATTCGCATTTGCTACTGCGGTGCGATGAATGAGCAGTGGTGCTGCACGGACCCGAGGGAGGATTGACTGTGGGCCTGCGTAGCCACGATGAGCACAGTTGCGCCAGCGCGCCGGTCGACGCGAGTGAGCGAAGGCGGCGGATATTCACAGCCGCGAGCGAGCGGTGTTCTCGGCTGCATGGGGAGCTGTTCGCGAGCGACGGCGGCCGACCGTGCAAGGCGTGCAGGGTCGCGGCGCGCGGGACTAACTGCGCGTGCTCTGACCTCGACGGCGCGGCCGACGATTGCGCAGTGCATGCGCTCGTCGATCGGCGCGAGCTCGAGACGCTGCGCAGCATTGTGCGTGATGTCGCCGCGTCCCCTCCGCCCGCAACGACACGCTGTCCGTACTGCCTTATCGAGCCGCTGATCGAGCGCGACGGCACAGCGAGGCTCGTGCACGGCTGGACGTGTCCGTACTTCCGAGCGGTTGATTTCACTACGAGGAGCAAACCATGAGTAAGGACCAGAGGCGACCCATGCAGACGCCTGCACCCGCAAGGTATGCGCCCGGCGCAGAGCAGGTCGAGAAGACAGCCGACGGCAAGGGCGAGCTGCGCGAGGACGGTCCCGCCCCTCCTCTCGAGCAACAGGGCCCCGAGTCGCGCTACGCGACGGAGCAGATGCGCAAGTACGTCATCGGTCCATCGGGACGACGCCGCGCGATCGACGGAAGTAAGTGAGAAAGCCGCTACTGCGCACGAGCCATCGTAAGCCCCGTCGTCAGCGCGGGGCTGCCGTCAAGCCGCTCGAGAATCGCGAGCGCGTTCCGCCACCGAAAAAGCGCAAGCGCTAATCCAGCAAACCGGACACTCCTTTCCGCGGTCGGCATCCTCGCCAGTGGATGCTCCTTCCGAGCATAGTTTCACCTGAGCCTCACCGCCGTGTCATTGACGCCGCGGCGGTGAGCGCGCTCCTCGGCTCGTCGTGGGCAATCACGGAGCAGGGGCGACAGCAGGTCATCGCCGCCGCAGTCTTCGCACTGCAGGCGCGCGACCCCTTGCCGCTCAACGGAACGCGGCGCGCGACCGTCCGCGAAGGTGGCGTCGCCGTCATCCCCGTCTCGGGAGTGCTCTTCACCAAGGACGCGTGGTGGGGCAGCGACTACGAGACGATCCTCAAAGATCTCACGGCTGCGCTCGACAACCGCGAGGTCAAGGCGATCGTCCTCGACGTCGACTCGATTGGCGGTCTCGTCAGCGGCTGTCACGAAGCGTCGGCGGCGATCTTCGCCGCGCGCAAGAAGAAGCCCGTGGTCGCCTACGTCGGTGGCAGCTGCGCCTCAGCGGCGTACTGGCTCACGTCGGCGGCCGAGCGCATCGTCGCGTCCCCGACGGCGCTCGTCGGATCGATCGGCTGCTTCGCCACGTTGGTTGACGACACCGAGATGCTGGCCAAGCTCGGGCTGAAGATCTTCGACGTCGCCAACGATCAGTCGCCGCACAAGATCCTCGACCCGTCGAAGCCAGCCGATCGCGATCGCGCACGCGTCATTGTCACGCAGCAAGCGAGCGTGTTCATCGCCGACGTTGCCACCGGTCGCGGTGTGAGCACTGATCGCGTCGAGGCGCGTGTCGGCAAGGGCGATCAGCTTGTTGGTATCGCAGCCGTCGAGGCGGGATTGGCCGACAAGATCGGCGACTTCGAGTCGCTCATCGCCGAGCTGGCCGCGACGAAGCCGACCAACGACGGAACTGCCGCGCGCGCCCCTGCGCTGCGCGTCGTCAAGCCCACCCCTCCGAAGAAAAGCAAGCCAACGCGTGCCGTGACGGTGCGCGCCGAAAGGAAACCGGACATGGCTCTTCCCGACCTGGACAAGCTGAAGGAGCACGCCACCTCGCTGCACGACGCCATTCACAGCGAGTCCGAGGCGGAGGCCGCTTGCGAAGCGGCGGCGCCGCACATGAAGGCGCTGCACGCCGAGATGGGCGACTACTCGCCCTTCAAGAAGAAGGACGACGACGATGACGACGACGCGGAGGGCGCCGAGGCGAAGGCGCTCGTGCGCGAGCTCGGCGGCGTCAAGGCGGCGCGCGGCGAGATCGCCGCGATGAAGAAGATGGCATCGCGTGTAACCGCGCTCGAGAAGCAGGTCACCCAGGCGACCGCCGACAAGGCGGCAGCCGAGCTGAAGGCGATGCTCGACGAGGCCACCGTAGACGGTCGCATCGCGCCGTCCGATCGCGCCGAGATGGAGAAGCTGCACGCCGACGCCGGCATGCGCGCGTGCCTCTCGCGCTTGCCCAAGAAGCCGCAGGCGGCGCGCGAGATCGCGGGTCCGACGGCGACGGCTCCGACGACTGAGGCGCCCGCCGCCCCGGTGCGTCTCTCGGCCGAGGAGGCCGTGATCGCCAAGGCGCTCGGCCTCAAGCCCGAGGCGTTCGCGCAGCACAAGGCGCATTACAACCACGCGCTCGGCGCCGCCAAGGCTGCCGAGGCCGACAAGGGGCAGGAGTAAGCCATGGCTTCGCTCACTCAAGATCGCGACACGCCGCAGCTCGGCAGCGCACCGACCCCGGTCAAGATCGGCATCGGCGTCGAGGCCAACACGCTCATCTACAAGGGCGTCATGGTCGGCGTCGACGCGTCGGGCTGGCTCGTCGACGGTGCGGCGGCTGGCGCCGTGCTCATCGCCGGCTGCTCCGCGCAGCGCACCGACAACACGACGGGCAACTTGTTCGGCAACAGCGGCCTCGCCAACGGCGTGGTCTCGAACGTGTTCCAGGGCGTGTTCAAGTTCAACAACGGCACCGGGGCTGACGTCATCGCGCAGGCGAACGTCGGGCAGCCCTGCTACGTCGTCGACAACCAGACCGTCGGCTTGACGGGCGCGAACGCGCGCCTCTACGCCGGCACCATTATGCAGGTCGACAGCGACGGCATCTGGGTCGAGATGGGCCTCATCATGGGGTCCAACCCGCAGCAGTCGGCGTATCCGGTCGTCACGCTCGCCGTCTCGATCGACTTGACCGAAATGGCCAACGCGACGATCTGGACGTTCACGCCGCTCAAGACGCTGCGCATCCTCAAGGCGTCGCTGTCGACGTCGAAGGCTGCGACCGGTGCCGGCGCGACGGCGACGCTCACCCCGAATATCGGCGGTGTGCCGCTCACCGGAGGTGTTCTGACGCCGACGCTCGCGAATCAGACGCAAGGCGCGGAGCTCGCGGGCACGGCCATCACCGGTGCGAACCATTGCCCCGGCGGCACGGCGATCACGATTGTGGCCTCGGCGGTGACTGCGTTCACGGCCGGTGAAGGAACCCTGTACCTGCAGTGCGGGTAGTGACAACGCGGGCGCGGTAGCGCTCCGCATTCGGGCCACGTCCCGAGCGTCGGAATGGTTTCCGACGCTGGGGAGGCGGCCAGGAGCTGGAAATGGATATCACGCAGAGCAACCTGTCCGCGCTCTTCATCGGCTTCTCGAAGCAGTTCGCCGACGCCTTCATGGGCGTGCCGCAGCCGATCCTCGAGGCTGTCGGTGTCAAGATTCCGTCGAAGACGCGCGACCAGCGCTACCCGTTCGTGCAGGCAATCGCTGGTGCGATGCGCCAGTGGACCGGCGAGCGGCAGATCCAGAACATCGTCGCCGACGGCTTCGTGGTCACCAACGCGAAGTGGGAAAACACGCTCGCGATCGAGCGCGAGGATGTCGAGGACGATCAGTTCGCCGTCTACACGGAGATGCTGATTCCCGAGCTCGCGCGCCACGCGAAGCTCCTCCCCGAGCAGCAATTGGCGGGCATCTTCAACACCAACCCGACCTGCTTCGACGGCAAGAACCTGTTCAACCAGAACCATTACATCAATCCGCAGAAGCTGAGCGGCGCGCAGTCGAACGACCTCGGCACGGGTCTGCCGCTCAACGGCACGAACCTCGCCAAGGCGCAGGCCGCGCTGATGAGTCTCGTCGGCGCCGACAGCATCAAGCTCGGCAGCTACGGGCAGACGCTCTTCGTGCCGCCGTCGCTGAAGTATACGGCCGAGCTGCTCGCGACTGGATCGCTCATCGCCGAGAACAAGAACGGCGTCACGGGCGTCTTCGGCGCGCAATCGAACGTGTTCCAGTCGCAGTTCAAGGTCGTCACGTCCGAGTGGCTGACGGACACCGGCGACCCGACCACGGCGGCGTGGTTTCTCCTCGACTGCCGCTCGAAGATCCGCGCGGCGTTGTGGCAGGAGCGCATTGCGCCGCAGCTGGTGCAGATGGTCGACCCGGCGAATCCGGCGGTGTTCTTCCAGGACCAGTTCTTCATGGGCGGTCGCGCCCGTGGCGCAGCGGCGCCGGGGATCTGGTTCAAGGGGATCCGAGTCAACGCGACCCCGGCGACCTAAGCGAGCTGAGCGATGCAGTCTCAGTACGCTACGACGACGCAGGTGCAGCAGCTGGCGATCACGCCAGCGGCGTACACGCGTTTCGAGAACGCGTCGCCGGGCTGCACTACGGCCGCGTTGCAGGCTGCGTCGTCGCTGCTCGACTCGTTTCTCGCAGGGCAGTTCGTGCTGCCGCTGCAGACCACGCCCACGCAGGGTTGGGACATGTCGCTCGTGCTGGCCACGTGCGCTGTCGCCGCCAAGCTGCTCTACGACCAGTTCGGCTACAACCCATCGTCGCCGGTCGACGCGCTCATTCAGCGCCGCTACGAAGAGCAGCTCAGCTGGGCGACAAAGATCCGCGACAAAGAGATCCAGCCGCAGTGGATCGACTCGTCAGGCATCTCGAGCGGCGACCAGGCGGGCGACTTCGTCACGAGTGATGCGCCCGTCGGCTTCACTGGCCGTGGCTCGCCGACGAGCGTGCTGCCGATGCCGCCGTTCAGTCCCTGGGATGGGGGGCTCTGACGTGGCCGGTCTGAGCGAGTTCATCTCTCGTCTGCAGCGGCTCGCCGCCGGCGATGTGATCCGCCGAGCGGGCTCGGCGATCGCCGACGCGTCGCACCGGGAGTGCGTGCGCGGCTTTGTCGAAAAGCGCGACCCGTACGGCACGCCCTGGGCGCCACGCAAAAAGCCGAGCGGGTGGGCTGCGCTCGTGTGGCCCGACGACGGTCACCTGCTCCTCGACAAGACGGGAGCGGGCTTCGATAGCCTCACTGCGCGCTTCACGGCTGGTCGCGTCGTTATGCGCATCAGGGGCTACTTCCGGTTCCACCAAATGGGCGCGCACCACGCGGCGCGCTCCGACGTGGCGACGGGTCGCACGTACAAGGCGTACAGCATGCCTGCGCGGAAGGTGTTCCCCGATCCAGAACGCGGGCTCGGCACCTGGAGTGCGCCCATCAACGCCGCGGCTCGCGATGCCGTGGTCGCAGCGGTGAAGGGCTAATGGCCGGCCCGCTCAAGACGCTGTTCCTCGCCTTGCAGGCGTCTGCATATCTGCAAGGCGTCTCGCTCGCGTTCGGCGAAGAGTCGCGGCGCGCGCAGGAGTACTCGCTGCCGCTCGTGTGCATGGTGCCGCGCGGCGGCCCGTACTCCGATCCCGAGTTCACGCGCCAGGTCATCAACGGGCAGATCGTCGACATCGACCCGACCACGGAGCGGGTCTGGCAGGTCAACACGACTATCGACCTCTATCTCTGGGCGACGTCGAACGAGCCGGGCGCGCTGCCAATCGACGAGGCCGACGCGGCTGAGACGCTGCGCGTGCTCGTGTGCAGTGCGCTGCAGGACCAGCGCGCGATGACCGACGTCAATGGCAACGTTGCCCTGGGGCTCAACTTCACCGTCGAGCGCGATCGCTGGGAGACGATGGAGGACGGCTGGAATCGCTTTGGTCGTGCGCTCGTGATCTCCGTGCAGATCCCCGAGCCGGTCCTGATGCCGCCGCCGCCGGAAGCAACGGTGACGTCGACGAACTTCACCCTGCAGCCGCTCAACCGAGTGCCCGGATAACGAGGGACGAATGGCGAACTACGGCGTAAAGGTTCAGCAGCAAGACGGCAATCTCGGGCTTCAGTCCGGGAGCAACGCCAACACGATGCTCGTGATGGGCTGCGCGCTGGCCGGCATCGTGGGCGTGATCTACTCGTTCAGCGATCCGGTCTCAGCGACCAGCACGCTCGTTGGCGGCGAAGGGCTCGAGGCGGTGCAGTACTGCCTCAAGACGTCGCCCGGCTCGACGATGATGTTCATGCCCACCAACCCGTCGACGCGCGGCGGTGTTGGCGCGGTCACGCAGACCGGCACGGGCGCGATGGTGGTGACGCCGACGCTCGCGCCGCAGGCCGCGATCTCGATCCAATGCTCGACGGCGGGAACGCTCGGCACGGCCGCATTCATCTTCACTGTCGGCGGTGTCGCGTCTGCGCCAGTGGTGTCGGCGGCGGGATGGAGCTCGACCGGCTACTTCATTCCGGGCACGTACACGAACTGGGTGGCGACGGCGGGAGCTTACGTCGCGGGCGGCACGCCAGACATCTATACGATCTCGACGACGGGCGTGATCGCGCATCCGCAGGGCACTGGCCCGGCGGTGGGATCGTTCACCTCGAGCCCGGTCGACTTCTATCGCGTACTCGTGACGGTCACGCTCGGCGGCGCGGTCGGCACGTCGCAGATCACCTACTCGCTCGACAACGGCAACAGCACGAGCTCGGCGTTGGTGACGGCGGCGAGCTATGCGATTCCGAATACCGGCATCGTCCTCGGTCTCTCGGGCACCGCGAACGCGAAGGACACCTATGCCTTTGTCGTCGCGCCGCCGACGTTCGCCAACACGGACCTCACGTCGAACCTGACGCTGATTGAGACGACGCTGCTCGTGCAGCAGATCGAGTCGCTCATCTGGGTGGCCGGCTCGGTCGCGAGCGCGGCTGCGTGGGCGACGCAGGTTGCGCTGCTCGAGTCGGCGGCCGTCACGCTCGCTGGCAGCAACATCTTCGTGCGCTTCATCGTTGGCGGTCCGACGGTGGGTACGGTGCTGCAAAACGCGGGCAGCGTGACCGTCGACGCGGCCGACACCGACGCGACGGTGATCGCGGCGCGCGCCGGCATGTCTGCGCCGCACGTTTGCGTCTGCGCCGGCGACGGCTTTATGACCAGCTCGTACTCGGGTCTTCAGTTCCGCCGCAACACGAGCTGGGGCGCGGCTGCGCGCGCGGTGGGCAATGCCGCGTCGCAGGACATCGGCGCGCGCGAGGACGGCGGCATCGCTCTCTTCACGCTTCTGGCGCGCGATGACTTCGCCACCGGTGAGAACTTTTGGACGGCGGGCATCACGTCGTTCCAGACCGACGGGCCGGGTCCGATCTTCATCAGCCAGGGCCTCATGGGCACCGTCTCGACAAGCGACTATTACACGCTCACGAATGCGCGCGTCGTCGACCGGGCGTCGAGGATCGGCGCCGCATTCCTCAAGCGCTACCAGCTGAAGAAGCTGTCGACGCAGACTCGTGGCCAGACCACCGGCACGATCCGCGAGGATGCAGCCGCGAAGATCGAGACGGGTGTGAAGCGTGCGCTCAAGTCGGGTCTCGTCGACGGCAATCCGCAGGACGCCGTTGCGGTCGGCGCGCAGACGGTCCGTACCAACAGCCTCTACTCGACGGGGCAGCTCAACGTGAATGGTTCAGTGCAGCCGTACGCATACCCGACCGCGATCAACTTCACCGTCGGCGTGACGGTCCAGGCGTCGTAACGGAGGATCTATGGCCGGACTTATTCAGCAGGTCTACATCAACTCCGTTCGCTACGGCTTCCAGGACGTCTCAATGGAAGGCGAAACGGCGGAGCAGTACGGACAGACGCCGTTCCTGATCCCGAAGGGTGCGCTCGGCGCGTTCAACTGGGAGGCCGCGCAGGAGTCGGGCGAGATCGACGGCAACCGCAAGCAGTCCATGGGCGTGACCAGCGGTTACGGTCGTGCGCAGGGCGACTTCGAGCTGCTCGTCGCCGAGGCCGATGACTGGCAGAAGACGATCACGCTCAGCGGCCAGTTCGCCGTGATGGACGTCTTCTACAACGTGCGCCTGCAGCACACGGTCAACGGCGGCGTGCTCGGCCAAGATCAGCGAATCGTCGAAGTCATCGGGATGAAGGTCAAGCGCGTCAGCGCCGGCAATCAGAAGGGCGCCGATGCAGCGACGCAGCGCTACGAGTACCGCGCGGGCCAGGTGTTCGTGAACGGCATCGCGCTGTACGCCGATCCCGCGACGTAGGAGGCAACGTGGAAAAGCCCAGCCAAGAAGTCATCGATCGAATCAAGGCGAAGTTCCCTTCGCAGTCGCTTCATCGTGTCACGCTCAGGCTTCCCGGCGGCGACGAGGAATTCTGCTTCGTCATGGTCGGCCCCGACGCGGATCAGTACAAGACGTACAGCGACGAGGTCACCAAGGCGCGCGAGAACGCCAAGTCA
>Ga0210400_10003775_pt1 | contig 13305 bp, 8 predicted proteins | sample IncBWH26MmetaG_FD_155456 | JGI IMG/M metagenome (GOLD analysis project Ga0210400, IMG submission 155456) | Forest soil microbial communities from Barre Woods Harvard Forest LTER site, Petersham, Massachusetts, United States - Inc-BW-H-26-M | ecosystem: Environmental > Terrestrial > Soil >...
CTCTTCATCGCAACCAAAGGGCTTCAATTACCAAGCTACAAAATTACTCAATTACCAAATTTCTTCATCACTGGTTTCCGGCTGCAGTTGAACCGCCATGCTGTCCCAGCCAGGAAGTCAGGTTCTTCTGCTGGTGGTCCCGGTAGCTGATGCAGGCGTTGACGCTCTCGGCAGCCTGGCGAAGGGCCCGCTCCGACGAGGGTACCTTGTGCTCAGTAAAAAACTTTTGAACATCGTCACGCGATTCGGCATCGCAGAAAGTGCGGGTGGCGCCTACGATTCCTCCTCCGCTCGACATGGTGATTTTCTTTTCCACTTCGGGCCAATGCTCTTTTACCCACTGCCAGGCAATTTGATGCACTTCATATCGTGACAGCACATCCGCTATGCGTCCCGCTGCATCCTGGTTGCGGGTTTCTTCCGACACGGCCATCTGAAGCCAGCGTCGAACGAGTTGAGGATCCCGAAAATTAGGCATGCCGGAAGCTATGGCGTAGAACTGCTCGGGTGAGCGCGCCTTATGCATAGCTGCGAGGTAGCGCTCAAACAGATCAGCGTTGCCGCTGTGTGCGGCCACCCCCAAAGCGACCCGCGCAAGGCCAGATTCCACTGACTCGGGGTTCTCCAAATATTGTTCCGCCAGCTTTGTGGATTGCTGGACCGCCTCCGCGTCTTCTCCTATTCCAGCCAGAATTCCCAGGAGCTCATGGCGAAGCTCGCTGACATCAGAGCTTTCACCTGCGGAGGGTGTCCACTTGATCTTGTCCATCATGGGACGGAAGTTGGAGCGTATCCAGGATTTGAAAGCCGGACGGTCTTGCGGCGTAACCAGGTAACTGTCCATGGCCCTCAAGGAACGGATATAGCTGTCCACCACTTCCCGTTCGGTGTCCTGATTCAGGGCGGCCACCAGATCTAACAGTCTGGCCACACTCTCCTGGCCTGCTCTTACCAGGGCCGCTTCATCATTCACCAATGACATCCGTTCGGCCGTTCCTAACTGCGACAAGACAGAGGCGCTGAGCTTCTGGAAATCAGCCGCGTCATACTGCGTGCGGTAATAACCAACCGCGTTGGCATTCGTGAATACCCAGGAAGAGCAGCCGGTAAGAGGCACCGTCTCCTGGCGCTGGCTGAAGATCTGGCAGAACGGCTTGCCGTCAGAAGACTTAAAGCACACCGGGATCATCCAGAGTTCGCTGTTCTGCGGCGCGCTGCCAGGGTCGGCAAAAAAGCGCTGCTGGGAAACCGTAACCTCGGTCTTGGGATGCGGCTTGATCGTCGCTCTCGATCTCCTGCCTTTACGCGTACGTGTGGAAACGGTTTGCGGTGCAGGCGTGATGCATCTGGTCTTCACGCTAACCAGCGGCTCGCCCGGCTGATTCACAAACGTAAGCATGATCTTGTCTACAGGACGCCCCGATGCCTGGGTGATTGCGTCCCAGAAATCCTCGGCCGTGGCGTTGCCGTAAGAGAACTTACGCAGATATGAGTTCACGCCCCGGCGAAAGACATCAGGGCTCACATACGACTCAATCATGCGCAGGACCGCCGCAGCTTTTTCATAAGAAATGGCGTCAAACAGCTCATTGATCTCTTGCGGCGTCTCCGCCTTCACTCGAATTGGATGGGTGTTCTTCAACGCATCGAACTGGAGCGCGCCATTGGTCGCCTGCACCGCACCCAGGTTTGCCTTCCAGTCCGGATGCAACGCCTGGGAGGGTTTAAGCGCCATCCACGTGGCAAAGCCCTCGTTCAGCCATAGGTTGTTCCACCACTTCATGGTCACAAGATCGCCAAACCACTGATGGGCCATCTCATGGGCCAGCACTTCGTAGACCGCCTGGCGCAAATCGACAGAGGACTTTTCATCGGCGAAGAGCAGCGATTCGCGATAGAAAATGGCTCCCGTGTTCTCCATAGCGCCGGCTTCAAAATCCGGCACTCCCACGATGTCCAATTTTTCAAATGGATACTTGATGCCGTAATACTGGTTGTAAAACTTGAGGATCTCCTCGGCATAATGCAACGCCACTACGCCCAAAGGCTTCTTGTCCGGCGTGCCGCAAACGCGGATAGGAATCTCATCCGCCGATCCTTCATTACATTGAAAGTCACCCACAGCCATGGCCACCAGGTACGTAGACATCTTCTTGGTCGTGGAAAATTTTAACGAATGTTTGCCGGGGGCCGGACCGGGCGTATCGGAGATGATGCGTCCGTTCGAAATTGCCGTGTCTGCTTTGTCCACAACCAGGGTTATATCGAAAGTTGCCTTCAACGCGGGCTCGTCGAATGAGGGAAAGGCCCGGCGGGCATCGGTTGACTCAAACTGGGTCGAAGCGTAATTCCTCAACCTGGTCTTGGCCAGGTAGAAGCCTCGGAGCTTATCGTTGAGGATCCCGGTGAACTGCACCTCAATACTCGCCGGGCCAGCGACCAACGTACTGGGCACCGTAAATGTCGCTTGCTCTTTGGCCGGATCAAGAGCGACCTTTGCCTCCTGGGTCACGCCGCCCTGGGTGATAGTCACCTTCTGGAACTCGATCTCGACAGAGTTTAAAGTCACTGAATTGCCGGGATGGATGACGCGCACATTTATGGTTTCTTGACCCGCAAACGTGGCACTCCGTAGATCGGGCGTAAACGTGAGGCTGTAGTGATCGGAAACAACATTGTCGGGCAAGCGTTGTGCAACGGCCCCGAGCGGAGCCACGATCGCCAGGATCACCAGGAATTTTCTCAACTGCATAAGTCTCCCTTTTTGGAACAAACACAACCGAATCAGCAAATAGCAATTAGCAAATGGCAATCAGCCAGAACAAGTCAAAACCATTTACTCAAACTTTTATTGTTACGTTGAGCAGGCTCTGAAGGCTCCGCTCTTCCAACTTAGCTTTTCTCATTCAACCCCAACTGCCCGGACATAATGACCTGACGACACCGATTCCATGCAAACCAATAGCCGATCTCGCGATAGTCTTTCACATCAAATAGCGCCAGATCGGCATCCTTGCCCGGTTCAATGCTTCCTTTTCGCTCCTGCAGTCGAAGCGCGCACGCGGCATTCATGGTGCTGGCGGCGATGGCCTCCGCCGGACTCATCTTCATGTGCGTGCAGGCCAGCGAAATAACAAAAGCCATGCTCGGCGTGGGCGAAGTCCCTGGATTGTAATCCGTAGCCAGGGCAACCGCCACACCGGAATCAATGAGCCGGCGGGCATCCGGAAATTCGCTATGGCCAAGAAAGTAGTTGGCCGCAGGCAGAAGGGTGGCCACTGTCTGTTCGCGGGCCAACAAGCCTATGTCCTCCTGCGCGACGCAATCCATGTGGTCGAATGAAGCCGGCTGATATGAGAGCAGTGTATGTAATTTTGACGCGGTGAATTGACAAACGTGAGCACGGGTTCCCAGGCCCGCCGCCCGGGCGGAAGCAAAGATTCTCTCGGACTGCCCCAGCGTAAAAGCCCCATGCTCACAAAATACATCCACAAATTCAGCCAGCTTCTTTTTAGCCGCCAGGGGAATGATCTCCCGGCAAACTACGTCTACGTACTGGTCTTCCTTCCCGGCAAACTCGGGGGGGACAACGTGCGCTGCCAGAAGCGTGGAAACAACCGCGCCAGGCCAAAGGCGAGCGGCATCGCGAATGGCTTGCAACGACTTGATCTCTGCTTCGGCGGTCAGCCCGTAGCCTGATTTAGCTTCGACCGTGGTCGTGCCCTGCTCTAGCATGGCTTTAAGGGCGCCAAGTACCTGCTGACCGAGTTGCTTACGCGTGGCTTTTCGAACCGCAGCCACGCTCGAGCGAATGCCACCACCGGCAGCGGCAATCTCCTGATACGAGGCCCCGGCAATGCGCTTCTCAAAATCCAGCAAACGCGGTTCGTAGAATACCGGGTGGGTGTGTGAATCGATTAGACCGGGAAGAATAACCCTTCCCCCGCAGTCGACTTCCCGCAGCTTGCGCCTGTTCTTGCGCAGCCAAGGCCCACGAAGAATCGCCCTCTGAGGCCCTGCGGCGATGATCCTTCCGCCGCCACATAGCACAGCGGCATCTTCGATCAATCCAATCTCTTTGAGGGCAGCACCGCGCCTGGGGCTTGAATCGCCACGCAGAGTCAGCAGTTGGCCGATATTGGCCAGCAGGAGGTAAGGGTTAGAGGGAAACTGTCTTGATGGGTTCAAAATTTACAATTTTAAATTTGAAATTTAAAATTTCTTTTCTCCTATGGCTTTTTTAGAAACGGCGGTATTTACTCTGTGCAAGACGTCACGGCTCATCGACAAAGAGTTAATTGTTTTCCGCTAAGCGGAAATTCCAAGGCAACAATCACCAGAAACTACTCCGGCAGCAGTCTCGCTAATGACATAACTAGCATCGTCTAACAAGCTACCCATCAACGCCTCCGCTATAGACAAGAGCTAACCCCAATCGGGAATTATGATCCTATAAGAGCAGCGGAGCAGTTTCCTTCGGCTCGCGGACTCACCTCTAGGACAGGCTCTTCGCTGCCGCTCAGGATGACACTGATTTTTTGGGCAACTCAGTCGGCGTTGCCGGGCCTCATCGGAGTTTTCACTCCGGTGCGGTCGGCAAAGGTGCTGGCCTCTTCATAACCCGCATCCACGTGCCGGGCCACGCCAATGCCGGGATCATTGGTAAGCACCCGTTCAATACGACGTGCCATCGCCTCACTGCCATCGGCCACCGTGACCTGTCCGGCGTGCAAGGAGTAGCCAATTCCTACTCCTCCGCCATTATGAACCGAGACCCAACTGGCGCCGCTTGCAGTGTTTAGCAAAGCATTCAGAATAGGCCAGTCGGCAACAGCATCGCTGCCATCCTTCATTGCCTCAGTTTCCCGGTAAGGAGAAGCAACCGAGCCGCAGTCCAGGTGATCGCGCCCCATCACGATGGGCGCTTTGATCTTGCCTTTCCTGACCAGATCGTTCATGGCCAGACCAAACTGCGCCCGTTCGCCATACCCCAGCCAGCAAATTCGGGAGGGTAGCCCTTGAAACCTGATTCGCTTGCGCGCCAGGCTGATCCAGCGGCTCAGAATGCGGTTCCTGGGGAACAGTTCAAGCACCAGATCATCGGTAACGGCGATGTCGGCAGGATCGCCGGAAAGCGCTACCCAGCGAAATGGACCCCGTCCTTCGCAGAACAGCGGACGTATATATGCAGGAACAAAGCCGGGGAAATCATAGGCATTCTTGATCCCACGTTGAAAAGCGAATGTACGTATGTTGTTGCCGTAGTCGAAGGTGACGCTGCCCATTTTCTGAAGCCGTAACATGCCTTCCACGTGGCGGGCCATCGAATCCAGCGAATGCTCCAGATAGGCTTGGGGATCACGCTTGCGCAGTTCCAGCGCCTTTTCCAGCGGCATGCCCGCGGGAACATATCCATTGAGAGGATCATGAGCGGAAGTCTGGTCCGTGAGAATGTCGGGCAGCACACCTCTCTCCGCGAGTTCGGGAATGACCTCGGCGCAATTTCCGATCAGCCCAACCGAAATGGCCTCTTTTTTCCGTATCGAATTCTTGAGAATGCGAAGGGCTTCATCAAGATTGTTGACCATGAAATCGCAGTATCCGGTCTTGAGGCGCTTCTTGATTCGCTCCGCATCCACGTCAATACCGAGAAAGCAGGCGCCGGTCATGGTCGCCGCCAGGGGCTGAGCGCCGCCCATGCCACCCATCCCGCCGCTGACGATCAACTTGCCGGCCAGGTCGCCGCTAAAATGTCTTTCGCCGGCAGCGGCAAGAGTCTCAAATGTCCCCTGGATAATTCCCTGAGAGCCGATGTAGATCCATGAGCCGGCCGTCATCTGGCCATACATCATTAAGCCGGCGCGCTCCAGTTCATTGAATTTTTCCCAGCTGGACCAATGTCCCACCAGGTTGGAGTTGGCGATCAGCACCCTGGGAGCATATTCATGGGTCTTGAACACCCCCACGGGTTTGCCGGATTGGACCAGCAGAGTTTCATCGTTCTCCAAAGACTTCAGTTCGGTGATGATCGCATCCAGGCATTTCTGATTGCGGGCCGCCTTGCCGGTGCCCCCATAGACCACCAGGTCCCGAGGGCGCTCGGCCACCTCTTCGTCTAAGTTGTTCATGAGCATGCGCATAGCGGCTTCCTGCGACCAACCCTTACAGGTCAGTTCATTGCCGCGCGGAGCTTTCAAAGGAGGCAGATAGGTGGTCTGGATTTCCACATCAACGGGCATGAGGAAATGGTAACAAAATTGGGCGGGTTAGCGGGAACCAGAACTGGAGACCCCATAATTTCGAAAAATAGCCGCTACGCCGCTACATTTCCTCTGTTTTTCTCGAGAAACTGAAAAAATTGCATTCCAACACGGCACCCTTGAACAGATTCGTTGAAAACATTGGGGTTATGGATGACGAGTTGCTTTTTTGTGCCGACTTGAGGTCGATTTGTGCCGACTTGAAGACGGTTTGTGCCGACTTGAGCGGTCCTGGTGCCGACTTGAAAGCTGTTTGTGCCGACCTGACTTTTGCTGGCGCCGACTTCGAAACAGATCAACTCAACCAAGAATTTACCCCCAAATTGTAGACAGTAAACCGGGACAAGCCGCATGATTTTTAGCCACGAATTAACGTGAATGAACACGAATGAATAAGATCCAATGAGCCGAATGCCCCGCTCTTGAAACTGAGACATCTGAGACAAGCCGCATTTTTATTGGCTGAGGAGCACCCTGCGTCTCCCACCCTTCGAAAAAAAATGCGAAGGATTTGGAGCACACGACTGCGGATTAGGATTCCTTCGCTGTAGCTGGACACACGAATACCAACCTAAGAAAGAGACCACGAATTTTAACGTCCTCGCGGATGACGGCGGTTGTTATCGGGCTTTGCGCTGGATGAGCCTATTTGATTATATAGATACTACTAAGGCGGTAGCTAAGAGAATTTACCCCTAAATTTTCTGTGGACGTGATTGGATCAACCTAAGGCTTTTTGAAGCAGCTTGCGGAAAAGATACTTTTCGACAGAAGAACGGTACCTCAGCGGCTAAAGCCGGATGTATTTTCAACAATATACGGCACGGCTGAAGCCGTGCTCCTTCAAAGCAGAAGACGAAAAAGGACTTTTTCCGCAAGCTGCGAAGCTGTGCGAAGGCGTCACCAGGTGCTGTAAGCGGTGCCCTCGGAACTGTTCAGATTGGAGCCGCTGTGCACATCGCTAATCCCTGGCGCGGTCTGGTCGACGCTCAACAAGGTATCTTCCTGAACTACCTGCCAGGTGTCGGTCAGGTGGGTAAAGGGATCCTGGGGAATCTTCCCAAGATAGCCGGCTGTAACCAATTCGCCGAGATCCTGCGGGGCCTTATTCTTATCATTGGTGTACTGGTCAATGGCATTGCGCATGGTGTACAGATCTTCTTTCAATACTGCCTCACGCGCATGGAGAATATGCATTGTGTAAATCGGAACTGCAATGCCCGAGAGGATCATGATGATCGCAATTACAATGATCATCTCGATCAGGGTAAAACCGCGTTGTTTGCGCCTGAGAATCCTGCCTGAGTTCATAATTACCAGTCCTTATACTTGGTTCCATCAAGACCAGTGCCGTCCGATTTGGTATAGACGTCAAAGACGTTCTGGCCACCCCAGGAATCAGAGGTGGCATCATCCTGCATGGAGCGCATTCCCCATTCCGTCTTGCCGGTCATGGGATCAACCGGAATCCTGCGGAGAAAACGGATCTTCTTTCCCTGCACGTCCACACCCTTGACCAAGGTATCCAGGTCAGGGGGATAACCTTCCGTACCGACTTTCTGTTGAAACGCATTCCTGTCCGCAAGATCTTTATAGCGGTCAATGGCTGAACGAATTTCCCACAGGTCCCGGCGCAAATCACCTTCTTTTTGACGTTTCAGGCCGAGGCGCGCGATCGGAACGGCGGCGCCCATCAGGATGAACAGTATGGTGGCGGCGACAATAATTTCCAGCAAGGTAAAGCCGCGCTGGACTCGATGCTGTTGGGTCTTTCCCTTCCAGCAATGGTACTGAAGCCTGCCCGAGTTCATCATTACCAGTCCTTATACTTGGTTCCGTCAAGGCCGGTACCGTTTGACTTGGTGTAGATATCGAAGACATTCTGACCGCCCCAGGAATCAGAGGTAGCATCATCCTCCATGGAGCGCATTCCCCATTCGGTACTGCCGGTCATGGGATCCACCGGAACCTTGCGGAGAAAACGGATCTTCTTCCCTTGCACATCCACGCCTTTGACCAAGGTATCCAGGTCCGGCGGATAGCCTTCCGTACCGACCTTCACCTGAAAGTACCTTTTATCCGCATACTCTTTATATCGATCAATGGCTGAACGCATTTCCAACAGGTCACGCCGCAATTCAGTCTCTCTTTGACGTTTTGCGCTGAGGCGCACCACCGGAACGGCGGCCCCCATCAGGATCAGCAGGATAGTGATGGCGACAATCATTTCCAGCAAGGTAACGCCGCGCTGGACCCGGTACCGCATACTCTTTCCCTTCCCACTATTGTAGCGAAGATGAAAGCCTGGCAAAGGGTTCATCTCTCACTCAATTCACGGTCACAGAGGCCTGAGAGCCCATAGCCTGGATAGGCTGATTCTGGCTGTTGCGCGCCCCAGGAACAGTAATTGCAATAACGCCAGACCCCTTAGCTTTGGCCCTGAAAACCAAACTGAATACTGTGCCATCCCCGGAGACCCCGGCTGCGCCAGGGGGGCGTTGCGCCGTTAGTATCAGCGTGCCGGAGGCAGCATCGTCACGATGGACAAGGGCTACCGGTTGGCCATCTTTGGTCAGGAACTCGCCATTGGAGACCGTCAAAAACTGTAGAAGTTGCGGATCGTAGGTAATCTGCACAGGAACAGCGAAAATATCCTGCCCTCCTGCCAGAGCAACGTTCACAGCAAACGAGGTCCCTTGCACCGGCGTCAGATTCCCGGGCAAGAGTTGAAGAGTAACCGGACCACTGGCCGGTGTAGCAGGTTGACTCCCAGGATTCTGCTGAATCGCCGGTGGCGGGGACGGCTGCCCAGAAGCCGGCGGAAGCTGCTGCGGGTTAACAGGCGTAACTTGCTGCTGGGATTGTCCACCCAAAGGCGCTGGTTGAACGGAGGGTTGGACAGAAGGTTGGGCCGATGCCTGCTGCGGCTGACCTGGCTGCACTGACGTCTGCGTTGTCAGCATTGGCGTGCCCGGCGCTGGAGTTGCCTGGCCCGATTGAGGGGAGATAGGCGGCTGCCCGGGGTTATTTTCCGGTCGCGGCGCTGGCTTGGGATTCATCCGAAGACCAATGCCGGTTGCCGTACCGACATCAAAAGATCGGTGGTTCAATTCGGAAAGCTCCTGCCCTCTTACAACGTGGGGAACCAGCAGGAAGACAATCTCGTTGTTGATCTTTTCTTTCTTCTCCTGGGAAAAAAGGCGCCCCAGAAGCGGGATTTGGCCAAGGATGGGGGTGCCACTGATGCTCTTTAATTCTGATTCTTCCAGGATCCCCCCCAGCAGATTCATTTCGCCATCTTTCAGACGGATCTCGTGCTCGATCTTACGCTGGCTGATGATGGGCTGGGTAATGCCTCCAATGTTGGCTGTGCCGGACTGGCTGGATATCTCCAGCAGCACCTTCATGCTGATCTCGTTTCCCGGATGCACCTTGGAAGTAATGTCGATATTGACGCCGACTTCCAGATATTGAAACTGGGTATTCACGCCTAATCCCACGCCGACTCCCGTTCCAACTCCCAGCGGAGTGCCGAATGAGCCTGTAGCGATGGGAATGCGATCGCCGATCTTGAGGGTTGCCTTCATTCCATCGCCGGCGCGGATCTGCGGATTTTGGATGATCCTGGTGGCATCGTCGGTAAAGAGGGCGCGGGCATGGAGAGGATCGATCGAGACCGCATAATTCGTGGAATTCAGGTGTTGAAGGTCGTTGAAGTTCAGAGTGCCGCTCGTAGTTGCCGGAGTAGTACCGCCCCCGGTCGCCGGAGTCGCGGGTGTTGTTGCCCCCTGCAAGGCCACGGTCGCGTTCTGCGGCGGGAGAATGCCGATGTCCCTGACTTTGTCTCTCCGGACTTGAGCCACGATCACATCCACCACAACCTCTGGCTTGGCCTTGTCGATGTCATCAATCATCTTCTGGGCCAGGGCCATCTGGTCGGGCGTACCTCGGACAACGATCGCGTTCTGCGAAGGTATCTGCTGGATGCGCTGGACCTCAAGGATTGTACGAATCGCGTTGACTACATCTTGAAGATCAGTAGGGGTGGAAACATTGCCTAGATAGAATGTCTTAATGACGCTTTGCTCAAGCTCACGGCGCTTGGTTGGGGTATCGGCCGCGACAAAAATGGTGTTGGGAGTAACGGGCCGCCAAAAGGTCCGCGATTCAAGGGCCACAATGTCCAGGGCCTCTTGAAACGTGATACCTCCATTCAATTCCAGGGAGAGCTTGCGCGATTGGTAATCGGGATCGAACAGAACGTTAATGCCGGCAATTTTGCCGATGGTCTCGTAAATGACCTTAGTCTCGTTGTTGATCTTCAACGCTGCCAGCGGCACATTCGACATCTCGCTCAACGTGACAGAGGATGCGGCTTCGGCGAGCCGCTTGCGCAGCGGGTCTTCGGGCGGCGGTGGAGGCGGCTTGATCTCACCCGCCGGCTGGCCTTTCATCATCTGCTGCGTCCGCCGGATTTCCTGGTTGGCCAGTTCGTTGCTAGGATCGATTTCTGTGGCTTTTTGAAAGAGATCCAGGGCTTCCTGGAGCTTGCCTTGATCTCGCAGCCTCTGGCCCTTCCGCACTTTTACGGAGGCGGCCAAAAAACGCGTGCGCTCGTAAGGGACGCGATACTTCAGGTCGCTCGGATTTTTCGCATAAGCCGCTTTGTAGAATTCGTAAGCGGCTTCATAATCCTGTCGCGCCTCAGCCTTCACCCCTTTGTTGAAAAGAGAACGGCCAGATTCACCGACCGTTAAGATGGATGAGAATAGAATTAAAACAACGAGCGTTCGTGTAAAACCTCTCATACGCCCCTTACTGACACAAAATGGCTATGGCCTAAGCTCAGAGGGCGAAAAAATGCCTCGCCGCCTTGGCGCGGACATAGACTGTTGAAAGGCTTGATTATACACCGCATGTCTTTATGCCTCATAGCGTCTTTCCCTGCGCTTCACAGGTAGAACGCCCTTAGATTGAAGTTTTGCATTGTGCTAGCATAAAAATTTTGCGGAATCGAAAAAACTCGTTGCAGGATGTCCTATGGCCCGCCAGACCACGCATCAAACCGAGCCCAACAAACCGAAAAATGTGAAGCGCGATCCGATTGCCACCGGGGAGCGCGACGCGACTGTAAACCGGGCTGCGAGCCACAATTACTTCCTTGAGGACAAGATGGAAACCGGTGTGATGCTGACCGGGTCTGAGGTCAAGTCCATCCGCGCCGGCAGGGCGAATCTGAAAGACGCTTACGCGTTGATCAAAGATGGTGAGCTCTGGTTGCTGAACGCCCACATTGGCGCCTATGAGCATGGCAGTTATGCCAATCATGCCCCGCTCCGAACCCGCAAACTGCTGGTCCATAAAGAGCAACTCAGGAAGCTGCTGGGAAAAAGCCAGCAAAAGGGCTATACACTTGTCCCCACGCGCATGTACTTTAAGAATGGAAAGATAAAATGTGAGATAGCCTTGGCCAAAGGAAAACAGAGTTGGGACAAGCGGGAAACGGAGCGCAGACGCACCGCAGACCGGGAAGCGCGAGAAGCCATGGCCCGCGCCAGAAAAAGCTAGACATAGATATTGGAGATTAGAAGCCGTCTCGCCCATCGGCTGATCGGTAGAGTAGATCGGGTGATCGGGTGATCAAAAAACAAAATCCAGCAACACCGGTTCTTGCGGCCCCACACCTTCTACGAAAGAGTTTAAGTTAAAACTTCAGGAGCGAACGAACGACATGGATACACGATTGATTGCGGGAAGTCTTGTCGAAGCCGAAACCGAGTGCCTGGTGGCGGTCGCTTTAGACCACGGAGAGAAGCAAAAGAACGAGCCCAGGCTCGCAACCAACGACCCTGCTCTTGAGAAAGCCGCAGCTGAACTGGCTGCTTCCGGCGAGATGACCGGCAAGCTCTTCGAAACGGTCATGCTGCACCATCCTCAGGGACTCAAGGCCAAGAGGCTGCTTGTGGTTGGCGGTGGCAAGGCAAAGAATTTCACCCACACCGAACTGCGCAAAGCCGCGGGAACTGCTGTGCGCTTCTTGAAGCCGAAAATGATCAAGAGCTGTAGCTTTGCTGTTCCGGAGTTAGCTAGCGGCGCTGAAGACGCGATCCGGTCCCTGGTGGAAGGCGCCTTTGTGGGAGACTTTGACCCCGATACCTATCGCACTGACCGCAAAGATCTGAGCATGAAGGAAATCTCAGTCATTTCTCCGGCCGGTTCAGACACGGCAAAGTATCAGCGCGCGCTCGACCATGCGCGGATCATTGGGGAGTCGCAGAATTTTACTCGCGAACTGGTGAACGAGCCCAGCAATCGGCTGACACCTACGGTTTTTGCGGACCGAGCGAAAGAGATGAGCGCCACCGTAGGTCTGAAATGCGAAATCATGGGCCCGGACAAGATCAAAGAATTAAAGATGGGCGCATTCTGGAGCGTCGCCCAGGGATCTGAGGAAGAGCCCAGGCTGATTGTAATCCGTTATGAGCCTGAGGGCGCTCCCGAAAAGCCGGTGCTTGGCCTGATCGGCAAAGGCGTTACCTTTGATACGGGCGGCATCTCCATTAAGCCCGCTGACGGCATGGAGAAGATGAAGTATGACATGGCCGGAGGCGCCGCCATGATCGGCGCCATGCGCGCCATTGCCCTGCTGAAGCCCAAGGTGAAGGTCATCTCCATTGTGTGCGCTACGGAGAACATGCCCAGCGGCACGGCGCAAAAGCCCGGAGACGTGCAGATCGCCATGTCCGGCAAGGCGATTGAGATCATCAATACAGATGCCGAGGGCCGGCTGGTGCTGGCCGATGGTCTGCATTACGCGCGCACGTTGGGCTGCACCCACCTGATCGATGCGGCCACGTTGACCGGAGCTTGTGTGGTGGCATTAGGCATGGTCAATGCCGGCGTTTTTGCCAACGACGAAAATGCCTATCAGCACTTTACCCAGGCGCTACAGCAGTCCGGCGAAAAGTTCTGGCGCTTGCCGCTTGATCCCGAATACCAGGAGATGATCCGCTCCAATATCGCGGATATCATCAACAGCGGAGGA
>Ga0210400_10003776_pt1 | contig 13301 bp, 9 predicted proteins | sample IncBWH26MmetaG_FD_155456 | JGI IMG/M metagenome (GOLD analysis project Ga0210400, IMG submission 155456) | Forest soil microbial communities from Barre Woods Harvard Forest LTER site, Petersham, Massachusetts, United States - Inc-BW-H-26-M | ecosystem: Environmental > Terrestrial > Soil >...
GGCGTGTAGAGCCGCTTGGAGAACGCCTTGCTCTCGCCGCGCTGATAGCGATCCCACATCTCGGCAGCGAGGTTGCGGTCCATCAGGCGGCCGATGTCGAGCGACAGCGACTCCAGCGGATTGCTGCCGGTGACTTGCTGCGGCGGGCGGCTGCGCGGAACGTCGCGATTGCCAGCACCCGGGGGCGTGCTGCTGTCGGTGCGGTTCAACAGATCGGAAAGCCATCCATCGCGGCCCTGATCGGAACTGGCCGGCGAAACCGGCGGGGCTTCTGTGCGGCGCGAGGCCGGCACCCCGAGGTCAGGCGGCGGCAAGTTCGATGCGCTGTCGCGCATGCGCGGGGCTGCGGATCGGGACTCGCCGCGTCCGCCGAGGGCGGAGGCCAGTATCGGCTCTTCCTCGCGCTGGATGCTGGAGCGGCCCGTGGTCACGACATCAAGGCCGTGGCCGTGGCGAGCGACGATCCGGTTCAATTCCGCCAGCGCCTCGATCTGGTCGACAATGACCTTGCGCATTTGCGAGGTATTTTCCGCGGCTTCCTGCGGCATTTCCAGCACGCCGCGGCGAAGCTCGTTGCGCGTGGCTTCCAGCTCCAGATGCATTTCAGCAGCCATCTGCTTCATGCTCTGCACCATCGTGGCAAAGCGTTCCGCGGACTGCTTGAACATGCCGTCGGCTTCCTGGGTGCTCTGCTGGTAGAGTTCGGCCATGGCGTCGGAGGTCAGCCGGCGTTCTTCTTCGGCCGCCGCGCGAACCGCTTCGAACTGACGGCTGATGGCGGCCGAACCCGCGCCGGCGGTCTCCGCCACCACGCGCGCGATATCGCGCGCGCGTTCTTCGGCTGCGGCCAGCGATTCATCGAGCAGGCCGGTGAAGCGCGACAGCCGCTGATCGAGGTCGGTGGTTCGCAGGTCAATCGTGGTCACCAGCGAATCCAGCATCGCCTTGCGTTCGGCGACGGAGGAGTTGGTGCTGCGGTTGCTTTGCTCGACCACGGTCGCGGCATCGACCAGGGTCTTGCCGTGGGTTTCGAACTCGCTGGACAGCGTGCCGAGGTTTTCGAGCGCCTGCGAGGTCTTCGTGTTGAAGATGCTCAACTGATCTTCCAGCGCCTGGGTCGCGGTACCGTTGCGCGAGGTGACATCGTTCATGGCTGACACGAAGTCCGCCACCCGCGTAACCAGCGCGCGCTCAAGCGAATTGAGGTTGTCGTGGGCGCCGGTCAGCACCTCCTGCAACAGGATGTTGCCTTCACGCAGCCGCTCGAACAAAGCGACCGTGTCGGTGCGCAGGATCTTGCTGGTTTCCTGCATCTCCGTCACCGCCGCGATCGACACCTGACGCGACTGATCGATCGCCGTGCGCGAGGACTGCTCGAGGTCCTTCAGCGATTTGTTGACGGCACCCGTCGCCATTTCGCCGGCGGAGGTGATGGTCCGGGCAACGTCGGAGCCGTTGCTCAACATCGACTGCGAGAAGATCTGGCCGCGGGTTTCGATCGATTTCAGCGCGTCCGATGTCACGCGATCGATATCGACCGTGAGCTGGCTGGTCTTGCCACCGATGGCTTCGACCAGCGCGCCGCGCTTGCCGTCGATCATCTGCGAGAGACGATCGGTCTGCTGTTGCACATAGTTGACGATTTCGTCGGTCTTGCCGGTCATGGTCGAGCTGAAAGCGCCGCTTGCGGCGAGAACCGAGCGTTCGATCTCCGTGGAGGTCGACTTGACCTTTGAACTGACTTCGTTCGACGCCGCGACCAGGGCGTTCTGCGCATTGACGGCGCTGGTCGCGATATTGTCGGTGGTGTGGGCGGTAACCGTCGAGAGCGACCGCTCGATATCGGTCGAGATCGCCTTGATCTGGCTGGCGGCGTCGGCCGACGTTGCCGTCAGCGAATGCTGGGCCTCCCGCGCGCTGCTCAGGATCGAAGCGGCGGTATCCGCACCGACCGCGGTCAGCGTACGTTCGACATCGATTGCCAGCGACTTGACATGATTGGCAGCTTCCGACGATGCCGCGACCAGCGTGCTCTGGGCATCGCGTGCACCGGCCGTGATCGAATCGGCGGTGGAAGTTCCAGCGAGGGACAGCGAGCGCTGGACATCCGCGGCCAACGACTTGACCTGGCTGGTCGCATCCGTCGAAGCGGTGATCAGAGTGGACTGCGCCTCGCGTGCACCCGCGACGATCGATTCGGCGGTGGTAGTTCCGGCGATCGACAATGACCGTTCGATATCGACCGCCAGGGATTTGACGTGGTTGGCGGCATCCGACGAGGCGGTGACCAGCGAGGATTGGACTTCCCGCGCGCCGGCGAGAATAGACGCAGCGGTGGCGTTACCCGCGGCGGTAAGCGAGCGTTCGACATCGGCGGCCAGCGATTTGACCTGGCTGGCGGCATCTGCGGAAGCGGTGACCAGTGTGGTCTGGGCTTCGCGCGCGCCCGAGACGATCGAACCGGCGGTTGCGGTGCCGGCAGCCGAGAGCGTTCGTTCGATGTCGGCTGACAGCGACTTGATCTGGCTGGCGGTATCCGAGGAGGCCGTCACGAGCGTGCTCTGGGCGTCGCGGGCGCTGGTCAGGATCGAGTTCGCCGAACTGCTGCCGACGGCGGTGAGCGCGCGCTCGACTTCCGCCGAGGTCAGCTTGAGCTGGGCGCCGACGTCGGTGGAAACCGTCAGCAGGGACTGCTGTGCGGCGCGGGCGCCGGTCTGAATGGTTTCGCTGGTGTTGACCACAAGGTTGGTCAGCGAGCGTTCCGCGTCCTCGACGTGGGACTTGATCCCGAGCGACAATTCCTCGGCACGGGCCATCAGGCCTTCGCTGGCTTGCCGCCCGCTGCTCTCGATGCGGCCGGCCACGGCTTCGACGCGCGAACCCAAAAGGTCTTCGAACTGCGCGACGCGCGTATCGATGTCGGACGCTACCGCGCCGACCCGGTTTTCGATGCCCTGATGGATTTCCTGGAACCGGGCCGTGATGGTGTCGGTCAACTGCGCGCTGCGACCATCGATGGTTTCGGTCACGTTGGCGATGCGCCGATCGACGGCGTCGACCGCCTGCGCGGTGCCGTCGGTCAGCGTTGAGGTGAGCAAAGTGAGACGCGAGTCGATCGTGTGGATTGCCTGCGCGGCACCTTCGGCCAACGAAGACGTGAGCTGGCCGAGACGGGAGTCGATCGACTGGACGGCGTGCGCGGTGCCGTCGGTCAGCGAGGAAGTGAGCAAAGTGAGTCGGGAGTCGATCGACTGGACGGCGTGCGCGGTGCCGTCGGTCAACGAGGAGGTGAGCAAAGTGAGTCGGGAGTCGATCGACTGGACCGCCTGCGCCGCGCCGTCGGTCAGCGACGAGTTCAACGAGCCGAGCCGGTCGTCGATGGTTTCGGTGACCGATCTCACCCGTGAGTCGAAGGCCTGCTCAAGCGATTGGAGCCGTCCGTCGATCGATTCATCGAAGGATTTGATCTTGCTGTCGAGCGACGTATCGAGATTCGCGACCCGGTTCCCGAGCGTGGTCTCGAAATGCACGAGGCGCTGGTCCAGCGAGGCGGTGATCTCGCCGCCATTCGAGGTCAGGCGGGTGTCGAAGGTGTCGACATAGGTCTGCAGCGTTTGCGCGATGTCCTGGGTGCGCTGACCCATGCGATCGACGATTTCGCCGCCGAAGGTTTTGACGGTGCGATCGAACTCCGAAATATGGCGGGTGATCAGGGCGCCGAGGGTGCCGCTGTCGCGGGCGAATCTTTCGACCAGCTCTCCGCCCTGGTTCTTCACCAGTTCGTCGAAGGCGCTCATCTGCAGGCTGAGCGAGTCGTGGGCGTTTTCGGTCTGGCTGACGACCTTCGCCACCAGCGAGTTCACGGTCACGTCAAGCGCATCGCTGGCCTTGTCGCCCGAGCTGAGGATCCGGGTCGCGAGACGATTGCCCGCTTCGTCGATCTTGCCTACGAGATCGCCGCTGCGCAGTTCGAGTTCCAGAAGCAGGGAGTCGCTCGAATTCTTTAGCGAGTCATGAACCTGTTCGGTGCGGTCGGAAATCCCGTCGACGATGGTGGACGAGCGTTGTTCGAATTCGGTGGTGATGCGGTCGATCCGCTCGTTCAGCATCTCGTGCACGCGGTCGGCCAGTTCGACGAACTCGTCGTGGACGTGGCCGGTCTTGAAATTCAGGCTGGTGGTGAGGCGCTCGCTGGCGTCGAGCACCGCGCGCGTGGTTTCGGCGCTGGCTTCCTCGAGCCGGTCGAGCAGGTCGCCGCCGCGCTCGCCGAGCGCCAGGATCATGTTGTCGCCGGCATTGCCGAGCGCACTGGTGATGTGGCTGCCGCGCTCTTCCAGCGCGCCGGTGATGCTCTTCGCGACTTCGTCGACCCGCGATGCGATCGCGTCCGATATCAGCGCGATATCGTGGCGCAGGTCGATCTGCACGCCGGAAATGGCGCTGCGCACCTGCTCGGCCTGTCCGACCAGATTGTCGCGCTGGTGGGCGATATCCTGCAGCAAGGCGCGGATCCGCACCTCGTTGTCGCTGTAGGCGCGTTCAAGTGCGGAGACTTCATTGGCTACCAGGGTTTCAAGTTCGCCGGCACGCGCGATGGCGCGTTCGACGCCGTCGCCCATCGCCGCGACTTCGCGGCGGATCGCCTGACCGACCGTCACCATCGAGTCGCTGGCTGCGCCCTCGGGCTCCGAAAAACGGATCGCGACCTGCGCCATCGACTGCGCGATCATCCGCAATTCCTGGCCGCGCCAGGACAGGCTCGCCATGAAATAGAACAGCAATACCGGCGCGAGGAACAAGGCCGCCAGGCCGGCCATCGCCAGGGTGCCGCCGGCGCCCTGACCGAGGGCCGCCTGTAGCGACGGCAGGAAGCTGAAGGTCAGTACGGCGGCGCTGATCAGCCAGACGGCGGTGAAAAGCGTGGCCAGCGTGTAGACGTTGCGGGCAGGGCGGCCCTTCTGAATGGCCTGCAGAATCTGGCCGATGGTTTCGCGGTCGTCATTGGCGGCGCGGCGGGGGGAGCGCTGCTCTTCGATGGGTTCGAAGAAGATCGGCCGGTCGTGGCTCGGCCGGGTATCAAAGGCCGGCTCCCGGGTATCGAAGGAGGGCTCATTGTAATCCGGTGTCGCGGATGAACTTATCGGCGCCGCTTCGCTGCGCATCGAACTCCGCGCGTCGTCGGATACAGCAGTGTCGCTGATGTTCAGGGCTTCCTGAATGGCAGAAAGCGCGACTTCGGTAGGGTCTTTGACCTTCTTGGGATTGTTCGCCATGTTCAGTCTGAGCCCTCGTTTTACTTTTACTGACGCAACGTGCGCGTCTTGCGCGCCCCGGAAGAAGCCCGCGCGAACGCCTCCGCAAGTTCGAAACCGGTGTCCCATCTTGCGCGGCACGGAAGCGCGGCCGTCCGCCGGCTTGTCCCCCACATCCGGAAACATCCTATTGGCAAGGCGACACGAATGAAATGGGTGTGATTAATACAATCTTAATCATCGTTAACAGCAAGACGCCGTAAGGCCTTACAAGTCCTCGAAATTCGCGAATGGCTGGGTAAATCGAGGCAAGTCTTCGCTGAAAAGACGGCGAACTTGCGGCAGTACGCTAAACGTTCCGTTAACCATTTCCGTGATTGGCTGGCGAAAACTCCGCTGTCGGATCGATAAGCGGGGCCCATTTTGGATTACCACCATGCCGCTTCATCTGGAACGGATTTCCTGGATGCCATCGCCGCCACTCGCACCCGATGACGGTGCGATCGACATCGAACATCTTCATCGCATGACACTTGGCGATGCCAGCCTCGAGCGCGAAGTGCTGGCCATGTTCTCAGCCCAGGCGGCCAGCCTGATCGGCTCTATCTCGGCCCTGCCCGCCGACCTGGGCGCACTGGCGCACACACTGAAGGGAGCGGCGCGCGCGATCGGCGCGTTTGGCGTCGCCGATGCTGCGAGTGATCTCGAAGCCCAGATCCAGCAGGACGGCGATCCGGGCCAGGCGCTGGCCGAACTTGGCGATGCCGTCGCGGAGGCCCGCTCCGCCATCGATGTGATCCTGCGCCGGTCCTGATCCGACCGCAAACACGCGGCAAAACAACACTCAGGTTTTCATTCCGGCCGCTAGCGCGGAGCGGATCGACCCGTTATAGGACAGTCCGGACCTCTCTTATCCGGCAGTACGAGCAATCATGGCCAAGATTCACTTTGTCGACCATACCGGCGAAACCCGCACTATTGACGTCGAAAACGGCGCCACCGTGATGGAAGCGGCGATTCGCAACGCGATTCCGGGCATCGAGGCCGAATGCGGCGGCGCGTGCGCCTGCGCGACCTGCCATGTCTATGTCGACGAGGCCTGGCGCGAAAAAGTCGGGGCGCCGACCCCGATGGAAGAGGATATGCTGGATTTCGGCTTCGACGTGCGGCCGAACTCGCGGCTGTCGTGCCAGATCAAGGTAAGCGATGACCTCGACGGCCTCGTGGTCTCGACGCCGGAGCGGCAGGCCTAGAGCGTTGGCTCTGATTCAGCCAGAACCAAGGCTCTGCTCTTTTGTTTGACGCGTTTTCCTTACGCGAACCGGTCTCCACTTCGCTCGAAAACGCTATAGATCTGGCCTCTCCGAAGAGCGTTCGCTACGCGCCGTCCACGCGACGCAGCCAGCGCTGGAAATTCGAGATGATCTCGGCGGTCAGGGGCGTGGGTTTGCGGGTGGTCTCGTCGATCAGCACCGTCACCGACTGCGCCGACGCGACGCAATTGCCTTCGGAAAATACCACCTGATCGAAGGTCACCGAAGTTCGGCCGAACTTAGAGACGCCAAGTCCCATCTCAATCTGGCCCGGCCAGCGCAGTTCGGCGCGGAAATGCATATCGAGCCGCACCATGATCCAGGCGAGGCCCGCGGGCATCAGTCCGTAGCTGCGATCTTTCATCAGCGTGACGCGGCCGGTCTCGAAATAGGTCGCATAAACCGCGTTGTTGACGTGCTGATTGGGATCGAGATCGGCAAACCGCACATTGTCCGTCAGCCGGTAGGGGAAATCTTCAAGTCGCGGCGCTGAATCGAGACGGGCAGGGGCGTTCACGAGAGGATCTCCGGATTTTCCTGCCCTTACAGCGCAGTTGTCGAGCGGCGGCAAGGGGTTGCCGTGGCCGCGGGGGTCATATTATGGCTTTCCTCGCTGCTCTGCCTTGGCTAGACAGGCGCAGCCTCCGGCTTGTCCAACCGAAAAGAAGCGATATGAGCGAACCGATCAAAACCGACGTGTTGATTATCGGCGCCGGCCCGTGCGGGCTGTTTGCCGTTTTCGAACTGGGCCTGCTTGATATGAAGGTGCATCTGGTCGACATCCTCGACAAGATCGGCGGCCAATGCGCCGAACTCTATCCGGAAAAGCCGATCTACGACATCCCGGGCATTCCCTTCGTCACCGGCCAGGGCCTCACCGAGGCGCTGATGGAGCAGATCAAGCCGTTCAATCCGACCTTCCATCTCAACGAAATGGTGGAGTCGATCGAGAAGATCGGTGATCCCGGCTTTCGCGTCACCACCGATGCCGGCCAGGTGTTCGAGTGCAAGGTGGTTGTGATCTCCGCCGGCGGCGGTTCGTTCCAGCCGAAACGCCCGCCGGTGCCGGGCATCGAGGCTTATGAAGGCTCTTCGGTATTTTACGCGGTGCGCAAGATGGAACAGTTCCGCGACAAGGATCTCTTGATCGTCGGCGGCGGCGATTCCGCGCTGGACTGGACGCTCAATTTGCACCCGATTGCCAGGCGCGTGACGCTGCTGCACCGGCGTGACGATTTCCGCGCGGCTCCGCACAGTGTCGAACAGATGCGCGCGCTGGTGGCTTCGGGAAAACTCGATTTGAAGATCGGTCAGGTCACCGCGCTCGAAGGCGAGAGCGGCAAGCTTTCCGGCGCCACGGTCAAAGGCAACGACAACGCGATCTCGAAGATCGCATGCGACACCATGCTGCCGTTCTTCGGCCTCACCATGAAGCTCGGCCCGGTTGCGAACTGGGGCATCGCGCTTGAGAACAATCTGGTACCGGTCGAGACCTCGGCCTTTGAGACCAGCGTGCCCGGGATCTTTGCGATCGGCGACATCAACACCTATCCCGGCAAACTGAAGCTTATCCTGTGCGGTTTCCATGAGGGATCGCTGATGGCCCAGAAGGCGCACCGTTACGTTTATCCCGACAAGCGGCTGGTTTTCCAGTACACGACGTCATCCTCGAGCCTGCAGAAGAAGCTCGGGGTCAATTGAGCCACGCCTCAGCTACCTGAGCGACCTCACAGCCACGACGAATCCGTTGCGACACATTTGTGGCAATGGCGGTCCATCGCGGAACGCCGCCTGATATCCCGGGCAGGGCACTGGAACCGTCGGCGAAATGGCCGTAATCTCCAGTTTGTTCGATGGGCTGATCAGGTGATGACGATGTGGAATGCTCGATCCAGATTGCGACCGACGATGCCGATCGTGATCGGCCTTGCCATGCTGCTTGTCACCGTACTTCCGGGGCAAGCCGCCGAGGTGACAGCCGCGGGGCTGTGGCAGAAGACTGCAGACGGCAAGCCCGTGATATGGGTTCTCGTGGTGGATCATCACGACGGCATGTTCGAAGGCGTGATCGCTAAAACGTTTCCCCTGGATCCCAACGAGATTTGCTCGAAATGCACCGATGACCGCAAGAATGCGTCGGTGGCGGGCATTTCGTTTATCCGCAACATGAAGCGCAACGGCCTTGAATATGAAGGCGGCAATGTGCTGGATCCGCGCGACGGCGAGATCTGGAAAGCCAAAATGAGCGTCAGCCCGGACGGGCAGGCGCTCACGCTGCGCGGCTATGTCCTGACTCCGCTGCTTGGCAAGAATGAAACCTGGCAACGGCTGCCAGACTCCGAACTCGCCACGGTCGATCCCGCCATTATAGCAAAATACCTGCCAGAGCAGACCCCGGCGACGAAACCGCCGCCTGCCAACGTGAAAAAGACCGCGGTTCCCGCGCACTAGTGTGGTGGTTCAGAAGTTCTCTTCACCTTTGCCGCGAGACCTAGTGTCCTTTCAAATCCGAAGTTCGCTCCGGCAGTCGCCGCAGAGATTGCAAACTTCGGATTCGGACACTAGGGCCTGATCGCTTCTCAATGAATCGGAGCCGAGGCTCCAATCTTTTTGACGCGTTTTGGATGTTACCGCCGCTGCGACTTCAGTCTCTTCACCGGGCGGCTGGGCGTGGTGGCGGCAGAGGCCGGGCAAGCCTCGCTCAGCCTGCGGCGCTCCTGCCAGGGCAGCACCACGCTGAGCCAGAGTTCGCGCGCGCCCATGATGGAAATCGCGATGCCGAAGGGGATCATGAAGTACAGGATCCGAAACACCACCAGCGTGGCCAGCAATTGTTCCCTGCCGAATTGAGGCAGCGCGACCAGCATCGCGGCGTCGAATACGCCGATTGAGCCTGGCGCATGACTGGCAAAGCCGAGCAGGGTTGCCAGAATGAATACCACAGCCAGGGAAATAAAATCGATGTCCGGCTGCATCGGCATCAGCAGATACATCGCCATCGCGCAGAATCCGAGGTCGACCACGCCGATCAGGATTTGCACCAGCGTCAACGGTGCCGAGGGCAACATCACCTTCCAGCCATTCTGCCCGAGTTCGCGGCGGCTCTCGCCCAAGCTGAGCCAGACAAAGTAGGCGGCGATACCGGCGACGGCGCCGAGCGCAATCAGCCGATTGACCGAAGACGGCAGCTGGTCCATCGCGGAGGCGGCCTCGGGGTGCCACGCCATGCCGATGCCGAGCACGAAGGTGTTACCGAGCCAGAAGGTCAGGCCGGAGAGAAAGCAGATCTTGGCGACATCGACAGCGCTGAGCGCGTAGTCCGAATAGATCCGGAAACGGATCGCGCCGCCGGTGAACACGGTCGCGCCGATGTTGTGGCCGATCGAATAGCTGGTGAAGCTCGACAGCGCGGCGATCCGGTAGGGCACGTGCTTCTTGCCGATGGTCCGCAACGCGAAGAAATCATAGAATGTCAGCGTACAGAACGCGCCAATCACGCACAGCGCCGCGAGCACAATGCGGTGAGGAGATATCTCGGTCAGCGCAGTCAGGATCACGCCGGTATCGACGCCCTTGAGGGTACGGACCAGCGTCGTGATCGCAAAGGCGACGATGAGAAGGCTCGCGGCGATCCCGAGCCGCTTCCAGCCGATCCGTTCCTTGAAGCCACGCCCGAGCGTGGTCAGCAGTCGATGCATTCTTCCTCCCGGCAGGGCGGCAACACGTTGCAGGCCTCTTCGAAGCGATTCATTGGCTTGGCGGCCGCCGATTGCGTCGGAACGAAAACCCATAAGGCAAAAATATCCTGTTGTGCAGTCCCTTGACAACGCGAGCTTCGCCCCGGATCGGCGCAAAGTCCCAAGCCTTAGATAGGCCTTGCCGCGCCGGAATCGAGTCTTGAACCGGGGCCTTGACGGAGCGTTGGGTCCTGTACTGGCAGCTGTTCCACAGCAGGCCGTGTTCCGATGTTCGGGCAGCGTTTCGTCATTGGCAGGAACAACTGCACGGCCTGCCGGTTAGCGCAGGCATCAGCAATCGAACATATCTGCCGTGCCGGCGATGAGCGGGCCGCAGCCGATTGTGTTCCCGAAACAAGGAAGGACTGAGGCGATGGGACTGTTCACCAAAGACATCCAGACCATGGATGACCTGTTCGTGCATCAATTGCTGGACATCTACTATGCCGAGAAGCAGCTCGTGAAGGCGCTGCCGAAAATGGCCGGGAAAGCAACGGACAAGCAGCTCAAGCAGGGTTTTCTGACTCATCTTGAGGAAACCAGGATTCACGTGCAGCGCCTCGAACAGGTGTTCCAGATGCACGGCGCAGAGGTGAAGGCTGTCGACTGTCCGGCGATCGATGGCATCATCGAGGAAGCCGACGAGGTCACTGGCGAAGTCGCGGACAAGTCGGTGCTCGATGCGGCCCTGATCAACGCCGGCCAGGCCGCCGAGCATTATGAGATAGCGCGCTACGGCAGCCTGATCGCGTGGGCGAAACAGCTCGGCCGTAACGATTGCGCAGGCGTTCTGCAAAAGACCCTCGATGAGGAAAGGGCGACCGACAAGAAGTTGACCACGCTGGCGGAGAGCAAGATCAATCTTCGCGCCGCGAGCTGACCTGAAGAGTTCAGCAGATTGAGACAAAACGTCGCGCGGGCAGCATCCGCGCGGCGTTTTGCGTGGGTTCAGGCCGGAGGCAGGTCGCCACGATAGTTCCAGATTCGCCCTTCTGGAAATTCGCCTTGGGCCCGGCAGTCCGCTGGTCAACAACGTTTTGGTGGCGATCATCACCAGCGGCGAGGGATGGCACGACAATCACCACGCTGATCCCGGCTCCGCCTCCAATCAACGGCGCTGGTGCGAGATCGATCTGACCTATCGGCTGCTGCGTTTGCTGGTTCTGCCGGGGCCAGCCTGGGATGCGCAATTGCCGAAACGCGCTGCAACGGCAGTTTGACGCGCCATAGGCCGCGCGTGGCGATAACACTTCGATAAGGGTCGAAGCATCGACCTGAAACCCGGACTACGATTCCGCGTTGGCTCCTCGAAACCGAGGTGGTCCATGAGCAGTCACGCCAAATCCCCGACCGTATATTCAATGCCGCAGTTGGCGAGCAAGTCCTCCCGATCCGGCCTTTCGACGTCGCTCACTCTTGCGGCCATGAGCCTCGCTACGGCGTGGTCCAACTCGACGTCACCATCGTCAACACGGCTCTCATCAGTATCAGTTCGTCGCTCGGCGGAGGCGTCGCGGAACTGCAGTGGGGCGTCAGCGCCTATACGATTGCGTTTGCAGCTTTCATTCTCACCGCCGGCGCGCTCGGTGACCGCATCGGCGCCAAGCGCGTATTCATGGGCGGTTTTGCCATCTTCACGGCCGCTTCGGTTGGATGCGCGGTTGCACCCGACGTCACCACCTTGATCGCTGCACGAAGCCTTCAGGGACTGGGTGCGGCTATCCTGATGCCCAATTCGCTTGCGTTGCTCAGCCGCGCCTATGCCGACGAAAAGCGGCGCGGGCGCGCCGTCGGCATCTGGGCAGCGGGCGCCAGCCTCGCACTGACGGCTGGACCGCTGGTGGGAGGCGGGCTGATCGCGCTGATCGGCTGGCGGTCGATCTTCCTAGTCAATTTGCCGATCGGTCTGGCCGGCCTCTGGCTGACCTGGCGCTACGCCATCGAAACGCCGCGGTCACCGCAACGCGAGATCGACTTGCCCGGCCAGATCGCGGTGATCGCGGCGCTCGGCTGTCTTGCTGGCGCGATCATCGAGGGCGGCGCGCTCGGCTGGAGCAACCCTGCCGTGATCGCGGGTTTCGCCGCCGCGGCCGTCCTGGCCGTTCTGTTCGTGCTTGCGGAAATGCGGGCAGCGCAACCGATGCTGCCGTTGGCGCTGTTTGGGCATCGGATGTTCGCGCTGACATCGCTGGTCGGCCTTCTGTCAACGTCGCCTTCTATGGATTGATCTTCGTCTTCAGCCTGTATTTCCAGCGCGTCAACGCAATGTCACCTTTCGTCACGGGACTGGCATTCGTTCCGATGATGGGCGCAGTGCTGCCGCTCAACCTCGTTGCCGCGCGCGTCGCCGGACGCATCGGCGCGCCGGTGACGATCGCCGCAGGTGCTGCGCTGGCGGCAGCCGGATGCCTTGCGCTGCTCGGAATCCAACCCGGCACGAGTTACTGGGCGATAGGCGTGCAATTGATCGTCATCGGCGCTGGCCTCGGCTTGCTGGTGCCACCACTCACGTCGACGCTGCTCGGAAGCGTCGAGAAGTCCCGCTCCGGTATCGCCGCGGGCGTGCTCAACTCGACCCGGCAAACCGGAAGCGTATTGGGCGTTGCGCTGTTTGGTTCGCTGGTTGGTCAGTCCGGGGCTTTCATCGCGGGTGTGCACGCGTCGCTTATGATCTCGGCCTGCCTGTTGCTCGCGGCAGGCGCGGCGATCTGGCGGGGCGCGTCAAAAAGTGAGGAATGAGGCGGGCAGCCGTCAGGATCGAAGGCTCAACCCTTGCGCAGCGCAAAATGCGCGCCGCAAAATGCCATCGCCGCGCCCAGACATAACGCCGCCAGCCCGGCGAGCACGCCTGAGATCGTCGGGATCGGGCTCGGCGCCGAGGCGGCCTGGCCGGCGCCCGCCAGCACCAGCACGCCGACCGCGATCAGGAATTGCCGCATCCGCTGCGGAATTTGCCCCGACACGGCGCTGTCCATTAGCGTCGCGGTGAAATAGCCCCC
>Ga0210400_10003778_pt1 | contig 13298 bp, 15 predicted proteins | sample IncBWH26MmetaG_FD_155456 | JGI IMG/M metagenome (GOLD analysis project Ga0210400, IMG submission 155456) | Forest soil microbial communities from Barre Woods Harvard Forest LTER site, Petersham, Massachusetts, United States - Inc-BW-H-26-M | ecosystem: Environmental > Terrestrial > Soil >...
ATTTATCAACTGAACGGGAGGCGCGGATTTATGGTGGGATGCCGGAAGTGGACACAGGCCTAGAAGACTTTTGGTTGGCTCTGTGGCAAGTGAAATTCAACCTCCGAGATTCCCCAGCCAATTTAGCAGTGCAGCCGTTGCGGGAATGGATACAGCGGTACCCGGCCCATCCCATGGTCGGTCAGGCAGCCAAACGCCTGGAAGAGCTATTGCCTTTGCCTGATACACGCCAATTCGTGTTACCGAAGTCCGGTGGTACCGCGCTCGCCGGCAGCGCAGGTTCGAACTCAAATCAGGAGGCCCATGGCATTTTGTCGCGATTGGAACAGATGCTCTAGAGGTGATTTTTCATCGGGTTTAGAAGATGAAGGTTAGTCGGAAATCGCACAATTTAAAGCGAACCCCGATATGCTGATCCAGAGGCGGCTTACCAGTCTCTTTGGAAACTTGCTAGGAGTTCCAGAGCTTTCCAGCAAGTTCCTTTCTTTGTATTAGGTTAGCTTAGGTCTGGCGACCAAAAAACAACCAAAGAAAGTGTATCATAACGCTGGAAAATAGGGGAAAATAATGCGAAAGTTACCATTAAAAGTTACCACTCACTGTTACCAGTTTTGACCACGGTTCATGAGCTTGTGAGGCTTCGAGTCAAGCTAGTCCCTAGTCTGAAAGCTCGTAGTTCGGAGGCTGCTCCAGCCACAGAGTGAGGTCGTCGGTGTTGGCCAGCAAGGCGGGTCCGAGGATTTCATAGCTCCGATCATTTAGGGATTTTCGGGCGACCACGGTTGCAGGCTCATTCTTGGGAAGGCCAGCATTCTCTCTGGCAACAATCATCATCACTTCGCTATTGAGCGGTATAAACAGGAACTCGTCGGTACCCAAGAGCCGTTTCAACTCGCTTGGCAGGAATCCAGCAGGATACTGTGGATGAACATCTTCGGTCGTTCCGTCCGCTTTCATCAGTTTGGCCATTTGGTCTGTTCTCCGCTTGGGCAATCGCGTGAGCGCCTTGGCCGGAGGCAACGCAAAATCAGAGGCCGCAGCCGGTCGCGGAACAAGAACAAAAGGAAAATCACCATTCAGCGGCGATCCTGTGGGGTGTCCCCGGTTTTCAGCATGGCTTCCATGGTGTCGGCCAAGAGTCCAGCGCTGAAGGGCTTCTCCAAACAAACAACTGGGGCCAACAATTGGTTACGCAATACCGGGCCGCGGTCGGCGGCGGTGAGCAGAACCTTGATGTTCGGGTGAAGGCTCCTGATGGCTGCCAGCACCTTTTGAACGTCTTCATCCGCGCTCAGATCGGCAACAAAGGCGTGAATCAGGCCGGGATAGTCGGCGGCAAGGATGACAGCGGATAGCGAGTCTCCGGCTGACAAAACTTTGTATCGGCACTCAAGCAGGGCTTGGCTCAGGACGTTGCGCGCTACCTCGTCGCCCTCCAGCAGCAAGACTGCATCGTTCTGATTCGATTCGACTCTGACGAGAAACACGACTCTTTCCCCTTTTTTCTTCTTGTGGCTGGCTCTTTGGAAGCGAAATTCTTTTGAGGCGATTACCGAATGCGTATTTCTATTTCTGCCAACGTAACCAGCATCAGCCCATCAAGGCTCAATTCCATTCGGTTGACGAGTAAGGCCGATCCGCGAACTTCGTCGTACTGACGCTCGGTGAAGAATTGCAGGAGCTTGGTTGCCCGGTAGTTTCTCAGAGCGGTACTCATCTCGTTTCGGATCATCGCGGATTCGGTGGTCAACCAAACCAGTCTCGCCGTGTACCCGATCAGGGAAAACAATTCATCCGGTTCAAGCCCCCTGTGCGGGTCGCCGGGTTCTATCGAAATCTCGCTGTCATCCACCTTGAGCAACGTTGCCATGTTCTTCTTCCCTTAGACATCCAGTTCTCTATCAAGATTCCGCACTCAGCCATTGTTGTTCGAAGTCCAGCAGCGGCCTTGGCCCCGAACGCATGGAAAGGCCGAACTCCAACTCAAAGAGTTCTCCCCATTTGCCTCGGACAAGGCTTCTGAGCCGTACACCGTTTCTCTCACTCGCATACTTTTCAAGGCATCGCTGTATTTCGGTGAACTGCCAAAGAGAGGCAAACCGCCCATTGCCGATTCCGTGGGACATTTCAAACACGAGACAATCAATCCTGAGTTCCCGCCGCAGGGAACCGCATTCAAAGGGACTGGTCGGAAAGTTGACATCAATGCCGCTGTACTCGGGCGGGTCTTCAATGCTGCCGTTCAAGAAAACGTAGGCTAGATGTCCCTGGTGCTGGCCTACAACCTCAGAAACATCGGCACAGTGCTCAAACAATTGCGTGACGTGACAGAATGTGCATTTAAGACCAACCAGCACACAGGTTAGGGGTCTTCGCAGGTTTTGCAGCGGATCAAGCTCGGAGTCCGGTATAGGTTCCCTCACTTCGAGCGAGCTGCATGGGTCGCCCCATCCGCACACTTCCAGCTTTTTTCTTACCACCGGCCCCATGATGGGTTGCACGATTGCATCGAGGCGAACTTTGTGCTCGTGGGATTCGTGCTTCGTGCGAAACCTGAGAACTTCTGCCTCGCCGCCGGGAAAAACATGCACGTTGCAGCGCAGGCATGAAAGTCTAAAGATCAAACAAGGAATGCGCAGGATGCCGTCACTGCGGCGAGAACGGGGCAAAAACGTCTCCAGCGTCAAAACCAAATCCATGCCGCGATATTCAAAGGGGCTTGCGACACGCCCAACAACGGTGACGGAGCCGAAATGTGATCTGTGGTTTTCAAACAGCTTTCGCGTGTTTTTGGCTTCCTCGCGGGATAAGTCCAGATTGCAGGAGCGACACCGGCCCCTCACGATTTCACAGGTCAACACTTGAAAGGGCCATGATCGCTGCATTGGCGTCTACTCTCCGTCCGGGTCGCCAGATGTTTCTCTTTCCGGCTTCCGAAATGTCAGGACTTGACCGCGCTTCTGGCTTGGGGCGCTTTCGCTCACTCCCTGTTCATTCAATTTCAGAGCAGAGGAAAACGAGGACACCTCCGGCTCGAAGGCCATATTCGCCAGCCACTCAAATAAGTCGATGTCGGCCATGAGCGCATCCGCGATGGTTCTAATACGGCGGGAGCCGCTAACGCGAGATCGCGCAACCAGTAACAGCCTAGCCACAACTGCCTCCATGACGTTCCCCAAATCGCTTCTAAGCCACAAAAATGTGCGGCAACGCTCCAACCAATCATTGCCGCACCAGCTAAGTTCAGCGTCGAGCGCGCATCATAACAAAGTGTATGGTTGCCTTGCAACAGCTTTTCTTCCCATTGCGGGAAGTACTGTTATCTCGTCCTCTGATTTTTGTTGCTTGGAGGGCTAGAGCGGGAAGTGAGTTTACGCGAAGGAAGACAAAGCCGAGGACTAGAAGGGAGTCCCCGGCTGTCACCCAGGCATGAGGTTCGAGCGCATAGTCTTTCTCGTCTCTGGAGGCAGACCATCAACCCGAACCGCGTGAGAGTATATACACTATGTTATGCCTATGCAACATCGTTGGTTCAGGCACGTCAGTAATGCGGGTCGGCTTCGCACTTCCCGTTCAGCAGCTTCGACAGTGCTTCTCGCAATTCGGACGGCCCAAAAGGTTTGCCCATAAATGGAAACTGCATCATCAGCGGTAAGTGGTGCTCCAGCATATAGCCCTGGTCATAACCCGAAGTGATAATTGCCCTTGTTGTGGAAGCGGCTTGAACGGTTGCGGTAAAGGCGTTTACGTGGGCAAGGATCGTGCCTACATCTGCCACCACGGCATCCACTCTTCCCGCTTGACACTCTTGGAGTGCGGCTTCCACTGTACTGGCGACAATGGCATCAAATCCATGCCGCTCCAGCCCTTCGCGCAGAGCTTCGCAAAACTCCGCATTCCGGTCGAGTAGCAGAATTAAAGACATCCGTACACCTCGGCAAAGATCGGCATCTAGGCTGTCGGGAGTAATTACGAGAGCATACCATACACAATGTTATGGTAGATTGCACGACTGTTTACGGCGAGGGGGTTTCATTAAAGGCTGCTCATACCAGCAGGATTAAGCCGCGTTCATTTTTCGGAATCAGAACAAAACTCTCTTTTTGTGTTCGAGCCGCCGCTTTGTGACCGATACTTCTGGTTTTGTCATTCACTCTCGTTGCAGTCCACAAACACATGACCTTACCCTGTCTTCCTATCTTTGCCGCAGGCGCGCTGGTTGTACTCGCGGGAGGCTACGCCTTTAAGCGCCAGCCACGCCTTCCCAATCGTACGATTGATGAAGTCGCGGGTTTTCTGATTGATCCCGATTTTGAAAAGCTCATGATGTGTCTCGATCCCCGGCAGGATGAGTTGTGGCTTTTGGCCGGTGAGGATCGCCAGATCCAGAGAATCCGGGTACAGCATCTCACCGACTGTCTTGAGTTTATGGAGAGGAACGTCCGCGTCCTGTATGAGTGGGGCGACCGTGAGGAGTACAGCAACCGCCATCTCAAGCTGAATTACGATACCCATCTGGTCGGAGATATCGGAGAACTCACGGGCCTCTCGCTTTTGTTTCTGAGGATTGTACGGCTGGCACGTTGGGAGCTTCGCCTCAGAAAAATGTCCCGCTTCGAAAGCATTTCCTTCATGCCGGTTCCACGATTGGCGCGGTACAGCAAGATCAGGGGCGTAGACCTTCTTGAAGCATACCGCGCCGTGGCGCGTGCCGGTGAAGCCCTGGCATCAGCCCATGAAGACGTTGAGCCAATTGTCGCTCGGATACGGGCCTGTTTTTGGATCGCGTCACAGTAAATTTCTATTTTCCGAACTTTCCGCTCTTATCCAGCTTCATACTCTTTTCCTAATTTATTAAAGTTCTCTAATTTCCTTTTTAGTCTGGCTGGGACTCAAAAGAGTTATCCTCTCCCTTACCAGCCTGTCCCTTTCTTACTAAGTCGGCTGATGCCACCAATTTTCGATTGAGAATAGGAGAAATAACGCCATGACAAAGACAACGACACGGCTCATGCTTGCGGCCGTCTTAATGCTCACGCTCGGAACACACAAATCCCAGACGGATGGCACCGATATCCCGCCGCCGCTCTGTCCGCCCCATACTGTATGTAACTAAACTGTTTGGTTTCTATGAGTGGCTGGTTTATTATGCTGGCCACTCACATTTACCTGACTAATCGTGAACAGCATAGATGTAATCTTGAGCACGTTGGGGCCAGTGCTGCAAATCGGCCTCGCAGGTATCATGCTGTTTCGGCGGCTCTATCGCCCGTTTCCTGTGTTTGGGACATACACGCTCTATTCTCTTGCGGTGTTTGTTGTTCGACACTTGACCAGGAGCAACACGGACTTACATTACGTCCTCTACTCGCTCACCGAAGTCGTTTACGGATTGCTGGGTGTCCTGGCCATGCGGGAAGCGTTCGAAGATGCGCTTATCGCCTTGCACAAGAATCACCCTTGGACGCAGGTTGTTCCGATCCTGTTGTCGGTTCTGCTCCTCGGCGGCCCTCTTGTTTGGGCGCTCTATCGGCCTTACGGCCAGAGTGCCACGTTCTACCCACTCTTCGCGTCCGCCGTCTATTCCTTCCTGTTGCTGGTGCGCTGCATTCAGGTCTTGGTCTTCTGCCTCTATTTGTGGCTGAAGCGGCGTTACGAGTTCCGACCATACAATGCCGGTATTCTTACCGGCTTTGGTGTATTTGCGTCGATGACGCTTGCGGCCTTACTGCTCCAATCCACATTCGGAAGGCAATTTGAAGTTGGGTATCGGTACATGGTTCCGGGCGCATACCTCGGGGCAGCAATCCTCTGGGTGATGGCATTCCTGTCTACGGAACGGCCTCCCGACAGAAACCCACCCAATCGGGATAAACTCGGAAAAGCTAGGATCGCTCTCCAAGAACATCTTAAGACCGCGCGCCGGATCAGGCGCAAGAACCCGCCGTCATCTGCTGGCTTTGACATGCCGTACACTTTGTTATACATTGCTTCGCGTTCATGGATAAACAACAGGACACGAGGTTCACTATGAATCCACATCAAGGCGCATTCGTCTGGATTCTCGTGTCCTGCTCCTCCTCCGCAATTCGAGTGGGGCTTGTGCCATTCATTTGTTAAGCAAAAGCGGCCTTCCTGCCCCTCTGAGCACCTGTCTTAAGCGTTTGAAATCCGGTATCATTGTGGGATTTTATCAACCCAATTAAGGGAGCGGATAACAAGGCAATGGTGGTTCCCTCAATCGTTCGGCCTCGCGTACTGGAAGCGGCCATACGCCTTTTTGCGCTGTACGGGCGTAATGGGGTCAACATGCGCGCTCTGGTGAAGGCCGCGCATACCACGCCCGGAACTGTGTATGAAATGTTCAAGAGCAAAGAAAAAATGTGGGAGACGGTAGTGACCGCTTGCATAAACCGCGCTCTCGAAGCGGTGGCGAAGTCGGTCTTTGTCTTGGTGGACACCAACGATGACGACATTTTCTCGATGGTGGGTAACGCCTTGAAACTCTGGTACAGCAGTTTAGGCCAGTCTGAGGCGCGAGTGCTTATGCATGTGGAAATGGCCGATCCCAAATGGCGGCAACGTGCTCGCCTTCCGCTTGAAAAAATGGCACAGCACTTGACCACAGCAATCCATAAGGCGCGGTTAGGCAGCAAAACAGAAGCACATCAGGATGCGGAGAATGCGCTAGCCGCTCTCTTCAAATACAAAGTAGGTGAGCAGCCACAAGGACACGACATTGCCTTTGTGATTGATCGCCTTGTACTGTCCATGTCAAAGAATAAGAAAGCATAACGCGGGACACTGCGGCCAATGGCTGAGGGCATCTGGCTCCTGACTGCATGTACCCCATCAGCCATTGGCCGCTGTCCCGTGGCGGCCCACCCCTGGGCAGGGTTTCTCCTTCGTGAACTGCCGCCAAACTGCCGCAACCTCAGCCCAAACTAATGCCGTGGGTTTCCGACTCGAAACCCTCCGGCACCACGTCTCCCAAGGACTGAGTGCCTGTCTGAAATTCATGTACGTCCGGTAACTGACCGTCGCTGCTGTGTGCCGGAAACAGTCGTAAACCTGCACACCGTCCCGGAACGCCTTCCCATTTCAGACAAGCTGTTGCGGCGAAATGAAGCATAACAAAGTGTATGGTTTATTTCAATCCGTTGCTAACTCTTGTGTTATAGTACCCGGCAAACACTGTTGGATTGGTTCGCGAACCACCTCGGCTCTGGCGGGGGCACTGCTGGAGCCGAGGGCAACACTAAAGTCACAGAAGGAGTTGGAGGGATGGGTTCTGAACAAATCCTTAAAGAGTTAAAAGCACACCGCGACCGGCTGCAAAAAGCAATTGAGATTCTTGAGCCGCGTCCTGACGGAAAACACAAACTCCTCAACGGCAGAAGACGCAGAAGAAAGCTTTCGGCTGCGGCAAAACAAAGAATCTCAGAGGCCATGAAGCTGCGATGGGAAAAACTGAAAAAAGCCGGAAAAACCAGACTGTAAACGGCCTTGGGACAAGGCGCAAACGGAGAAAGATGGCCGCGTGGCCTGATGGAGTCATCCTGACCGAATTGCAAACAGCGCGGGATGCCATTCAAAGCGTGATTGATATTCTCTTTACCTTGCCCGGCCGACGATCTTCCGTCCGGCGGCGAAAGAAGGCTTCCCATGCGGGTCAGGCCAAGAGGCGCACAGGCAAAACCCAAAGCCGCCAGTAAGCTGCTTCTGATTGATAAGAACTGCCGATCTCGCGTCCCCACAGGCTAGAGGGTACCTGTCGAACTCGCTCAGCGGCCATTCAAGAGCGCCTGTAGCTTTCGCCGGGCCTCGAACAGAGTGTGATGAACCTTGGAAATGCTCTCGCCTGTCATTTCCGCAACTTCCCTGGCGGTATGCCCTTCAAGATACTTCAGAGTAAAGCATCTTCGCTCTTCTGGCTCCAGAGCGGACAGCAATTCCTCAGTCCATCTTGATCTTTCCAAGGGCAAGAGAGTGGAACTTTGTTCGGACACGTCTCCGGCACCTGAAGGTGCCGAGTAAAATCCGCGCCTGGCCAAATACCTTCGTTGATCTAACGAACGGCGCTGTGCCAGCTTCTTCACCCAAGCCGCAAATTCGCCTTTACGAGAATCGAACTTTGAGATGTCGCAAAGAATTTCCAGAAATACGTCCTGCGCGGCATCGCTTGCCTCTGCATCGTCCCTGAGTATCCGGCGCGTGACGCGCAATACCGTTTGTTGATATCGCTCTGCGATCGCACTCAACGCTTCAGTCTCGCCGGACGCCAATCTCTCCGCCAGCTCGTGGTCTGCCAGTTGACGCCAAGCGCCTTCGGTCCCGGAAGGACTCATGGAAATAGACAACCTTTACCTTGGCGAACGATTGCGGCAACTTGATTGTCATCATCCTAACTTGTCGGCAGCGATAGAGCTTCTTGTTTGTCGGACATGTACTTAGTGTTAATGGTTACTAACCGGAACGGTTAGAGCCTAATAATAATTACGAGCTTGTTGTCTAAACTTTGGACAGGCAAAAGTTTTTTACCTTAACCTCGGATAATTTCGCCCTGCTCGGACGTAATTCATAGTAGGGGCCTTTTGCTCCCGGAGTTGTTTTGGAGTATGGGAAACCCGTTTCTAGCTTTGGATCACTCGGTGAAACCCCGCGACTTCGATTCATCGAAGCAGCGCGTTTTCATGGTCGCCAATGAGGACGGCGCGATTGTGCTGGATATTGGCGGCGTCACAGAAAAAGGCAAAACCGGACGACTGATTAAGTTCGATGGCATCGGGGCTGAGATTTGGAAACTGCTCTGCGCGGGCACGTCTCAGGCTGAAGTTGTTGACCTCATTCTAAGAGAGTACAGCGTAGATCGTGAGACGGTGGAACGTGATTTGGCGAACTTGCTGGGCGATGCCGAAGCTCTGGGCCTGAAACCTGATGCCACATTCCTTACCGAAGTTCCAGAACAGACGCCAGCCGAGCAGATGCCTTTCTTTCCGTGGTACGCGCAGGATGCAACCGCGCCTCGGCCACGCCCAAGTCGCTTCATGATCTTTTGCGCTTTTGTCGGGCTTTGCGTTTTCGACTTCCTGTTGTCCTTCGTATCAATGGAAGCCATGTGCAAGACAGTTCATCGTTGGCCTATGAAACAACGCACCTTCAAGGAAGATCGCAACGCACTCATCGGGAAGATTTGCACTGCCGTTGATTCTGCCTGCGTCTGGTACAGGCGGAAGGCACTATGTCTACAGCGCAGCGCCGTGACCTCCTGCATGTTACGGGCTTGGGGCATCGCTGCGGAAATGGTATTGGCTTCGCGGGTCATGCCTGTGATGGCCCATGCTTGGGTAGAAGTCTCCAACGCAGTTGTGAACGACCGCCCAAATGCAAGAAAGTTTTATCGAACGCTCGTCAGATACTGAAATTCGCCTATGAAACTTCAATTCGGCATCTTGCACGATAATCAACGGGCAACAAGCCTCGACGATTTGAAAACTCTGTTAGGTGAATATGCCTCATGGAATGCAGAAACAACAGGCCAAATCTTCGACGGCCCGCTGCTTATAGGCTATCGCGGGGACAAGATTACTTGGGAAGAAGACGCGGAGCGACAGCCCTATGCGTTTGGGCTTTACACTCTAACCTTCGACGGTCGCCTCGACAACAGAGAGGAACTGGCGTCAAGACTTGGCCTTACTGCAAACCACAATCTCCCCGATCCGCAGTTGATTGCCGAGGCATATGCACGATATGGCCCCCCAGTTCTTTCCGACCTTATCGGTGAGTTTGCTATTGTGCTCTGGCGTACTGATACGCGGGAACTTATGTTTGTTCGCTCCGTAGACGGAGCGCGACCACTGTATTACACGCTGGAGTCTGATACGTTGATCTGGTCCAGCGACATAGTTCACCTTTTGAGAACCGCTCCGATCAACCCGAAACTAAACGAGGATTACGTTTGGGAATATCTAATTGGATGTCCAGCGTCTCACATGACGCCCTTTGCGAACATCCACTCCGTGAAATCCGGCACTGCATTGCGCTTCGTTAATAAATCATTTCAGCCAGAAATAAGCCTTTGGGAACCACGCCATATTGCACCCCTGAAATACAAGTGCGACGCCGACTACGAAGAAAGACTCCGCTATGAACTTGCAGCCGCAGTACGAGTCCGTCTCAGAACGAAACATCCTGTCTTTAGTGCGCTGAGCGGAGGTCTCGACTCCTCATCCGTAGTGATGACTGCTGACACGATACTTCGCCAAGACAACATTGATCCGTGTCGCCTTCGTACACTCTCTGCCGTTTACGATACCTCCACGACTTGCGATGAACGATACTTCATCAGACTCATTGAAACTAAGCGGGGCATTCCCAGCATTTACGTCACCGAAGACGAGCAGGCATTCACAATGGGACTGCGAGACACAACGTTCAGGGGAATACCAAATATCCTCCATCTTCACCCTGGCAGATACCCTGTATTCGCTGAACGTATGAAGACCTATAACTCTCGCGTGCTATTGACGGGACATGGTGGAGATCACATTTTTTGCTCAGCTCCGCGCCCTGAGATGCAGATAGCCGATTTATTACAAGAAGGACGACTCAGATATGCTCATCAGCTTTGTGCGTCTTGGAGTCGTTTTACCGGCGTACCGTATTTCCATCTCCTGCTTGGAAAGGCATTGCCTCTCGCCGCTAGCTCTTTATTACCGCCATCCTTACGATATGATCTGCTCTCACTTCCTTCTTGGCTAAACCTTCCCCACAACTACTATCTGCTTCTGCGACAGTCCATCATGAACTGTGAAACCCGATTAGCCCCAAGTCATCGCTTTCGAATTGGTATGACGGCTTATTTATTTCGCACGATATCGTCTGGACTATGGAACAACTATGCAGACTTGTACGTCTCTCATCCTTACACTCATCGGCCTCTCGTCGAATTCTGTATGGCTGTGCCACTCTCGCAAATGCAGCGTCCCGGTGAAACGCGATCACTGTTAAGGCGCGCATTGGCAGACCGTTTGCCTGCCAAGATTGTCAACCGAAGAAGCAAGGGCATTTTGGCGGAGGTCTACGCGAGGGCTATACAAAAGGAATGGTCAGAGTTTGCAAACGTTCAGAAGTGGGAAATCTGTGCGCGTGGCTATGTTAAAGCTAAAGAGTTGTTCGACGCTCTGCAACACATGCGGTTGGGTATCTACTCTGACTCAGGAGCAAGTTTTGCGCTTATTGCCGTTGTACTAGAACGGTTCCTGAGATCATTGCGAACTTTGCCCTGGCTGCTAAGTGCCATGACACAACGTTGATGGCCGGGACACTCACTGGCATCCTCTAAAGAAACATTGAGTGAGAAAGGAGGAATCGTGAAGCAATATAACACGCCAAATGTGTACGATGTTGGCTCCGCTGCGAATAACCTGAAGCATGATATCGCGTCAGGTTGCGATGGAGAAATCGGCCTCGTCTCAAGCGAAGTGCCATCCGATATGGAGCAGGACTAATCTGTCCATGCCTCTAACGGCAGAGCCGTGCTGCTGTGCGGCTCTGCTATTCCTCTTGTATGGAGGTGATAACAGGAATTTTGTGGGTGGTGGGTGACACGCTGTCCGTTTTTGTCACTTCCCTTTGCTCCATGATTTTCAAAGGCTTAACTGCCGGCTTCGTTGCAATCTGCCACCCGTCCCTTTTATGTTCCACTACTGGCAGTACCGGAGCGGCTGTCATCATGGAGCCGTAGAAGGTTTTTGAAAGAATTCGTCGAACCAAGCGTAAATCCTTTGCCACATGTCACGGATGTTCGCGGGGCTTTCAAAAACATGACCTTCGCCCCAATAGCGCGCGATAGCTGCCCGCTTGCGTTGACGGTATAGGGAATTAAAGAACTCTTCTCCCTGCTGAATAGCAATCACATCTTGGTCGCCTTGAATTATTAGAAGAGGAGTTGCAACCCTATCGACATAAGATATTGGACTGTTTCTAATGTAACGACCGAGATCCTTCCAAGGAGGATTACCCATTCGGAGAGGACCCGTTTCTGAAAGAGACATCTCAATAGGGTTTGCTTCGGGGTGTTGATCGTAGCGTACTCTAGCATCAAACTGTCCGTACAAACTAATGAGATCTGATACTCCAGCCAGCGCTATCGCGGCTTGGAAACGTCTGGTCTGTGTAATTAACGCATATGTGCTGTAGCCGCCATAGCTAAGCCCCATGACGCCGAGTCGCGTCGGATCCGCAATGCCAAGGTCCACTGCTTTATCAACCGCAGGCAGCACACCATTTGTCATCTCCATATATGGGTCGCTGGCAGATCCGCCGTCTTCGACGGTTGCAACTAGCGGCATGCTGGGAATCAATACCGCGTATCCATGGGACGCCAATAACTGTAAGTTCAAAGGAACTGAATCATTCAACTCCGCCAAAGAGGGTGCCGTTTCCCGCGCGACTGCTCCCGGATAGACCCATGTGATCATTGGATAGCGTGTACCTTTGCGATAATCCACGGGAAGGACAATCCATGCCTTCAGCTTCGGCCCGTCAAGACTCTGATAGCTGATTTCTTGGCATCGTCCCGCCCTAATGTCACGAAGGAATGAATTCGTTTCCATGAGCGGTCTCGCTATTGGAGATGCGACAGACGTTTGCCACATATATGTTCCATTCGGCCCTTCCTCGGAAAAAGTAGCTGACTGCGTGCTTTCCGCGAAAGCCGTGAATGTTGCCCTCGAAGAAGGCTTTTCCAAGCGCGTCAGCTTGTTCGTGGTCAAATCGACGATATATAAACTGGGGTCAGATTTGTCTTCAACCTCAATGATCACGTGGCGAGTCGGTACAAAAGATGTTGCGGCCGGCCAGACGATTGCGTTTATTCTGGAACTGAGATTATTAGCAATTTCATGCGGGGGTGAGCCATCTAGATTTATCTCCCAGAGTCTTCCCTCTGAGACTCCAACAAGCGATTGGCTTTCGGTTTTAGGTATTAGTCTGCTTGGTGGGCTACTCATGGTAGCAGTAAGGTTATCGAGACGATTGTCGCTTCTCACTGCCCACCAGTCCGACCGAATCGAAACAGTCGCAGAGTGCTCGGGAGTTAAGAAGACAATCAACTCATTGTCGACAGACCAAATAGTATGCACCGTCTGAGAAGCGGAGGGCATCCGAGCCAAACCTATTACAGCGCTGCAGCTCCCCTCCTTCGATGCGCACTGATATAGAACCTCAGGAGCACCAGGGGCCCTCATGTCGTGACCAACGACGGATAACGTCTCGCTATCTGGTGACCATCGAAC
>Ga0210400_10003779_pt1 | contig 13295 bp, 13 predicted proteins | sample IncBWH26MmetaG_FD_155456 | JGI IMG/M metagenome (GOLD analysis project Ga0210400, IMG submission 155456) | Forest soil microbial communities from Barre Woods Harvard Forest LTER site, Petersham, Massachusetts, United States - Inc-BW-H-26-M | ecosystem: Environmental > Terrestrial > Soil >...
GGCCGGACTGCACAGACTTATCACGATGCGCAGGCGACGGCAAGAGTTCCGGGGTGAGCAGCGACCCCTTCGCTCCCTCCTGCTCGCTGCGGTACACCCGGTAGCCCGCCAGGTCGGGTTCTACGTTGATGGACCAGGAGAGTTCCACCGCCACGGAGCCTGGGGTAGCCCCCGGCTGGATCGCGGCGATGATCCCCTGTGGCGCGGCCGGAGGAAACGTGTCCTTGGGCGTCATGATGGCCAGGGGGGAGTCGCTTGATTCCAGCGAACCGGCGGGTGAGTCGATTACGCTGCGAACCAGGTAAGCGTAGGTCTTCCCGTACTCGAATCCGGAGTCGCGGTAGTCGGTTGTGGTTGTCGTTCCAAGCCTGAGCAGCGGCGATTTCCACTTCGCCTGCAATGGATCGCTGGCCGCAACGGTGAGGCCGGTGGGATCCAACTCGCCGCGATACACGTGATATTCCCGGACTTCCGAAAGTGGGTCGCCGGCGGAAGTATGGGTTGGCGCCGGCCACTTCAAATTAACACCCTGCTCCGTCAGGCTCGCATCCAGCGAGGAGATTCGCTCGGCAACCGGGTACAGGTACAGGATCATATCGGTCGAATCAGGTGAGGGGTGTTTGGCGGAAAGAAGTGTGTGGACCCGATAAACAATCGGCTGACCGGAGCGAAGTTGCGGATCCCTGGGGGAAACCGGATCAGTAAACTGTACCTGCCCATGCTGCGAATAGCGCGTGACGAGCGCCCCGGGGACAGTATCCACCACATGAAAGGACTTGGGGTCCGGCGTGCCGTCGGCGCGCAATGTCCCGCGCAGCACCTCAAACGTCGGCACTTGCCGCAGGCTTTCGCCCCGCGTGCTTTTCCCGGGCATCGTGAACGTGAGCAACACGCCATCGCCCGCCTGTTGCGCGGACAGATCGGTGATCGCCTGGGGAACCGGTGGAGTCGGCGGCAGGGGCTCGCCAGGTGCGCCGCAGCCCGCCGCAAGCAGGAAAATGGAAAATAGAAAATAGAAATTGCCAGCGGACTGCGAGTGGAGTTTTTGCAGGCGGGGTAGCGTCCCAGATCTATTATCCATTGTCGAATTTCAATTTTCGGGACTTAGAGAATGTACCGGCTCAAATCCTGGTTCTTCACAATATCGGCGAGTTGCTTGTTGACGTACGCCGCATCGATCTTCACGGTTTTTTTCTTCAGGTCGGGCGCTTCGAAGGAAAGCTCGTCCAGCACTTTTTCGAGAATGGTATGCAGCCGGCGAGCGCCGATGTTTTCCGTTTGCTCGTTCACGCTGGTGGCGAAGCGCGCGATGGTCTGCACGGCGTCCTCGGTAAACGTGAGTTTCACGCCCTCGGTTTCCAGCAGCGCGATGTACTGCTTGATCAGCGCGTTCTTCGGTTCGGTAAGAATCCGTACAAAGTCCTCTTCCTTCAGCGACTGCATCTCCACGCGGATCGGCAGGCGGCCCTGCAACTCCGGAATCAGGTCTGAGGGCTTGGTGACGTGAAATGCGCCGGCCGCGATGAATAAAATATGGTCGGTGCGGATCATGCCGTAGCGCGTATTGACCGTGGTGCCTTCGATGATCGGCAGGATGTCGCGTTGCACGCCTTCGCGGGAAACGTCCGGGCCGTGTCCCGATTCGCGCCCGGCCACCTTGTCGATTTCGTCCACGAAGATGATGCCCATCTGCTCGGCGCGCTCCACCGCGATGCGCGTCACCTGGTCCATATCAATCAGCTTGTTCTCTTCTTCCTGGATCAGGTATTCGAACGCATCCGCCACGCTCATCTTGCGCTTCTTCTTCTGCTGGCCAAACATGCCGGAGAGCATGTCCTTGATATTGACGTCCATCTCCTCGACGCCCTGATTGGAAATGATTTCGAAGGAAGGCATGGCGCGCTCGCGCACTTCCAGGTCCACCATGCGCTGGTCCAGCTTGCCTTCGCGCAGTTGCACGCGCAGCTTTTCCCGCGTGCGCTGCGTCTGTTCACGTTGGGCGGCGCGTTCCGCCTCCGGAGTTCCCGGGGCCTCCACCTGCGGCGGAAGCAACAGATCGAGTACTCGTTCCTCCGCGGCCTGTTCCGCGCGATCCGCCACCTCGTCCAGCTTTTCCTCGCGGACCATGTCAATCGAGGTTTCCACCAGGTCGCGCACCATCGATTCCACATCCCGCCCGACGTAACCGACTTCCGTATACTTCGAAGCTTCCACCTTCACGAACGGGCAGCCCGCCAGCCGCGCCAGCCGGCGCGCAATTTCCGTCTTGCCCACGCCGGTGGGCCCGATCATCAGGATATTCTTCGGCAGCACGTCTTCGGCGATCTCCGGCGGCAGCTTTTGCCGGCGCACGCGATTCCGTAAAGCCACGGCCACGGCCCGCTTTGCGGCCGCCTGCCCCACGATATATTTGTCCAGTTCCACCACGATTTCCCGCGGCGTCATATCGTCCAGCGCCGGAAGCAATTCCGCCTCTTCCGCAGGCGCGCCGCCGTTGCCGCCGGGAAACAGTGTGATTTCTTTATCGGTCTTGATAGCCATGAAAGTTCGATTCCTTGCCCTTGCCGGAGGAGACGATTCCGGCGGTTCCCCTAGATCTCTTCTACGGTAAAGTTCGCGTTGCTGTAAATGCAAATTTCGCTGGCGATGCGCATGGCCTCCAGGGCAAGCTCTTTCAGCGGCAGCTTGGTGTGCTTCATCATCGCGCGCGAGGCAGCCAGTGCGTAAACTCCGCCGGAGCCGATCGCGCAGAGGCCGTCATCCGGTTCGATTACGTCGCCGTTCCCGGAAAGCACGAACGTCGCCTTCGAATCCGCCACGATCAGCAGCGCTTCCAGGTGCCGCAGCGCGCGGTCCTTGCGCCATTCCTTGGCCAGTTCCACGGATCCTTTTTGCAGATTCCCCGAATGTTCCTGCAGCTTCCCTTCGAAGCGTTCGAACAGAGAGATCGCATCGGCGGTCGAGCCGGCAAATCCCGCGACCACTTTGTCGTTGTAAAGTCGCCGGGTTTTCCTGGCGGTGTGCTTAATGACATGATCGCCCATGGTCACCTGTCCATCGGCGATCAGCACAACCTTGTTATCCTTCCGGACGCACAAAACCGTTGTGCCGTGAATCTGCGGCTCTCTCGAAGTGTGACCCATTCAGTTAGTATACCGCGCCACCCCTGTCCGGTCATTTTTGCGGAACTTTGCACTGACGCCGGAGATACTGCGATCTAACTGGTCAAAATGGAATTTCCCGGAAGGAAACCAGCTTGTAGGTGATGGGCCCCAACGCAGCGCTAACCAGGCAACTGTTGTAACGGATGCCCAGCCCTTGATTATTGCCCGAACCTGTCTGGCTGAAATACGCCGGCCCCAAAGTCGAAAGTAAATTGTTTGCGGAATCGCGCGTTTCGGCGATCAACACAGCCCCGTCAATCTGTCCAGTGCCGCCCTTCGTGGACACAAATCTGCCCTTTCCTATCACAAGCACAACTCCCTGCCAGGACGCATCGGGGTCGTAGTTGAGCGTGCCGGTGACCACCAGCAGGCCATAACCGGTGTTCCTCCATCCGGTCATATCCAGATCCCCGTTTACTACGATTGTCATCGGAGTGGTCGCGGACATTCCGGAGGGGAAACTACTTGGGGTCGCGGGGCCCGGGATCACCGCATCGGCGTTACTGGTAATGTCCTGCACGATTGCATCCAGGCCCGCCGGCGTCAGCCAGTTTGGATTCATCGTGCTGCTGACATTTACTATGCTCCCCGAGGACGGAGTAGTAGGCGGGGGCGAAGGCGGATTACTGGGCATGCCCGTGTAATTTGTCGAGGGCGTTGCCCCCGCGACAATGTTCGACTTCGATGTATCCCCTCCTCCATCAATCGTATATCCGATCGCTGGCAGCATTGTGGAAGGGACAGCGCACTGGTCCTGGCCTAGAATAAAGAAGCTATTCGTGCCCGGCCCCGTAAACTGTACGTTTTTCCCCGCCAGGGTCAGCGCTGCGCTAAATGTTTGTCCATTTGTGCTCGGAAGTTCCACAAATGGCCTGACCACGTATTGCAACATTTTTTGGCTGCCGTTGGGCAAAACCGCATAAGCAGTGATCTCCAGGGCTTGTGACGCAGTGGCCGGCGGTGCAAGCGTTTCAATCAAACCGGGAGGCATCGCGTTTATGTTCGGGGGATTGTAGAAGAGCGGTGTAACACTGTCGATGCTTGCGTCTCCGTTGACGTCGACGCCCGATCCCGGCACCTGTGTATCTCCCAGAGCTTGCTCCGTCACCGCGTTGATGCGCACCCATTTGTACATCGGGCCGGGCATGCCCGCCACGGGCGATGTGGAAGCAATCCTCGTGATCACACGTGAGCCTACATTCACTCCAAATTCCTGGAAGTATTCGTTGTCCGAATATGTGGAAGGGTTCCCTGGGTTTTCCGGCGCGACCACCTCGCCATTCAGGGAGTTGATAATGTAGACCACCTGCGTGAGCGGCATTGTCAAAAACGGCTGCGGATTGCAGACTGTATTTGGCGGCAGCGGGATGCAGTTCGGATTATTGGGCAGCAGGCGCCCGCGGGCTTCCTCGAGTCCCGCCAGCGCCGCGTAGTAGGCGCTCGCCGAGGTGCGGTAATTGCTCGCCAGGGCCGAATCGGTGCCCGAAGAAACGATCAGTGCGATTGCCACGACGCTGATCAGCAGCAGCGAAAAAATCGCGATCAGCATGGCGGCGCCCCGCTCTCGCCTGCTTTCCCCGAAATTGCAACTGCGCTTCATGATTCCAACCTTCTTCGTTTTTCCGGATCTCCGGATTTAATTTGACGGATTCAACCGATGGCCCCGGCCCTGCAGTTCGACAACTTTCGGCTTCCCCGTCTGCAGGTCGGGTTGCCGGGTCATCACAATCAGCAGAATGTCCACGTCGCGGATACGGTTTGGCAAGCCGTTAGCTCCAGCAGCAGGGCACGGCTGCGGCCCAGTGGGCGTATCGCACGTGAACTTGAAAATAGGCTGCGTCGGCGAGTTCATGACATTCGTCAGAAACGGCACCACCACGGTCGGATCCACGGGTGGCGCCGCCGGATCGGTACCTGCGGTTTTCGGCACCACTGAGCGAAAGAGTATATTGCCAATCAGTTGGTAGCGGATCCAGCTCACACCATTCCCCAAATCTGTTTCCAGAATTAAATCAAAATCGCCCGGCGTCGCGCAGGTTCCGCCCCCCGCCGTCCCTACTAAACAGGGATTGCCCGGGTAATTCGGGCTCCAGGCTACAGGACTCGTCACATATTGAGCGGCGTTCCCGGGCAGTTGCGAAAAGATAGTCTGCGACGGATAACCGGAAACATTGAAATCCCGCACAATCTGGTCGATCGCCAGCCGCGTCTCTTGAAACGCTCCAGAAACTTGCGTCTCGCTGGAGTATTTCTGCTGAGAAAGTTGCAGCAATCCGAACATCGCGCCGCAGATCACCAGGAAAATGGCCGTGGCTATCATCAGTTCGATGACGGTGAATCCGCGCTCCGGCCGGGGCATCGCGGCTCTCATTTGGACACCATCGTATCCAGCGACACCGGAAAGCTAGGCGTCTTCATCCCGCGCCGGAAGGCGCCGACGATGATGCGCCTGCCTGTTACAGGGCCGTTGGTCCCGTTGGTCACAGTGACCACTGCCCAGCGCACGTCATTGACGGCTCCGGTGGGGTCGTTCGGGTCGGTGTACGTGAACCCGTACCCGGGGACCGGCGTCAGTGGCGCGAAATTAATGATCGGCGAGTTATTGAAAAGCACCACCGGACACCCTACCACTCCCGTTTGAGCGGGGTTTCCAACATTGCACGTCGTGGCTATCGGACAAGTCAGGCCGGACGGATCGGTAAAAGTAGTTGCCATCAGGGGGACAGCCCGCAACGCCTCCATCTGCCGCTGGGCAATTACCAGCGCCGTGCCGTCGCTGCGATTATTGGCATTCATCAGCATCGAACTCGGCACAAGTTGCGCCACGGCCACCAGTCCAACCAGGACAATCACGGTAGCGATCAGCATCTCGACGAGCGTGAATCCGCACTCGGCTCCACGCCGGGCAGGCGCCGTTGTTTGCGCAATCGGTTGCAATCGATCGTTCATCGCACTTGCCACCAGGCTCCGCTGGAATCCGCGGACCAGATTTGGATCGATCCCGCGGGCATCAAAAGCACAGCCCGGGATCCGCTTTCCGGTGAACCCGGAGCCTTCAGGTAGAAAACGGTAACGTTGCCGGTGGTCAACGCGCCGCGGGCGTCAAACGGAACGGTACCTCCGGTAGGCGGAACTGCTGTGGGAGTGGTTGCCCCAAGCGCAGCCAACGCAGGCAATGCACTCGCTCCCGTCACGGTACCCACCAAGTTCCCGGACGGACCGAGCAGGATCATCCGCGAAGCCACACCCGTCAGCGGATTTCCGTTCACATCGGTCATCAGTGCGTCGGTCATACCCGGGTTAGCGGCATCCGGCCGAATCAAACAATTCACAGTTCGATTGCGGCGAATCGCTTCATAACGCGTTAACCGCAAGATGTCTGCCATCTGTGTCGCCGCATTGCTGAGCTGGTAAGAATGGTAGGCGCGCATGAAATACGGCATGCTGACAGCCATGAGGACCATGGCCACCGCCATCGCTACGACAAGTTCCGTGAGGCTGAATCCGGAAACCCGCCGAGTTTTCATTTTCATCCCATCCTGCGGCCCGTTATGGCAACCGTCCGTGGTGCCGTCTGCGGCACGGTCGCATCTCCACTGGTCGGCTGGGACCAATTAACATAACAGGCTTCCGGCTCTCCAGGTAGAGGCTACTCTTCTGGCTAATACACAGTCACTAAGCCCGCCAGTGACCTCGGACCTGAACCTTTTGGAAGCCCTTTGGAAGAGGATAAACCCTGAAGCCGCTCTCCGCGGCCATTTTTAGCGGATTTTATAGTACCGGTTACTTCGGCTTTTTGCCGCCGGTCTCTTTGAATTTCTGAACCAGGGCCTCCCGCGTGAAGAAGGCCGCGGGAAGCGCAGGATTGATCTGGCAACTATCGTAGAAAACCTGGGAAATGCGGCGGCCGTCGCGCTCGCGCGTCACCTGCATGGGCACCTGAATGCCCCCAATCGGGCGGTAGTTCGTGAAAATCGTTACGTCCTCGCGCTGCTGGCCGGTGTTTTCGTCCTTCACGCGCACCACGCTGCGAACCAGCAGGTGCGTCGAGCGGTCCACAGCCAGGCGGTACACGCGCTGCTCCTGATCCGAAATCTCCACCCAATCGACCTCTCTCAAATCCACCGTATCAATTCCGCCCCAATGGAACCCGAGCTCCGGATCCTTCAGGCTCAGCCGCAGCAGATTATCCGAACTCCGCCGGACCGCATCCTGAAATTCCGCAACCGTATCCTCCGGCATGTCCGAAACTCCGTCGCGACCCATTGTCCAGCCGTGATCGCCGCTGAAGAGAGTGATTACCAGGCCGCCGTGCGACAAATCCAGTTCCTGCACGCCAATCATGTAGCCCAAAAGCGTGTTGCGGCCGTGCGCGATGTAGTCGGTGCGATTCTTGTCCGGGAATTCCCAGGAATCCTTGAACTGCACGTACCCGGCCAGGGCGCCGTTGTGCCCGATCGCCGCTCGGCGCCCGTCGCACTGGCGATTCCGCATATCCATGTACAACGGCCCGCCCATGCCCTGAACCAATTGAGCCAGGACTTGCTTGGCTCTGGCCGTGCTGGCTTCCGGCGCCACCATGTCCGGATTCTGCGCACGCGCTGCCAGCGGCGCCAGCAGGAACGCCAGCGCCAGACACACCCGGTAATTTTTGCGGTTTAACCGCACAGCACCGAGCCTCCATTAACATTCAGGATTTCACCGGTCATGAAGTTCGAAAGGTCGGAAGCCAGAAACAACATCGGCCCGGCGATCTCTTCGGCAGTTGCCGCCCGGCCAAGAGCAATCACGGTCGCGGCCATTTTTTGCCCCGCCTTCGAATCCAGCACCGCGTTCGACATGTCCGTCGCCACCCATCCCGGCGCCACGCTGTTCACCAGGATTCCATGCCGCGCAAGCTCGGTTGCAAGGCCCTTCGTCAGGCTGATGATGCCGCCCTTCGAAGCTCCATAGTGCACATGCAGCGATTCGCCGCGCTGCCCCGCCGTGGAACTGATCGGGATAATTTTCCCGCTCTTCTGTTTGATCATGTGCGGCACCGCGAAGTGAATCACCGAATAGACGCTCTTCAGATTGATCCGGATCATGTCGTCCCACTGCTTCTCGCTCATCTTCTCGATGGGCAGATCTTCCTGGTTCCAGACGCCCGCGTTCGGCACCAGGATGTCCAGTCGGCCAAGGCGCTTGATGGTGTGCTCCACCAACTTGCCATTATCGCTGTGCTTGCCGGCGTCCGCTTTGAACGCTTCCACGCGCGTGCCGTGTTTTGCGGCTTCCTGTTCCACCTGCTTCGCGGCTTCCTTGGCGGAGTTGTAGCTGAACACCACGTCCGCTCCCGCTTGCGCAAATAATTTCACCGCCGCTGCTCCGATCCCGCGCGAACCTCCGGTGATAAGTGCCGCTTTCCCCGCCAATGAAATCATGATTCCCCCATAGTCTGATTCGTAAACTCGTTCTCCAGGTTGGTTGCCGCCTTCAGGGCTTCCCCACTGGAATCTTGTGTGCCGCCCGGGCCGCACCGACAAAATCGCTGAATAGCCGCTCGGCCAGCGCGTCGCCTTCCATGCGTTCCGGATGCCATTGCACCCCGGTCACCCAGTTCGTGTCCCCGGTCCATTCGACGCTTTCTACAATCCCGTCCGGTGAGCGCCCCGTTACCTTCAACTGCCGCCCGGGCTGCTCGATAGATTGGTGATGCGAGCTGTTCACGACCGCTTCCGAGGCTCCGGCAAGAGTTGCCATGCGGCTGCCCGGTTCGAATTGGGCCGGGTGGCGCGGGTCATCGGGCGGTTCAGGCGTAATGTCCTTCCGCCGGTGCGGCAGCGTCGTGCCCGTTTCACTCTGCAGGTCCTGGATCAGCGTCCCGCCCAGGTAGACGTTCAAAAGCTGGCATCCGTAGCAGATCGCCAGGACGGGCTTCTTCTCCGCAAAGGCATGGTCCAGGATCGCCCGGTCGGTCTGCTCTCTAGGCAGGTCGGCGGGCTCCGACTTTCCTGTGTTGCTGCGGCCGTATTCCCCGGGGGCCACGTCCGCCGGGCTGCCTGGCAGCACGAAGCCATCCAGCGTGGGCAGGAGGGCCTGCAGACGCTCCGAATCGAGCAAGGATAGCTCTACCGGCTCGCCCCCGGATCGTTTGACCGCCTCGGCGTAATGGCGGGTCTTGCCCGGCCAGGGGGACGTGCTTCCCCGGCCCTCCTCGGACGTGCGCCAAGGGAGGCCGATGCGGGGCAGGTTGGGGCCATTGGGACTCATGGAACCCAGCATCGTAGCATCCGCCCAAACCCGCAGGCAACCAGCGCTCTCGTGGCACCACCGGGCTTTGGCGTCAGAAGTCTGGAAGGTATTATGTAGGAAGTCGTCGGCTCATGGATTAGCGCAGGAGGGGGAACCGGTGCCCTTGGAAATAACACAGCGTGAAGCGAATGGGATCTATCTTCTGACACTCAAAGGTCGTCTTGTGCTCGGCCGAGAGAGCAACGGGCTTCGCACAACAATCGATGATCTTCTCTCCTCGGGTGCCACAAGAATTGTCGTTTCTCTTGAGCACGTCGATTTCGTTGACAGCGCCGGGCTCGGCGCGCTCATCGAAATTCATCGAAAGACGAAAGCCAAAGGCGGGCGGCTTGTGCTCGCTCACCTCGGCCCGAAGCTGAGGCAAGCATTGGAAATCGCCCGGCTGCTTACAATATTTGAAACATTTGCTATCGAAGCCGACGCAGTCGCCAGTTTCTGAACTATACGCGTAGCCGATTACCACTCAAACCGGACGACTGTGGCACCGTTACTCTACTTGTCCGGTAAGCCGACTAACCAGGCAAGTGGAATTACTTCCGAGTTGCCCGTCATGCAGGCACAATCCCTCAGGATCGAATCGCGCTTGTGGCCACTATCCCCACAAATTGAGAGTATGATTTGGCTTTCCTTCCCGGCATAAACCTAGAAATGTGAAATGAGAGCTTGGATTCATGCCGCGGACTCCTGGTTTCTGGAGGACCTGATCGAATTTTCGAGGTGCGCTGATGAAGAGTGGGATTCTGATCGTAATCCTCGGGATTCTGTGTTGGGTACCGGTAGCGACGGCACAAGAAAAACCAGGAGATGCCGAGAAGTTGGGAAACGTGCACTTCGCGGTGTCCTGTCTTCCCGCAACTCAGCCACAATTCGATCGCGCCGTCGCCATGTTGCACAATTTCTGGTATCCCCAAGGCCTTAATGCCTTCGCAGAGATTGCAAAGACCGACCCCAGCTGCGCCATGGTTTATTGGGGCATTGCGATAAGCCGACGCGCCAATCCGATGGTGGGTGCCCCCGGTGCGGGTCCGGATGCTCTCAAGGATGCGGTGGAGGCTGCTAGTAAAGCCAGGCTTGCAGGTGCCAAGACACAGCGGGAGCGAGACTACATCGCAGCCATCGAGACGTATTACAACGATTGGGAAAAGCGCGATTACCGGACACGAGTTCTCGCCTATGAAAAGGCCATGGAGGATGTGTACCTCCATTATCCCGAAGATCCGGAGGCTGCCGTATTCTATGCGCTCGCGATTGACGAGGCTGTGAACGTCCTTCCCCCCGATCCCAATTTCACGAGGCAACAGAAGGCCGGAGCCATTCTCGAGAAAGTGCTTGCGGCAAATCCAGAGCATCCTGGCGCGCTTCATTATCTGATTCACGCTTACGACTTCCCACAGCTCGCGGACCGCGGCCTTGCGGCGGCGCGCCAGTACGGCGACGTCGCTCCCGCGGCTCCCCACGCGCTGCACATGCCTTCACACACTTACTCCATGCTGGGAATGTGGCCGGAGTCCATTAAGGCCAACCAAGCGGCCTTATCCGTGTCGAAAGGCTATGCTCATGCGCTGGATTTCATGGTCTATGCCTATCTCCAGATGGCGCAAGATATCGAGGCCAAACGCGGAGTCGACCGGAATATGGAGCTACTAAAGAGTCAGGGTGCTGCGGGTGCGGCTGCTGCCAATCCGACTGGAGCCGTATTGGCAGGCTACACGGCGCTCGCGGCGATTCCCGCACGTTATGCGATCGAAAGGGGAGCGTGGACCGAGGCTGCCGGACTCCAACCAGTACACTCTACTCCGGTGGCCGATTCCATCACCTATTTCGCTCGCGCGATGGGCTCGGCCCGGAGCGGCAATCTCGATGCGGCGCGAAAGAATATTGAGCAACTGAAGCAAATCGAGGAGGGTTTGCTGCAAGTCAAAGATGACTATTGGGCGCAGCAGGTGGAGATTCAACGGAACGCGGCAATTGCCTGGACAGCATACGCAGCAGGCAAGAAGGACGTAGCTACGAAGCTGATGCGCACTGCGGCAGACCTTGAGGACGGAAGTGAAAAGCATGTCGCCATGGAGAACCGCCTATGGCCCATGCGCGAACTACTTGGGGACTTGCTGCTTGAGGTCAATGAGCCGGGCCTGGCCCTGAAAGAGTACGAAGGCTCTTTGCAGTTGGCGCGCAATCGGTACCGTGGATTCTACGGCGCTGCGAAAGCCGCGCAACGCTCAGGGGATCCGGGGAAAGCGCGCATCTACTACGAGAAGCTCGTGGTTCTGTGCAGCAAAGCAGACACGCAGCGGCCGGAACTGGCCGAAGCAAAGATGTATCTGGCTCAGAAGTGATCCAGAAGTTTCCTCTTGAAGCGCACCAGACATTCTGAAACTTGCGCCTTCCGACGCAAATCCGAATTAGATGCGAGCACATAGCCAAGTTGGCGGACGCAACCGGGATACTGCCAGTGCGCTGTCGAGGGAGGGCGCGAACTTCTGGGCGAATTGGCGGCAACTCGGAACTAATGGCCTAAGTCCTGGTAAACGCCCTAACCGTCCATGTGGGTACTGGTACGGAACTTCTCTGGTTAGCCGACAAACCAGGACTTTGACACCGAAAAAGGGCAAAATCGGGGCATCCGACCCTAGAAGAATGCTGTGCCGTTCGCCGGGTAGCTGATTCCTCCAAGAAGAGTGATTGCTAACACAGACGCAACTTGTCCGCGCCGGTGTAGAAATCCCGGCGTTGACATGGTGATCGATTTGGAGTAACCGTATGCCATTGACCTCCCGGAAGCAACACTTCCCCGAGAGGGGCAGTGTGTGTTCTTCCATATGAGGCAATCGTCGCCTCCCCGAAGAGCAATCCTCGTCCAGGGAGTGCAACACCCGTGAGGCGAAAGGGCTCTTGTCCATTAGAGCTGCTATCGCGTCGGCCCGTCTCATCAAAGAGGCAGTTCCTACCCAAAGTCCAGCACCGCTTGGAAGTGAAGGGCAGAAATAGGGGAAGCCACGGAGATGACGCTGGGGTTTACGCAAGAGAGGAGAACTCCCATGAGACCGTTCAGAGTGGTTTCCGCTCTCGCACTGTTGCTGCTGGCGTTTGCACTGCTTGCGGCAGCGCAGGGCAAACCTATCATTCAAATTACACCGTTCACGCCGTTTGTCGTTTCGGCGGCGGATAACGGTTGCGGATTTGACATACTTCTAACTCCCCAAGCGGGGAGACCGAATCGTGAAAGAACGATCCTGTTCACTAACAGTGAGATAATTGCAGGACCGCTGTTTGCCACATTTCAAAACCTCACCACTAACAAAACGGACAACGAGAACATCAGTGGGCCTGGAACGTTCACTTTTTCTGACAACACGTTCGTACTACGTGGTCCGTCGTTCGTGGTCCTGCCGGAAAGTGTGGCACAAACGGCGGGACTGCCAAGGACAGCACTGACCAATGGCAGCCTTGTACTTACGTTTGATAGCCTAGGCAACATCACCTCGGCCAGCCTTAGCGGTACGGCGCGAGATGTGTGTTCGCTCTTGGAATAATAGTTTCCATGTGCACTCGAAACAGTGCAGAAATCGGGGATAGGGACGGCGACTTTTTGAACCCGCTAGCTCCCTATCCCTCAATTGAACTGCCTATAAGGGAGTTCGGTAGCGGGAAATCTCCAGAGGCGATCCGTACTTCGTTGTGAAGTGTGCTCAAGTCCTGGTTAGCGCGGTGCATTCAATAGGTCGATGCAACACCATCTAGGAACTAATCTGTTCAAAGGTGGTGTTTATGATCCAACGAAAACGGTGGAGACTTTCTCCCGCGGAAAAGATCGACATCTGGCGCCGATGGAAG
>Ga0210400_10003781_pt1 | contig 13293 bp, 7 predicted proteins | sample IncBWH26MmetaG_FD_155456 | JGI IMG/M metagenome (GOLD analysis project Ga0210400, IMG submission 155456) | Forest soil microbial communities from Barre Woods Harvard Forest LTER site, Petersham, Massachusetts, United States - Inc-BW-H-26-M | ecosystem: Environmental > Terrestrial > Soil >...
CGCGCAGGATGGCCTCGTGCCTGTTGATCAAGCCCTCCTGAACCATTTCCACCGCGACACGCACGGCCGCCTGGCCCGTGCGCTTTCCGTTGCGGGTCTGGAGCATGTAGAGTTTGCCTTCTTCGACGGTGAACTCGAAATCCTGCATGTCGCGATAGTGCTTTTCGAGACTCGCCGTGATCTCCCGCAGCTGCGCGTAGGCGGCGGGCATGATCTTCTCAAGTTCGGAGATCGCCTGCGGCGTGCGGATGCCGGCCACCACGTCCTCGCCCTGGGCATTCACCAGGAACTCGCCGTAAAACAGTTTCTCGCCGGTGGCTGGATCGCGCGTGAAACCGACGCCGGTCGCCGAGGTATTGCCGGTGTTGCCGAACACCATCGCCTGGACGCTGGCGGCCGTCCCAATCTCATCAGGAATTTTTTCCATCTTGCGGTAGTACGCCGCCTTGGGGTTCCACCAGGACCGGAACACGGCATCGCGGGACATGGTCAGTTGCTCGCGAGCATCCTGCGGAAAGGGTTTCTTGGTTTCCTTCAGGACGAGTTTCTTGTAATCGTCGATGATCGCCGCGAGATCCTTGGCGCTGAGGTCGGTGTCGAGCTTGGTCTTGGCCTTGTGCTTGCGCGCATCGAAAATGTGATCGAATTTCTCCATGTCGATGTTCAGGGCGACTTCGCCGAACATTTGAATAAAGCGGCGGTAGCTATCGTAGGCGAAGCGCGGATTACCGCTGCGCTTGGCCAGGCCCTCCACCGTTTTATCGTTCAAACCGAGATTCAGGATGGTGTTCATCATGCCGGGCATGGAAAATTTCGCGCCGCTGCGGACGCTCACCAGCAGCGGGTTCTCGGGGTCGCCCAGTTTCTTGCCGATTTGACCTTCGAGCTTGGCCAAGGCCTTGAACATCTGCTCATCGATCTCGGCCGTCACCTTGTTTCCGTTCTGGAAGAAGATGTTGCAGACCTCCGTCGAGATGGTGAAACCGGGAGGCACGGGCACACCGGCCTTGCTCATTTCGGCGAGGCCCGCGCCTTTGCCGCCGAGGATGTCTTTCATCTTGCCGTCGCCGTCGGCGGTCCCGCCGCCAAAGCTGTAAACGTAGGTCTTCATATTATTTCTGGTCTCCTGAAGTCACGATCTCCGAAAAATCGGCGATCGAAGAAAATTTGTGGAGCATCTCGCTCAACATGCTGAGCCGGTTCTCGCGGATCTTCGGATCCGGTGTGTTCACCATTACTTTGTCGAAGAACCTGTCGACGTGCGGCCGAAGTTCCGCGACCTCTTCCAATGGGCCGAAAGCTGCAAGCCCGCTATAGGCCTCGTACAGTTCCTTTTCCGGTCCGTCTTCCAGCATTCCAGCCTGAACCACGCCATCGGTGAAATTGGCTTGTTTGAGGATATTGTTGATCCGCTTAAAACTCGCGGCCAGGGGTTCAAAATTCGGCGTTGGCCGCACCCGGGCGACGTGTTTTAACCTGAATTCGGCGTCCTTGAGCGTGGAGACGCCCACCTTGAGCACAGCGTTGACTTCATCGTACTTAAAGCCGCGAACCTCGCGGAAGTAATGTTGGACACGTTCCAGCAGAAACGCGTGGAGTTCGCCCTGCGCCAGTGAGTCGAGTTTATAGTCAAGACCGGCCTCTACCAGGATCTTCACCAGTCCCTGAGCTGCGCGCCGCAACGCAAAGGGATCTTTCGATCCGCTCGGAATCAGGCCGATACTGAAACAGCTCCGCAGAGTATCTAACTTGTCGGCCAGCGCGACAATCTGGCCCTCGGGCGTTGAGGGAATTGAATCTTCCATGTTGAGCGGCTCATAGTGTTCGTAGATCGCCCGCGACACTGCCTCAGGTTCATCCTGAGCCTTGGCGTACAAGCCACCAACGACGCCTTGCAGGTCGGTGAACTCCTTGACCATCTCGGTGGTCAGGTCGCACTTGCACAGCAATGCTGCGCGTTGGGCGTTGGCGTCGCCGCCCAGTTCCTTGACTAGCGCGACAACCCGCTCGGTCTTCTCCTTATACGACCCGAGTTTCGCCTGGAAGGTCACTTTCGCCAGATCGTCAACGCGATCCGCGAGCTTCCTGGTCTGATCGACGTTCCAGAAAAACCGCGCGTCGTTGAAGCGGGCCTTGAGGACACGCTCATTGCCGTGCTTGACCAGGCCATCTGGATCACCGGAAGTGTTCATCACCGCGACGAAATTCGGCTCGAGCATCCCATGAGGACCTTCCACCGAAAAATACTTCTGATGATGCCGCATCACTGTGGTGAGCACTTCTGCTGGCAGCCCTAGATAAGCGGGATCGAAGTCGCCTTTGATCGCCGTGGGAAATTCGGTGATGTAGGTGAGCGTTTCGACTAAATCACTGTCGATCTTTGCTCCCAACGCAGCAGCTTCTTTCTCGATCTTGTGACGCCGCTCGTGTGCGGCAAGGATCACAAAACTCCTTCGCAGTTCACTTTCGTACGTGGCGATGGTCACCGGGATCGAACTTGCCCCCAGAATGCGGTGTCCGCGAGTCACATTGCCGCTCTTCACACCGGCAACCTCGAATGGAATCACTTGATCGCCCAAAAGCGCAACGATCCAGCGGATGGGGCGGATGAAGCGGGGACCGCTCTTGCCTCCGGTCCAGAACATGGTCTTCGGCCACTGAATTCCTAGGATCGGCGCTGGAAGCGATTCGGCCAGAATGTCGAGCGTCGCGCGGCCGGAGACCTTCTTGACCAGCTCGTAGTAGTTCCCGGCCTTGCGCAGTGCCGAAGCGTCCGCGCCCTGCTTCTTCGCGAATCCCTCGGCAGCCTTATCGCCCGCGGAAATCGGCGGACCTTTGATGATCTGTTCGGAATCCGGCGTTCGCTCCGGCAAGCCTTCAGCCCGCACCACCAGCCTGCGAGGCGTCGCATCTACACTGGGCGTCGCGCCCAGAAGATCCATCTTGGCTAACTGCGCCAAAGCCCCGGGGATCATCCAGTGCGGAATCTCTTCCGTGCCAATTTCCAGCAGAAAATCGAGGCTCAAGCGGCCTCCTGCTGTTGATCAGCCCACATCTTGGCAGTCCCCACGGCCAGATCGCGGACGCGCTTGATGACGCCCACGCGTTCCGTCACCGAAATCGCGCCGCGAGCATCGAGCAGGTTAAACAAGTGCGAGCACTTCAGCACCTGCTCATACGCTGCCAGCACCGGATAACGATGCTTGTCAGGATACTTCTCGTATCCGGCCAATAACTCCTTGCATTCGGCTTCATGCTCGGCCAGCAAGCGCCAGAGACGATCCACGTTGGCCATCTCGAAGTTGTAGACCGAGAATTGCAGCTCGTCCGCCAGACGAACTTCGGAATACTTCACTCCCGGAGCCCACTCCATGTCGTAGACGCTATCGACACCTTGCAAGAAGGCAGAGATGCGCTCCAGTCCATACGTCAGCTCGGCGGGCACAAGGTCCAGATCGATGCCGCCGCACTGCTGGAAATAGGTGAACTGCGTGATCTCCAGACCATCGAGCATCACCTGCCAGCCGACGCCCCACGCCCCCAGCGTCGGCGCTTCCCAGTTGTCTTCTTCGAACTTGATGTCGTGCTTGGAAAGATCGATGCCGATAGCTTTGAGGCTCCCCAGATACTGATCGATCACATCATCGGGAGACGGCTTCAGAATCACCTGCAACTGCTGGTGCTTGTACAGACGGTTCGGATTCTCGCCATACCGCCCGTCGGCCGGACGCCGGCTAGGCTGCACGTACGCGACTCGATACGGCTTCGGCCCGAGCACGCGCAGGAATGTTTCAGGACACATGGTGCCCGCGCCGACCTCGACATCATAAGGCTCTTGAATGATGGCTCCGCGGTCGGCCCAGTAGCGCTTCAGCTTGAATATGCTGTCTTGTAAGGTATCCATGACCCTACAACGCCTCGAGCATGGGAACTGTCAGGAATCGACGCTCAACGTGTTGTTCCATGGCGCGAATCAGGCTCCGGCGGAGTCCGGACAAGGTGCCTTTTGTCCACGCGCGCGGCGTGAGATCGGACAGCTTCTTGACGAACATCTCTTCGACGATCTCCACGGTTTCCCGGTTACTCACACGCAATTCGGGCAGTACGCCCGTCAGGCGTACCGACCACAGGGTGAAGTAATCCACGGCGGACCACATGCTGCCACCGGACCGCAACGCTTCGAGCGTAGTGGTGAGGAGCCGGAAGAATTTTTCATTGGGCTCGTGCGGCGGCATCAGTTGGTCGGTCACCTCCGTAAAATAATCCAGCGCCAGCGAACAACCGTAATCGGACTGCAACCCGAACTGCGATTCGATTAGCTCGCAGCCCGAAAGATTCGCCAGCTCGGAATTTTCGCGCAGGAAGTAGGCCATCCGGACGTGGGAAAGCCGTTCCAAACCCGATCCGAAGGCGCTTTTCGGACGCTTGGCCCGCCGCGCGACACCCCGCAGCTTACCCTGGTCACGGGTAAAAAAACTCACGATGAGATCCGCTTCCCGGTAGGGGTAAGTTCGCAGGACGAACGTCTCGCTCACCTGCGCGGGCATAATTTCGGCGCAATAACTTAGGGTATCACGGCGCGGCCTTTACTTCGGCGCTGGAGCAGGCGCGGTGTCCTCCTGGATCTCGCCGACCCAGTAGCTGTTGCCCTGCACGAACACCGTAGCGTTGATCTTTTCTCCGGCGTGAAGCTTGTCGAACTCCGTCTTGTCCTTGACCGGATACTCCATCGTCATGGCTTCCATCCAGTCGCCGATCTTCCCGGCCTTGATGGCGGCGATTTTGCCCTGAGGATCCAGACGCAGGACCTCACCGTGCATCGCATACTGCTTAACCGGTTCATCCTTGGCCGTCTCTTTAGCTTCCTCTTTGACGGGAGCCTGCTGGCAACCCGCCAGCACCGCGAACAGGACGATCACTGCACAGGTGCGCATACCCTGAGCTTACAAAAAAAGGCGGGGACCATTTCGATCCCCGCCGGCGTTCAGGACTGAACGTTATTCAAAGGCGCACCCGTGCGCTGGTTCTCAGAAACTGAGCTTGAGAGCCAGCTGGGTGACGCGCGAGTTGCTGGAGAACACCTGGTCCCATCGTGCGAACAGGGCGTTTCCGGGAGTGAGGTAATTGGTTTGATTCACGTGACTGGAGCTGAGCACGCTGTCGAGCAGGCCCGGCGTGTACTGCGGGTGGTTCAACGCGTTGTAGAAATCGGCGCGAAGCTCGATGCGGTAGCGCTCGCCGGCCGTGACGGCCTTCACCACGTTCATGTCGAAGTTGTTGATCGGATTGGTCGGCAGAACGTTCCGCCCGGAAGTCGCCAGCGCTCCCGAAGAGGCGCGGATGAACTGGGCGTTGGGATTCACCGCCAGGTATGCGACTACTTGTCCGGCGCTGTTCTTCAGCGACGTGACGTCGCTGCCTATTCCCGGCGTACCGTTGGGATTCACGATGACGCGATCGCCCGCGGCGTCACCGTTCATGTTCGAATCTACGCCGCTCTGAGGAGTCACCCATTCGGGCGACTCTGCCATGTACACCCCGGACACCTGGTAATGGCCCGCAAAGTTGCGCAGCCACCAGTTGTTGCTCTTTTCAAACCAGGGCGTCTGATACAGCCAGGTCAGCGTGAGCCGGTGACGGTGATCAAGCGCGGAAGAAGCCCACTCCGGCCCGAGATTCAAGAAGTCCTGTGGACGACGCGGCGTCAGGGATGTGAAATTCAGCTCCATGGTGCTGTCGTCCATCAGATGGCTCCAGGTGTAGGCGCCTTTGAACGTAAGATGCCCTGTGAGCCGCTTGGTCACATCCACCGCCAAGCCGTTATACTCCGAATTCCCGCGCGGAACGTAGGAGGTGATCACGGAGCTGAATCCATACGGCGCAAGCGTGTTGGAAAGGGCGCTCTTCTCCGCGGAGAGCTGGTTGAGCGTGAGCGGCAGGCTGTTCAACTGGTCCTGAGAAGGGGCCTGCAGATAAGTCGGAAGATAATTCGAATCGGTCACAACCGCCGCGCGGCCAAGCTCGGTCTGCATCAACAAGTGCACGCCTTTCGTGCCAAGATAGCGGACGTCCACGACATAATCTTTTCCGAAGACGTGCTGCACGCCAAAATTCCAGTTGATCGCGTAACCCAGCTTCTGGTTGTCCAGCCATCCCGTGGTCGCCGCGCGCGCCTGCGCCGCGGTGAGGCTGGCGGGCGTCGCGCTGGGCAGGATGCCGCCGTTGGCCAGGTATCCGGGCGTGTCGCTCACCGTGCTGTTGACCACCGAATTCACTTCCGGGGGACGCACATTGAGACCGATGTTATCGAAGATCTGATCGTAGGCGATCCCGATTCCGCCGCGGATCGATGTCGTCGCGGACTTGCCGGGAGAGTATGCGAATCCAATGCGCGGCGCAAAATTCTTGGTCTGCGGCTGGGGCGCGAAGAAGGTCAGCACGCCTGGAACATCGGCCAGGCTGTTCAGCGCGTACTCCTTCATCGATCTCGGCACGGCCGTGAATTCGTACCGCAAGCCCAGGCTCACCGAGAAGTTTCGGGTCACTTTCCAATCGTCGTTGCCGAACCCATAGAGCGCGTAGTTGTTTCCGGAATACGGCTTGCTGCCGCCGACCGCGCGCTGCGCCTGAAAATCGGGAACCAGATCCAGCAGATACCGCCCCATCGAGCTGTATTGATAGCTGCCGCGGATGTTAGAGATGAAATTGATGGAGGACGTCATGTCGCGTCCGTCGAAGCCGAACTTGAGGCTGTGGTTGCCCTTGATCCAGGTCAGGTTATCGGCGAGCTGATACGTGTTCTGATTCACGAGCTGCGGCGCGTTGACGTCGGGCCCGATCTGAGTTCCCAGATCTCTCAGAGAAATGGTCGGGAACATGTCCAGGCCGGGAAACTGCGTCGGAGGAGCGGCGATATCGTCACTAAAGCGGTTGAACGCCAAGCGCACTTCGTTAGCCAGGTTGGGGTGAAAGGCGTGGAACTCGGAGATGGCGGCTAGCTGGGCGCCGGTCGGACGCGGGAAATAGAACGCGGGCAGAGCGGCTGCGGTATCGATCCGCGCGGTGTTGTTGGCCACATAGCGCAATCGCAACTGGTCGCTCTCGGATATGTTGTAGTCTCCCGAAGCGAGTCCCCGGTAAATGTTCTGATAGCTGGGCGCGACAATCGGCACGATTCCGATCGGGATCGCCGTGCCGTTCACCACGCTGGTAAAGTTGCTGGTCTGCTGCGGCGCCGCGCCGACGTATTGCTTCATCACTCCCAGGTTGGTCTGGGAGATGTTCGGCATTCCGGCCAGAGTCGCATATCCGGCCGCGGTCGGTGCGTAAACACCGGAACTTGTTGTGCTGGCGAAACCAGTCGGATTGTAATCGAAATTGGTGTAATAGAAGAACTTGTTTTTCTTGATCGGACCGCCCAGCGCGCCGCCGAGCAGGTTGTAATCGTAACGCGGCTGGGAGAAAATGCCCTGGCGCTTCCAGGACTGGTCCAGGGCGTCCAGATTCCGGTTCTGCAGATACTCGTACAGCGTTCCATGCACGTCGTTGCCGCCGCGCCGGATCACGGCGCTGAACTGGCCTCCCGAGGAATGTCCGAACTCGGCGGAAAACTGGTTCTGCAGCACGCTGAATTCAGCCACCGAATCGTTCGGGAGCGAAACCACCGGTCCGGTGATGTCCTTACGGTTGTTGTCGGTGCCCTCGACCATGAAGTTGTTATTCCGCGGACGCTGGCCGCCCACGGAAGGACCGGTTCCCGCGCCGATCCCGCCTGAGCTGGCGACTCCAGCGCCCAACAAAGATAGATTCAAATACCCGCCCGCCGGATCGGCCGCGCCCGGCAAGTCCGACGCCAGCCGGCTCGCGAAAATGTTCGCGATCTGCGCGGTAGTGGTGTCGATCAACGTCGTGGAATCCACTACTTCGATCGATGCCTCAGCCGTGCCGATGGAAAGCGTGACGTTGGCCGTGATGGTTGTATTGAGCTCGACGCCGATGTCTTTAATTTGAGTGCTGGCGAATCCGGCCGATGAAACAGTTACGCTATAGTTCCCCACGGGAAGATTGTTGAAGCGGTACGCGCCGCTCGGGTCCGACTTGGTCTCCGCTGTCACGCCGGTCGCGGTATTCTTGGCTCCTACGCTGGCTTCCGGAACCACTTTTCCGCTAGCGTCGTAGACGGTTCCCACGAGGTTACCGTCGGTGACCTGGCCAAAGCTGCTGATCGCCAAGAGAGAGGCCGACAACAAGATCGAGAGCAATGGCGAATTGTGCCGAGACGAAGACATGAAGATCCCTTTCCGTACGCCGTTTATGGCGGCTGCCTTATGACATTGAATCGGCAGGGCGTAAAGGGAAGATTAGGTGTGGGCTAGGAAGGAATGTTCAACCAGCACTAGAGCTTTCTAAGGGCTTTGCGGGTGGCCGGCGTGGGACTTTACCCGCATAGCCGTTCACGATCCCCAAGAGTGCAAAGAAGAAAGCTGCCAGAGCCGGCCTCTGCTGCATGGGGTAGTCGATGAAACCGTGCATGAACACCGCCAGCAGTCCTAGTCCCCAAAGCGATCGATAAGCTGGACGGACAGCTAGGCCCACCACCACCGCCATCAATAGGACGAAAGGGAGGCCGCCCTCGGCGGCCCACTGGGCCCAGTCATTGTGAGCCTGGTTCGCGAACCGGCCATCATCGAACCGCGCGCACCCGGGGTAGACCTCCGACCAGGTTCCCAGCCCGAATCCCGTAAGCGGACGATCCCGGATCATCTCCAGGCTGGATAGCAGGAAATCCTTCCGGACCGCGTAAGGATTAGGCTCCTGCAGCCGCTTCCAGATGACGTCCCAGCCGGCGACCGCGCCCAGGACGACCAGCGTGCTCACGCTGGCCAACAGCACACGTCCGGCAGCTCGCCGGGGGATGATTCCCTGCCCCACGGCGATAAGAGGGATCGCGACGACCTCGGCCAGGCCCAGAATGGTTCCGGCCCGTGAGCCGCCCGCCACCACCGAGGCCATCAGCAGCGCGCCCATGACGCTGTAGAGCACCCGCCGGTCCGTGTCCAGGATCGCCCGGACCAGCGCGAGCGGCAGCACCGCTTCGATGAATGCAGCGTACTGGTTGTAGTAAACAAACGGCCCCAGCGTTCGCAAGTCTGATCCCGCCTGAAAGCGCCAGAAGACGACTCCCGGCGGCGAGGAAAACACAGTAAGCATGGAAACTGCGGCGAGTGCCGTACCGAACCACAGCACCGTGCTTAGGAACCGCTCGCGGCGCCGCTGGTCTCGACCCAACTCCAGCGCCAGGGCGAAGACCGCCAGATTCGTGGTCCAGTTGAGGACTTCGTTCAGCGTCTTAAACCGGTCCACCGTCCATCCGGCCGAGGCCTGAAGCAGGCCCCAGGCGACTGCCACTCCCAGCAGCACGGCGATGGGATGAAAGGTCAGGGGCCTTCCATCTCGTGAGCGCTCCACCAGGCGTACCGCGGCCAGCGCGAAGACCGCGATTTGAAACGCGCTAAGCGCCCAGCGAGCCGGAACCCACATCGAGAGAATGCCTAGGAACAAAATCGCTGCGAGCAGCATTACGGACCACTTTACGCGATCCACGTGTCATACTTTCCGTAGGTGAGACTGCGACGAACAGCCTGGCTGCTGAGCGTGCTCTTCGGCGTGGCCGCTTTTTTCGGCACTCCAGCGGCGAGTATCGCGATCCCCCGGGCCTCCTTCACCGTTGTCTGCCCCGATAGGGCCGGCGATAAACAGGCCCCGCGGCAGGAGATCGCCGAATCCCGGGAAGCCTTTCCATGGCCGCCCACGGGCGCTCTGCCGGTCATTCCGAAGTACGATGCTCGCAGGCCGGCCACGCTTCTCGATCCCGCACTGTTTCAACGTCCCCCTCCATCCGTGACTTCGCTTTAAGCGAACGCGGCCCTAACCAACAGTCATTTCGGTAGAGGAAAAAGGAGGGGAGTTGTGCGTCGATTCCTGAATTCTATATTTGCGCCCTCGCGTCGCGACGGGTCCGATATTCAAAAGATCAATGCAATGCGGGCTGGATTCGCGGGCTTGAGTGATGACCAACTGCGCGCGGCCGCCGCACGCGCCAAGGATTTGCTGACCTTGATCGCCATCACGGCCGCGGTCGCCTCGCGGATTCTGGGACTGGACATGTTCGACGTCCAGCTTCGCGGCGCGCTGGCGCTGGCGCGCGGCAGCATCGCCGAGATGCAGACCGGCGAAGGTAAGACGCTGGCTGCAGTTCCGGCCATCGCATGGTACGCGCGTCAAGGCCACGGGGTACACGTGATGACGGTGAACGATTATCTGGCCCGCCGCGATGCGGCCTGGATGGGTGAGGTTTTCTCGTTTCTCGGCCTTTCGGTCGCTTACCTCCAGCAGGGTATGAGTCCCGCGGAGCGTCGTGCGGCGTATGCCTGCGATATCACCTACGCCACGGCGAACGAGATCGGATTCGATTTTCTGCGCGATCGTCTGGCGCTTCGCCTTGAAGACCAGGTCCAGCGGCCGTTCGCCGCGGCGGTGATCGATGAGGCCGATTCCATCCTGATCGACGAGGCTCGCATTCCGCTGGTGATCGCAGGCGGCGACACCGGCGACAACACTTGGGCCTGCGCGGCGGACCAGGTGGTCCGTAACCTCCGGGTTCCGGTGCACTGCACCGTAGACGTGGGAAGCCGCAATGTCGCGCTCACTGACCTCGGAATCGCAATCGTGGAAAGCGCTTTCGGCCGCGGCAGTCTATATGACCAAAATAATTTGGATCTGTTGACAGCGGTGCAGGATTCTCTGCACGCGCATGTGCTCTTGCGCCGGGACGTGGACTACGTGGTGAAGAACGGCGCCATCGAAATGGTGGATGAGATTAAAGGCCGCATCGCTCAAGACCGGCGCTGGCCGGCTGGGCTTCACACCGCCGTCGAGGTCAAGGAGAACGTCGCCGCGAAACGCCAGGGAATGGTTCTGGGTTCAATCACGCTGCGGCACCTCGTCGCGCTGTATCCGCACGTCTGCGGAATGACCGGCACCGCGGCGACGCAGGCGCTCGAGTTCGAGAAAATCTACGAAATGCCGGTGGAGGTGATTCCGACCAACCGCCCCGTGATCCGAGTGGATCATCCGGACGCGGTCTTCGCCTCAAAAGCAGAGAAGGAGAACGCTGTGGTGGAGGAAGTCCGAAGGACTTATCAAAGAGCCCAGCCCGTTCTAGTGGGAACCGGCAGCGTGGAGGAATCGGAACGCCTGAGCCGCCGGCTCTCAGACATTCCACACCAGGTTCTAAACGCCCGGAATGACGAGCACGAGGCGGCCATCATCGCCCAGGCCGGTGAGTGCGGCGCGGTGACCATTTCGACCAACATGGCGGGCCGCGGTACAGATATCCGGCTCGGCCCCGGAGCCGCGGAACTGGGCGGCTTGTACGTGATCGGGACACAAAAGCATGAGAGTCGTAGGATTGACGACCAGCTTCGAGGGCGGGCCGGGCGGCAAGGGGATCCGGGCGGCTCGCGCTTCTTCGTTTCGAAGGAGGACGATCTTCTCGTCAAATACGGGGATCTCAATCCGGAGCTGGGCCGGGATCCCGACACCGTGCAGCGGCTGGTAGAGGGTCACCACCTCGACGCGCGGATGTTTCTGCAGAAATACGAGCTGCCCATCGAAGGACAGCGTCATCGTATTCACTCCCATAGGCAGTCAGTCTTGGAGGGAAAGACCGAGTGCGCGTCAGATCTGGAACGAATCGTGACGCTGCGGACCATCGACGACCTGTGGGCCGACTACCTGGCGCAGGTAGCAGAGTTCCGGTCCAGTATCCCGTGGCTCGATTGGGCTCTGGCGGGCGTGCCCTATTTGACACTGGACCGCCGGGATCCGCTGTACGAATACGCGCAAAAGATTCATCAGTGGTTTCCGGAGATGGAAGCAGCGCTGCCTGAGGAGATCGCCCGGCGTCTGGCGGAAGCCGAGGCCGGCGCTACGGTCCCCGGCGAACGGGGCGCCGTCTGGACCTACCTCACCACGGATCAGCCCTTTGGCTCTTTCAGCCAAAGGTTGGCTCGGGGCATAGGGCGGCGATTCAAAAGGTGAGATAGCGCTTTTGCGCCGTCCCTTTATCACCCAAAATTCGGATAGAATTGCGGAGATCGCGATTCCTCTTATGAAACATTGTCTTCAAATCGTCTTTATTCTTTCGATTGGTTCTCTTTTGGCTGCCCAGAGCTGGGAAACAACGTCCGGCGGCACTCCCGCGCGACGCCAGCAGTGGTTCTACGGCCAGCGCGCGTACCCGCTTGGCTACATTCCCGCCGGGGCGCGAATAAACGCCATTCACGAACTGGAGCACACCGACCGGATCGCCCGGCAGCAACGCAAAGGTCCGCTGACGGCCGCGGCGGGACCGAACGCGAGCGCCGCTGCCGCGATGGATTCGGCTACCTGGACCCTGATCGGCCCCAAACCGACGGGAGCCGGCTCCATCAGCGTCACCTCGGGACGAGTTAACGCGATCGCCATCGATCCTCGCGATAACAACGTCGTTTACGTCGGTGCGGCCGAGGGTGGCGTTTGGAAAACTACCGACGGCGGCGTCAACTGGACGCCGCTGACCGACAATCAGCCTTCGCTGGCGAATGGGGCCATTGCTATTGATCCCCAGAACCCCGACACGGTGTATGTGGGAACCGGCGAGGAGAACTTCGCCGGGGACAGCTACTACGGCGCGGGGATTCTCAAATCGACGAACGCCGGCTCAACCTGGACCAACATAGTCGGACCGTTCCTGCGGGATAGGATCGCTACAATCGCCGTGAGCCCCTCGATCACGGGATTAGTTCTTTGCGCCGCGCAGAGCGGTTTGTGGAGGTCCGCGGATGGCGGCACGACGTGGTCCCGCACCCTCACCGGAATAGCGATCTCAGTGATGTTCGACCCCCGGGATGGAACCAGCGTCTTCGCCACACTAGGCAGCCCCGGAGGCAGCGCCCGAAACGGCGTATATCATTCGGCTGACGGCGGCTTGACGTGGTTTCAGCTCCCGGGCATGAGTTCACCCGCGGTAAACAATGCGGGCCGCATCCAACTGGCGATGGCGCCCTCTCAGCCCTCTACCATGTACGCTCAGGTGCAGAATACCGCAAACGGTGGTTTTGGAAACCTGCTCGGCATCTGGAAGACAACCGACGCCGGGATCACCTGGAGCAAGTTACCCATTCCAAACACGGCTCCATGGGGGGTTCAGCTATCGTACGACAACGCGATCGCGGTTAGCCCCAGCGATCC
>Ga0210400_10003782_pt1 | contig 13292 bp, 7 predicted proteins | sample IncBWH26MmetaG_FD_155456 | JGI IMG/M metagenome (GOLD analysis project Ga0210400, IMG submission 155456) | Forest soil microbial communities from Barre Woods Harvard Forest LTER site, Petersham, Massachusetts, United States - Inc-BW-H-26-M | ecosystem: Environmental > Terrestrial > Soil >...
TCGGCAAGCGCTTCCAGGGCATGTCGAGCAACGACAAATACAACCAGGTCCAGCTCATGACCATGAGCGCCATCGATTTTCTCGATCAGTGGTTCGAGACCGATGTGCTCAAGGCGACGATGTCGGCCTCCGGAATCATCGGCACATTCCTCGGGGTGCGCTCTCCCGGCACGGCGTACGTGTTGCTGCACCACTACATGGGGGAAATCGACGGAGCGTTCCGCGCCTGGGGCTTCGCCCGCGGCGGCACGGGCGCAATTTCAAACGCCATCGGAGACGCCGCCCGAGAAGCCGGAGTCGAGATTCGTACCCAAGCCGCCATCGCAAAAATCATCGTCAAGGATGGCAAAGCCAAGGGCGTGGTCCTCGCCAATGGCGATGAAGTCTACGCCGGAACAGTTTCGTCCAGCGTCGATCCGCGCCTTACATTCAACAAATTCATCGAAGCCGACCAACTTCCCGCCGACTTCCTCGAAGATATCAACCGTTTCAAGTATCGCGGCTCTTCGGGAAAGGTAAACATGGCGCTTGACGGCCTGCCGAACTTCAAGTGTATGCCTGGATCCGGCCCGCACCTGCGCGGAGCAATGTCCATTTCTCCCTCCGTCGAATATATGGAGCGCGCTTACGACGATGCGAAGTACGGGAACTTCTCACGCCATCCCTACATTGACATGGTCATCCCATCGCTCACCGATCCATCAGTGGCTCCGCCGGGCAAGCACGTGCTCTCCTGCTTCGTGCAGTACGCGCCTTACAAACTGCGACCGGGCTTGCACTGGGACACCGAAAAAGAAGCCTTCGGCGATACCGTCGTCAACACCATCGCGGAATACGCGCCCAACATCAAAGACATCATCCTGCACCGCCAGGTCATTACTCCGCTCGATCTCGAACGCGAGTGGGGACTGAGCGAAGGCAATATCTTTCAGGGCGAGCTTTCCCTGGAGCAGCTCTTCTTCCTTCGTCCCGCGCCCGGTTACGCGCGCTTCCGCACGCCGATTCAGAATCTCTACATGTGTGGATCGGCCACACACCCCGGCGGCGGCATCATGGGCGCTCCCGGCCGCCTGGCCGCATTAGAAATGCTGAAAGACCTCGGAGGAGCAGCGTAAAGGCGTATGACTCTCACATGCCATCCCCAACTCTGTCATCCTGAGCGAGGATTGTTCTTCGCGCCCCAAGCGCGAAGGACAAACGCAGTCGAAGGATCCCTACGGCATAACCCGCACTCATCCGCTGCAAGGCATTTTCCCCGTGCAGCCAAGAGATTTAATCAATGAAGACAAACGCCACCCGCGACGTCCTCATCATCGGCGGCGGCCACAACGGCCTCATCACCGCCTTCTATCTGGCCAAGGCAGGTTTCAAACCGCTAGTCCTCGAACGCCGCGCCCAAGTCGGTGGCTCCGCCATCACCGACGAATTTCATCCCGGCTTCCGCTGCTCCACGCTCGCGCACAGCGCCGGCCCGATCCGTGCAGACATCGTCCGCGACATGCAGCTTGAAAGGCATGGACTGAAGTTCATCGCGCCAGACACTAGCGTGACAGCGCTCTCGCCAGACGGCCGAGCGCTCTCGCTCTACACTGACGAAAACAAATCCGCTCAATCCATCTCAGACTTCTCCCAAAAAGACGCGGCCAAATATTCCGAGTTCTCAGCCTCGCTTGCAAAGATCAGCAAAGTAATCGCAGAAGCATTGGCCACCACGCCGCCCGACATCGACCACCCCAGTGGCAGCGATCTCTGGGGCATGCTCAAGACGGGCCGCGCCCTTCGCAACCTGGGCAAGCGGGACATGTACCGCGTCCTGCGCTGGGGGCCGATGGCCGTCGCCGATGTCGTCGCCGAATATTTTGAAACAGAATTATTGCGAGCCGTAGTTGCTGCCCGCGGAATCTTTGGGACGTTTCTTGGTCCGTGGTCGGCAGGAAGCGCATTGCAATTGCTGATCCGCGCCGCCGGAGATGCTCATCCCGCCGGCTCGGCCTTCTTCGCCGCGGGTGGCATGGGCGCGCTCACCCAATCGATGGCTTCTTCTGCGCAAGCAGCGGGAGCCGAGATTCGCACCGCAGCCGAAGTCATCGAGATTCGCGTCAAGGATGGCGCTGCCATCGGAGTGCTGCTCGCGACGGGAGAGGAGATTAGCGCCAAAGCCGTAATCTCGAACGCCGACCCCAAACGCACGCTGCTCAAGCTGACCGATTCCATACATCTTTCGCCGGACTTTGTCCAGAAACTCCAGCACTATCGCGGCAATGGCACGGTTGCGAAGGTTAACCTCGCGCTTTCCGCGCTGCCGAATTTCACTGCCTTGAAAACCGGCGACGGCAGCGCGCTAAAAGGACGCATTCACATCGGCCCTGAGATCGACTACCTCGAGCGCGCCTTTGACGAATCGAAGTACGGCAACTTCTCGCGCCAACCTTATCTCGAAGCCACCATTCCATCGCTCACCGACCCAACGCTTGCGCCAGAAGGCAAGCACGTGATGTCGATCTATATGCAGTACGCGCCATACAAGCTCAAGGGCAATTGGGAAGACCAGCGTAAAGCGCTCGGCCAGACAGTGGTGCAGACGCTAGCGCAGTACGCACCGAACCTTCCAGAGATGATCCTGACACATCAGATCATCACCCCACAGGATCTTGAAGACATCTACGGATTAACTGGCGGCCAAATTTTCCACGGCGACCTCGCTCTCGACCAGTTCTTCACCATGCGTCCGCTGCTGGACTGGGCGCGCTACAAAACCCCAATCCAGAATTTATATTTGTGCGGGAGTGGTACGCATCCGGGCGCGGGATTGACTGGAGGCTCAGGAGCCAATGCGGCGCGAGAGATCAACAAGCTGATCAAAAAGTGAACGAGATACGAGTATGGCGACTGGAGGACGAGAGGCGGATATGCTAATCCGGTTCCGTTGTAGAGCGATACTCATACTCTTGTGCTCCTGCCTCGCCGCGGACGCAGCCGGCCAATCGTCTCCAACTACATTGAATTCTTCTCAACTTTTGCCCCAGACCGGATTTTTGTCGTCATCAAGATATACCAATGCATTTTTCGGCTTCTCCCTACCCTTGCCACAAGATGCTGATCTTCGCGGGCTAAACATTTCAATAAAGGGAGCAACTTGGGGCCATTTCATTGTCGGATTCCAGTCCTCCCAAAATGGGTTAAGTACTTTTATTGTGACGGCAAAGCAAGCGAGCACTGAACCCAACGCAGAAGCAAAGAAATCAGCGGCCGGACCGAAGTCGCTGAGGATCAAAGAAATTCAAATTAGGGGCCAGGCTTTTTGGCGGAGCGATTCCCTACAAAAGAGCAGTGTGGGCCGGATGCAGACGTTAACTTTCGCCACAGGCATCAAAGGATACGTACTGCAGTTCGAGATCGTTTCGTTCAATGCAAGGCTGACCAGCGAACTGGAACAGAGCATAGAGGGACTCACCTTTTTTGATCCAGCCAAGGCAAGGGAGATGGCGCGCACCGATAGCAGAGCTTACCCACCGGTCGCTCTTCAACCTCCCAGAAGTGAACGCATCGATCGACTGAGCGACGGCTCGATTTCAGGAAACACCTATTACAACGAGGAACTGGGCTTTCGGTATCAATTCCCCGAAGGCTGGATCGTTAATGACAAGGCAACGCAGGAAAACGTAGCAGCAGTGGGGCACCAGTTTGTATGGGGAAATGATCTCAACGCTCAAAAGGAGCATGAGGCTGCAAGCAATTGCACTAAGAACCTTCTGTTTGTAACGCAGTATCCAGAAGGTAAGAAGGTTGAACAGTTTAACCCGATCGTGCTTCTAGCCGCAGCTGATCCTAAATGTGCCCCAAGCGCACGCTTTCCAAAGACTATCGATGACCACGAAGCGATTCAACAACTTGCCAAGGAGACTGTGCATTACTTCCGAACAGCTTCCATGGCCTCCAGCGCACCGGCTCGAGTTCGCGCTTTCGACAATGCTGGCCGAATAGTGATAGAAGTCTCACAATCTTTCGCCCCAAATGCTTCGGGACAAGGAACTCCGGCGACCATTCTTTCCTCTTTATTGTTCATGCAGGCCGGGAACTACTGGGTCATATGGGCGTTCGCGAGCAGTGATAAGGCTCAACTGGAAGAACTCCGAAACACGAGGATTTTTTTCGACGCGCCCCGAACATCTCCGGTTGAGACGAAGTAGTAACAGCTCGTAAAGCAGTACGAGTCGAACGCTCATGAAACCCTCCGCCATCCTCCTCATCTCCTGCCCGGACCGTAAAGGCGAAGTCGCCACCATCGCTGATTTCGTCTACCGCCACGGCGGCAACATCCTTCACGCTGACGAGCATGCCGACGAGGAATCCGGACTCTTCCTGATGCGCGTCGAATTCGACCCCAAAGACTTCGACATTGATCTCGCCCAGAGAGACCTCGCCGACTTCAGCAAACATTTCTCACCAGTCGCCGACAAATTCCAAATGAAATGGCGACTTGCGCAGTCTTCGCGCCGCCCGCGGATGATCATCTTCGTCTCCAAATACGACCACTGCCTCGTCGATCTACTCTACCGCCAGAAGAGCGGCGAACTCGCCTGCGACATCCCGCTCATCATCTCCAACCATCCCGACAACCAACCCATCGCCGACTTCTATAAGATTCCCTACGTCGTCATCTCAATCACAAGGGAAAATAAGCAGCAGGCAGAAACGCAGATTAAGTCGCTGATCGAAGACTGCAACGCCGACTTCATGGTCCTCGCCCGCTACATGCAGATTCTTTCCAATGATTTCGTCAACCGCTATCCCCAGTGCATCATCAACATTCACCACTCGTTTCTGCCCGCGTTTGTGGGCGCTCGCCCGTACCATCAAGCCTTCGAACGCGGCGTCAAACTGATCGGCGCCACCAGCCACTACGTCACCGAAGTCCTAGACGACGGCCCCATCATCGAGCAGGACGTGGTTCGCGTCTCTCATCGCGACACCGTCGAAGATCTCATCCGCAAGGGCCGCGATCTCGAGAAGGTCGTTCTCTCACGCGCTGTCCGCTGGCACGTCGAAAACCGGGTTCTCCTTTACGGAAATAAGACTGTCGTCTTTTAAAGAACTGCCCGAAATCCTGCCTCCACACAGAAGTCCATGCACTTCCGGAGATACGCAATGTCTACGTAACAGTGCCGCTCCGGTAGTAACTTGCGAGGGTGATGACTATGGTCTTTACTTGAACAGCCGTAAGAATTTTTGCGACCGACGAGGAGAATTTCGCTCGCAGGAGCGTTTCTTGGCCGAGGATCTTAAGTTTGAATTAGCTATCCTGGCGACAGTCCAGGGTTTCTATCAGAAATTGCTGCAGGACTCGCTCGGCGGCGAAGTGCCAGTCCCGAGCGGGCTTGACGAGGTCTCGCTCCGCCAATCCGAAAATCTTCCCGATACTCTTACCCGCATGTATCGCTGGCTACATCTGCTCGATATGGCCATCACTCCGGCGATGCTGCGCCAAGCGCTTACTCCAGATACAGACTCAGAGGTCGCCGAAGCTTTGCTGCGTTATTTTGTCCGCCGCCGTGAGCCCAGCGAAGTCAACCGCGATAAAACCGACCTGATTTCAACTTTCCTTTACCGCCATCCTCGCGTCGCCGGCCAGTGGCAACAGCACGGTTATGGGCTTGACGGCTCGCTGCCGCTTTCTCCATTTGAAATTGCGTTGATCGAAATTCTTGCCGACACGGATGTTCCGTCGCTTCCCGAGGAGCATGTGCAGTTGCTGCGAAACTTCGATCCCTTGCGGGAAGAAATCGCCCGCTATCGCGACTTCAATACCCTTATGGATTCCGGCATGGTTTCTCGAGTGCGCGAGCTCAAGCGCTGGCTGGATTCTTCCTTCTATCATCCCGGAGTGCTGGCCACGGTCGCTGCTCACAACGCGGCGTTCGGCGCGCGCTTTGACCAGCTCTTCGCGAAAGCCCTGGGAGAGATCAAACAATTTGCGCAGGCCTTAGACGAAATGGGCGGCAGCATTCTCAGTACCGTGGACGGCGTGGAGGTTACCGTCGAACATGTGGCCGCAATCGAGAAGGATGAGATGCTCCAGGCCGACTATAGCGGCGCGCTCGAGAAATTCAGGCGAGTCTCCCGGCTGAAGAAGGAACTTGATCGGCGGCCACCCATTCGCAAGTCCCTGCTCGCACCCACGGCCGGAAACGCGATTCAATCCTCCGGTGCCGGCGTTGCCGCCAAGGCTGCGCGGGTCGCTGCCACGAAAGTGCCCGCGGCCGTGCAGGCCTTCCAGCCCCCTGTGATCACGGCGCAACAAATTTCCGTAGAGGAAGGCAAGCTGCGGAGGGTCGAAGAATCGATTCGCGTATTTGTTCGCGTAGCCGACCCCAAGTACCGCCAGATCGTTCCGATGCGCTTTTTCAACCTGATCCTGACAGTGCCCGAAGCTGAAGCTTACAACGCCGGCTACCTTGAAGAAAAGACTGTTCGCGCCGACGTCGCCCGCGCTCTGATCCGTCTGGTTTCGTGCGTGGCGCGAATTAACACAGAACTTGAAGAACTCAAGCGCAGCCAAAGTCTGTCCTCGCTGTGGAAGCTTCACGCGGATGCGCTGGTCGTCCTGCTCGATATTGCGAGCACGACTACCGAAGAAGCAGAAAGCGTCGCGAAGATAGCTGAAAGCAGCGACACCGGTGCGGCCAACGCTATTCACCAGACCGTGCAGAAGCTTGGCGATCGGTCCGACCTCGCCGTGAAGGCTTTGGCTCATCCCGGGAGCTAGCCGGGAAACCTTCCTAACAATAAAACCCACAGTACCCGTTGGATCGACCGCGCCTGCCGCTCCCTTCGTCATGCCGAAGCTTCTCAACCACTATTTCGGGTTCAAGGTCTCCGATCTCCTTTCGAAAGACCCGCGAGTTGCGGCGGGTGCTTGTTGGGCGAGATGCCCGCCCCGCACGGCGTTTCAGCTGGGAGCGTGTATAATCCGTGGGCAGCTTTGAAGAGCACATAAGTCGCAGCTTTCACCGACCCATGAACTTTTATGGCGGAATCCGCGACTACCGCTGCGAACACTCAAACTAGATCCAACCCAGGAGACACCGTGAAGCAATCCATAGAAATGCACTCGATACGCACTCGGACGACTTTCAGCCGCTGCATGGCAATTCTTCTCTTTTCACTCTTGGCGGCCGCACTCGGCCAAACGGCCATTGCGCAAACTGGGTACACCGGAATCTTTGGAGGCGGGCCCTTTTATAAAAATCCGGCGGCCATCACCGAAATCGAGAGTTCCGGTTTCAGCGAAGCCATTGTCTGGAGCGTAGAGGTGAACAGCGTCGGCGACCTGAATTTCAATGGAGAGTTTCCGTTGACCTCCAACGGCGTGTATGTCGGCGACCAAAGCTACCCGAATTTTGCCGCAGACATGGCCGCCCTGAAACAAGGAACCGTAAAGCGGGTCACATTCAGCATCGGCTCTTCGAACGTAGGAGACTGGCAAGACATCACCGCCCTGGTCAAATCGCAAGGCACAGGACCGACCAGCATCCTCTATAAGGACTTTCAAGCCCTGAAAGCCGCGATCCCGGCCCTGGATGCCCTCGATTTCGACGATGAGAACAGCTTCAACGCGCCAACTACAGTTGCATTCGGGGTGATGGTCGGTAAGCTGGGCTACCACGTAATGCCCGACCCATTCGACAACAACAGTTATTGGACTAGCCTTGTTTCGCAAATCAATACACAACTTCCTGGCACGGTGGACGGCATTCATCTTCAGGCGTACGCCGGTGGCGCTGGAAACAATCCATGTTCCGGATGGAATTTCGGCAGCGTCCCCGTGTTTCCCGGCCTGTGGGATGCGAATTACACGCCCAGCCAGGTAGAGACGATCATGAGCGGCTGGCACAGCCAGTGCGGCATTATCGGCGGCTTTATGTGGCTGTACGACGACTTCGTCGGCACCGGTCTCGCGGCTCAATATGCCAACGCAATCAATACGGCGGTAGGGGGCAGCAGCTTCAAGCTTTCGGGACCGAGCAGCGTTTTCCTGAACCAGAATTCAACCGCCAATGCCATCATCAAAATCACCGACGAGAACGGATTTAAGGGCCAGGTGAAGTTGACTCTATCGGCCCTGCCGAAAGGCGTCCGGGCAGTGATTCAAGGCACGGGAAATAGCCAAAAAATTGTGTTCAAGGCCAACCCTTTTGCCGTTACGGGACTCGCTTCGGTCACCGTTACTGGCACGTCCGGTACCATCACTCAGACTCTTCCCCTGACCCTTGCGGTAAGTGCCGGTGTGGGTACAACCGGAGCCGGTACCCAGGTGAATCTGTCTTCCGAGTTCGGCATCAACGGAATCTATACCGACGGATCGACCTATACAACCGGAGGCCTCGACGGATTAGGCTATTCGTACTCAGCGAACCTGCTGACGACGACGCGCGTTTTCAATGGCATACTGCTGAACCTGGGAGCTGGCAACATTCCAGACGCTGTCGGATGCACGGGCCAAACCATCGCCCTTCCCACAGGGAAATTTTCCGCTCTTACGTTGTTTGCGACTGCCTTCTCGGGAAATCAAACCGCGCAGACGATCACAGTCAACTACACCGATGGGACGAGTTCGAAATTCGTGCAAAGCTTCAGCGACTGGTTTACTCCCCAGAAGTTCTCGCGTGAGTCGGAAGCCGTGGCCATGGCTTACCGGAATTTCGATAACGGGACCAAAGACAACCGGACGTTTAATCTGTATGCCTATCGTCTTGGTTTGAACTCCACGAAAACGGTGCAGAGCATTACTTTGCCTAACAATTCACACGTAGCGGTACTGGCAGGGACGTTGAACTAGGCGCTTTCCAAGTGCGGGGCGCATCGCGCCCCGCCTTGCCGGCCCGTCAGCTAGTTAATATCAAACTGCTCCTGGTGCAGCGCGGGATCGCTCTTCACAATGATCGTCCGCTTGGTCAGTTCTTCCATTTCGTTCAGCAGCCGCGCATTGTTCCCTTTCAGTTCCTTGGCCACATCCGGATTCACCCGCAGCATGACGTCTTCGCGTTCAAGATGTTTCGCAATCTTGCGCATCTCCACGTAAATCTCGTTCACGACTGTCGTGAGGGATTTTACGTAGCCGGTGGATTGGCAATAAGGGCAAGGCGCGCCAATCGTGCGTTCGAGCGACTGCTTGACCCGTTTGCGGGTAATAGCTACCAGGCCGAAATCGTTGAACTGCAGAACTTTCGACGGCGCGCGATCGTGCCGCAGTTCCTCTTCAAGCGCCTGCATGACGCGCTGCCGGTTGCGGCGCTCATCCATGTCTATGAAGTCGATGATGATAATGCCGCCCAGATCGCGCAGACGGATCTGCCGCACGATTTCCTTGATCGCGTCCACGTTGGTTTTAACGATCGTATCTTCCAGGCGCGACGTCTTGCCGACGTACTTGCCGGTATTGATGTCGATCGCCACCAGCGCCTCGGTTTGGTTGATGACGATATAGCCGCCACTCTTCAGCCAGACTTTCGACTTAAGCGCCTTGTCCATCTCTTCTTTCAACCCGAACTGCTCGAACAGCGGCGTCTCTTTGGTGAAGAGCTTCACGCGCTTCACCAGTCCCGGCTGGAAGCGATTGAAGAAACGAAGAATACGCTCGTACTCCGGTTCGGTATCGACCCAGATCACTGAGAAGTCAGACGTAACCTGGTCGCGAAGAACTCGCTCTACGACATTCAAGTCGTGATAAATCAGCGCAGGAGGCTTGGAAGCTTCCGCACGCGTCTTGATATCGTTCCACAAGCCTTTGAGGAAGCGTATGTCGGCGCGCAGTTCCTCTTCGCTCGCGTTTTGGGCTGCGGTGCGAACGATGAAACCGCCATGCCCGTTTTCCCGCTCGCTCATCACGATCCGCTTCAAGCGCTGCCGCTCCTCATCCGAAGCGATCTTCCGCGAAACACCGGTGTGGTTAACGGTTGGCATGTAGACAAGGAAGCGCCCCGGCAACGCGATGTGGCTGGTAATGCGGGCGCCCTTTTTTCCGATGGGCTCCTTCGCAATCTGAACCAGGATTTCCTGGCCCTCCTTCAACAAATCGCTGATCTTCGGCACTTCCTGCGCCTCGCGCCGTTGAAAGCGGCGTCCACCCGGACGGCGCCCTCCGCCGCGGCGATCAAACCCGGGACGCGGACGCGGCGCCCGTTGGGTATAGCCAGCCGTACCCGCTGGTGCGCGAACCTCCGCCCGAGCGTCGGCGGCACCATTTCCGCGCGCCTCGGCGTCGAGCAACGCCTCCGCTTCCGCCTGAGCCTCTTCCAGTTCCAGTTCCTCCGAATCTTCCTCGCTCTCCACGGCATGTCCATCAGCTACCGGCGCGATCCCGGCATCGGCCAATGAAGACATGTGGATCTCATCCACCGTCGCGCGGACGTCGGAAATTTCGCGTCCAATCTCTGCACTTGATTGGCCAGCGGCGCGCGTCTCTTCCTCAAATTCGTCGTAGCCTTCATCGGACGCTTCTTCAAAGCGGAGGGCGTCCGCCTCTTCCTCGTCGATGGTTTCCTCTTCAAGCGTCCCGGGAGCCGCAAACACGGGAGTTTCAGCCGGGGCGGGGGCGGCGTCGAAATCCGTTCGCCCTAGCGGCGCTACCATTTCCTCTTTTTCTTCGAGAAGTTCTGGCTCGACAAATTTTTGTGCGCTACTCGTTGGGTACGCTTCGGCCGTTCTGAAATCCTCCACGGGGGCGCCGACTGCGCTTATTGTCTCGGGCTTACGAAATTCACGATTCCAGTCCACCGAAACGGACGCTGCCGAGGCGACGGCTGCCTTGGCGCTATCTTCCTGCCGTTGCGTTTCTTCTTGCTCTACCTGCGTCGAAACAACCGCACTCGGCTGGGCAAAAATCGGTTCATCATCAGGGAAGCTTGCGGAGGCCGGCACGACAGGCTCTGGCACGGATGTAGGGGTTGTTTCGGCTGTACTTTGAGGACGATGTGCCGGAACCGGAGTCGGCGGCAATCCCCGGTATTTAGAGATCGATTCGCCCGGCAGCAAGATTGGTTGGTATCCCGCGGGTGGTCCAAATTGCTGGGTTCTTCCGAATTCCTGGGGACGAACCGTCACCGCAGGAGGAGCAATGGGCAGAGCCGGCTCAGACATTGGCCGCGCAACGCGAGGCTCCAAACCGCGATCACGGCCATCGCCTCGCCCGTCACGCCGGCCGCCCCGGCGGCGTCGGCGCCCGCGGTAACCACCGCGCTCCTGGGAATTGTTGCCGAAGCTCTCCGTACCGGCGGCACCAGCGTTAAACGGTTGATTCTCTTGCGTTTCCTGTCCCTGTTCGAAACTGCCAGAAGCAACGGTGGATGCAGCGTGGGGCTCCATCTCGTCTGTACCTGTGGTGGATACATCGCTCGATAAGGACTCGTCTCGTCCCGGCTGCAACCGCATATCCTGCACTCCCCGGTTCGCAGGGACTGCCTCGGTTAAGTCCTCGTCGTGCTCTTCCAACTCCATAAAGTCGGAAACATACAGAAAGGCGTCACGCTCCAGGCCGATATCGACGAAGGCAGACTGCATGCCTGGTAAAACCCGGGTCACACGGCCCTTGTAGATGGACCCTGCCAGGGTGTATTCATTTTCGCGCTCGAGATAAATCTCTGCGAGTAGATCGTCTTCCACCAGACCCACCTTGGTTTCGTGGGGGGTGGAAGAAACAAATAGCTCTTTGTTCATGGATACTCCGGTCCCGTGCCGACTCGGGTCGGCCGGGCTTCACCGGGGCTTAGCGAGGAAAGGAACGGGAGGATCGAGCATCGCGATAATGGCCCCGGAGGGGGGACGGACGGGGCCGGAGAGGTTTCTCCCGGGCCGAATCCGCTGCATAAGCTTGGGTATCTTTTGCACTATTCGCTTTCGTCCGCTGGATTTGTGACCGCACTCTCAGACTGTTTCCAGTCGGGGGGCCGTTTCCCTGCCAGCGGCGTTATAGCTTTTAATCCTACCCGGCCTTCGCATGCTCAACTGGCCGGTGAAATGCCCCCTTTACGCGAGGGCGATCGATATTTTTGGGCTGCGCCCCACAGGCGCAGCAACTTGCTACTACCTTCTTCCCTATGCACAAGTCCTGTTAAAATCCAGTTCAGGAATCATGCACAAAGGTAAATCCCTTAGAACTAGCTGACCAGCCATCTAGTTCACAAAACGGCGCATTCGGACGTTCATTACCATCCCCAGCGCCAGGAACATAAACAGCACAGAAGACCCGCCGTAACTCATCAATGGCAGAGGTATTCCCGTGACCGGCATAAAACCGACCACCATGCCGACGTTGACAAGGATATGAAAGGTAAGCACAGCTACTACACCCATCACCACGAACGTGCCAGCGCGGTCGGGCGCTGTTTGCGCGTTCTGCGTCAAACGCATCAGCACTATGAAGTATAGCAGCAGAACCCCCAACGCGCCGACGAAACCATGCTCTTCGGCAAACGCTGCAAAAATGAAGTCCGTTTGTGGAACCGGAAGGAAAGCCCCGTGTGTTTGCGAGCCTCCGCCGCCCCACAGCCCGCCTGAACCCACTGCGATCAGAGATTGCTTAACTTGGTACCCCGATCCCTCAGGATCAGAATCGGGATCCTGATAACTAGTAAGCCGTTGTTTCTGATATGACTTGAGAATGTGAACGCCTGGAACGTAAAAAACCACACCGATTCCGACAACGGCCAGCAGCACTACTGCCAGCCCTTGCTTCCACTGCATCCCGCCGAGAAACATTCCCATGGCCGCGATAGGAAGGTAGGTGAGAGCAGTTCCCAAGTCCGGCTGCTTCAGCACCATCAGCATGGGAATACCGACGATTGCCCCAGCTTTGATGAAATCCGGCCACGAGAGTTCACGATGGCGCAAATCCGCAAAATACTTTGCCACCGCCAGAATCAAAATCAGCTTGACCCATTCGGAGGGCTGAAAGTGGTTGCCACCGGGCATCTTGATCCAACGCCGCGCACCCAGATACTTCTGTCCAAATACGAGCACAGCCATGAGGGAGGCGACTGCCCCGACATAAAACCAGTGAATCCGATCCAGTAGCGCCTGATAATTCAGCGCACTGATCAAGAACATCATTCCCACCCCGCCCAGAACCCAATAGATCTGTCGGATGTGAGAGCCCGCGAACTTGGTGTGCATGGTGGCGCTGCGGATCTCCATCACTCCGAGCCCACATATCATGAGCACAAAGATCAGCAGCAGCCAGTCAAAATCTCGGAATGAAACGTAGCGACTCATCTACCTAGTACCCAGTACCTAGT
>Ga0210400_10003783_pt1 | contig 13291 bp, 5 predicted proteins | sample IncBWH26MmetaG_FD_155456 | JGI IMG/M metagenome (GOLD analysis project Ga0210400, IMG submission 155456) | Forest soil microbial communities from Barre Woods Harvard Forest LTER site, Petersham, Massachusetts, United States - Inc-BW-H-26-M | ecosystem: Environmental > Terrestrial > Soil >...
GTATTTCGTCATCGATCTGGGATCGAACGGTTTGAGGCAATCAGCAATGGCAGCCACGTCTGCAAAGCCCGGATCCAGCCAGAGTTCGTAATCATCGGGCTTCAAGATCACGGGCATACGATCATGTACATCTGAAACCAGTGAGTTCGGTTTCGTGGTAAGGATGGTGCACGTTTCGACGAATTCTCCGGCGGGATTGCGCCAGCGCTCCCAGAGGCCGGCAAAGGCAAACGTAGAGTCGTCAATCATGGCAAAGCAGTAGGGCTGCTTTTCTTTCGTCCCCACTTTTTTCCACTCGTAAAACCCATCCGCTGCAACCAGGCAACGACGGTGTCGCATGGCATCACGGAAAGTGGGCTTGTCCGAGGCGGTTTCCGACATTGCGTTAATGGCCTTTAAGCCGGTCTTTTCGTCTTTCGCCCAACTCGGAATCAGCCCCCAGCGAACAAGCCCAAAACTGCACTTCGGTTCTTTCCTGTCCTGGCGGATGATCGGAACCTTCTGGGTAGGCGCGATGTTCCAGCGCGGCTCCCATGACACATCTCCTTCGAGCCCGAAATGATCGCGTAGGTAGCGCTCTTTGGCGGTAAGACGATAGCGTCCGCACATGGAAACAAGTCTACCAAGAGGCCAACAGTTTCCTGGCCGGTTATTCGTCGTCTGGGATCGGCCACACTGGTGCGATACCTAGAATGTCAGCAATACTAGTCCCCGCTCTCCGATGGATTCGACCATCGACCGGAGCGACACTAACTTGAGTAAGAGCTAATGCCTCGGCTGGCAGAGGATGTGCAGCCCAAGGGTTATGAACGAATTGCGCCGTGCGAGTTCGAAGGTTAGACGGGGAAAGCTGGTGAGTAACGACAACTGCACTCACTAGCGTATTTCGTGGGCCGTTGCGGCCACGCCATGCTCCGTTCGGAACCCGCGGGCCCCACTCGTCCCTCCATTGCCCATCTGGCTGACGGATGGCAAGAAGCTGTTCTTCGCCAAAGAGGGCGTTCCAGGCATCTAGGTCGTCGCAGAAATCGTCCATCACGTTTACGGCGACAACGAGCGGAAGTTCGAGGGCGCCATATTTCGTAGCCTTTCCTTCGATCGCTGTGCGGATGTCATCATGCGTGCGAAGGAGGCGCATTTCCATCGGCGCCACCGCTCCAACGGGCCGGGCTCCGGGTTGTCCATGGAATCGAGGTCCCTTCGGGATGGGTTCAAACGTCAGAGTCACGCCCTGTTCAGACCAACTGTAGGTAGGGATCGCTCCTTCAGCCTGGTTCTCTCGTAAGCGAGAAATCTCCTCGAAATCGAGCTGCTGCAACCAGCGCTCCAGCCGTTCCCGCAACGCACGGCCCCGAATGTTGCCTTCTGGACTTCCCCGGTATTCAAAGTGGAGGAAGTAGTCAGGGGAATTCATGCGATCCAATGTGTCATGTAGTTCTGCCAATCTGCGGTCTGCGGCGGGATCCCCGGGAGGCATTGCAAGCGTTGCCTCTAGATAGAACTGGGAGACTCCGTTTCGTTTGGCCAAGAAATCTGGATTTGTCGTCACATCGGCGAGCAGAGGATGGATTTCCACGTCGTACCCGGAACAACGCAAGAGTTCGTGCCAGAACAGCTCGAACCATGCGCTTTGTTGCTGCGCATCGTCTCGTGAGCGGAACCTGGCTCTAACGTCAGCTTTCGCGTCGTTCTGCAAATGCTCGAACCATTGTTCCAAGAGGTTCCGAATACCGCAAATACCGGGGCGTGAAGAACTGTTCATGTACTCGAATGCGCCCTCGTTCTGACGCCTCGGGCGCTTCTCGATGCGAACGACCTCATCAAATAGAGGCATCGCGAGCAATTGTAATTCGAGTAACGTTTCATCGCGCTAGGCATTGATTGTTACCCTGCAGTTGTGTCCTTCCGCAAGGCTGGTCCCGTCTGAATCGACCAAGTTTCCAAGTCCCGCGACCTGATTAGCGCAGATTGGCCCTGGAGCTGTCCATGAAACTCCGTCCAAACGAATACTGTCCCATCCACAAATCTGTCCGCTGCTGCGGGCGAGAACGAACGCATCGTGTGCGAATGCTTCAGCCGGGAATTCGACGCATTGAAGATCCTCATCATCCGAGAGGATATCGGGAACTCCGATCCCCGGGCGAAATGCGCAAATTGCTGAAGCGAAAGGTCGCCGAGCAGAAGGGAATATGCGCAATCTGCCACGAAGAGTTCACCGACTACAACGATATCGTTCCGGACCACAGAGATCCCAAAGGGATGGGAGGAGCGTGGAGGGACGACCATCCGGACAATATCCAAGCAACACACTGGTGGTGCAATGGAGAAAAAGGATCAACTAGAATGGACGACTGACGGCCGATCGGTCGTCCACTCCTGTTTCAGGAGCTACAGATCGGCTATTGTGCAGTACTGTACGCCGAAGGTGTGCATTGCGCGACGGGCCAGCATCACTAACAAGGTGGCAGGGGCTCTCAGAAGTAGCCGCCTCAGGCGCGCAACGCTCCGGTGTTCACCTGGACGCGGATGGCTCTGCAAACGGCAAGAAGCACTTGATCAACCCTGGTCATGTCTTGGAAATTCAGACTCGCCATTCCAGCAGCTTTCCGCGTTGGCCAGAGCTGCGCGCTGCATGATTCCTGCAAATCGAATTGAAATCCTGGAATGACAGGCGGGAAATCCACGATTAACAAATGGTTATTAAGACACAACACCAGCCGGGTGCCAGCGATCTCCTCCGTGCCGACAAGGCCGAGTTCAGCCCCGTAGACCAGCTGCAGGTGTCCGTTTTCTAGCATTCGGTCTGCATTGATCTTGCTGTAGAAGAAACCGAAACGGACAGGCCCCTGATAATCAGGATGCAAACTGTGTGAGGCCTGCAGAGGAACCGGCGCATTTCGAGGAGTCGTGTAGCTGAGCGTAATCGCTGTCTTCGCTGTCCACCGCGCTAGGATCGCCAATTCTGAGTCGGAAAGTTGATCCACGTCGGTCTTATCGAACAGGCGTGTCATGATCGGGTCGACCGCCCCTTCAAGCGTCGACATCCAGCCTTCATTGCATTTCTTGCACGCGCCTTTCATGGTGAGATTTGTGAGGGTAGGGCGGTATCGCAATTCCGGGATCTCGCCATTCACATTTCCGACGTACATGTTGATGACTTTGTGTAGGCTCAGCTTGCGGAACCACTCCGCAAAGATATGCTCTGCCGTTTGCGAGTCGGGTTGGTTCTGCTGTGAGGGACGCAGGAGACAATTGCAGAAAATGCAGTTCTTGATCGGCATACGGGTGTATTCAGGATAGATTGCTTCTGTCTGGCAGACATTCAAACAGCCGAGGCTCCGCTCGTAAAGATTATTGAACTGTATGCTTGATCAACGCGTCATTCGATCTCTTCCGTAGTCTTCAGCCTTTCCGCGGGATCTTCAGTAGTGGAGATAAACCGCGCATTTTTATTAGGGAGTTCATGTGACCGTCAGAGCTCAATTTCCGGTGCTTACTGATGTAACATGCAGTATAATCAATTAGTTACAATCATGCTTCGAGTTACCGGACACTACTGTTTCGCGTGCTATTGATCGTATGGCCGGTTCAGGAGTATCCTCTGGATTGGACAATGCGGACGAGGTCTGGTTTTGGGGAAAGTAGTCGCCTTCACGATCGATGGGGTGGAAGTTTGGTTCAATTCGTCCGATCACATCCCCCCGCACTTTCACGCATCACGGGCTGGCGAATGGGAGATCAGGGTCCACTTCCTGCTGTGCACCAACGCCAATCTCGTCTTCGAAACGAAATGGGCCAAGCACTCAATCGCGCGCCGCGATCGGGAAAGCATCTTGGCGGCTACATTGAACCACCGAGTGGCACTGTTGCGGGAATGGGAGCGAAAAGTATGCGGTATGAATCCAGCTTCGTAGAACATGATGATGTGTCTGAACTGACGGTACTTGTTTGGGGGGCGGAGAGTGAGTCTGCCGTGCCGAAGAGTAATCGGATCCGCGTGCTTCGGGGGGCGCGTCATCATGCTGCCGCCGAGAGAGCCCCGAATCTCTTTGTGCTTGTGTCCGCTATTAATCTTCCTGAGGTTTCGACGCTTGTGTCACGTGCCAACCGACGAAACCAGCTACGGGCACTGTTTATACGCGAAGGCAAGAACACTTCTTGGCTGCCACACTTTCTTGAGCGGGCAGGTATCAGGATCCTGCGAAATACGCTGGTTCACACAGACGATACTATTCCTCGAAGAGTACTCAGTGCGTGGAGCATTGCGGCGCAAAATAAACTGATCGCTGATGCGACGGTGAGCGATGATCGACTCTTTGTTATTTCCTGTGCCTTGAAACGATTCGACGTTCCTTTCGAAAGATTTGCAGCGCTGCGTAATATGCCCAATGCCGAGCGCAGCAATTTCACGATTCAACCTGATGGAGCATACATTCATTGGCCTCGACCGGACGTCCATCTCGATCTTGAAGCCATTCGTGTTGCTATTGATTCCGGTATGCGAAGGCGAGCTACACGTATAAAGGCTCATCATGACGAACGCTACGGTCAAGCGATTGCTAGGGTTCGCCAGAAGCACGGTTTGAAACAGTCGGACATAGAAGGTCTGTCAGAAAGGCAAGTCAGGAGAATTGAAAAGGGCGAAGGAACTACGGTTCAAGCCCTTGAACGACTTGCACAAGCTCATGGCATTAGCTTGCAGGATTACTTGACGCAACTGGCGGACACTGTTGGGATTCCGTCGACCAAGTCTAACATCCAGGATGATACTGATTGCTCGCTGAACACGACAAATGAAGAAGTTGCGACGATTGGATTGCCGGAAAGGAGACTCGATAGATCGGACCCCAAGAGTAATCTAGTGCCCAAAAGAGAACCGGACCAACGTTTGCAACTGGGCTCGCGTCCTTCCACCGTCGGGGAGATCCTTTCGACTCTGCCCGCAACGGGTCCCTGCGGCTTTGAAGGACTTGTCCGACGACTGTTAGAAGAGTTCAGCGGCTTGCGGTTCCATTTGGCGCGCAGTGGTGATCAACATGGACGTGATGCCCGAGCTAATCGCCCAACCGGCGGCTCGGTAGCGCTTGAGTGTAAGAGGTATCAGTCTTCATCGCCCCTGGAAGGCCGAGAACTGATCGCTGAACTGCAACAGGCCCATGCTTCGCTTCCGTCTCTCGATCTTTGGATTCTGGCAGCTTCGCGTGAAATTTCAGATCAAATCCTTTCCGGCCTTGAGCCGTTCGGGCGCGAGCATGGAATCGATATCCTAGCTTTGGATTGCCTGGGTGACGGCGGCGGAAATCTTGACATTCTCTGCGGCGCGTATCCCAGTACCGTAGCCGAGTTCCTCAGCGCCGGAGAAGGCGCTCCCCCCTCTGAAACAACGCTACAAGCGCTTTCCCAAGAAGCCTCGCGGCCGGGATTCGATGCAAAGCTACAGAATCTAAAAGCGTGGCTTCTGCAGCCCTCACGCGGCTGGCCAATGTGGCAAGCTCGCGCTCATGGTGATTGGCTAAACTTGATGAGGACGGAAGGTGCCTCCCGAGCTCACCTTGGCCAGGCGCTGAGCGTGTTGGCCCCAAACAGCCGAGCTGTCTCTCGGCGATCGATCGATCGAGAACTCGAGGCTTGGTGGGAGAATGACCGCACCAAGGTATTCGCTTTGCTCGGAGATGAAGGTGACGGCAAGACCTGGGCTGTCGCGCAATGGTTGACGAAGAAAGTTGAAGAAAAAAGCTTGAACTTTCCTCCGATCATCTTCTTTTCTTCTCGAGAAGCTGGCGACGCCAAGAAGCTGAGGAATTTGATCGAAGCCACTTTGAAGGCGCGCTTCGGCGATCATGAATGGCAGCATCGGGTCTCCAGATGGTTGGAGTCTCCTGGCAGCCGCGGTGACCTCCCCCTCGCTGTTATCGTTTTAGATGGTCTTAACGAACGGCAGCTTCCGAGCTACTGGCGCGCCCTGATCGAGAGCAGCCTCGATCCAGAGTGGCAGCAGATGATTTCGATTATCTGCACAGCTCGAACCGGATTTTGGAAGGAGCATTTCGGTTCCCTAGATCACCTAGAAGTGATCGTCGCTATTCTGTCACCTTTCTCAGATGAAGAAGTCGATGGTGCACTCCATTTACGTGGGAAATCGTTGCCTGAGTTCCCCGAAGATCTCCGGCCATTGCTACGGAAACCTCGATACCTCGATCTGGTCACCCGCTACAGCGAACGGGTCGTGCAATCAGGTGACTTCACGATCGCCCGTCTCTTCTTTGAGGATTGGCGAGACAAGAATTCTCGACGCGATCGCGAAATGTCTGATGATGCGTTTAGCAACCTTCTGAGGCAAATGGCGGAGCAGTACCATCTCGGAAAACCAAGCCTGAGAACGGGCGATCTTGAGGCTATGCTCCCTCCGGATAGCGATGGCGCGGCTGCAATCCGAGAGTTGGCCACCGGGGGTGTTCTGGCGTCTCAAGGGGGCAGCTGGGTTGTGAGTGGCAACCGCCTTCCACTTGGCCTGGGATTGTTACTTTGCGACCAGCTTAGAAAAGTAGATTCCAAATCTCGAAATGTACAGGAAGAGATCGCCTCGTGGCTTGAGCCGCACACCGGCTCCGATTTTGAAGGTCTCATCATCGAATATGCCCTACTTGCAGCGGTTGGGGCGGACACTACGCAAGTCATCATCTCAGAGTTGTTGCTTGCCTGGATCAATACTCAAAATCCGCGCTCTCCCAAGGGTAGCCCGATAGAACGGCGTCTTTGTGCGTACCTTCCCCAAGCTACCGATGCATATCTCGAGGTTGCCGAAGTTGTTTGGAGCACCAAAGGTGATCAGCCTTGGGCACAAGAGGTCCTGCTCAGAGGATTGATCCATTGGGTCGCGGAATCCCAGAAGGTTCATGCTCGCGTTGTACCCGTAATAGAACGTTGGATGGGTATGGTGCCCATTCAGGGGCCGCCTATCAAGAGGGAAGCAGGTAATGCAGGAAGAGCGGAGGATCTAGGAGCCCCGCTTCGCGAGTTGTTCGGTAAGGTTCACGCCGGTGAAACCCACTATCTGGCAGGGTATGCGCTAACAATGATCTCAGATGACGGTTGGCTTCGGCTTGCCCATGTTTCTCTCGCAATCATCTCCAGTCTCTATGACCGACGCCCGCACATCCGCGCGATCGTCGCAGGGGTGCTCGCCGGCTCCGTCAGTGATCATCCAGACAAGGCAGACGAAATGGAATGGGTGATTCGAAGTTCTCGAATTCCGTTGGAAGAGGAGATCAACCTTCACGTGCGCGCCATGTGGTCAGACGGCAACAAAGTCACCCAAAAATCGATCGCGCGCCTACTCAACTACGTTGGGACTGATTCAGCTTGGATCGAGCGAAATCGTCTAGATCTTGATTCACTCTTCCCGACACCCGACTGGCTTCTCGAAGTGAGAAAGAACCCGGTCGAATCTATCTTTAGTTGTACGGCCAAGGATCTTCAAGACTACTGCCGGAGAGAGACGTTCCGTCCGTGGAGCTTCATACGTTCGGCTGTCAGTATGATCGCTGATCCCGAGCTTGAATTGCCCAATGATCTTGGTGATCGACTATCCCCAGTTGTTGAACACTTGCACCGGCTTAAAATCTGGCAAAGCCGATCGAGGACAGGAGAAGACCTACAACTGGAAGAAAGCGAAGGAGTGCTTGCCCGACTTAATCCAAAGGGTATAGGCGAGGTCGTCCGTGGAATCGTGAAAGCAGCTGAGGAACGGCCGCTTGAAGCTCTCGCTGCGCTAGCCTGGAGGCTTGATGACTACGATCTTCTACTTGATGCCGAGAGCCGACAGGTGCTTTGGAAGATACTCTCATCCAATCCAGTCTTCTCCTCCCTCAATCAGGACATCGCGAAACAAGTTGAGTGTCACCTCTTTCAGGCTGTCCTTCCCCTGTGGAATGGAAATGAACAACTCATGCGGCTGCTTAGACGATCTGAAGACGGGTTCGACTTGCGCGACTTCCAGTGGGCCTACAGTGGTCCAGTCCAACCACCTGTCGACGATCCGACCAGTGACAGGGGCCGATTCCGTCTCCTTCATTATCTGGGAACTCTGCGCGCTAACGTCTTGAGCGATGAGCAAATCACGCGCGCGTGTATCCAACAAGACTCCCTTGTTCGTGGAGGTGCATTCCGATACCTCCATCTGTGCGATTTTGACAAGAAGCGCACAGACAAATTGCTCATTGATTGGAAATGGAATCCTGATCAGCACTTTCTGGAACAGACCTATGGAAGCCTCCTGCTAATTGACTCCATGCGGCGCCTCAGCGGTAGTGATTGGGTTGACAGGGTTGACCCGAGCTACCGCGCCACGGCGCTTCATTTGTGCCACGCCGACCAAAAGGCCTGGATCGATCACGCCCATTGGCTGGACGAGACGCTAAGGTTATTGGCAGGCGCCCAAGTGTTCGATGGACTGCCGTCCGTCCATGTCGGGTATTCCAGTCGGGAGCCGAACCTTCCGGGCGATGTACATCTTCCCCAAGTGGCCTCAGAGACGATCCGTTTCGTCCGCCCCGAATCGACGTGGGGAGGCCGATTCAGCGAAGCAAGACCTAACCTAGGTACCGATCCAGAAATCACACTTGAGCGGCGGAAAGCGCAGTACGAAGAGTTGCGAAGGCGGAACGTAACGGCGGCTTCCGCTGGAAACTACTGGCTACACAGGAGCTTTCCAACGGATGGATTTGGCCCGGTCATTGAAGTGGCCCCTGAGATGGTGTCGAATTGGGCTGCGGCCGTGACCACAGGCACTGCGACTCTTGTCCCGCCGCAAGCAAGTTCATTCTACGTGGGATTGACAGAGGTTTTGCTTCGACACGTCGATTGGCAAAGGATCGCGGTGGCGCTCTATCGCGCGGTCAAGCGATCCCAGACGGGCGTGCGGTTGATTGAGACTGGAACACAGCTCGATCACTTGGATCATGTCCTTTTCGACAGCCCGGCATCTTCTGAACTTCTTGAACTATGGAACGAACGTTATGAGCTCTGCACGACAGACAAAGATCTCCTGGATCTGGCTCTTTTGGTGCGTAGTGCTTCTCGCTCTGATGCGATGACTTGGTACAAACAGCTCTTGGACGCCCGGTTCGCATCTGGCGTACCGTTCGATTTCGCCAAAGCAGCCGCTCTACGAGGGTTCGTTGAGGAAGATCCCAACGCCATGTGGATGCAACTAGTCATCGAAGATGAAGCACCCTGGGTTAAGGATGTTATCTCGACGGCCCAAGAGCGAGTTCACTCAGAGCAGATGGCCCACTACTGGTTTGGGAGGTTCTGTTCATGCCACGATCTCGACAACGCGTGGGCTGCATTTCGCCTGTTCCTGAAGTGTGTCGATCGCCGGTGTTGGCTCTGGTCTCGGCTTGAACTCGCCGAGAAGCATCTAGGAACTCGAAAGGAAGCGTTTTTCGAGTTGAACATCAATGCAATCGAGAGAGCCTGTGAGGAGAACGAAAAAAAGCTATCGCAATCGTTTCTCAACTGCAAAGTTAATGAGGGGTTAGGCCCGTGGATACCTTAGTCTCGGCGCGATACCCGCACATCCGCCGTTCTAGGACGAAACCGCAATACAACCGCTGGAAGATCTTGCCACGTGCAATTCGCATGGCCGAGCGCGTAGTCAGCTCCTATGACGCATTCCAGCGAGTTTTGAGCATGTCCATAGAGATTACTGGCATAGAAATCTGCTTGAATAGTGGGCTCAGAGGAGTGGCGTCCAACACGAGCAGGGGTTGAACCTTCCAGCCCGATTCAGAGCTGATGCCGATAGATTCCAGCACTTTCCTGAGGTGCTGCTTGATCCAGTTGCTCCTCGTTTGATGCCTCTTAATGATGGAAGAATGTTTGTCGTCATCGACCGTCAGTTCGCGGAGATGCATTGACATCTCATACGGCGTTCTGGCGATTGCCAAAGACTTGCATTCGATCACCCATAAGACACGCTTATCGCGTTCCGCACAAAGCACGTCGATGTCGCCGAGATTGTCGGTGCTAAAGTCGTCAAATGTAGATATCCGTTTTCGGACCGTTAGGCGCGAATTCGCCTTCAAGACTTCGTATGCCTTGTCGTTGAACCGCGTTCCAGCTTCATGTCGAAATCGTGCCAAGAGCGATCGCATTTCAGCCGAGGTCGCCTTCAGTCGCGTGGACGAGCAGAGTTGCACCAAATAGCCGCGCGAACTATCAAGGTTACGATGTCCCCAGAGGATCTCGCTCTTTCCATTTTCGTTTCGAACCACAAGAGGACGACGCAGATACGAGATCGCACGGTTGAATCGCCAGGGGTACACATCAGGTTTTCCAAAGGGGGGACATTCGAGGTACGTGCTCCGTGGCGTAAGAGAGAACTGATGCAAGCACGCCTCGATCTTGTCCTCGGGCCAATTCAAGAGGGAGACGAGCGCGGAGATTAAGCTATTTCGTTCCATCACGCTTGGTGTAATGGGTTTCATATCCATCGATATGTCGCCCAACGCTGTCAGGAACCGGACGAGATCACTGATGCTGTGACCGAACTCTGCCTTTGTCGCCAGGTTAATTTCCGCCTCCTCGGGAGGTAAGTCAACTGTTTCAACAGGTCTTCCCATATGCTCTCGGAATATGTCAGCGGCACCCGCAACCTTGTCAGACGCGAGACCCACGATCTGCGTACCCTGAGCCGCGACATAGGGCATGCTATCGGTCTTGATCCTCCCAGAAGGCAGTACTGACACTTCAACATCGCAGAGATCGAAATGACAACAGTCGCTCAAGGATCCAAGTCGAATGATCTCTCGCGCGACCGCCTGGAGCCGATCATAGACACTCAGCCCCATCCGTCTTATTCCCTGCGGCGGTTGGGCAGCCACGTACTCAATCACAAATCTTCCAGCGATGCCAGTCTCCCCGAAATCAGCCATCTCGTGCGCTAGTTTGGCTAGGAAGTGTTCATTCTGGTCGAACGTGCTCATCCGAGTGGAGACTGTGAGATTAGTGAAGGCACTCTCGCGAATCAAGGATTCGTTGAAGGTGATGAGCGACTCCAAGAGTCGCTCCGGATTGAGCGTCTTCACTAGTCCGGCAAGTTCATTAAAGCAATAGGCGACCATTTCATTCAGAATTGCACCGCAAATGGGTGGCTCAACGCGGCCAGCTTTCAGGCCTCGCGAGCGCACAACGTGCCGACTGGTTTCATCGATTATGTCCTCAACATCTCCGCTCTGAATACTTCGGCAGGGAGGAAGATCGCGAGGATCCATTTGTGGAACAGTCGAGACATCGGTGTTCAACAGCATTCGCTTAAACCCACGTGGCGCGAACCGATCCACAATGTCGTCGATCTGCTCGGTTGTTACCGTGAGCGAAGTGCCGGTCGCTCGGATCAGACACGGCAAGAAACTACGGAGCAGTTCTCTCTCCGCCGAGTTGTCGGTTATACGCATCAGGAACGCAAATCCGTCTTCGAAGGAGATATCGACAGTGCCCGATGATGGTGTACTACATGAGACTGACGGATTGCTCTCCACCAAGACCGGCGTGGATGTGAGGAGGGACGCACACAGAGAAATGCGAACGTGCATCATCGGGAGCGATCGCATTTCATCGTCTAGGGTCTCATTCAGGAAAGGCGAAGTCTGCCAAATCCAGTAGGCAACGGTGGTAACAAGCTCGAAATATATGGAGCGCTCGAATTCGGCAGTGTCTTGCTGCGGATAGACCCAAACGACGCACGGCAGACCTTCAACGCAGATGGCTGGCAGCGCCGACTCTGGAATCGTGTACAGCGGTATTTTCCTGTCGCCATACAGGCTATTGACATTGACGATGAAACGGGGCTCCAGATATCGAACCGGGTGCCAGTCCTGCTCGTTTGCTTGTTTGACCTTCAACTTCGTTGCATATCCCGGTTTAACGAGGATTGGCACTGAATCTTCAAACGCATGAACCGAGTAGACATACCTGTGGTCACGGTACGCTGAGAATAGATCTAGCTCGTCAAAGTATAGGATCTGGCGCTGCCCTTTGGCTTCTATGCTCTTTTGCGCAAACCTCCAGAGGGCCAGCGGATTTCCAGCTTCTGCCTGTGAAACGATCTCTAGGTTGTCTGGATCGAGTGCCACGAAGGCCGCACTCTCAGGCCAATTGTTAAAAGCAAATTCCGGTGTTCTGTTCACGGCGGAAGGCACTAGTAAGACCAGAATCTCGTTGACGAATGGCAAGCGGCTGAAAATCTCCTGAACTACAAACCTTGCGCGTTCGACGACAGACGCGCCGAGTTGGGGCGACGCCCAGGTTCCCTCTACTGTGCCTTGATTAAAACCACGAAGCGTGTCGCACAAGACAAAGAGATAGAGCATCTTGTCGGAGTCGAAGCGATAGTATTGCTCCAAGGCTCCCTCGATGCCTCCTCGGGCGCGAGGCAGGAAGTTAGTCGGCTGGTGGCGCAGAAAACCCAAACATCGGTCAGCAGACATCGCGATCGACCGCGGATAAGCTTCTGCGAAGGTGTCGCGAAGTCCTGCCTTAAGTATCAAGTTTAAAAGGAGATGATTTGCTGCAGACAACAGTCGCAGTGGGGCGGCTATAACGACCTTTTCTCGGTAAGCAACAAGCGGCTTATGGAGAAGAGCTCCGTTCTCCACGCTGTAGGCATCCGGGCGAAAGTGCCAGCCCGGGCTATCAAACCCTGAAATTGGTTGAAATCGACACCTGCCGAACGTAGGAGGGACTGAAAGTCTATAAGAGAAAAGGTGACCGCCCGTTTCATGTCGTGAAGTTTGCGCCATGATGGAACTGTTATGTCACCTTTTTCGCTTGAGTCCCCTGGGGTGCCACGTAGGAGACCAAAGCGTTCTGCAAGTAGCTCAGATATGGCGAGAATTCCACGGATGGTCTGAAACATCTGACGGAGAAACTCTTCGGGCCACTGGTCTTTGACGTGGAAAATACTCTCGGTCAACCGTCTGAACTGAAAGCTCGTTCCCGCAACAGGCCCAGGGAAGATCCGATATGCTCCCCCAAAGAAAGGTGTCTCTTCCACGAACAAATTCGGAAAAGGGTCCTCCACTTCTTTTATCGCTCCGCTTAAAGGGGGCTCAATGAAAAGTATGCGGAGTCGAGTCGTGGTGATCCGAACGCGGCCGGAACGCTTCAGTGAAGATGCTATATGTGCAAGAGCCTCAAGTCGAAAGAGACGACTGGCATTCTCGGGCATCAGCGAGAGGGCACCACAAGCAGAGATTAAGTCCAGCGCAGCGTAGCCAGAAATCTGTTG
>Ga0210400_10003784_pt1 | contig 13290 bp, 12 predicted proteins | sample IncBWH26MmetaG_FD_155456 | JGI IMG/M metagenome (GOLD analysis project Ga0210400, IMG submission 155456) | Forest soil microbial communities from Barre Woods Harvard Forest LTER site, Petersham, Massachusetts, United States - Inc-BW-H-26-M | ecosystem: Environmental > Terrestrial > Soil >...
GTCTTGCAAGAAAAGGTAGACCACAAAAATGACCAGCACGATTGCAATCACGAGAGTCTCGAGGATCTCTTTCATGCCTTCCGTGACCGGGAGTGTCTGATCGAGCGAAACTGTGTAGTCGATATCCTGCGGGAAGCGTTGCTTCATCTGAACCATGAGCTTCCGGACGCCCGCAACCGTTTGCACTGCATTGGTTCCGGGCAACTGGTAGACGGCAATGATGGCGCTGGGCTTGCCATTCAGGCGACCCTTCAGGCTGTAGTCCTGAGTACCCAGCTCGACTCGGGCTACATCGCTCACTCGAACAGTCGCCCCATTGGGTGCTTCGCGCACGACGACATTGCCGAACTGTTCCGGAGAAGTCAGGCGGCCTTGAGCGAGCACGGCATAAGTGAATTGCTGGTTACTCTGAGCCGGCTCGCCCCCGACCTGGCCAGCCGGATTCACCGTGTTCTGAGCCTTCAGAGCATTGGCTATGTCGGTGACTGTAATGCCTAACTTTGCCATCTGATCAGGCTTCACCCACAGGCGCATCGCGTATTGTCCTGAGCCGAACACCTGGGTCTGGCCAACGCCGTATAAGCGCGCGACGGGGTCGTTCAGGTTGATGTAGGCGTAGTTGGCCAGATAGTTCGAATCGTGGGTGCCCTGCGGCGAGTACAGGGAAATCAGCATCAGCGGAGCAGTGGTCGATTTCTTCAGCGTGATCCCGTAATTGTTCACCTCCGGGGGCAACTGACCGTTGGCTAACTGTTGACGCGACTGCGTGAGCAGCAGATCTGTGTTGGGATCAGTTTTGAGATCGAAGTCAACGAGCAAAGTTGTCTGCTGGTTCGCGGTCGCGTTCAGAGAGTACATGTAATTCATGTTGTCCACACCGCTGACTTGCTGCTCGATGGGTGTTGCAACAGCTTGCTCGAGAGTCTGCGCGTCCGCGCCCGGATAATTGGCCTGCAACCTGATTTCAGGTGGGGCGATGTTCGGGAACAGCGCTACTGGCAGAGTTGCGAAGCTGATCGCGCCGACGATGACGGTAAGAATCGCAATCACGATCGCAACGATCGGTCTTCGAATGAAAAAATTTGCCATGACTCAACGCTCCTCAGCTTCTTTGTAAGGGGTGGGCTTCACCAGTTCGCCTTCTTTTGCCTTCTCCGCACCAACCGCCGCAACGCGCTCTCCTGGTTTGAGCCCGGATGTGATCACCCAAAGCGAGCCCACTCTCGGCCCGACCTGCACGCTGCGGAGTTGCGCCCGGTTATCGGCGCCGATGACTGTCACTTGTGTGCTACCTTGCTGCTGACTGACCGCCGCCTGCGGAATGAGCAGCGCTCCCGTGATCCTTCCGGTTGGCGCCTGAACCCGCGCGTACTGGCCGGGTCGCAACAGATTTCTGGAGTTGGGGAACTCGCCCACGATCTGAATGGTTCCGGTCTGCGTGTTTACCTGGCGATCCGCGAAGACGATTCTGCCGGGATGCGGGTAAGTAGTCCCATCGGCCAGGGTCAACTGCAATGGGATTCGTGAAGCGTGCGTGATAAAGTCCACGCTCCCCGGACCGCCGCCGTCCGCCATCCGCAGATATTCCTGTTCGCTGATCGGAAAATAAACTTTGATCGGACTTACCTGCGAAACCGCGGTGAGCACAGTGGACGGTCCCACTAGATTGCCGACCTGCACCGTGTTGATGCCGGCGATTCCGTCGATCAAAGACACGACTCTGGTGTAGCCCAAGTTCAGCTCAGCCTGTTCGACCGCTGCCTGGTCGGCCTCAACTGCTGCTTTCGCGCCACGGAGCGATTGCGTGTCGGTATCGAGCTGGCTCTGCGGAATCGCATGAGCGTCCGCTTCGGGAATGTCACGCCTCACGTTCAGTTCGGCGTTCGCCATCTGCGCCTCAGCCTGCGCCATTTGTCCCTTGGCTTGATCCAGCGCGGCTTGAAATGGACGGGGATCAATCTCAAAGAGGAGCTGACCCCTCCTGACCAATGCGCCTTCGTGATAATCCTGTCGAATCAGGTAACCGCTCACCTGAGGCTGAATCTGCGCATTGACGTAGCCTTCGAGCGTTCCGACCCACTCGCCCTGAAGCGGGACATCCTTTTGAACGACCGGTGCGACTTCGACCAGCGGTGGCGGAGCCGGAGCGGCGGCCCTCACCTTGCCGTTGCTGCAACCCAGCGCATCCATCAACAAAACCGAGGCAGCTAGACCTACAAACATCCGTCTCATGTGATAGTTCCACCCTTAATCAGGCGACTGGCTAGTCGCTGAATTTATTTTGCAGGTCGCTTGGCGGCAAAAGCCGTACCGATCTTGGGCGACCTACCCATGCGATTAGGGCAATGCGGATGCCAAACCTGGGAGCCTCTAAACAGCTGAAAATTCAGCATCAGATGGAAATCAGCAGTGTTGCGAGTCGAGAGTGTCGAGATAATTCCGACAGTTCAAGGGTGGAATGAACGGGTTTTTCGTAACCCGAACGGCAAATATTGGAAATGTTGAAGCTGTCGAGACTATGTCAGCCGTTGACAACCCGGAGGACCATCCTCCGGCCTCCGAGCACCTCGGTTTAAGCGCTTGAAAAGATTGCAGCAAGCGGGGCGATTCCGCGCGGCCAGCGGGTCTGGCAATGTGGGTGCTTAAGTTCGATGGAAGGTAGACGGCGTTGAGCCGCGCTATCGGCTCGCGCTCGTTGAATGCCCGATCGAAGGATGGGCCGTTTATGGTATATGAACAGTACGACTTTACCCGCAATCCAATCGTTGAGGACCAGGTGTTTTTCCTCGAGTCTAAATGTATTCGCTGTGGTTCTTCAGTCTTGGCACATTCGCTCGAAGAACTTCTGGAAGAGGAAAGGCGCCATCGGACAGAATGCAGGGTGATGCGCGCGGCGTAATGGCGCGGCTTCCTGAGCCTGGAACAAATCCCCAGTCAATGTGCTGGCCAGTCGGATGGACTTCAAGATGTTCTGGACCGTCTACCACTGGCGAACGCGATTGTTGGGAGTCTTCGAATCATGCCGATTGTCTCGCTTCGCTTGGTTTCGCGTTGGACGCCTTCCACATGTGCACGACTGCACCGCGACACTCGAAACGAACATCGTCCATTAACGTTTTCATCAGGTAGATTCCGCGGCCGTGCGCGAGCAGTCGGTTCTCTTGAGCAGTCGGGTCCACAACTGAGTCAGCGTCGAACCCTTGTCCTTCGTCTTCGACTGTAATCGAGACCTCTCCGTCGGTCGTGCAGCGGCAGGCGACGCATACGGACTTGCGAGGATCCTGATGGTTGCCATGGACGATGGCATTTGCCAGCGCTTCACGCAGCGCCATTTCAATGTCGAATTCGCTCCCGTCACTGTTTCGGAACCTCGCAATGAAGCGCATGAGTTGTTCGACGAGCGGCGAGATGATCGAGACCCGGCTCGGGAGAGACTGCTTCAGCTCGACGAAAGGAACAGAACGAAAAGCTGGCGCCCTAGGCGAAAGAGCTTGTGCGTATGGCATGTCCCCGAACTCCGATTCGCATTTGTGTTCCCGTCACCGCGAGACAAGGCTCGGCGTACTTGATTCCGGTTGATTTCGTGGCAGACTACGAGAGCGCGGCCTGAGCGCGTGCTGCATCAAGTCCTTGAGTTTTCTGCGCGCACGTGCGGACTGGGCCTTCACAGTACCGCAAGGCACTTTCAAAATCCGCGCAGTTTCGCGGATCGATAAGCCGTCAATATCGCGCAGCCGGAACGTTCTGCGCAGAGTGGGCGAGAGCTGAGTATGAAAATGGACCAGGCGTGTACTTAGCTCAGAGTGTTGACACTCATCCTCGGGACTAGGCTTGTGATCTGCTAGTTGCTCCGATCTCGAAACTGCGTCAGGTTCTCCCGCGGGCTCGTCGAGAGACACGTAGACAAAACGCCGCCGCTTCCGCAGTTGTAATAGGACGCAATTATGCACAATGGTGGTCACCCAGGTGGACATCTCTGCTTGCCCCTTGAACTGATCCAAGTGCGCGTAAGCAGCGAGGAGGGCATCCTGAACGGCGTCCTCAGCGTCCGCGGCATTCCCCAGCATCCGATAGGCCTTCCTGTAGAAGAATGCGAGGCGGCTTGATAAAACATGTCCGAACGCCTGAGTTATTCTCTCCCGGCCAGGAATTTCCAGAGGTTCTTCGGCCCTGACGTATGCATTTGTGTCTGGCATGCTTTGTCCTTCCTTTAGCTCGGCCGCCCAGGGAGCGATGGTCTTGCTGTCCAAGCCCAGCCGGCGTTGATTCGATTCAGTCAAAAGCTACGGTGCCAAAGAAAGCGCTTGGTCTGAGCCGGCCAGCTCTTCAAGAGCGTGGAGGCGAGCTTGCCGGATCTCCAAGACCGAGCAACCGAGAAGGAGGGCGCATTCGTGGTGCGAATATTTCTCCAGCACCGACATCACGAAAACAAAGCGCTCGAAATCTCCAAGCCCTAACACTGCGTCCACTTCGAAATGCCCGCCTGAACCGCTTGACTCGTCGCCGTGCGAGAAAACAGTCGCAAACGGAGAAGAGCTGGGGAGGCTCGGTCGCGGCTTCAGCTCACGAATTGCATTTGCGACGACAATGCGTTTCGCCCAGGAACGTGCCCACTCCCGGAACACGCGGTTCTCTTTCACACAATCCTCGATACCGGCTACCAAGCACCCTTCTGCCTTTTCGTGATCTGCGGTAAGTAGCAACGAAAGCTGATAAAGCCCACTCATGTCCTCGTGAAAAACCTTGATAAAGTCCTCGCGAGTCGCGTATGGATTCGGCTCGTTTCTGCGATCTTGATTGCGGGCCTGCTCCCTCATTTCTCTTCCTTCCCAGGGTTGCCGTTTGCGCGGCGGGCGACCTGCTTCAAAACGTGTTTCGTGAACACACCGCGGCAGCGAAACTTGACGCCCTTCTGAATCAATTCAAACAAGACGTTCTCGCCTTCCTGACTGATTGCCGTTAAATGCCCCATATCGATGACAAGCTTGCGGCCGAGAAGATCTGTATTCACGTTTTCGCACGCACTCCTTAGCTCTGCCACCCACGGCCCAATGAGCTTGCCCTCCACAATCAACCGCCGCTCGCTGTGGCCTTCAATGATCGAGATCTTCAGCATGGGTCTTGTCCCTAACGTAGGGGCACAGGCAAGGAGGTTGCCAAACCTCCTTGGCTCTAAGTGCAAGGATTGCAAGGCTGGTTTTCGTCATCTGGTGTCGAAGAGTTGAAATTGTCGACAGTGCCTCTCGACGTCCTCGTCTCCCGCGGGATTGGGTCCATACAAGAGGCAGGAGCCCGGACAATAAAGCCCGGGCCGGAATGGCAGGAGTCACAGGCGGTGTATAGGAAGAGTCGCAAGCCGGTAGCAGGTTTCCTGGGGCTCGCGACCGGGTGCGGAGTCTCATCAAGCGTGCGCTTACTTCATGTGTCCGCCCCTTCGCGTGAACTTGCCGAAAACAAACTCCTGCAGGAGACTGGAAACCATGAGTTCACCAGTATCGATCGCGAAATTCGTAAACACCATTCCCGCACCGCGATTCGACTTGGGGTAGTAAGCGTCGGCAATGGCAGACGATGCCAGATTGCCGCCGATGCTGGAGTAGTTGGGCTGCCAAGTCCCGTTATCGCCCCTGCCGACAAAAGGATTTAGCAGCGCGTGCCGAATCCGAGACGTGGTCGTACCTGTCCCTTGATAGAAGTAGCGCGGGTCTTGGTGTAGCAGCGAGGGCAAGATCGCTCCACCAATCAGGATGTTGGAGAATCCGCCGGCTGCGTTGGCGCCAACCCGCTTGCCGAACCCTTGGGCACCCTGGCCGTAATTCGGCGTGTCGGCTGCCTGCTGCATTCCAGAATAAAGAGCAACCCCGGCAACAGTCACCGGGTCAGTGGACACCTTGAGGGCGAGCTGGAATTTCATCTTCGCGGTGAGTGGAGCCGGATCACTCTCGTAGGAAACGTAGAAGTTTGGAATGATCCCGAAAATACGCTGCCGTTCCTCGGACTGGAACTGCTCGGTCGCGACTTCTACAGGGTCGTAATGAACGTTAACCGTCGTTCGCTCAGTCTCAATCCGGAGTTCGATGCCAGTAACAATTTTGAATTGTCCGGGATCTATGGTGACGGGAGGAGATGTCCAGTCCTCGAAATCTTTTGCGCTGACATTGATTTCGTAAGGAGTGGCCGGCTTTACATCCGTAAATTCGAAAAACCCGCTTTCGCGGGTGACGAGTGTACGGCGATCATTGCTTTCCGGAGTCTCGAGCACAACCGTCGCATCGGGGACCGGATTGCCGTTCACATCGGTGACCGTTCCTACTAGATTTCCTGGCTCAGGTTGCTTGCTTAGCAAGCTCTGTCCATGCATGGTTGCGGAAAGCACCACGGCCATCGCTAGCATGATCGCAGAACGTATGGGGGAGAAAATTGACATGAGATTGTCCTTGTCTCTGTCTCTGTGTGTAGGCAAGGGATATGCCAATCGCAATTCGAGCTAAGTGATTCAATTTGAGCACTCCGAATGCGAGCGGCAGTGTCGATAGTTGAAGGTGTCGAACGTCAGTGCCACCGAAGTGACAGCCGATGGGGACATCGGGTGGGGAAACCACACGGATTGAAGCGGGCAGTCGTGATTCTTGAAAGCATGGGAGAGGAGCGAGGATCTCTTTGAGCCAGCAAAGATCCTCGCTAACCGCAGTGCTGCATTTCAGTCTGCAACTCTCTGGTTCCCTTCCGATAGCGCGCATTCTTGTCTGCAGGTGTCTCCAGTGTTGATGACCCCGTGACACTGTCAACTTTCGACATTGCTGCATCAGGAAGCTGGCGCCAATAGACTCATTTTGTTCGGTGCATGGCCGCACTCCATTTGGCACGGCAGTTGCTTCCATTTTAAGTGCGACGCTTCCAATCACGTTGTGAGGCGGTTATGTGGAAAATCACAACTCGCGGCTTCGCGTTACAAGAAGTCCTGATTCTGGCTGCAATGAACATCGCAAGCGCTGTGATAGCGGCCGAGAATCGCGGGCAAGGAGCGTCGCAGAACAACACACAAAGGAGCGGACATGCAATTTAGAAACTTCATAAGGCTGGCACTGGCAAGCGCTGTGGGCGTTGCAGCATTACGGCCTATGACTGCAATCGCGCAAGAAACTCGATCAGAAATCAGCGTCCAGGGCACGGGGTTCTTCACCAAAGACAGCGATGGCAACGGGGTTCGAGACCACGTCACCAACACTGGCGGATTTCTGCTTGGCTATCGTTACAACATCAATCGTTGGCTTGCTGCCGAGGCCAACTACGGCTATGACCGGAATACACAGACCTATTTCGGCGGCGGATCAGGGCGCGTGCAGTCCAACGTTCACCAAGCTACCGGTGAAGCCGTGGTGAAACTGCCCAGCTTTTTCAGGCTACAACCGTATGCCCTTGCCGGCGGCGGAGCCCTCATGTTTGATCCCACGGGCAACGCTGGCGGCAGTTTTTCGGGTGCAACATTTGAAGCCAAGGGCGCGTTCGTCTATGGCGCGGGTGCTGACTACACCTTCACCAAACACCTTTCGTTGCGGGCAGAATACCGCGGCTACGTGTACAAAGCGCCCGACTTCAATCTCGCCAGTTTGAATACCGACGCTTGGACGCATACGGCGCAGCCTTCAGCCGGTTTCGTCTACCGCTTCTAAGCCGTGCAACGAAGATAGCCACAGGGCTCACAACCAATCGGAAGGGAGTCTAAGACTGCGGAAGGTGATGTTGGGGGATTCGGTTAGCAATCCGAATCCTCCTTCTTTTGCTATCGAATTCGTACTGGGTCAGGTTATCTCCGATCAAGCGTATTGACCGGGGTCGATGCCGAATTTCTTCATGCGTGACAGAAGCGTAGTCCGATTGACGCCCATGCGCGCGGCTGCCCCATCGGTACCGCCAACGCGACCTTTGCTTTCGCCCAGCGCGCGCACGATTTCCTCGCGTTGCTTCTGTGCTCTTTCATCGGTGGCAGTCTTGTTCCCATTGAGAAAATGAAGGGTTTCTTTCACGATTCGTGCAATGTCTTCCTTGCCGGAACCCTGCATCGCAACAGCTGGTTCGTGAGCGTTGGATCTGCGAAGTTCTGCCAGCGGCGCTTCAAGCGATTTGCCGCGGGTCAGGATTACGGCACGCTCGATGAAATTTTCCAGCTCACGAATGTTCCCGGGCCATTCCCATGCTGTCAGCCCTTTCATGACGGCCGGCGAAATACCTTCGATTTTCTTCTGCATTTGCTTCGCAAACTTTTGTACAAAGTAGCTCACCAGCAGAGGAATATCTTCCTTGCGCTCCCGCAAGGGCGGTATCCGGATCGGAAATACGTTGAGACGATAGTACAAATCACTGCGGAATTCTTTTTTGGCAATCATTTCTTCCAGATCGCGATTGGTGGCAGCCACCAGTCGCATGTTCACTTTGCGGGTATGGGTGCTGCCCAGCCGTTCGAACTCTCGTTCCTGCAGAGCGCGCAGTAATTTTGGTTGAATCTCGATCGGGATGTCTCCCACTTCATCCAGGAAAAGGGTTCCCTGATCGGCTAACTCCAGCCGCCCGACTTTCTGCGCGATGGCACCGGTGAACGCTCCCTTTTCATGCCCGAATAGTTCGCTTTCCAGTAGCCCCGTTGGAATAGCAGCACAGTTCATCTTTACAAACGTGCGATCCTCGCGGCGGCTGCGGTCGTGGATGGCGCGCGCGATCAATTCCTTGCCGGTACCGGTCTCGCCCAGCAGCAGGACCGTAGAGTCGTTTGGGGCGACGGTCTCAACCAGTTCCAGAACGTGCTTTAATCTCGGGCTGTTTCCGACGATGTTCTCAAAGTTCATTTCGCCGCGGATCTCTTCTTCGAGATACAACTTCTCCTGGGCGAGCTTGTCTTTCAGTTCTGAGATTTCGTGATAGGCAATCGCGTTCTCGATCGCGATTGCTATCTGTCCCGCAGCTTGGGTCAGAAATTCGATGTCGTATGGGGTAAAAGGAGCTTCGGTGGTCCGTGCAATGGTCAGGATTCCGAGCGCTCGACCCCGATTAATCAGAGGAAACAGACAGGTGCTCTTCAGGCCTTCGGCGACGACTTCATCATAGATCTCAGCGGGGACTTCGGAAGGATCGGCCTTGTTAAGAACTGCTGGCTTCAATGTTTCCAGAACGCGCTTCGCGGCGCCGGCTATGGTGACGACCCGCTCCTCCTTAATGAACCCTTTGCCCTGAGGAAAATCAAGGACGTATAACCGGGACGTACCTGAAGCCGAATCTACCAGCGAAACCGCAACGGCATCACACTGCATGACCTCGCGAATGTTAGCTGCGACATCCCGTAAGAGTTCCCGAAGCTTAAGATTCGAGGTAATTCGATTGGTCAGGTTCAGAAGCAATTGCAGGCGCTCGTTTTGACTTTGCAGGCACGCATGAGCACTCTGCGCGCGCCTCAGATTCAAACCATCATCCAGCGCGAAGGCGACAACACGCCCGACCAACCGGAGGAAGCCTATGTCTTCCTCACTGAAAGGGTTCACGGTGTCGCGGCTGATTCCGAATACACCCAGTCGTCGATGCGGCGTCGTCAACGGTACGCGGACCCCAGAGCCGAGTCGCATTTTCCGGGCCCACTCCTTGAATTGCGGAAATCGCTCCTCGGTATCCCAGTCGGCAGTATGCTGTGGATCCCCACTCTCCATAGCCTGCCACATGGGCAAATCTTCAACCGGGAGGTCCGGGAAAGGCACAGAGCCCTTACCCCAAACCAGGTATTCGATTTCCTTGGAGTTTTCCTTGAATACAGTGAGGTAGAGGTGGTCGAAGTGGAGAAAGTCGCCGATTTCATCCGCGAGAGTACGGGCCAGTTCTTCTGGTTCACCGCAAGCCGCGATCGCCTCGCTGATGCGCACCACAGCCTCATAGCGAGGGCTGCTCGTTTCACGCGCGATGACAGGTACTGGGTTGTTCATGCCCCTTTTCCGATACACCAACTCGGTGTGGGCTGCGGGCCGCGTTACCCAAACATTGATGATCCCATTCCGCCAAAAGTCGCATTATTCTGAGAAGTGCGGCTGTCGGCCATCGACACGTTCCCTCATAGCTCCTTGGAATCTGCTCAGTCTACCTGGGATCCATAAATCTCTTGATGAAGTTGATCAATATCGCCGACCACGTCACAAGGCGGGAGCTGGCGCTGCCGCATCGGTCAGGCCGTAAGTGTTCAACACGTGGAGCTAGTTACGTGGGATATTGGTTTCTGTGATGAATCCAGGAACGTGGTGACTTTACGACTCGTGCCTATGCGGCTCTCTCGTTAACCCCATCGATGACTAGATACAGCTAGGCATTGCCCGCGGATTAGGTGGCGCCTCCCCCACGATTCTGGCATCGAGCGCAGCAGGTGTTCGAGTATAGCCTCGGACTCTCTGCTCACGGCATAGACCCTCGCAAATCTATGCCCGTCCCAGCACTCCCAGGCGGGACGAGGGCTGTAGTGGCGTTGCGCGGCTGAAATCGCGTCGCCGCCTCCAACTCAATTTACAACTCCAGTTGGGCGATTCCCTTCGCAATCGCTTCATCGAGAAGCTTCTTCATCTGCCGGGACGCTTCTTGCGCCAGCTCGCCCTGCTGGCGGCCGAGTTCACCCTGCTGTTCGCCGAGTTTGCCTTGCTTTTCTCCGAGTGCGCCCATTTCTTCTCCGAGCTTGCCTTGTTGATCTCCGGCGTGGGATTGGATATCGCCGATCTTGCTCTGCAGTTCCCCAATCTCCGATTGAATCTCCCCGACCTGCTCCATGGTGGCGCCGGAACTGAGCTTCTTCAATTCAGCTTTGAGCTTGTCGAGTTCCGGCGTCATGTCCGGAACGGTGACGTGAATCTGTTCCATCTTTTCGCCGAGCGCTTCCTGTTGTTTTCCAAGTGCTTCCTGCTGCTTGCCCAGATCTTCCTGCTTCTTTCCAAGCTCCTCTTGCGGAGCCCATAGTTTGCGGGCACGGTCGACGGTTGCTTGATCGCGAATGATGTAAGACTTCTCGTCGCGCTCGAACCAGATGAAGTCACCGGGAATCGTCTTTCGCAGTTTTTCGACATGGCGGGCATCTTCGGTCGAGCCCGACATGGTCAGCGAATCCGAGTTGCCGGTGACGATAACGAAGCGCTGTTCGTCATCGTAGCCGTAAGCATAGGAATAGCCGTGGCCGGAGGACGATCTCGAATGGGCGGACTGACCAGGCGCAACAGGCGCCATCGGAGCGACCGGTGGATATGGAGCGATCCTGTTCGTCGCGGCAACTCCGGCCATGGGCGCGGGGGGGCGAGGAGGCGTACCGGATATCCCGCCGCTGATCGCTCCGGTAATCGCAACCGGCGCTGGAGCTACATCGTTCTGTGAATCCGGTTCGGGAGGAGGAGTCGCGTCGGAACTTGGCGCGGGTGCCGGTGCCGGCTGCGCTTTCGGTGCCGGACTTGCAGCCGGAGGAGTCTGGTCTTGCTCGCGATACTCGCCGGTTGCATCCGCAGTTTTGTTGGCAGCATGCACGGAAGCGGCAAAGTAAACCACCGGAACAGCAAGTGTGAGAACGACAACCGCAATTGATCTCTGGAGACGCATGGCAACTGATCCTTTCCAACCAAGAATTCTTTCCAATCTTTTTTCCGCCTGCCCTGCCTTGGCCATCGCAACGCCCTGCCACCACACTCGCCCCGGCGCGGCCTGCAAGGCTTCGAAGAATTCGAGTAATGTCCGGGCGTAATCCTTGCGGTCGGTTCCGCAGATCAGTGCGGCTTCGTCGCTGGCCTGCTCCGCGAGATCGGAGAGATGCCGGTCGAGCCACCAGGCGAGCGGACTGAACCAGAAAATCGCGCGATGCAGGAGCGCGAGCCGCTGGGTGAGAGCATCGCGGCGAGCCACGTGTGACACTTCATGCGCGACTACGGCATCCAGCTTCGCGTCATCCCATTCCCGCCAGCCGGCCGGCAGCAGAATGGTTGCGTGCAAAACGCCCATGGTGAGCGGCACGGATATCAATTCTGATTCCGCTGCTCGGGGAACGGAAGATAGTCCTGAAGCCCGTGCGAAAGAGGCAAGTCGCAGTTTTATGCGCGGATCGGGAATCAGACGCGAGGCGCGCTGCAGCTTCCGTGCGAAGGCGAGGCCCACAGTAAAGCGAAGCACAAATAGTAAAACGCCTGCGAAATAAATCGCGGCCGCGATCGTGCTCCAGCCCACGGAAAGCGAATCGGAAGGTGGCGGAGACACAAGGGCCGAGTCAACTGACGGCGAAGGCATTTTCAATGAGGGCTCCGCAGGCGCCGCGGCGCGGCGCTCGGTCGCCTCGCGCTGCCGCTGGTTAATGATTACCGTACTCGTTTGCGCAGTGTCTTCGTGCGGCAGGGTGCCGCTGTTGTTGGCGGAAGAAATGGGCTCAGCGGGCGACGCTGATTCGATGGTAAATTGGAGAGCCGCTGGCGTCGGCACCGGCAGGGTCGGCAGCAGTCGCTGCAACAAAGGCATTGCGAGCGCCGCGTAAAGCACCGCAGTCCAGGTGAAAAGCCGCACAGCCGTTGCCTTCACCCGAAACACAGCCAGGCCGAGGGCGGCCACTCCGCTCAGTACGAGGGCGCGTGCGGCGGAATTCGCGAGTTGCGCGAGAATAGTTGTGGACGCGGAATCGGCAAGAGGTGTCATGGTCATCCTTCCTTCTTCATAGGTGTGGTTTTTTCCGAGCCCGCTCTTTCGGCAATTTTGCGTGCCAGGCGTTCCAGTTGTTTTCGGTTCAACACGGCGTTGTCCACCATGCCGAGAACCAACTGCTCGGCCGACCCGCCACAAAAACGATCGATGATGGATTTCACCGCACGCACGGCGACGTTCTGCCGCGCATCCGAGGCCTCATAAATAAACGTGCGGCCTTCGGTTTCGTGGGTCAGGAATCCCTTTTCTTCCAGCCTCCGCAATACGGTGCGAATGGTGGAGTCCTTCATGGGGCGCGATGCCGCCAGCGCTTCGCGGCAGGTTTCGGACGAGCATGGACCGTGGGTCCAGATGTAATCCATGACCAGCTGTTCGACTTCGCCCATGTTCTTTAGACGTGCCTTGGTTGTGTTAGTCATTGTAGCGTTACAAGATGTAACAGATGGATTGCGTGCTGTCAAGAACACAAATTGGAAGATGAGTCTCGGGAACGTGGCAAAGCAACGCGCAGCGGCTGAAGCCGACGGGCTGCAGCTCTCGTGGCACACCTAAAAGGCGTGCCCTGATACGAACCTTTTTCAAACTGCACACGACCGTAACTCG
>Ga0210400_10003786_pt1 | contig 13282 bp, 8 predicted proteins | sample IncBWH26MmetaG_FD_155456 | JGI IMG/M metagenome (GOLD analysis project Ga0210400, IMG submission 155456) | Forest soil microbial communities from Barre Woods Harvard Forest LTER site, Petersham, Massachusetts, United States - Inc-BW-H-26-M | ecosystem: Environmental > Terrestrial > Soil >...
GATTTTTTGCCTCGCTCTGGTGGCTTCAACTATTGTCAGCCATGCAGAGCCGCACCGCTTCTCTGTGATAGAGGCTGCGCAAGCGCCCAAAGATCAAGGGGAGCCTGTTCCACTTTTTCAAGTAGACCCAGCGTGGCCGAAAGTACCAGCGAAATGGAAGCTCGGAGATGCATCCAGCATCGGGATTGATGCCCAGGATCGCATTTGGGTTCTGCATCGCCCCAGGACACTCCCAGCGGATCAAGCAAGCATGGCTGCTCCGCCGGTGCTCGTGTTTGATGCTGCCGGCAATTTTATCCAAGCGTGGGGAGGACCTGGAAACGGCTATGAATGGCCGCAGAGGGAACATGGCATCTATATTGATCCCAAGGGGTTTGTATGGATTGGAGGTAACAACTGTCCCGCAAGAAATCTGCCCGGGCTCAGTCCTATTGCTGACGATCAATTGTTGAAGTTCACCCAGGACGGCAAGTTCGTGATGCAAATTGGACATGCCGGCAAGAGTGAAGGCAACGCGGACACTAACAATCTTCAACAGCCCGCGGACGAGTTTGTTTATCCTAAAACAAATGAATTGTTTGTCGCCGACGGCTACGGCAACCACCGCGTGGCTGTGTTTGATGCGGACACGGGGAAGTTTAAGCGTATGTGGGGGGCGTTCGGAAATAAGCCAGTCGATTCCTTCATGTGTCCTCCGCCGAGTCTCAGTTCCGTGCCCGATGGACCAGGTCCTCAGCAATTCAGCATTGTCCATTCCGTGCGCGTGTCCGGTGACGGCTTGGTATATGTGGCCGACAGGGAAGACAGGCGTGTTCAGGTATTCACAATCGAAGGCAAATATATTACGCAGATCGTTAAAGGTGACGTGCCGTTCGCACGGGATTTGGCATTCTCCCCCGATCCGTTACAAAAGTTTTTGTACGTCGGCGGAGGATCTGAAATTGTGGTTCTCAACCGTAAGAGTCTCCAGATTGTGGAGACGATCAAAGGCGGAGGCGTGCTAGGCGGTGGACACCTGATGGCAACCGATTCGAAAGGCAATATTTACACGGCTCAAACGTCGCGCGGACTTCAAAAGTTGACATTTACAGGCATGTCGTCGCCCCCGAACCGATGAACACGAAAGCGCACGATCCAAATAGTTGACCTGGGGCCTTGGTTTGGCAATTTTATTGAGTTCGCCTTGACAGTCTAGAATGATGAGCGTAACCTCCCCAATCCGATGGCGCTTACGTTGAGATGGGGCCAATAACAAAAGGAAGATATATGAAAATTCGATTTGCCTTGCTTCTGCTTTTTCCCTCTTTATTGATCGCAGGCACCTTAATGGGTGGTTACCACCTTTTGAATAAAATCCCGCTGACGGGTGATGGCACTTATTGGGATTACATGGCCGTTGATGAGGGCGCCCGCCGACTCTACGTTTCGCATGACACGAAATTGGACGTGATCGATCTGGATACAGAGAAACCTGTTGGCGAGGTTAGCGACCTAAGTCGCGTTCATGGGACTGCGCTCGCACCAAAGTTGGGCCGCGGCTTCGTTTCCAGCGGCGGCTTAAATAAAGTCACGATATTCGACTTAAAAACTCTAAAACACATTAGCGAAGTCCCAGCCGGTGAAAACACCGACGGCATTTTGTACGAATCGGTTACCGATCGTGTGTTCGCATTTAACAAACGCGGCGATAGCGTTACGATTTTCAAAGCTTCGGACGGAACGGTGCTTAAGACTGTGGAGTTGGGCGGGGGGCCGGAGTTCCCGGTTAGCGACGGGCAAGGAAATGTTTGGACCAACCTGGAGAACAAAAGCACTCTTATTCGCATGGATGCGCGGACTATGGAAGTAACAGGGCGCTGGCCGGTTGATCCTTGTGAAGGACCATCGAGCATGGCGATCGACCGCAAAAATCGGCGACTCTTTATCGGATGTAACAATGAACACGTGGGTAGCCCAATGATGGCTGTGGCGGATCCGGACTCGGGAAAGATCGTGACCACAGTACCCATTGGGATTCATGTTGATGCGACGGTTTACGAACCATCGACCGGTTTGATTTTCAATGCGAACAATGGCTCCGTTACCGTCATTCACCAGGATTCACCGGATAAATACAGCATCGTTGAAACTGTCGATACACAGTTCAAGGCCAACACTATGGCCTTGGACCCGAAGACACATAAGATGTACCTGTCGACGGCAGAGTTCGGACCTGCACCAGAAGCTACTCCGGAGACACCCAAGCCTGCTCGGCCCATGTTGCCTGGAACTTTCAAAGTGTTGGTGTTGGGTAGGTAATCGTCTAGGTTTGGTTGCACTAGTTAAGTTTCCGTAGCCAAACCTTCGTTCATATTTCCCGACGGCATACTTTTCAATTAATTGGAAAACCTCTTGTAGATTGGCATGAAGAAGGACATATAGTCAGGGGGGAGTACCCCTTGAATATGAACTTATAGGCGCCGGTCCCTCCGCTCTTTCCGTCAGCTCCAGTCAACTCAGCTTGAACTTCGTAAATATTCCCCTTGTGATCCGCAGCGATCTGGTGGCCTGGAGGATGTGCTTGAGAGGAGCCCACGTCGAATGAGCCGAGGACCTCGAGCGTCTTGCGATTGAGTATATATGTGACCGGAGTCCCAGCAACATACAGAAAACGCTGATCTGGGGAGAAAGCTGTCGATCTTGCTTGAAGCGGGTTCTTGCTTTCAAGGCCAAGAAACTGTTCGGCTATGAATTTACCCTCGGTCGTAAACACTTGGATTCGCTTGTTACCGCGATCAGAGATGTAAACGAGACCGTCGTCGGAAATGTTCACATCGTGCGGAACAGAAAACTGCTGAAGAGCTTCCCAGACTCCGCACATGCTAGGACACAATTCATTCGGCATCGTAGCAACGTGCGGCGGACGCGCCTCCGCATCGAGGGGCTTGTTGCCGTAAGCGCCCCACATCCTCTTGAACTTTCCTGTGTCTGCGTCGTACACCATGACGCGGCTGTTACCATATCCGTCGGTAACGAACAGTTCGTTCGTCTTGGGGTAAACGCGAAGGCCACTTGCCCCTCTGAGCACTTCGGTAGCATTGCTTCCTGTTTGGCCGCTTTTTCCAATAGCCATTACAAATTTGCCTTCTTTTGTGAATTTGAGAATCTGGTTGTCGTTAGGAAGATTTGCCGGGTTGTCTTTTGTGCCATCCGCATTTCCGACGATCCATACGAAGCCCTTGTAGTCAACAGTGATGCTGTGCTCGTTCGACGGCCATTGATATCCCGGCCCGCTTTCTCCGCCCCAGCCCTGAATAAAATTGCCATCGTTGTCAAACTCAATGACAGGCGGAGCGGGAGTGGACGTAAGGTAAGGCGCCGTCGACCGGGGATGCGCAAGTCCACGCGGACGGCTGAGAATCCACACGTGATCTTTGTCGTCGATGGCCACAGCAGATCCAAAACCCATTCTCCACTTTGACGGAAGTTTCGGGAAGATTGGATCTATTCGGAATTGTGGTAAACCACCTTCGCCTATATGAGGTGCCTGCGCGGACACTGATTGCGCAAGTGCCCGGGACGGCGAAAATCGGACCATCCATGCCCAGGGTAAAAAGAAAAATACGACACCGATCAACAGGCCGCGCTTCATGCGTTCACTCCTTAAAAATAATTGTTCAAAACAATAGTAGCGTTGAACGTCTTGCACGCTACCACAGTCGATTCGACCGATGCAACGAACTGGCTCGAACTCACTGATGATCACTACATCGGTACGCGTACTTCTAGACGGAAAAGGCAAGCGGTGAGCGACGCCAAATCCGATGTTCCCAAATCCGATGTTCCCTTGACATAAATAAGGCGGGTAGCATATGGTTCGCGAGCCTTTGATAGTGCAGTGGAAATCTAGGCGTACGTTTCAGCGAAGGAGTGTGTCTCCATGATTCGGTCTTGGTCCTGCTTATTTTTTCTGGCTGCCATTCTGACATTCCCCGGGTTCGCCCAGGATCGTATGCCGAAGATCCCGCCGGATAAAATGACGGAAGCGCAAAAAAAAGCCGCGGAGGAATTTCGAAAGGAGCAACAAGCACGAGTTGAAGCTTGTCGCGATCCAAAGATGGACCAGGCCAAATGCGCTCCGGACTACTTCGACGTTCATGGGCCCATGGTGCCGTTGCTTCGTAGCCCGGAAATCATGGTGGCCGCCAACGCCATGGATAACTATCTTGAGTTCAAGACCGTCCTGCCGAAAGAACTCCGGGAGCTCGTCATCCTGATTGCGGCGCGAGAGTGGACGCAACAATATGTGTGGAATTCGCACTACACCAGCGGTATCAAACGTGGTTTGAGTCCAGAAATTGCGAAAGCGGTGGCTGAAGGCCGGCGACCTACAGGAATGTCAGACAACGAAGAGGCCGTTTACGATTTCTGTAACGAACTTCACCGCAATCACGGCGTTAGCGACGCAACTTACGCCAGGGTACTTGCCAAGTTCGGTGAACAGGGGATCGTTGACATGGTGAGTGTCGACGGATATTACTCGTTTCTCTCCATGATGATGAACGTCGCCCGTACACCGCTTGCAAAAGGCGCAACTGCGCCCCCGCTTACCCCACTACCATAGTGAAAGTGTAACAGCATCGCGGCGTCATTCAATTTCTTCTCTCGAGAGGGACATCTGATTACTGAAGTCCGAGCATGAGCGCCGGATTGGTTTTGGACATCATGTCGACATCAGCCTGAGAAAGTCCTTCCTTGCGCAGCGCTTCCATAAACATGAGCATGCCGTCGGGATGCGATGGGCGCCCTGCTGCCACTCCGCCTAAATCCGTCGCCAAGATGCAATATTTCGGACCGATATCACGGATGGCTTTTGCGTACTCCTCGATTGTATTATCCGGCTTTGCTCCGGTGAGGGCGCTATAGACAAATTCGATGTAGGCCCCGTCGTGAGCGGCCTCTTGCATCTGCGGAATCTTCATCCACACAGGAGCTCTCATTGCGTGCGTGACAACAACATGCTTAAGTCCGCGCTGTTTCGCCTCACGAACGACCATCAGTCCCTCCTCCGGCGAAATATGTCCGGTCTCTAAAACTATCTCCGGATGCTGTGCAATCAAATCGATCACCTGCAACACTTCAGAGAGTAAATGGCCGTCCTTGGACACGGCGACGAACGGACGATTTTCACTGGCCGATCGCACCGAGTTTTCAGAGTCGAATGTGGGGAGCCATACAATCCTTCCCCAGCCGCCCTTCATCAAAATCATGTGTTTCACCGCCTCCGGATTCATTCCCCCAACCGACAAGTTGAGGGCGATGCCTCCAAAAATCTCCAAACCCGGCACCTCTTTCCGTAGCACGTACGCCAATGAGTCGGTCGGTTCCCAATGATTCTTTAACACCAGACCGCGCATACCGCGCTGTTTGGCGAGGCGTGCAAGATCGTCGGCATCGATGGCACGAGGTACACCATCAGGACCGCTATGGGCGTGAAAGTCGATGACCCCATTCAAAGTGGACTGCGCATGTGCCGGCAAAACCAGCAATCCAAAACTTAGAACCAACCAAAACCGCTTTAACAGCACGATCATGGGACAATTCGATTTAGGATTCATGCGCTCTCCTCGTCTAATTTGCCAACGCTCTTTGATTCTATTTGTATACTCAACCAAAAACATCTTGCGCTGCCGTCAATTCCTGAATTTATTTAATCTGAGGCATTCTGCTTGTTTCGGTGTCCGTCTTTTTCCTGGAAGGTGTCGGCGTTGTATAATTGGCCACGACAAACAGCAACTCTTTTAAGCAACATCTTGTTTCCGGATCGTTTGGCGCCGTCGCTATCCTCAAATTCAAATTTGCCATCCTGAAGCTCAAAAATAGCAATATCGGCGTCATGCCCCGGCCGTAGTGTGCCAATTTTTACTCCAAAATCAAATATCCGTGCAGGATTGACCGTCACCAGTTCGATGGCTTTATAGAGGTCCATGCCCAATGCCATAAATTTCGACACCATGGTAGGCAAATCAAAAACGCCTTTGTGCGAATTCCCAGTGTTCAAATCCGTGCTGATTGTGTCCGGCGGAAAATCTTGCTGCAGGCCTTTCTCGGCTATATCAAAGCTGAAATGAGGGCGACCTTGAGCGGGATCGAAGAAAACACCGCGCTCTCGGGCTTCGCGTACTTCCGGCAGCACCTTGCCATTGGCATCGAGGATGCCGTGCGGATGATTGTTGTAAATGTGCGTAAATACGTCGCCCTTGCGGATCATTTTCAAAATGTCCGGCAATGGGGAGTAAGGGTCATCGATGTGCGCCATGAAGGGTAGTCGGCAGATTTCAGCGGCCTGCAGCGCCATTTTTAGACACTCTAAGTCCCTCGCACCTTGAACGTTTTCCTCCAGCCGGACTTTAATTCCCACCACGGCGGGCTTATTTGCTTCTGCCGCCTTCGCTGTCAGTTGTGGGTATATCCAATCTGGATTGTCCATCGAATTCAAAAATCCTTCGGAAGAATCTTGACTCGTTTTCTTTGCTGCACCGCCAGCCAAAAGGCCCAGAGCCGCTATGTTTACCATAGAGTATACACGTGTGACCGAGGGCTTCACGACGTACTGAACAAATCCACCAATCCCCAAGTAGCCCGCCGAGCCGGCATCCACAACCGTCGTGACTCCTTTAGCCAGACAATTGTGATCGGGATTTACACCGCCAAAACCGTCAAAACAATGCACGTGTATGTCGATGAGGCCTGGTGTCACGATCCTGTCTTTAGCCGACACCACCTTTGCGGCCCGGCTTTCAGGAAATGCTTTCGAGACCTCCAGAATCTTGCCATTCTTCACCGCTACGTCCATCACGTCATTCAAATGCTGTCCCGGATCTATGACCCTTCCTCCTTTAATCAGCAAATCGCAGTCTTGCTGAAAGTCCCGGTCCGCAGCGGTGGTTCCTTGAACTCCTTGCAAGACGTCCGGGGCCAGCAACGCAGCCCCTCCCGCCAAAAAGTTTTTGGAGAACTCCCTGCGCGTCAACATACTCGATGGCCCTCCGCTTAATCCGGTTTTAAGAACGCCTTTCGTACCATCGCCCCTTAACAAAGTCAAATTGCATACTTTGAGGAGGCAAGCAAATGATTGCGACGTCTTGTTTTGAGAAGTGTGCGCTTTTAACTAAGCAGATCAGAAAAGCGCGTAAAATCGCTTGCCTGCGGCGCAAAATCTCCTGGTAAACACGCGCAAAGTTCATTATGACATCTGGGAGCTCGTTAAATAGATGTTGACAAACTGTTCTCGTGAGACTAAAAGCCGTCACGAGTTCTAATTATCTTGTTGCGAAAGTTCAATTCGCGAATCGCAGTTCAAGGAGCAAAGAAAATGCGACGAATTCTTTTACTGCCCTTGTTGATGCTTGCATTCCTTGGTGTTGCCAAAACGCAGGAAAGAGCTTCGGACGAGGCGATTAAGAAAGAGATCCTGCAGGTTGAAGAGGTGCAGGACCGCGCGATTCAACAAAATGACGCAGATACGCTAGACCGTATTTATGCGCCCGACTTTGCCTACGTCAACCAATATGGAATTCTCATCCCGAGAGATCAAGTGTTGGCTGGTTTCCGGACTTCGAAATCAAAATTCTTAGCGCCGATGAAACACGATGACATCCTCATTCGTGTATATGGCAATACGGTTGTCCTCACAGGACGCAGCGTTGGGACGTTCAATTACAACGGCAAGGTTTCTGAAGGTCCTAGAAGATTTACCAACGTATATGTCAAACAGGATGGGCGATGGCAACTTGTCGCTCACCAATCGACGGACACCAAGAAGGACTAGATCAGTCGATAAGTCGACGGCTTTTCATTGTCATTCCCGTTCCAAATGCCGGCGACCTGTGCCAGGAAAAATCGCGGATAAAAGTTAGCGAAAGTCAGAAGTTGGAATCGAATTCGAATCTGGGAGCGCCCCATGACTCAAATGTGGCCATGCGTGTTCTGTCTTACTGTCAGTCTCAGTTTTTCCGCAGCCGCTCAAGATCGCATGCCGAAGATCCCACCCGATAAGTTAACAGAGGCCCAGAAACGAGCCGTGGAGGAACGTAATTCGGCGCAAAAGGTTGTGAGGGCCGAAGCTTGTAGCGATCCAAAAATGGACCAAGCGAAGTGTACTGCGGAATATTTCGACGTTCATGGGCCCATGGTCCCACTGCTACGCAGCCCGGAAGTGATGGTTGCGGCAAACGCCATGGATAACTATCTTGAATTTAGGAGCATTCTGCCGCCGGATGTGCGAGAGTTCGTGATCTTGATCGCCGCTCGAGAGTGGACGCAACAATACGTCTGGAATTCGCACTACGCCAACGCGATTAAGCACGGACTCAGTCTCGAAATTATTAATGCGCTCGCAGAGGGCAGGCGGCCTTCGACTATGTCGGATAGCGAAGAAGCTGCTTACGATTTCTGCGATGAGCTCCGCCGAAACCGTAGTGTCAGTGATCCGACTTATGCCAGGACGCTTTCTAAATTCGGTGAACAAGGAATAATCGAAATAGTGAGCGTCTATGGATGTTATTCGTATCTTTCCATGGTAATGAACATGGCTCGCACACCCCTTTCAAAAAACGCATCTGCACCCCCACTGCCAGCGCTCCCTCGATGAGTGTCGCCGATTTCAGATATTCGACGATGTAAACTAAACAAATTTTGGTCGGTCCGCTTCGATCGCATGGTACGCATTGAGACCTTGAAGGTATTAATAGGTGACCTAAATAGTATTTGACCGCCTGAAGCCCATTGCCCTAATCTCCCGTCACGCTCTGATTTCCATAAATTTACTAAGTGGGTGCATTGACATTCTAGGTTTGGCTTTTACGTTGGTTCGCCCGCGTACGCTGAGATATGTCCCAAGCAACTAGGGGGTGATATGGGTGAAAGACCGATGGAATTTAAATCAATCTTGGCAGCGCTGGTAACGTTGATTCTAATCTTCTGCCTTTCAACTCCGATCAATGCTCAGGTGGCGGGAGCAATGCTAACGGGGACTGTGATGGATTCTTCGCGCTCCGGTATTCCTAAAGCGAAAGTCACGATCACGAACGAAGCCACAGGCGTCCTCAGGACTGTTGAAGCGGATAGCGCGGGAATTTACGTAGCTCCCAACCTTACGGCTGGAACCTATGATGTCACCATTGAGGCTGCCGGCTTCTCCACTGAGGTGCAAAAAGGCGTGATTTTGACCGTGGGAGCTAAACAAGTGCTGGATATTCCCATGACGGTCGGGCAATTATCTCAGAGGATCAATGTCACTGCGGCCGCACCTACCGTCGAGTTGGAATCGTCAGCGATCGGTGAAGTGGTGAACTCCACTACAGTTCGCGAGTTGCCTCTAAATGGACGCTCCTGGACTGACCTGGCTAATCTCCAGCCGGGAGTTGTGGGGGTGGAGACTCAACTTCCATTTACCTCAGGATCGAATCGAGGGTCGCGTGGCTTTGGAGCTCAGATCAGCATCTCCGGAGGCCGCCCCCAGCAAAATAATTACCGACTTGATGGGATCAGCATCAATGACTATTCCAACGGTGGGCCTGGAAGTGTGCTTGGCGGAAACTTGGGCGTCGACGCTATACAGGAGTTTTCGGTTCTGACAAGCAACTATTCAACGGAATATGGAAGAACTTCCGGAGGCGTCGTCAACGCCATAACACGATCCGGCACCAATCAGTTTCATGGGAGTGTCTACGAGTTTCTGCGCAACAGCGCGCTTGACGCGCGAAACTTTTTTGACCAGGCTGTGATCCCACCTTTTAAACGCAATCAATTCGGGGGCTCTGCGGGTGGGCCCATCATAAAAGACCGGACCTTCATTTTCGGAGACTACGAGGGCATCCGTCAGGGCAAGGGCATTACTTCCGTCAGTAACGTGCCCTCGGCGGACGCGCGAACTGGACTCCTTCACTATACGACTACTCTGCCGCCTAATTGTACGGCGATCTCTGCAACCGAATGCACGGTGAACGTGGATCCCACGGTCCAGAAATTTCTCGGGCTTTATCCCTTGCCGAACGGGGAGTTGAGCTCTTCGGGGAATACAGGAAAATTCGCTTTCGCTGCACAACAAGTTGTGAATGAGAATTTTGTCACCACCCGGGTGGATCACAAATTTTCGGAGAAGGACAGTTTATTCGGAACATATCTTTACGATGATGCGAAATATAATAGTCCCGATGCTTTTGACGATTCGCTGGTGGGAAGTGAGACGAAACGCCAACTCATAGTTCTGGAAGAGACTCATGTTTTTACACCGAACTTGGTGAACAGTGTTCGCGCGGGTATAAGCCGCTCTGCCGTAGCGAACTTCAGTGGTGTATCGGCAATTAACCCGCTTGCGGGGGACCCGACGCTCGGCGCCGTTCCAGGGCTGGATGCCCCACTCGTAAGTGTCGGCGGCCTCACATCTTACATCGGAGGGCTAAATTCGCCGTCACACCATTTGTTTTACTGGACGTCCACTCAGGCGTATGACGATGCTTCGTTTATTCATGGGAAACATTCCCTGAAGTTCGGCGGAGGTGTGGAGCGCCTTGATTTGAACTATCATCTCTTCAGCATTCCCGGTGGACAATTCACTTTTTCTAATCTTTCTAACTTTCTCACCAACACACCAAAAAGGTTCATCACCAGCCTGCCAGGAACTCAGACTCCGCGCTATATTCGCCAAAGTATCTTTGGCGTTTACATCCAGGATGACTGGCGCTGGCGTCCCAATGTCACGATCAATATGGGCATGCGATACGAGATGTCCACCGTTCCATCAGAGATCAATGGCAAGCTTTCGAATTTGAGGAACATAACCGATTCCGCTCCCGCTTTAGGAAGTCCATTCTTCCAAAACCCTACGCTTCATAACTTTGAACCACGCGTAGGGTTCGCGTGGGATCCATTTAAGAATGGAAAGACTTCCGTGCGTGGTGGCTTTGGAATGTTCGATGTATTGCCCCTCCCTATCGAGTTCTTGATCCCGGATGGAACGTCCACGCCGTTCGCTCAGCAGGGCTCCTCGAGCAAAATACCGCAAGGGTCATTTGTGGCCGGAGCGTTGGGGGCGCTGAATGCAAATAATTTGACAGCTCTCCATGTTGATTATCAGCCCAAGCGCAATTACGTGATGCAGTGGAACCTCAATGTGCAGCGTGAATTGGCTTCGGGTTTAACAGCTCTGATCGGCTACGTGGGCTCTCATGGGTTGCATCAACCGGTTAAGCCTGAAGACGCGAACATTACGATCCCCACGCTAACGTCGGCGGGGTATCTCTGGCCATTGCCTAATACGAATCCACCTGTAGTCAACCCCAACTTTGGGGATATAAGGGGCGCTTTTTTTGAGGGATCTTCGTTCTACGATGCTCTTCAGGCGGGAATACAGAAGAGAATGGCACACGGTGTTCAAGTGCAGACCTCCTTTACTTGGGGCAGAAGCATTGACACAAGCTCATCGAGCGGAGTCGGAGATACATTCTCCAATTCGATCGCCAGCCCACTATGGTTTGATATGAAGGCGGAACGCGGTCTGTCCGATTTCAACGTCAGCAAGACCTTGGTAATCAATGGAACCTGGGAGGTGCCAACAAGAAAATCTCTCCGCGGGCCAGCTTCATGGGTGGCAAACGGCTGGGAATTGGGGGTCATATTTAAGGCTAGTGATGGAGTACCATTTACGCCAACGTTCGGGACAGACGGAGACCCTCAGGGAATTAACGGTAGCGACCCGTGGGCCTTTCCCGATCGGTTGGGAGGTTCGGGTTGCAGTACGCTCACCAATCCCGGAAATCCTAACAACTACATCAAGACCCAGTGCTTTGCGGTACCGTCAGCGCCCAATATGGCGTTTTGGACGGCCAACTGTAATCCGGTTCCTGCCGGAACGGAGCCCGCTGGCGTTTCCTTTCCACAGTGTTTCAACCTGCGGGGCAACGCGGGTCGAAACATCTTGATCGGTCCAGGTCTAATGAACTTTGATTTTTCAGTTTTCAAGAACAATCGCGTTCCAAGAATTTCGGAAACGTTCAATGCGCAATTTAGGGCGGAATTCTTCAACGTTCTAAACCATGCCAACTTTTCAGTCCCCGTAACACCCGACAACACTGATATCTTCGACTCAACGGGTGCTCCCACCGGAATCGCCGGTATACTTACCTCCACAACAACGACAGCACGGGAGATCCAGCTTGCACTTAAAATTAGTTGGTGAGGTTCTCAGGACTGAATGTCAATTGGGCTGGCTGCATTCGTTTGCATGGAAGGCAGCTATTAAGATGGGGCGTGGGGTAAATCGTCATAGTCACAATAATTGTTCTCGGCTTCGTCGATACTCTCATTGGCCTTCCTCAAGGCGACGATGATCCAAAGAAAGAAATTAGTTTTACTCTTACCTGCGCACACCACCCTCATGGTGTGGAGAACTTTCTTGTTCGCGCGTGCTATTGCGCCTTAAGTCAGTCAATAGCATTTGCTTAACAAGCACGCTATTTTATAAACTGACTGCCATGGAGCTGAGACAACTCCGATACTTTATTGTTCTGTCCGAGGAGTTGCACTTTAATCGAGCAGCGAAACGGCTGCACCTTAGCCAACCCCCACTCACAAGGCAGATCCGCCAACTCGAGGAGGAACTCGGAGTAGCTCTGTTACACAGAACGACGCGGAGAGTCGAACTTACGGACGCGGGTCATGTCTTCGCAAACGAAGCGCGTCAAATCATGGCCCGCGTCGCTCATGCTTCGGGTCTGGCGGCACAAGCGAACCGCGGAGTTGTCGGACAACTAGTACTTGGTTATACACCCGCGCGATCCAATATCGTTGCTAGGGAAGTTAAGGAGTTTGGGAACCGTTATCCCAATGTGCGGATTTCGCTGCGGGATATGACTGGACAGACCATCGAGCTCATCCGCGATGGTCGTATCGACGTCGGATTCATCGCCCTGCCTATCGACAAAACAGGACTCATCGTAGAAACCGTCCTGCGCGAACGATATCTCGTTGCGATGCCCAAAAAACACCGGCTAGCAGCGAGGCGAACGATTTCAATACGCGAACTAGCCAAAGAGCCGAATCTTTTATTTCCGCGCTATTCGAATCCAGTTGGCTACGACATTGTGCTCGGTCTCTGCCGTGCGCGCGACCTTAGTATGAACATCGTGCTCGAAGTAGAGAACCTTCATATGCGAATCGAATTAGTTCGAGAGGGTTTTGGAATATGCGTAGTTCGAACTTCTACTGCCGCGGCGCTTCACGGAAGCGACGTCGTGTTCCG
>Ga0210400_10003788_pt1 | contig 13278 bp, 11 predicted proteins | sample IncBWH26MmetaG_FD_155456 | JGI IMG/M metagenome (GOLD analysis project Ga0210400, IMG submission 155456) | Forest soil microbial communities from Barre Woods Harvard Forest LTER site, Petersham, Massachusetts, United States - Inc-BW-H-26-M | ecosystem: Environmental > Terrestrial > Soil >...
AATGCCGTGAATATTGGCATGGAGCTGAGCTCAAGTGCCCGGCTCCAGACGATGCTTACCGGAGGCAACCTGCGCTGGGCCGGTGCATTCTCACTGGTCGGACCGGCTGCAATCGAGGCACTTGCAGTTGTGGTGATGGACCGGCTTTATCTAAGCGCGACCGGAGTGGATGCCGAACACGGCGCTACGCTGATTCAGCCAGACGAAGCCGCCGTGTTTCGCGCGATGGCGCGCCAGGCACGCCAGATAATCGTTGTGGCCGACTCTAGCAAAGTGGGCCGCGTAAGTCCCGCGGTTGTTTGCCCATCGAGCGACATCGATCTCCTGATTACCGACAATGGAATTTCGGAAGAAGCGACCAGCGCATTTGCCGCGGTCGGAGTGAAGATCATGGCCGTCTAGCGCAGGCCAATTAGCGCGAGTTCCGTTGGCTCCAGTCGAAAAGCTGAAACTCCCGGATCTGCGCCTCTGAAGTGCTCGAAAGAATGTTTAAGCGAACACGCCGCGCCGTCACCGGCGGAAACTGATCGATCTTCTTGTGGCCGATGGCCTGGCCTTCCGCAATGCGCTTCCACGCTTTGTCTGACTCGTTCCATATCTCGATTGCATATTTCTGAATGTGCTGACCGTCATCGATCCACTCCATGGTGAGTGCATGGTCGAAGGTGACAGGCTTTTCAAAATTTACCTCGACCTCCGCGTGATGTGAACCCGCGGGCGCGGACCAGAAGGTATCAGGATCACCGTCGAGCGCGGCCTCAAATCCAACGCTGGCTCGATCTCGATGAAGAACGAGATTGCTCTCGGATCGCTTTCGGAGCGCCGCTCCAAACTCCTCCAGGCGCTTCACATCTGAGTCAGGCAGCAGCCCGCGGTTATCAGGCGCTACACCAAGCATGAACTGTGCACCACGGCCCACGGTTTTGTCGTAAGTATCGAGAAGTGTGTCGAGGCTCTTCAGCGAAGCTTCGTCGTTCGGATGCCAGAACCAGTGCAGTTTGCGCAGCGGCGTATCTGCCTCGACAGGACGCCAGCGCCGGTAACCATGCCGATCGATCACGTTCCAGTTCTCGTAATCGACAATACCGGCCTCATTGCCCACCCAGCGCGCATCGCCATACTCAAACAAGCCGGTGTCGGCAAATACGACAGTATTTGGTTGATAAGTCCTCAGTGTCTCGATGATCTTCCTGAAGTCGTAGACATGTCCTGCACTGCCCGCACCATCGAGCCAGAACTCGACGAGGTTGCCGTAATTCTGCGCCAGTTCCTCCAATTCCGCGTTGTAGTACTTGTCGTACTCCGCTGAATCCTTATAGCGCGGCTCGTGTCGATCCCATGGAGAGAGGTAGACGCCAAACTTGAGTCCATATTTCCGCGCCGCACGCGCCACATCGCCAACAACATCGCCCTTGCCGTCTTTCCAAGGGCTGCTCTTAACGCTGTAATTCGTCTGCTCGGTTGGCCAGAGACAAAAACCATCGTGGTGCTTGGCGACGAGCACCACGTACTTCGCGCCGGAGTCACGAATCGCCTTCATCCACTGATCCGGATCGAATTGCGTGGGATTGAAGACGGCCGGACTCGCCGTACCATCGCCCCATTCGCGATCCAGAAATGTGTTGGTGGAAAAATGCAGGATGACCCCGAATTCCAGGTCCTGCCACGCGACCTGGTACGGTCCGGGCCGAATGTCACCTGCTGAGTCCTGTGCCGGCGAGGTCAGCGCCGTTGCGACCAACAAAATCAGAAGGAGAACGCGGATCATCCAGTTCCATGCCCTTCCGTTCATCAAGGACTCCCTCTCGTTAACCACGAATCAGGAGTAGTTTACGCGAACACTGCTCCCTGGTTGGTCCAGGTCTCCTGCCCTTCCTATTTTATGTCGTGATACGATATATATATGAGATTTGAAACAGATGATTCCAGTCATTTGCTTAGCACGCTGGCGGAGTTCAGATTCGAGCTGCGCCAGTTTCTGCAGTTCAGCGAAGGCGCAGCTCTCGAGGCTGGTCTGGAACCGCAGCAGCATCAGCTCCTGCTTCAGGTTGCCGGCGCCCCCGAAGAAACGGCCGTCACCATCGCCTATGCAGCGAGTCGCCTCGGATTGAAGCACAACAGCACGGTTGAGCTGGTTGATCGGTCAGAGCGCGAGGAGTTGATCGAAAGGACGACAGACAAGGATGACAAGCGGCGCGCCATCCTGCGCCTCACGCGCAAGGGAAGACAGGTCCTGCAAAGACTCTCGGGCGATCATGCGCGGGAATTGAACGAAATGGGCCCGCGGCTGGTGCGGGCACTGCGCCGCGTGCGGCTTCATTCCAGGACCTCTCTGGCGGTGGAGGTCCAGTGAGGTCACGACCATCGGCTCTGCGCGACTTCACCGTGGATCGGCGGACGTGGTTTCTCTCCACCGTGTCGCTCCTGATCGGCAGTGGAGGAGCGGCGCTCGCGGTGTTGCTTCTCCGTGCGATTGCGCTCTCAACGAACATCCTCTTCTATCATCGCGTGAGCCTTGCCATGGTCGGCCCAGCCGGATCTACCGAGCCTCATGTAGCAGTGCTATTCGTCCCCGTCATCGGAGGCATTATCGTGGGCCTGATGGCGCGCTACGGTTCCGACAAGATTCGCGGCCACGGAATTCCCGAAGCCATCGAAGCCATCCTGTTGCGCGGAGCCCGCGTCGAGCCGCGCGTCGCCTTGCTGAAGCCCATCTCTGCAGCAATCGCCATCGGATCCGGCGGACCATTCGGCGCAGAGGGTCCGATCATCATGACCGGCGGTGCGTTTGGATCATTGGTCGCACAGTGGCTGCGGCTGTCTGATGCAGAACGTACGACACTGCTGGTGGCTGGAGCCGCCGCTGGCATGTCGGCTACGTTTGCCGCTCCTATCGCTGCAATTCTCATCGCAGTGGAGTTGCTGCTGTTCGAGTGGCGGCCGCGTTCGCTGGTTCCCGTTGCCGTGGCCAGCGTAACAGCCGGCGCGTTGCGCATCTGGTGGCTCGGCGCCGGTCCGCTGTTTCCGGTCGACCTGCCTTCGAACATTCATCTCGAGCAGTCACTCCTGATTGCCGTCCCGCTCGGGATCCTGGTCGGCTTTGCCGCGGCAGGCCTCAGCCGCATGATGTACGGACTTGAAGACGCATTTGAGCACTTCTGCGGGCGCGTACACATTCACTGGATGTGGTGGCCAGCGATCGGCGGCGTCGGGATCGGCGTTGGCGGTTACTTCTTTCCGCGCGGCCTGGGTGTGGGCTACGACAACATTGCCGAGTTGCTGCGCGGCGACGCGCCGGTCGCACTGCTGCTGGGATTGGTGATCGCCAAGTCACTGATGTGGGCCTTCTCGCTGAGTTCTGGAACTTCGGGCGGTGTGCTTGCGCCGCTACTGATGATCGGCGCGGCAATTGGCGAATCAGCCGCGCATCTTGCTCATCTGCCCGGACCGTCGCAGGCGCTGTGGGCGCTGATGGGGATGGGCGCCATGCTCGCTGGCGCACTCGGTGTACCGCTGACGGCGGTGCTGTTTTCGTTGGAACTCACGCACGCGCTGCCCGCCGTCCTGCCGTTGGTGCTTGCCTGCACGGCATCGTACCTTGTGACATCGCTCATCATGCCGCGATCCATCTTGACAGAAAAGCTCGGGCGTCGCGGATATCATCTCTCGCGCGAATACGGCGTCGATCCGCTGGAACTTGTGACGGTGGCAGAGGTGATGACGGAGCTGCCGCCAGGCGATGAGGTGATGGTCGGCAAGCCCGATCATTTGCCGGAGAGCTACGTCTTTTCTGACGAGACATGCCGCGCTGTCGCCGAGGAGATGGCCACAACTGGATTGTTGAGTCTGCTGGTCGTCGACCGGGAGACAAATCGCCTGCTGGGAAGCGTGGGAGCTGCCGAACTACTGGCAGGCCGTCGACGCGCTGTGAAGCGGGAGTCCGAACGCACTATCGCGTTTCAATTCGACCTGCCGAGGCAGTAGTTGCTAAACCAGCTAGACGGCTCGCAGCGCGTCAACGGGATCGGCAGAGGCCGCGCGAACGGCAGGAAGCGCCGAAGCAAGTAGAGCTATGGCAATCATCAAGACAACACTTCCCGCATAAATTAGCGGATCGGTTGCACTGACTTCGAATAGGAACGCGCTTACAAGACGCGAAACAGCGAACGATCCGAGCAATCCAATTCCACAACCCACCAGAGCGAGCTTTGTGCCGGAGAACAAAATCAACCGCGCTATGTTGCCGCGCTGTGCGCCAAGGGCCATGCGAATCGCGATCTCCTGGGCCCGAATGGAGATCGAGAATGCGACGACCGCATAAATTCCCGTAACCGCGAGCACGAGGGCTCCGAGGGCAAACACCGTAATCAGGTCCGTGTTGAAACGGCGCGGCGCCTCCACGTTCGACATTACCGCTGACATCGGCTGGACCTGTTCCAGAGGAAGCAGAGGATCGATCCCTGCAACCGACTCCCGGACCGTCCGGATGATCTGATCGGCAGGCAGTGTGGAGCGAATAATGATGAATCCGCCGGCAGGGTTGACAAGACTCGCAGAGGGATCGGCGCCGTACAGGGTAGCCGGCTGCTCGATCGGCACGTACCACTGGTCCTCGTCGGGAGTATCAGGAGAGCCCATCTTCGTATCGGCAACAACGCCCACGATGGTTGCCCACGGCAGACCCTTTTTCGGATTCCCGGCATGCATGCGTCTACCGATGGCGCTCTGGCCAGGCCAATAGTGATCGGCCATGGAGCGGTTGACAATTGCCACCAACGGCGCATCAGCGCGATCCGCCGGTGTGAAGGTTCGACCTTCAAGTAACGCAATGCCCAGCGACTTGAAGTAATCGCCATAGACTGCTCCAAACACCGCGAACTGCAATTTCCAACCCTCGGTTGATTGGCTATCGATGGTGTAGGCGGCACGACCATACAAGTCCGAACCCGGCACCAGCGTGCTGATTGCAACAGCAGCAATCCCCGGCTTGCCTGATAATCGGTCAACGACCTCGCGGTTGAAGGTGTCGGATGCGGCGTAGGTCTTGTACTGATTCATCGGCAGTTGAAACCCGGCCACCAGCACGCGGTCGGGCCTGAAACCAGGATCGACCGCCAGCATCTTCTGATAGCTGCGCAGGAAAGCGCCGCACGTGGTAAGCAAAACCAGGGCAATGGCGATTTCCGCGGCGATCAGGGCAGATCGAAGCCACGCGTGCGTTCTGCCTCCGGAACCGGACCGCGCCCCGTCTTTCAGCGTATCTGTAATGTTGGCCTTCACCGCCGCAAACGCCGGCGCGATGCTGGCAACGACTCCAGTAAGGATCGCGAGCATCAACGCAAAGAGAGCAACTCCCACGTCAATCGAGACCGCATCAATACGCGCTATCGACTCAGGCAGAAAATCGTGAAAACTGTGAACCGCAATTGCAGCCAGGCCAAGGCCTAGCAGCGCGCCCGCACCGCTCAGCAGCAGCCCCTCGGCCATCGACTCACGAATGATGGTTGCCGCTCGTGCGCCCAGAGCCAGTCGTACCGCCGATTCGCGGCGGCGGCGGATCGCGCGCACCAGCATCAATACGGCAACGTTGACGCACGCGATGAGCAGAACGATGGCGACAGCGACAAACAATGCGCGCAGAATCGGTCGGGTCTCTCCCACTACGTATTCATGCAGAGGAGCAACATCACCGCGGATGCGGATCGCAACCATCGCTGCCGGAAAGTTGCGCATGATTTCATGAGCCACCCGGTCCGCGTCCTGTGCGGCCGCCGCGAGCGTCACACCATCTCTTAGTCTGGCCACGATGTGATATCCAAAAAATCCTGCAGCCTGATCGGTGAGTTCGTCCGGGGTTAGACTCAGGGGCACCCAAAGCTGTGCCTGGTTCAAGCGTCCCGCATCGACGGGAAATTCGAAGCTTCGCGGCATGACGCCGATGATCGTGTATCCCTTGCGATCCAATTCGATCGAACGGCCGAGCACATGTGAATCGCGATGATAGCGATTTTGCCACAGAGCGTCGCTGATGACCGCGACCGGTTGGTGGCCATCATCCTCCTGCGTAGTGAATACGCGCCCCAGCTGCGGTTGGACGCCGAGCGTCGCAAACACGCTAGCCGTCATCCGGGCGCCGGGAATTTCTTCAGGAAACTGCCCTCCCGACAATTCATATGTGGCGCCGCCGTAGCCGCCCATCGAGGAGAATGCGCTTGCCGCCGTCGCATAGGTGCCGATATCGCGGGCTGTGACCGGCATGTTTGTGCCTTTGCCAAGCCGGTCGCCAAGCATGACCAGCTTTTCAGGACCAACAAACGGAAGAGGCCGCAGCAGAATTCCTTCGATCAAGGAGAAGACCGCGGTCGTCGCTCCGATGCCCAGCGCCAAAGTCAGGACAACAGTCAGCGTGAAGCCAGGAGACTTCCCCAACTGCCGCAGCGCAACCCGAACGTTCTGCAAAATAGCAAGCACTCGTTCCCCTTCTGACAGCAGAGACCGTAAAACTTCAAACCGAACACCGCTTAGGCTTGATCGTGAACTTTGGGCAGCTTGTTCCGAAGCAATCTCCCCTTCGGGTTCGCATTCTGTGATCGTAGTGCAACGCCCGCTTTGCGTCATCAAAAACCTGACTTTGTCTGGAATCGCAAAAGCGCACTCTAACCAAGGTGCAGGCCGTGAAGTTTCTCCTCGCCTATCCCGATTTTTGGCCTCCGGTGATAGCCTTCCCATGGACTAAAAACAAGGAGAATTCCGTGCGTACTTCTTTGCTTCACTTTGCCGCAGTCGGGATCGTAGTTGGAGTATCAATCGGACTTTCAGCGCAGGCGCCGCAGCAGCAGGCGATGTCGCATGCCCTGGAACCACCACTGGCACAAACCGCAACACCGCCAACCGCACAACATATGCCCTCGGAAGCAGCCAATAATCCGGTTGCCGATCCTCGGGCCGTCGTCGTCCTCGGCAACGCCCGATTCACCGTTCTCACGCCGGAACTGATCCGCATGGAGTGGGCTGCGGACGGCAAGTTCGAAGATCACGCTTCATTCGTCTTCATCAATCGTCGTTTGCCCATTCCAAAGTTTTCGAAACAGATCGAAGAAATGGGCGCCAGCCGTCATCTGACGATCAAGACCGATGCGCTCACCCTTACCTACAATTCGGCGCCATCGCCGGGAGCTGACACTCGTTTCACTCCTGAGAATCTCAAGATCGACTTCACCCTTGATGGCCAACCGGTAACCTGGCACCCGGGCGAGACTGATCCGGAAAACCTGCAGGGCACCACGCGCACTCTCGACGGCGCACTCGGATCGAAGACACGCGAACCGATCGAGCTGGGCTTGGTATCCCGCTCAGGATGGGCGCTCGTCGACGACTCAACGCGGCCGCTGTTTGATTCTGCAAACTTCACTTTCAACGAGGGCGAGAAGAGTCCGTGGCCATGGGTCATCGAACGCCCCGCCGGCGAGCGCCAGGATTGGTATTTCTTCGGTTACGGCCATGACTATCGCAAGGCGCTGGGCGATTACATCCGCGTGGCCGGACGCATTCCTCTGCCGCCACGTTTTGCCTTCGGCACCTGGTGGTCGCGTTACTGGGATTACAGCGACCAGGAGATCGAGGAGATCATTCGCGGTTTCCACGAGAATTCAACACCGCTGGATGTCTTCGTCATCGACATGGGCTGGCACACCAGCAAAGCGCAACTCCAGGCCATGGGTGAAGGCGATAAAAGCGGCATGGATCAGTCCAAACATTCTCTCGGATGGAGCGGCTATACCTGGAACGACAAACTCTTCCCATACCCGGAACTGTTCCTCGACAGGCTTCACTCCAATCATCTGAAGACAAGTTTGAATCTGCATCCCGCCTCAGGCATTCAGCCCTGGGAGAGCAGCTATCCGGCGATGGCCAAGGCCATGGGCATTGATCCGGCGACCAAGCAGTACGTTCCCTACGACATCACAAACAAGAAGTTCGCCGAGAATTATTTCAACCTCGTGCTCCATCCGCTCGAAAAACAAGGCATCGATTTCTGGTGGCTCGATTGGCAGCAGGAACAGAACACGAAGATGGCTGGTGTAACTCCGACCTGGTGGATCAATTACGTGCACTTCACCGACCAGGAGCGCGAGGGTAAGCGCCCCATTCTCTTCCATCGCTGGGGTGGACTTGGCAACCATCGCTACCAAATCGGCTTCTCCGGCGACACCGTCTCGGTGTGGGATTCGCTGGCATTCCAGCCGTGGTTCACCGCCACCGCAGCCAACGTAGGTTATGCCTATTGGAGCCACGACATCGGCGGACATATGCCGGGCGCGGTCGACCCGGAGCTCTATACGCGCTGGGTGGAATTCGGCGCGTTCAGCCCCATCCTGCGCACGCACACTACCAAGAATCCTGAATCGGAGCGACGCATCTGGGCTTATCCTGAGCCGTTCTCGTCGATCCTTCGCGCAACCTTTCAGTTGCGCTATGCGATGCAGCCTTATATCTACACTGAAGCGCGGCGCACATACGACACAGGCATCGCGTTTCTGCGCCCTCTTTACTACGACTGGCCCGAAGCCGACGAAGCATACAACAACAAGGATGAATACCTCTTCGGAGACGAGATGGTGGTCGCTCCGGTTGTGACTCCGGGAGATAAAGAATCCGGCTTGGCAACGGAGAAAGTTTGGCTGCCCAAAGGCGAATGGATCGAATGGCCCACGGGCAAACATTTCAACGGGCCGACGTCGGTCGATCGCAGCTTCTCCGTCGACCAGACGCCCGTGTATTTGAAAGCAGGGGCCATCGTACCCATGCAGCCGGAGATGAGCTACACCGGCGAAAAGCCTGTGGATCCTCTGATCGTGAACGTGTGGCCGCTTGATCCCGGCGCCAGCACCAGCTACACGCTCTATGAAGACTCGGGCGTGGCCGAGCAGTACAAGCACGGAGTCTGCACGCATACGCCCATCAAGGCCACGCAAACCGGCGACACGTTGCGCGTCGAAATCGGGCCTGTGGAAGGCACCTTCCCCGGCATGCTGAAAGCGCGCGGCTACACGCTGAAGCTCCCCGCGGATTGGCCGCCCGCATCCGTCACGGTAGATGGAGTTGCAGTTAAGCAGGCCGGCCCGGCCGGCAAGGGCGGTTGGAGTTTCGAAGGGAACTCGCTCACTACCATCATCCCTGTTGCCAGTGTGAGCACCGCATCGAAGGTGACCATCGAGGTCCGTCGCGCTGCGGGCCTCACTGCCCGCCGCGGCGAGCTTGACGGCTTCAACGGTGCCATGGCGAGACTCCGTGGAACCTACGACGCGCTCAACATGACGCCTCCGGCTGCCGCTCCGCCTGACATCCTGATCGATGCGATGCAAACCGGCGACCGCCTCGGCTACCATCCCGAACTCGCACAGAAAGAGATCGCCCACTTCCACGAGATACTGCCGCAGGCGCAGGCTGCGGTTAGCAAGCTGGTGGAGAATGGACAAAAGCGCCTGGACGAGTTGGCCCAGCGCGCGTCTCAGCACAACACCGGTCAGCTCGATATCCAGGCCGAGAAACAGAAGCGCGTTGATGCATTCGCCCGCGCCGGAAAACTGGCGACAGATGCAGAAAAATAGCAAGGAAGCAGAAGCAGCGGGACCGTGGACTGACAACGTCCATGGTCCCACTGCATTCTAGCGGTAGCCCGTGTCGCGTTACTTCGTGGAGCACGAAGTTATCGACTTACCCGTGATCTTCGCCGGAGCAGCAAGACACTTGCGTGGCCGACTCTGGCTCCTCCCACTGCGCGGTGGGGTCAACAAAGTAACCGCCGTCATACTTGTCGTGGTGGCGAACCCATGCCATTGTGTGGGCCAGTCCTGCTTCGTCTCGTCCCTTTGGGACAAGGTCAAGGAAGTTATAAGCACCGACCAGGATGTCTAGTCCCCGCGCATAGGTCGAATATGTGTGATAGATCTCGCCAGTCGCATCCTTGAAAAAGACGCTCGCTCCCGGCCGCTCCTCACTTGGGAACTCCGTGATTGCGTAGTTGTAGTCGACCGTCCCCGTCGCACGTTCAGCCGGAGTGGCGGAAACATGGTAGTCGTAATTGAAATCCGTTCCAAACGAAGATGCCCAATGAAATTTCCATCCCATACGCTTTTTAAATGCATCGATCTCTGCGTACGGAGCACGCGAAACCGCGGCCAGTGTCACGTCGCGGTGCGCAAGGTGAATCGTCATGCCATCGAATTCATCGGAAATGTAAGAGCAACTCGGACAGCCCGCAGCCCAGCCCGGACCCAGCATGAAGTGATAGACGACGAGCTGACTCCGTCCGTCAAACAGATCGGCCAAAGTCTCTTTGCCGCGCGGCCCATCAAATACGTAGTTCTTCTCAATTCTCTCCCATGGCAATTCGCGGCGCTGCCGGCTGAGTTCATCGCGCAAGCGGGTAAACTCTTTTTCTTTCGCGAGAAATTCCCTGCGGGCATCAATCCATTCGCTGTGTGACACTACCTTCGACAGCTTGGGGCCCGTTGTCATCGTGGCCATGTGCAATCTCCTTCGTGTCGGTATCCTTGGTGAAATGTTTTCGAGCTGATTTGCGCAGCAACGTGCCGCCGATCAGCACTGCAAGCCCGCCGCTGCCGGCGGCGCTGGCCGCTACAACTGCCGCAGTCGCGAGACAAAACGGGCACATATGCATCGCCTCGGCAAAGCCGATCAAGCCTTCTGCATGAATAACGGTGGTTCATCGCCGCTCGGACCCCAGCTCGCGGGTACCGGAAGGTTCAGGATCCGCAGATAGACACCCAGCTGCCCGCGATGCTGGTATACGTGACTGAACATTACGTCGCGCAGGAACTGCGAACGCGGTTGCGCCAGCACTTCCCTGCCTCCGGCCATCAGCCGCCAGGTCTCCGCCATCTCCGCATCGTCGATCGAGGGAAGAATCTCGCGGACGACGGCGACGCTCTCATCAAACGTCTGCATAATCTCCTCACAGCTCGCCGGCTGCGGGAACTTCGCGAACTCCGGAGCCTGAGCTGGATTGTTTTGCACGAAACGGACAACGCCACCCGGAGTGGACGCGATGTGATACGCCAGTTGCCCGGCGGTCATCGATTTTTCATGCGGCTTCCATGTGAGTTTGTCTTCGGGGAGCCGTTCGAGAAACCGGCGGGTGATGGGCGCCTGCGTCTCAAATTCCGCAAGCAGTGCCTGTGCAATCGACTCTCCAACGAGCGTCTGTGTAATCGACATGCGAACCTCCTTGTGTTCTCTGGGGAAATCTCAATCCTCGGCCAATCAAGCCTGTCTCTGATGCGACGCTTCTGCGCGCTCGCGAACCTTTTGGTGGATATAGTTCCAGCCACCAGTAACGCCTTTGCGGTGATCCTCCTGTACCAGTCCAAAACCGGAATGACGGAATTTGATCAGCGTCCCTCCGTCAACTTCACTCAGCCGGTATTGCACGTTGTTGGCCACCGGATGCGACATCATTAGAGGTCCGCAAAATTCCAGAAGCGTGGGGCGCTTGATAGCCTGCACATGCCCCCAAAGGTGGCCGTTGTCGCCGCCGAGGTCACGATACCAGCGTCCTCCCGGCCAAGCCTCCAGAACCATCGGCATCGTGCGGCCGTTGCCGGTCTCATTTGCCGGTCCTAGTTGTTCCAGCAGCGCGGCAAACGTATCCTCCAGCGACGCGCTCACATGAATCTCCTGCTCCACGAGCAACGTGAGATCCTCAATTCCTGCCATTGCATTTGCGATCATTGTTCCTCCTTGGGGTTCACCGTTTTGTTTACCGCAGAGGCACTATCTGCAGCGCGCTTCTCCGCCAGCTCTTTCACGCGACTGAGTTGGTGCCTCCAATAACGCTCGAATTCTGACGTCCATGCGTGCAGCGGCCGAATGCCATCCGCGTTCGTCTGATACAGCTTCTGCCGTCCGTTGCAACGCATCCGCACCAGGCCCACGTCGCGCAGCACCCGCAGGTGCTTCGACACCGACGGCTGGTCCACGCGAAGGTTGGCCACAATCTCGTTCACCGAGTACTCGCGGCCCGCCAGCAGCAGCAGGATCTCCCGCCGCCGTGGCTCCGCTACTGCATTGAACGCATCCGAGGTTGTTGCCGCTCGCGCCATGATGAAATCAAATATATGCCTATATGGGAATATGTCAAGTGCCTTTTTCCCATGCGAGCGCAGCTCATCCCATACAGATGCCGGCTCGCAACAATTTCGTGGGGTTGTGCCGCCCGGCGGCCAAAAATAGTCCCCGTGAAACTCATCCGGTGCGTACTCTGCTCCTTGATCGCTCTCTGCGCATTTTGGGCGGGGCCGTTCTATGGCCAGACAACGGCCCAGACCACATCCAATCCGGCAAATCTTCCGCAACGCGACGGCTCGCACGACTTTGACTTTCTAATTGGCGACTGGAAAGCTCACGTGCGCCGCCTGCCCGATCGCTTGAACAACTCCAACGCCTGGGTCGAGTACGACGGCATCTCGAATCACAAGAAGATCCTCGACAGCAACTCCAATTTTGAGGAATTCGACGTCACCAGCGCGGACAAGAAACTGCGTATCAAGGCCCAGACCCTTCGGCTCTACAATCCCACGTCGCGCCAGTGGAGCATCTATCTCGTAGATGTCGATAACGGCACGCTTGGCCTGCCGCCTGTTGTGGGTGGATTCAACGGGAATCGCGGCGAATTCTTTGATCAGGAAGACTACAAAGGCCGGGCAATTTTGGTGCGCTATGCCTGGCTCAATCTCTCGCCAAAATCGGCACGCATGGAGCAATCCTTTTCGCCTGACGGGGGAAAGACCTGGGAAGTGAATTGGATATGCGAACTCTCGCGGTAGCGAAACCCAGCTGGCCCGAATCGTCCACGGACAAATGTAAGCGTTTGCATGGCTCCCCTTGATCAGTTAGCATTCCGCCGTATGAAACATTGCCTTGGTTTTCTTTCTGCAATTCTTCTAATTGCGACGCCTATGGCGTATGCCCAGGCTCCAACATCCAATCCCGATCCTCTCGCCCCAACCCAGGACGTCAAATCCGCTGAACAGATTGATCGCGAGTGGCAGCAGTCGGTCACAAAATACGACACCGAGCGCAATCGCCTTCTTGCCGAAGCCGACCGCCAGGCGCAGGATGGCCCCTACCGTCCCGATTGGGCCACGCTGATCAAATACCAGCAGCCGCAGTGGTACAAGGATGCAAAGTTCGGCATCTTCATCCACTGGGGTGTGTACTCGGTTCCCGCCGCCGAGAATGAGTGGTACCCCCGCA
>Ga0210400_10003789_pt1 | contig 13274 bp, 24 predicted proteins | sample IncBWH26MmetaG_FD_155456 | JGI IMG/M metagenome (GOLD analysis project Ga0210400, IMG submission 155456) | Forest soil microbial communities from Barre Woods Harvard Forest LTER site, Petersham, Massachusetts, United States - Inc-BW-H-26-M | ecosystem: Environmental > Terrestrial > Soil >...
AGGTGCGCTTCGCCCAACGACGCACATCCACGCCTCGCACGTCGTGCCGCCAGCCGAAGCGGCCGGCAGCGGGTCGAGTCGTGGCCGGCACGTCGCCGCGCCGAACCGCCGACATCAACGTCGCGTAGGGCACACCGTACTTTGCGGCGGCCTCCCGGATTGTCATGCGCTCTCCTTCTGGGCTCGGTTCAGGTAATCCAGCCGACGGAACCGAGCAACGGCCATGCTGGTTGGCACCTCCATCGTAACAAACAAATGGCCTTCGCCACACCGCCGGAGGCGATATTGCTTCGTGTCGAGTTTTCGGCTCTCGGCCACCCGGGTGTCAGAGGAGCACATCGGGCAGGTCACTCGCCCTTTTCCTTGACCGGCTTCCAGCCGTACTCCTCCAGCAACCCAGCCTGTTGGACGGAACGCCAGTAGTCATTGAAGGCGAGCTGACCGCCGAGGCCGGAGTAGCGCTCGGTCCAGTAGCTTCGCGCCTCTTCCTTGACCTCCATCCGATCCGGCTTGACGCCAGGGCGCGGTGCCCAGCGGCCTTCTTCGATGCATTCCATGATGACCTCGGTCCGCCGCTTCAGCTCGCGCTCTGCTTGGCGCTGCGCCCACTCGCTCAGCTCGGCCGGCACAGCCAGCTTCTCGGGGCCGGGCTGAAGCAGCTTGTCGAGGCCGATCAGCTTGACGGGATCGGGGCTCATATCGAGCGCTTCCCGGCAACGAAGCCGCTGAATTCAGGGATGGCCTGACCGTCAAGGCATTGCCAGAGGTGCAGGACGCCCGGATGAATATTGACGTACAGCGCCTCCGGCGGAAAGACCTGATAAGCGTAGGCGTCGGGGCCGACGAAGGCGTCCTTCACCTTTCGCATGTCGCCCCAGCTCGGAAGCTGCCGATCCCTTCGACTGACGGAGACATGCTTCCAACGACGTCCGTCGTCCTCTCTGGCAACGCTGACGATCACGGTCAGGTCGGCGTTGTCACTGTCGCAGGCGTATCCGTCAACGCCCACCATTTCTCGAATGACGCGAAACCCGGAGGGGCATTCCAGAATGTAATCCTCGACCGCGATAACTACGGCGCTCATCCCGGCAATCGCCGATCTTGGCAGAAACTTGCAACGGTGCAGTACTTCCCGTGTTTCGTCTGCGTGCTCTGAACCCGGCAATTCCAGGGCTTGCCGTCGCGACCCGCCTCCAGGGCGCCGGGCAGGCGCGGTGGCAGAACGACGCGGCCCTCTTTCGAGCCCTGGACGAACGCCGCCCAGGCGGCCTCGGCCTGATCCACGATGCGCTTGACTTGCAAGCGTTGAATCGAACCGCTGAGGTCGACCGGCGGAGCTTCCAACCAGCCGTTGTTGCGTTCGATGTAGTAGATCATCCCCTGTTCGACGGGACCGACGCCGTTGCTCTCCAGGCAGAGCGCCTGGGCAGCGAGCTGCAACTGGTGATCCGGCTTCGCCGTGGTGTGCCGCCCCTCGTCACGCGCTTCCTGCGCCCGGTACTTCGCAGAGTTGGTCTTTTCGGTCTTAATATCGTAAACGACGATTCGTCCATTGATCCTGAACACGCCGTCGGGCTTGGCGACCAGCGGAATGTCCTTGTGGTAGAAGGCTTCCTCGACGTGAAGCACTTCGACACTGGCGCCCGGCAGGATCGTCGGCAAGTAGCGGACGCCGCGCTCGACGGCTTCGTGCCAGAGCGTGCCGATCAGCATGTTCATCCGCCCGTCCAGCGGCGTCGGGTCCAGCGGGATCGCCCCCGTGGTCCGGCAGGCGCGCTCCAGCACCATGCGCCGGATGCAGCCGAAGGCAAGCGAGCTGGCGTGCCACCACCACTTTCCGGTGGCGTCCGGGTTGCTGAAGTAACTGTCCTGCGCCTGCGAATCGAGGACGGCCAGCATCAAGTCCTCGGCTGAGAACAGAAGGGGAGCGATCGCCATCAATCGCCCTCCCCGAAGGCGTCAAACACCGCCTCGATCACCGAGATGCAGTTGGCGCAGTTGACCTTGTCCTCGTCGTAGTCGACGCGCCAGCCGAGATCGCTGCGCAGCTTGTTGCCACACAGCATACGGCTATCCACCTGGGCATGCTTGCCCCCATTCGGGGTAACGCAGACCACAACTGCCTTGCCCGGCACCCGCCCACCGGCATGGCGCAGAAGCGCACCCTCAACGGGCTCAACGTTACGGAAGCCATCCCCATCGTTGACTACGCCGCCGCCAGGGCCACGCGAGCGTTGCCGTGTCATCGCCGCCCCGCGTAGCTGCTGCGACCGCGCGTCTGGCCGGTGCGCTTCGTGGCTTCCCACTTCTGGCGCTTCTCCGACCAGTTGGTGACGTCCCACATGGTCGACACCCAGCCGTTGTTGCCGTTGAACCCGCACTTGCTGTTGCTGCACTTGAAGAACGGCTCGCCGTTGCGGGTCGTGTGCTCCTCCCCCTTCGAGCCGCACTTGAAACACACCGTGAAGTCGATCTCGCCGGGCTCGGCTGTCTTGTTCTGGTAGTACGCCAGCGCCTTCGCCATCTGCTCGGCGCGCTGCGCGTCGGTGGCCTTGTCCCAGCCACCCTCGATGCCGTCGCGGGACGAGTGCCATTGTCTGATTACGTCCTGCACGTTGCGCCCCAGGGCGTCGCTCAGGGACACCCACTCGTCGAACGACCCCCGCACGTCCGGCGAGGGAGCCGGCGCCGGAGCAGGCGGCGGCGCTGGCGCCTGCTGGAGCCCGGCGGCGATCTTCGCCAGGGTGTCCGCCAGCGGGCCGACCACGGGCGCCTGGGGCGGCCCCGCGGCGCCATCCATGACCTGGTCCGCAGCGGCCTTCTGGGCCGCCTCGAACAGGTTGGGCAACTGCATAGGCGCTGGGGCGGCCGGAGCGCCCTGCTGGGCGCCGCGGTGGGCGTCCATGGCGGCGTTCCAGGCGTCCACGAGCTGCCGGGCCATGCGGCCCCGTTCCACGTCGGCCTTGCTGCCCACGGTTCCTTCGTCGTACTGGGCCGCCAGCTCGACGGCGGACGCCACCGTGTTGAAGCTGTCGGCCAGCTCAGCCAGCGTCGTCATGCGTCTCTCCATGCAGTGCGGCCAACCACTCCGGGTTGACCTCGTCGGTGTCGGCGTCGTCCTCGGCGAGGATCACATCGATGGCGTTCACGTCCTCGGCCGGCAGGCCCGGATGGTCGCTGTCGGGCTCATCGATAAGCCGCTTCGGCGGCTCGGATGCCGGGCCGAGCGTTACAGCCTGGTCGCTGTCGTCTTCGTCGACGACAACGTTGGCCCCGGGCTGCCTTGTCTCGAAGCGATGCCCGTTGGGACACGAGAACACCAGCGCCGTCACCGTGGGCGGCTGCGTGTTGTAGTTGTACAGCGTGCCTTGCTGTGGGGCTTCGGTGCCGCACTGCGGACAGCGAGCCAGGGTCGCCACGCGCTCCGCGGCTTTCTCCGTCTCGGCGCGCAGCTCGGCGGCCTTGTTCTTCTTCGGTTCGGAAGTGGGCCGGGGGGCCACTTGATCGTCGGCACCCTTGCGGGGCTCAGAACCGGCGATCGGCTTGGAAGGCTTCGCGTCGGCTGGCGCACCCCCGGCTTGATTCGGGATGGTAACAGTGTTCGGGTCGGGAAGAACGCCTTCCAGGCGGCCTTTTTCGGCGTTCGGCTCCAGCGCGATGTCAACGCGCTCCCTGGGATTGCCGAGCAGCCTGCGCAGGCCGACGCCCGAGCAGTAGTAGTTGCCAGGATCGACCACAAGACCGTCGTCGCTGACGACGATAGCGAGGCGCTGCGCGCCCTTGACCTGGGCGGCGATGATTTTCAGTGGCTCGTCGGGCGCCAAGCCCTTCGCCTCGCGGAGCCAGCGGTACGCCAGCGCCGACAAACGCATCTGCCGGTTGCCCCTGGGCAGCGTGAGCCGCATCTCCACGGGCTCGGCACTGATGGGCTCCAAGTCGTCGTCCATCACGCGGCCTCAGCAACGATCAACTTCTCGAACAGCGCGAAGCCGTCTTCGACCAGCGATTCGGAGATCGGCTTCAACTTCGCCGACACCGCCGCGTACACGGCGTCGTAGACCGCCTGCCGCCCGGCGGCGGCGTAGGCGTCGGCGGCGTCGGCGGCGTAGGCGTCGGCGGCGGCGGCGTAGGCGTAGGCGTCGGCGGCGGCGGCGGCGTAGGCGTCGGCGGCGGCGGCGTCGGCGGCGGCGGCGGCGTCGGCGGCGGCGGCGGCGGCGGCGTAGGCGTCGTCGGCGGCGGCGGCGGCGGCGGCGTAGGCGTCGGCGGCGGCGGCGGCGTAGGCGGCGGCGGCGGCGGCGGCGGCGTAGGCGTCGGGCCACTTCTGACGAAGCAGCTCCGCCTTGACCTTCTCCACCAGGCGCGTACGCGCCTTCAGCCGAGCCGCCCACGCCGCATCGCGAACCCCGCGCACAGCGGTGCGGCCTTCGGTTTCGATGCGGACCGCCTCCGCCTCCATCCCCGCTGCTCGCAGCCACGTCACCAGCCGGTGACTAGCCCACTCCCACAGGATTTCACGACGCCGGGCGTCCTTGTCATCATCCACCGTGTTGAGCAGCCGTGGGGCCAAGGGAACAAGTCGCTGACGGCGCTCGTCGTCCAGTCGGTCATTGACCGCCCGGCCGTACGCACCCAAGACCGGCGAAACGCACGGCGGTCGATCACTGAATGGCTGCCCCGCCAAGTAGGAGCACAGCTCCAACAGACAGATGTCGCTCTCGACGAAGAAACCGTGCGAGCCCTTGGTGAGCCGCACCTTGGCGAGCAGGGCTCGCACCTTCGCCTTGCTGAGTTTCTTAGCCGTGGCGTTCATCGTTTTCCTCTGTGGATAAAGGGGTGCCGCCCAAGCAGGAAGCCCCGGAAGTTCTGGTCGGTAAGCGGAGGAAGCCTAACTTTCCCGAGGACATTCCCCTGGCCCGCAGGCACTCTGGGGATCATCCTTGCTCTCTTGCTCCGTACACCCTTGACACAAGTAGCCTTGCATCCTTCAGTCGTGAGCCTCTGAGCCTTGAGTTTTTTGGAGCGGTGTTTGCAACCGCAACGCCCTTTTCAACAGGGAGTTTTCTAGCGGACGTAACGCTCGTCCATGCGCTCCGCTTTTGCCCAGTTTTGATCTCTGCTTGTCGGCTCTCCTTTCTCAGCTCTCGATCAGGTCGGTGACGGCGTTGACCACTTCCAACGTTCCGTCGATCTTCAACGGCTCGCTGCGCAACGCTTCGATGCGGGCGTCGTACTCCGCCTGGGCGAAGTACCGGCGCACCTGCACCTCGCGGCGCTCGCCCGAGGTTGTCTCGATGTGCCCACTGCGAATCTGGCCGGCGCGGGCCGAGGCCCGCTGGTATGGCTCCGCCTCCAGAGCGGCGAGGTCGCGACGCCGGTGAATCCACTCGGCGATGCTCTTGGTCACCCGGTGGCCGTCCAGTTCGATCTCCACGGGCGTCGCCAAGTTGGTGCGCTGGATCGCCACGCGCAGGCGCAGGATTTCCTTCAGGATGTCGCGGTGGGCCTGCATCCACTGAGCCACCTGCTCGCGCTGGTCCTGCTCGGTGCCGTAGGTCGGCGCCTCGATGTCCTGGTCGGCGCCGAAGCGCGCCACCTTGTCTCGCAGATCATCCGCCTTCTGGCGGAGGTCCTTGATCTGCTTCATCGCTTCTATGATTTTGACGTCTCTCTCCTAGCTACGATTTCGTTCAGGGGCATGGTATCAAACAATAGCTCGCAACGCAAGGGGTTCAGACGCGATTTCTCCAGGCGTACGGCAAAGGTCCCTCGAACCTGCCCCCATGCCTCAGGACAAAAGCGTCCCGCGCCTCGTGATCGCCTGGGTCAATTTCGCCACGTGACATCGCGTAGGCCAACCGGTAGTACGGGCCCGCCGTCTCGTCCGGCGGCTCTATCGCCATCCCCTTCCAGCCCGTCCACGGGGTGTCAACCACCCGCAAACGCACTTCGTCATGGATACGCTTCAGCTCGGCGCGCTCCGAAGCCGCCGCTTCGCGCAGCTCAGCAAGCGCCGGCCGCTCACGCCAGTCGCGGGAGTTGCGCCGGACTGTGCTCTTAGCCAGTCGCGAAGCGCCCCCAATCAGCTCTTCGCGACTGAACCCCTTCAGCACATCGTAGAACGCCTGCTGCGTGTCCACCGGCCACGGACGACTGTACGGCCAACAGGCTTTGATGTGGTCGACCACCTGATTCCAGGCGTCGAGAGTTAGACCATCGGGATCGTCGTCAGCGACGACGTGAAGGGCGGTCACGCTTCCCCAACCCGAACGACCGTCCCGGGCGTGGGATACCTCTCAGCGCCTCGGTCAACGAGCAGAATCACCCGTCCACCGCCGGCGGCGTCAACTATTGCATCAAAGGTGGCCACCTCTTCACCCTCCAGATATCCAAGCGCCCGGCGCAGAATCGCCGGATCGTCGTGGGCGGCGCCGAGCAGGCGCCGGTTGCAAGAGCCACACAGCAGCCCGCGGACGCGGCCCGTCTTGTGATCGTGGTCGACGGCCAACCGCTTCGACCGCGGGCGCAGGCAACAGATCGCGCAACGGCCGCCCTGCTTCGCCAGCATGGCGTCGTACTCGCCCGTGGACAGCCCGTACGTCGCGCCGACCTTGCCGCGATGGTCCGCCTCGCGGCTACACACTCGGCACCGCGCCCGCACACTGCCCACCGGGAACTCCCGCAACAGCTTTGACTGACCGCACCGTGAGCAGGTGCGGCGCGGGAGGGGCTTGGTCACCGTTGTGCCCGTGACGTCTGATGCCACCCGGCACACTTCTGACACGGATAGGTAAAGCACTCGCGCCGCCAGGGCTCTTGGTCAGCGCGCAGGGAGGATAGCTCCAACGCCAGCATCGCCTCCTCTGGGTTGGCGAAGCGCAACTTGCCGGTTGCGCACTCTCCGCTCGCCAGCGAGCGCACGTAGAAGTGGCCGAGGTCAGCGAGGGTGGTCACTCGGGGCGCTCGCCCGGATCGCTGACGCCAAAGTTGCGGCAAGGGCACCCTGGATGCAAACAAACGAAGGCGATGCGATCACGCCCGTTGCCCATGTCGAAGGGGTGCTCGTTGCAGGGGTGGCCACAGTCACAGAGCATTGTCCGATCCGCCATCGGAACATTGTGGTCGTAGAACTCACTACTCCTCATCGCGCACTGAACCTTGCAATCTCAGAGTAGGTTTGCTCTGTGACGTGGTCGCTCTCGATTAGGTAGCGACGCTCAGCGCCACCGTTGCCGAAGTCGTTCCACAGGTCGCGGAACTTCTCCAGGTTGTTGCGGACGTGCGACACGGCGAGCACGACTTCCAGGCTGTTCCACGGCCGCGCCTCGTCGTTGTCGCCGCGGTGGAAGCTGCTGAACTGCCAGCCCTGCACGGCGGCGATCACGTCATCCAACGGGTACTCGCCGAGCCGCCGGGCGATCAGCGCCCGCCGCGTCGCGGTGAGCTTCGGCCCGCGCTTCCGCTCGCCGAGCGAGGCGACGTACGCCTGCCACACCTCGGTCACCGGATCGTTGTCGACGCACTGATGGCGCAATGGCTTGCCGATGCTGGCCGACCAGCCCAGCCCGCAACGCGGGCAGTGGACGTCGACAGCGAGCGGGGTGACGGTAGTCATGCAATCTCCCGCAGCGGCACGGTGGCCGGCGAGTCGCGGGGAATTCGGCCCTCCTCGTCGCGGAAGCGGCCCCGGACCACCATGTAGACCGGGCGCATCAGCGCCTCCTGCCGGTCGAGGACGGCGGCATGGAGCATGGCACCGGTGCAGGGAAAGCGGAAGACGCACCCGTGGCGCAGCGCCGCACTGATCAGCGACCACGGCACGGCCGTCTCCGGCTCCCACCGGTCATTGAACGCCTCAATGCGCCAGAGCAGCCCGTCCAGGGCCGCCAGGACGCCGCGGCGGCGGCGGTACGCCACCCGTGTCTCGACGGGGGTGAGGAGTGTGGGGTGGGGAGCGGACCGTTGCACCCGCGTATCGTGAGGGCTCAGATTTCAGGTTGTCAATGTGTGAACGCAAAAGGACCCCGGAGACGTTCTCCGAGGTCCACGATGGAAGGGGCTTCGGGATGGAGTTACGGTGTGTCGGAGACCCGAGCACGCATTGGCGAGCGCAACGCCTCGTCGGCGTCGCTCGCAGATGCCAGCACCGAGCTGTGCGGTACGTCGCCCAACGGCTCGGTCGAGACGATCAGCTCGCCGTCCTCGACGGCGAAGTAGACCGGGTCGGTCGCCTTGCGATCCGTCCACAGCATGGACAGCAAGCGCAGCCGATTGCGCGTCAACGGAAGCGTCGTCTTCACGGTCGGCATGACGGGATTCCCTCCATGATGCGCAGAGCGCGCAGGGTGTCGGCGTGGGTGTCGTGACGCAGCGGTTCGCGACTCGCGGTGCAGCCGGCGTCGGGGTCGAGGAACGACGGCAGCCGGTCCACGCAGTCGGCGTGGACGAAGCCGCAGAGCCGGTACTCGTCGGCGGCGGAGTAGACGGCGTACATGGCGCTGACGTCCTCGTCGATCATCCCTCGACCCTCCGGCAGCCGTTGCAGAGCAGCGCTCCCGGGTTGCGGGGTGCGAGGCAGAGCGCGCCGTGGTGCAGCGGCATGATGCAGCGGCCGTGGCGCATGGCCCAGCGGGCCACGTCGACCGCCTCAGCGGCGTCGGCGGCGTTCTGGGTGGAGGGCGCGACCTCCTCGCGGAGGAGGCGGCTGTACTTCGCGGGCAGCGGGGTCATGACGGTCGGCACCGGTGTGCCTGCACCGCCGCCTTGGCGACGGGCTCGATGTCCCACGGCCAGACGGTAGTGACCCGAATCCACCCTCCGCAACGGGTGCATGTCCAGACGGATTCGCCGTCACCCGTGGAGATGATCGAGGCCGTGTCGTTGTTGACCTTGGCCTTGCTCATGACGCCACCGCCCTGTAGCAGCGGTGGAGGGCTGTCACGGCGTCGTCGATGACATCGGCCGGGACGCGGAGCACGGCACGGTGCCCTCCGGCGTTCCACACCGAGATGTCGACGAACTCGCCGCGGTACGCCTGGACAGACCAGCCGCGCTCGTCCGACGTCGTGGCAACGACGGTTTTGTCGTTGTCATGAGCGCCCACGCGGTGAAATCTCTCGTCGGTCATGACGCCCTCCGTGCCCGCATCGGGGCCGAGTACAGGTGGCGGATGAACGAGGTGCCGGCGCGGCTCTGCCGGCGGACGTACTGGTCGACCAGGCCGACGCGGAGGCGGACGTCGGCGAGGCGGGCCTCGGGGATGCTGCGCAGCAGCTCGACGGCGGCGGTGCGGGCGGCGGCCCGCGAGCCGGCGACCTCCAGGGCGGCCAGCGGCTCTCCGTCGGGCCAAGGCTGGGTGCGGATGGTGACCGAGAAGATCATGGGGTGTCTCTCCATTGTCGCCTGCCTCATCGGCGCCGGGATGGCGATCTCCCGGCGGACGCCCCGGATCGGGGCGTTTCGGCTTGGTGGTCAGCGAAGGGTGAGGGTTGAGGTGGTGGGGATGCTCCCGTCGTCGCGGTAGTGGCCATCCGGGACGTACTGCGGGGCGGCTGGGGCGGAGAGGACGAGCTGAGCCGGCACGGTGGCGACGGCGTGCATGCCGACGAGGGTGGCGCCGAGGATGAGCAGGGCGATGACGAGGCGGAGTGGGGTCATCGGATGTTGCTGGCGAAGCCAGCGATGTGGACGCGATGCAGCTCGGCCAGCGTTTCGGCTTCGAGTGGTACGCGCGGCGCCGTGGAGCCGGTGACGACGCCGACGCCGACAAGGTGCTCGGGAAGGCCCGCGCGGTCGCTGCACACGTAGAGCGAGGCGGGGTCGCCGAGGATGAGGACCGACGGGTTCTGACGGTACTCGACCCATGGAGCACCTGCGGGGTGGGGGTAGTAGAAGGTGGGTGGGGTCATGGCTCGATCCCGAGGATGGCGGCCTGCTCGGCCTTGGCGATCTCGGCCATGGAGTGGCCGCAGGCCGGGGCGCGGAGGAGGTCAGCGACCCAGACGCCGTACTCGGCGCCGTCGTCGTGGATGTGGATGAGCGCGTCCATGTCGGCTCCGCAGGGCTCGACGAGTTCAGTCAGGGACTCGTTGTCGACGACGAGCACCGGGCACGAGCTGAGCGTGAAGTCGCGACCTGTGCTCATCGCAGCCACCCCTCGCCCGTGGGCGCGAAGTCGAGGGTGGGGCAGAGCCGGCAGACGAGCCGGGCCAGCCAGGCGAAGCGAACGCGGCGGACGACGAGGCCGTCGCGTGGGTCGAACAGGTCGTACATGGTGTCTCTCCTGTGGTTGGATGTGTACGGACATGGTAACCCATTGATTGATGCAGTTCCTTGGCGAGCGACGAAGAGTTGTCGCGAGCTTGTGACGAAGCCGCGCGCGTGCGCGCTGAGACGTGCCTGCGAGACGAGTAGTGACAGCGAGAAGAGATGACATATGTCATCTCTCGTCCGATTCCCTCGCGCACGCGTGCTCGCGCGTTCTGTTACGGTCGCGGTCGCCGAGCGACCAGCTCCCGCTCCGGGGGCACCCCGAGGGTGCCGGCGGCGACCCCCGGGGTCGCTTCGGAAGTTTCCTCCAGACCCCGTCCCGGAGGACGGGTATGCCTCCCGGCACGTAGCAAGAACGCTAGTTCGTTACAGAGCGTGCACAGCACGCAGACCTTCCCGTACTCAGTGAAGCGCCTTGTCCTCGCGCCCGGCGGGCTGGGCCTACGCTGTCGCTGCGCTGCACCTCGCGTACGCTCGGTTCCGCTCCGCTCGGCTCCGGCTGCGCCCGCTGACGGGCGCTGCGCGGCGCTGGCCGCGCCGCTCTCGCGGCTTGGCCGCACATGTGGGTGTGTGGAGGAGGGGAAACCTGAGGGTTTCCGGCTCGCTGCGCTCGCATGGGGACACTCGAAGCAAGGGATTCGTTCGCCCACTCACTCACCCTTGCTGTCTCGGTCCCCGTGTTCTTCAAAGGTGTTCCCGCTGGGCATAGTTCGACCTATAGCGCACGCGACCCCAAAATCGAGGAGGGACTGGTTGTTGCCGCGGTCGGAAACAGTGCCGACCCCGCGCGGGCTCTATCGCGCCTGGCGGCGCAACCTCTCCTCGACCTTGTGCTCACGCTGGGTGGCCGCGACGATGCGACCCCGAGGCGAGCTGGGACGCGTGCGCTTGGGCCGGACCACCGGGACGTCTTCCCGGCAGCGCCGGCAGATGGTCAGGTGCTTGATATTGGCGAGCGGGCGTCCGCAGTTGACGCAGACGTAGCCGCTGTTGGCGGCGTTGACGGACACGCTCTGGGTGCGCCCATAGGCGGCGAAGGTCCGTCCGACCACCCTTTGGCCCATCATGCCCACGACCGTGTAGCAGTGCGGACACTGTCGCCCGCCGTGCGAATTCGGCGCCAATGCGTCGATCGGCTTGCGGCAGCGTGGGCAGTTCACGAGACAATCTCGATGCGAACCGGCATCGCGGCGTGCGGACCCCACGAGACAGACACGACACGCCCGCCGGGGAGCCCGCCCCCAGTGCCGTGAGGCCCTGGATGCCCCCGCTCTTGGCCGCACTCAAATGCGGTGCCATGGAGGGTGGTCGCAGCAGAGCAGCCGGGTTCTTGACCTTTTGGGTCACCCAACCGTGTATGCTCGCGGGGTTGCATGGGCCGGGATGATAGCGCTTCCGAAAGAAATTTTGGGGGCGCTCTCCCGGTTCCAGCGCGAAAGCCCGTTCTTCCTACATTGCTTTCAGTGCTGCTACGCTGCTCTCGGACCGCCCGGGTCCCCGGCGGCGGTAACGTCCTGACGCCTGCCGCACCTCGCTGAGGGCGCGCCGCGACGGCGGGATCGGGCGGTCTTGCTCTTTCAGGGCTGAAAGCATCTACACTCCGCGGTGTGACCGCGCTCGCAACCCTCGCGTCCGCCAGTCCGGCCGACCTCGACGCCACCCTGCGCGAGCGCCGGCTCGACGACGCGTCGGTACCGTGGTGGGCGCTGGCCCTGCTCGACCTGGAGGTCGGCAGTGACATGCACCAGCTTCGCACCCGCCGCCACCAGGGCATCTCCGAGTGGCCTGGCGGCGAGCCGCCGCCCGCCGGGCCGATCGTCGTCGACCCCGACCGGCTGCTGCTCTGGCACGACCTCGTCGACCTCGCCCGGCGCAGCTTCCGCGGGCTCACCCCGCGCCAGGCTATCGACGCCATGGGCTCGGCGGCTTGCCGGCACGCCGCCTGCACGTCGATCCGGGCGCTCGGCCAGTTCATCGAGCTGCGCGACGACGACCTGGAGCCGATGGTCTTCCGGGACTTCCACGTGCGCGGCATCCGCTACATGCGCACCGCCGCGTCCAGCGTGATCCTCTGGCCCTTCGCCCACGCCAAGAGCGCCACCTCGTCGATCGTCGTCCCCCTCGCCGACTGGGTGGAGAACCCTGAGACAACCGAACTCCGTGTGTATCGCAGCCGCGACTACACACAGCAGTGGACGATGAAGCTGCAGTGGATCGTCGAGAACAACGAAGCGCTCCACGCCCTGACCGACGGGAAGGTGGCCCGCCCCCACCCCGACGACCGCTCCAAGCTGTGGACCGTCCGCGACGGCTTCGCGATCGCCGGCAAGACGGTCGTCGACCCGTCGTTCCGGCCGTTGACCATCACCGGCGCGATCACCGGCCTGCGCGCCGACCGGCTCGGTGTCGACGACCTGGTCGACGAGCGCAACGCCATCAGCCGGACGGTCATGGAGAAGTACTTCAACCTGCTCCACTCCGGCGTGTTCACCGCCGAGCGCAACCGTACCGGCAAGGCGTGGACCGACAAATACGGCACCCGCTGGGGCAACAGCTACCTGGTCGGCACCATCTTCGACAAGCGCGACGTGAACCACCGCATGTACCAGGAGTTCAAAGAGCGCGAGCTGCGCGGCGAGAAGGGCTACGTCACCGTTCGCGAGTCGATCTACCCCAAGAAGCACTCGCGCGAGCGCGGCGAGACGCTGTGGCCAGAAAAGGTGCCCATCGCCAAGGCGCTCGACCTGGAGCAGAAGCTCGGCCAGCGCGCCTTCCGGTTGCGTTGCATGAACCTCCCCGCCGAGGACGGCACCGAGACCTTCCCCGCCCGCTGGGTGGAGCGTGCCGTCCACGAGGAGCTGCGCTACGGGCAGCGCCCGCCGGAGGGCTGCCACCTGTACATCGGCTACGACCCGGCGCTGGGCAAGCGGACCAAGGGCACCAAGTTCCCCGCCGCGGTGGTGCTCGGCTACAACAACGACCTCGATTTGTGGTACTTCATCCGCTAC
>Ga0210400_10003791_pt1 | contig 13268 bp, 11 predicted proteins | sample IncBWH26MmetaG_FD_155456 | JGI IMG/M metagenome (GOLD analysis project Ga0210400, IMG submission 155456) | Forest soil microbial communities from Barre Woods Harvard Forest LTER site, Petersham, Massachusetts, United States - Inc-BW-H-26-M | ecosystem: Environmental > Terrestrial > Soil >...
AACAGCGCCCTGGCTCGCGGCTCTAAGCTCGCATCTGCGTCTCCGCACGCTCGGCTTCGCCTTCGCGGGACGACGAATACGTCCGTCCCCACACGATCGAGCTGAAAGCCAAGAGCTACTAGCTAGAAGCTCGAAGCTACTTCTTCCCGTACATCCGTGCGAGCAACAGCAGTACACACGCCGAATTCAAGGATGCCATCTTCCAAGCGGCTGATCTTCATGGTGAATGAATCGAGGAGGTAGTTTTGGCGGATCAGCCACGGAGCAGTCGCGCCTTGCTTGGGCAGGTCGGCTGACGCGCGCTTGACGTATCCGGAGTTGAGATTCAGCAAGGGTCTTTCTTCAAGCGTTGACGGATCGCACGCCGGCATGCACGTGCGGTAGCCGTGACGATCCATGTGGTTCAGGATGCGGCAGACATACGTGGAAGCCAGATCCGCGCGCAGCGTCCATGAGGCGTTGGTGTATCCGATGCAGAAGGCGAAGTTGGGCACGTTGCTCAGCATCGTGCCTTTGTAGATGAAGTGCCGCCCTGGAACAACCGCCTCGCCATCGACGACGAGCTGCACCGCTCCCAGAGCGAGCATCTGCAAACCGGTCGCTGAGACGATGATGTCTGCTTCCAGTTCGTCGCCAGATTTGAGACGAACCCCGCGCTCGGTGAAGGTCTCGATCTCATCGGTCACTACCGACGCGCGGCCCGCGCTGATGGCCTTGAACAAATCGGAATCCGGAACCAGGCACAGCCGCTGATCCCACGGCCGATAGCGCGGGTTGAAATGCTTGTCGACCTCGTAGCCTTGAGGCAGAACCTGGGCTGCTCCATCGCGCAGGATACGGCGCATGCGGTTCGGCGCACGCTGGCTCAGCTGATAGATCCCCATGCTGATCAGAATGTTCTTCCATCGCACCAGGCGGAGCGCGGCGCGCTGGGGCAACACACGCCGGATCAGATTGGCGAGCGGATCGTGCTGCGGCAAAGTCATCACGTACGTTGGCGAGCGCTGCAGCATCGTGACATGCGCGGCGGTGTGCGACATCGCGGGAACCAGCGTGACTGCGGTCGCTCCGCTACCGATGACGACGACCTTCTTGCCAGCGTAGTCGAGATCTTCCGGCCAATGCTGCGGATGGACGAGGCGTCCGCGGAAACGTTCGGCGCCGGGAAAGGCGGGCTCGTAACCTGCGTCGTAGCGGTAGTAGCCCGTGCATCCGTAGAGGAAGTCGCAGGAGTAGCGGACGGTCTCTCCCGTCTCGTCACTCTTCGCTTCGACGACCCAGCGCGCGTCCTCCGATGACCACTTGGCCGAAAGCACCCGCTGCCGGAATCGGATGTGGCGCTCGATGCCGAACTCGCGCGCAGTGTCGCGGACATATTGCAGAACGCTCGGCCCGTCGCCGATGTGCTGGACCTCCTTCCACGGACGGAAGGGATATCCGAGCGTGTGCATGTCGGAGTCGGAGCGCACGCCGGGATAGCGGAACAGGTCCCAGGTGCCGCCGATCTGCGCACGCGCCTCTACGATGACGTAGCTCTTGCGGGGACAGCGGGTCTGCAGGCGGTATCCCGCGCCGATCCCGGAGAGTCCTGCTCCGATGATGAGGACGTCGGAGTGTTCGATGAAAGGTGTCAGAGGCGGCTCCGCGATGCTTCCCCTGCGGGAAGCAAAAGTTCCTCATTATGCGCCGGACGTGGCGGAATTGCCAAGGTCGCGTGAAGGGCGTCGGCAGCGTAGCGGTCGCTGCGGACCGGGAGGGACGAAGGCGTCCGTCCCTGCACAAGCTTACTTCGCTGCGCTCGCTACTTTTACGCCTTTGGAACTTGACGCGTAACGCGCGATGCCTTTGTAGAGGGCCTCGGCGATTTGTTCGCGGTAGCCGTCGCTGCGGAGTTTTTGTTCGTCGGTGGGACTGGATACGAAGGAGACTTCTGCCAGGATTCCTGGCATCGCGCTCTCGGTTAGGACGACGAATCCGGCTTCTTTAATGCCGCGATCGCGCAGGCCGGGATTCTGCCCCGACAGCGTTCCGTAGAGCGAGTGCTGCACGCTCGATGCAAGCCGCCTTGATTGGTCGATACGGTCGCGTAATTCTCCCGGTGTGAGCGTTGGCGTCGGAACGTTATGAGGTGTCGAACGCATGGCAGCTTCTTTCGGTCCAGCAGGATTGCTGAGATCTTTCGAGCCCGGCGCTGAGAAGAGATTCGTGTAATAGGTTTCGACGCCGCGGGCTGAAGGCGTGTCGCTGTAGTTGGCGTGGACGGAGATAAAGAGGTCTGCCTGCGCCGTATTGGCGATCACGGCGCGCTCGTCGAGCGGAATGTAGTTGTCGTCCTGGCGCGTGTAGATCACGTCGGCGCCGAGGCGCGATTCGAGCAACTTGCCCAGGCGCTGGGAGATTTCAAACACCAAATCTTTTTCGAGCAAACCGCGGCGGCCCACGGTGCCCAGGTCCCATCCGCCGTGACCGGCATCGACGACGATGCGCATCTTCGGCACCTTCAAGCGCATTTGCAGGTCTTCTTTGGTCGGCGGCGGAACCACGATGGCGAGCTTGTTCTTCTCCACTTCAGGAGCGTTGGGGAAAAGATTGACCGCGGTTTTCGGAGTGCTGCCTGCCTTGCTGACCTGAATCACCAGGCGGTAAGGCTCGCGCTCGAGACTGACTTGAGGAGCCGAAAGCGCCGCGTTGTTCCTGGATTCGAGCACCACGCGGGTCATGCCTGAGACAGGTTGCGCAACGCGAATGTGGCTGAGCAGCGAGTCTCCTTCAATAATCTTGCCCTTTAACTCGGCCGTGAGCTGAGTGTCACGAAGATCGAAGTAGAAGCGCTCCGGGTTCGAGAGATGTCCGGGCTCGTACTGTACTTGGTCTTCGAGGTCGAGAACGATGGTGCTGGAGTCGCCCGACGACCAGTGGCGCACGCCGGTGACGTGCGGAAACTTCAATAACTCTTGCGGATTGGCAGGCGTGTTTTCCGGTTGATCGGAATCTGGAATCTCACTGGCAGAGTCTGCCGAAGCTTCGGGCGCCTGATCCAGATTCGGCTGCGTCGCTGGCGTGACAGGCTGGTTCTGCACCATCTGGTCGCCGATTTGCGCGGTCTTCAGCTTCCACCACACTCCTACGCCGAATGCGGCGGCGATGACGACGCCCACCAGCATGAACACCATCCAGGGACGCTGCGATTTTTCGCTATCGAGTTGTCCGAAGAGTGCGGGCTTAGGCGGGGATTTAGGCTTGGCTTCGAGAAATGCAGGAAGCGGGGAAGCGGACGCGGCCACTGGATTCGCCGGAACTTTAGAGACTGCGACGGAAGCCGCAGCTGTGGCCTGAGGCAATAGTGCCGGTTTCGGCGCTGGCGGTGGAATCACTGGCTTCGCCGGTGCAGCGGCCGCGGGGACTGCCGGAGTAACAACAGGCGTCGCCGCTGGAGTGGGAGAAGCGATCTTGGCTGCAATAACGGGCTGTGTCGCAATCGGAGCTGCGGGCACCGGCTTCGGGGGCAACGGACTTGGAGCAACAGCGGTTGGCGCGATTTTCGCTTCGTATTTGAGCGGCTCCGGCTTCGGAGGCTCGGGCTTCGCCGGCGCGGGCTTCGCTGCCTCGGACTTAACTGACTCCAATTTGGTCTCTGCGGCCTGCGCCGATTGCGCAAATCGATCTTCGTCCTCCGGCTTGAGCGCGCCGAGAACCAGTTCGGCTAGGAGCGTCAGGTTGCGGATGTCAACTTCGTTGAAGGCGAAAGGCCACGAGGAGAAGGCTTCAAGAATTCCGATCACGCGGCGGCGTCCGCACAGCGGCACGGCCACCATGGAGCGGACACCCATCTTGCGGCACGCCTCAAGATTGACGCGGGTGTCGGTTTCGGTGTCGTCGCAGTTGATGATTTGCGCGGTGCGGAAGCAGGCTCCCGAAAAAGCCGAGGTGCGGTCGATGCGCGTGCCGGGATCTGGACGAGCGGTGCCGGCGGCGGCGCGAAGAACGATCTCTTCGTTTTCCGCGAGAGCGATGGCTAGCCCATCAGCGCCGGTAATAGCCACCGCGCGCTCGGCCACAAGTTGCAAGACTTCATCGAGAACAAAAAGCTCAGTCGGCTCGAACTCGGTTGGCGGAGTTGGCGAATCGAAACCGTTGCGCTGCGAGGCCAGCGCTTTGCGGCGCCGTACCTGATCGTGCAGAGCGGAAAACGCGAGCAGTGCTTGCAAGGCGTCACGCTGTGATGGCCTGCTGACATCGTTCGCGCCCGGATCTTTCGCAGAGGCGTGCGGCCACGCGGGCAGATTCGCGCCCGAAACGTCGGCCGTTTCAATATCAGGCTTGGTGGTTGTTGTCGCCATCGACAGATAGCTCACGCTTAAGGTATCGGGGATTGCTGTGACTTTCAATTACCGGCGGATGACCCTTTGGACATGTACTTCCGTGTATACCGACTGCGGCGGTTTGCTTTCGCGAACAATTGGCGAAAGTGAGTACCGGGAACAGGTTCGGAGTAGAATCCTGCGAAATCACCTACCACAAAGGACACGAAGGTGCACGAAGGAAAGCCAATGCCTAGAGAGACTATCTCAAACCCTCGGACTCACGGGTCCTCCACTTCGATCGCGGCGGGAATCGTTGTTGGGATGCTGGCGATGATGATCATCCCTGCGGCCATTGCACTGCATTCGGTGAGTACCCCGGCCACGCTGCAGGTCCAGGCCGACGCCTCACCGCATGGATATACCTGGAGCCTGCTGCTGTTCCTTGTGCCGATCGTCGTGATCGCGGTGTGGTTCCTGCCGGGTGAGGGGCTGGAGATCCCACGGCGCTCCTTCTGGCGCACGATCGGGATTCTTGCGCCGATTGGCTGCCTGCTGGATGTGATTTTCGCGCAGTGGTTTTTCGTGTTTCCGAATCCGGGCTCGACGCTGGGTGTCCTCGCACCGGCCTGGGGACATTGGGTCCCGGTCGAGGAGTATGTCTTCTATTTAGCCGGGTTCATCACGATTTTGCTTTTGTACGTCTGGCTCAGCGAGTATTGGCTGGCTGCGTACACCGTGGAGGATTACCGCGGCGAGGCGCAGGCGCTGCCGAAGTTGCTCGAGTTCCATCCTATGTCGTTGGTGATCGGAGTGGCCCTGATTGCCGGCGCCATCATTTGCAAGAAATTCTTCTCGGAGGTGCGCGAGGGATGGCCGGGGTATTTCATCGTGCTTGTCGTCGGAGGCATAATCCCTTCGGTCGGTTTCTATCCGGTGACGCGGAGGTTTATCAACTGGCGCGCGCTGAGCCTGACGATGTATTTCATCCTGCTGATCAGCATGCTTTGGGAGGCGACCCTGGCCCTGCCGTATGGATGGTGGAACTACCAGCATGGGGCGATGATGGGCGTGTTTATCGGGGCGTGGTCCGGTTTGCCGGTTGAGGCCGTGCTGGTCTGGCTGGCAGTGACTTACGGGACGGTGATTTTGTTTGAGGCGGTGAAGATCTGGCAGGCTTCGGGGAGGCGGGCGCGGGATGCGTTTTTGGGGTTGGCGTAGAGACATGCTCTGCTTGACCTTGCGCTCGGCTTCGCCTTCGCGGGACGGACGAATGCGTCCGTCCCCACACGAAACGGGCGAACCAGCTTGGTTACTGAGAAGTTACTGCACGCGGGGATAACATTCTGGAACACTCTCTGGCTGACAGCGACATCCGGCGTATATGGAAGCAGGAACCAGTCCCGCGCGTCAGGCACGTGCTCAGCATCGGCACGAACTCCGCACGCTTGCCTACGTTACGCTCGACCAGGCGAATGGCGGGATCGTGCGCAATCTCACACACGGTGGCATCGGAGTGCAGGTGGTGGCGGCGGTGCGTCCGCGGCAGCAGTTGCGCGTGCGCTTCGAGTTGCGCTACCCGCGGCTGCAGGTGGAGACGCGCGCCGAAGTCGTGTGGGCGACGTTTTCGGGCCAATGCGGCATACGCTTTCTCGACATGCCTCCAGTGTTGAAGCAGCAGATCAACCAATGGATTTTTGGCAATCTTCTGGAAGGTATTTCACTGCATGCCGAGCATTCTGGATCGATCTTCGCTCCCAAGCCTGAGAACGAGGTGCACGTCGATGCGGCAGGCAATGGGCGCTCTTCGATTGTGGCTGCGGAGGAAGACGACGGGCTCATGGTCTCGGCCAGTCCGGTGAAAGTGATTGCGCTGCCCGTTCGGCGTGACCCACCGGAACCTGTGGTACGAGAGGAAGAAGACGTGATTAACGAGACGCAGCCTCTTTCGGCCGATCTGGACTGGCTATCGCAGCCACTGACAGGGCGGACATTGGCCTGGACCGTGGACGGCTTGGTCGTCTTTGCGTCCCTGTTGTTGTTTACGCTCGTATTCCTCTCAGTGACACGGGAAACTCCAAAATGGCCGCTGCCGATGGTGAGCGGCGCTGCCTTGACCATGGCCGGGTTGTATTGGGCATTCTTTCGTTACTTCGCGGGCGGAAGTCTGGGGACGAGACTGGCGCGCATCGCTGAGTCTGAAGGCCAGGATCGTGAGATCGGGCAGGAGACGTTTCGCTAGCATCAGAAGGCTTTCACCACGAAGGACACTAAGGTACACGAAGGAAATCCATCGTGCTGGGTGGTGTTAGTTTGCCAGGAATTGCTGCGCCAGCCAGAGTTCCAATGCCCTTTGCTGATGTGCGGGAACACTCACAAAGCGAACGCCGACGTTGCCGCTCTCATCCTGCCAGACGACTTCGGCTTGTGCCTTCAGCTCCGAGGTGGCTCCTGGAAGCTCGCAGGAGATCTGCAGATTGTCGGACTCAAGGGGCTGGTGGGTTGAGAGCCGCATTCCTCCCTGACTGACATTGATAAGGTGCGCGTCCAACTTTTTATTTCCCTTTGGTTTGAGGGAAACGGGGATTTCAACCCCAATGCGGTGATAGCGCAGGCGGCCGTCGAGGATCATGCAGCGCGCCGCCGACAACGTGCGCACCGCCTGCTCGACCGAGATCGGCTTTTCGAAGGCGAATAGCGCGCCCATCTGATTCAGGGTCGCCATGTCCTGGTGCTTGCCCATTACGACGAGAGGAACGGTGTTGAACTGTCTCCCCGGCATGTTGAGTTCGTGGAACAGCTGGGAAGTTCCGTTCAGGTCGCAATCGACGATGAGGGCGTCGATCTTCGAGTGAGAGAGCCGTTCGATGGCTCGTTGAGGTTCGCACTCGACCGAAACGTCCATATGAAGGCCGCCCAGGATGCACTCTAGAACGCTGATTTCTTGCCAGTCGCGCGAGACCACCATCGAGGAAAGAGTCATGGCTCTCACTGTAGCGTGGGCGTAATCGATACGTAGATAACCAACGTAATGACGTGAAGGTCGGGCGTCGGGCGTAGGACCTCAGACCTCGGACCCAAGACCTCAGACCTCAGACGCCAGACTTCAGACCTCAAGACCTCAGACCCAAGACCTCACACCCAAGACCGTCCCGCCGTTGCATTGCCTGACAACTCTGCGGATTGTGGAACCTTCGGACCTCCGCAGACGTAACCTTTATTGGAGAGGGCCGTCTTACTCTAAAGCGGTGAGGCTGGGGTGCGTTTGCCTCTCTTATCCGACAAAAAACGGTGCCTTGGGTCGCGATTTTTGCATCACAGTGGGAAAAGGCCGGATTTCCTCTGTAATTAAAGCATAGGTTTCACCGTCTTTATTCATTAGGGCCAGGCTCCAGGCGCGCTCGCCAAGATATTTTCGAGGTTCTTGTATGCGGAGTGTTACAGACATTTTCGGACAGATTTTCCGCAATCTGTGGGCGCATAAATTACGCTCGTTCCTCACCATGTTCGGCATCGCCTGGGGAGTGGGATCCTTGCTCCTGCTGGTGGGGGTTGGCGAAGGCTTCCGCTCGGGCAACAAGCGCGAACTGGCTGAATTCGGCAAAGACATCATGTTCCTATTCCCCGGGCGGGCGCCTGCGGTGAAAGGAAACATGTCTTCGGCGCGGTCCTATCTGCTCACGTACCAGGACTATGAGGATATACGGCACGCTCCGGAGGTGCGCAATGCTTGCCCCATAATTTCGCGCGGAGACTTGCACGAGGTAAGCGAGTTTTCCAACGGAAGCGGGGAAGTTCTGGGGACCGAGCCGCAGTTGAACGAGATCAGTTTCCTGCCCTTGCAGGAGGGACGCTGGCTTAACAATCTGGACGGCGCGCAACGCCGCAACGTTGTTGTGTTGGGCAACCAGCTGGCGAAGGTTCTATTCCCCGGACGTCCGGCGCTGGGCGCGTTCATCCTGATCAACGGCTTGCGCTTCGAAGTGGTCGGGAGCATGCCCCACCTGGGCCGCGGCGACAACATGTGGCTCAACAACCGGGCCTATATTCCGTATGAAGTGATGGCGGCGAATTTTCCGCTGAAGGGCGAGAATCATCAGAATTCCATTTCCTTCATTGAGTATCAGCCGCATGTGACGGCTGAGCACGTGATCGCTCGCGACGCGGTGCACAAGATTGTGGGACACAACCACGGGTTCGATGCCAGCGATGAGAATGCCTTCGACGAGTGGGATTCGATCGAGGAATCGAAGATGGTGGGAACCATCTTCGACGTGATGAACATGTTCCTGGGAGCGGTGGGCTTGGTCACGCTGGCGCTCGGGGCAATCGGCGTGATCAATATCATGCTGGTCGCGGTCAGCGAGCGCACGCAGGAGATCGGACTGCGCAAGGCGCTGGGCGCGACGAACCGGAACATCCTGTTTCACTTCTTTCTTGAAGGTTTGCTGCTGACGCTGGGCAGCGGCATGCTGGGCTTGGCCTTTGCGGGCGGGCTGATGGGATTGATGGGCGGAGTGCAGGGACCGCAGGGATTCGATCCGCCGAAGCTCGTGCCGATGTCGGCGATGCTCGCCATTGGATGCCTGACGCTGGCCGGTGTGATTGCGGGCCTGTATCCGGCGCGCAAAGCGGCCATGCTGCAGCCGGTGGAAGCGCTGCGACAAGAGGGATAGTGAGACTCGATATGTTGCGTGCTCTGCTTCAGGAAGCCTACACCGCGATGCGCCACAACCGGCGCCGCACCGCGCTGACCATGCTCGGCATGGCCTGGGGCATTGCGACCGTCGTGATGCTGCTGGCCTATGGCGATGGCTTCGGGCAAGCATGCGCGAACATCTTCGCCAACTTCGGCACCAAGCTGGTGATCGTGGTGCCGGGGAAAACTTCGATGCAGGCCGGCGGTCAGAAGTCGGGAGAGGCAGTCCGCTTCACGCAGGAAGATGTCGACGCGCTTGCCACGAATCTGCCGCAAATCACGCACATCACGCCAAGCGTCGACAAGCAGGCGAATGTGCAGTACGAGAATCGAGTATTTACTTTTCCGGTGAGCGGGAACAATCCTGACGTGTATGACATCCGTTCGCTCAAGCAGGGCGTGGGACGCTTCTACAACATGGAAGACCAGGTGCAGCGCGGTCGCGTGGCGGTGATTGGTTCGGAGGCAAAGGAAAAGCTTTTTTCCGGACGCAACGCGGTGGGCGAGTACATAAGGCTCGATGGCATCAGCTTCGAGGTGGTTGGCGTGCTGGCCGCCAAGATGCAGGAAGGGAATGACGACATCAACCGCGTTGTTTACGTTCCCTTTAGCACGATGAGCGATCTGAAGAGTACGCATTATCTGGATACGATCTGGTTCAACTATCAGACGCCGGAGTATCAGAAGATCGAGCCCGCGGTGCGGACGATTTTAGCCGGGCAGCACAAGTTTAACGAGTCCGACCGGGAAGCGGTGCGCGTGTTTAACCTGATGAACCAGTTGCACCAGTTCGAGATCATCACGCTGGGGCTGAAGATTTTGATGGGATTCATCGGGACGCTGACATTGGGCATCGGCGGGGTTGGGCTGATGAACATCATGCTGGTTTCGGTCACGCAGCGCACGCGGGAAATCGGTGTGCAGAAGGCACTCGGGGCGCGGCGGCGTTACATCTTGATGCAGTTTCTGGCCGAGGCCCTGACGATTACCTTCATCGGCGGCGTGCTGGGAGTCATTCTCGCCTACATAGTGGCGCTATCGGTGGGACGGCTTACCCTGTACAGCGCGTTTGCGAAGAACGGCGAGGCGGGAGACATACGACTGATCATCCAGCCTGCGACGCTGATCGCGTCGACGGTGATTCTTGGTGCGGTGGGGCTGATCAGTGGGATGATTCCGGCGTTCCGCGCGTCACGACTGGATCCGATTGAGTCACTGCGACACGAGTAAGCGAGCGAGAGTGAATCCCGAATTCTTCCGCATTAGCGGTCATTGCCTTAGGTCCAGAATAAGTGATTTTGCACGCGTAGTAATGTCTCTTTTCTTTGCCCCAGCCGAGGACCCTCGCTTGATGCGGCAGCTTTCGTTCTGCCGACTCTTTCAAATAGACTTTTTTCCACTCGGGAATGCCGAGCCGTCTGGTCCGGTCGCCGCCCCCGCACCGCGCGAGCCGATCCTGCAAAACTCTCGCCTGGTGGTTGAACAGAAACTCATATTCTTCGCGTTCTGCGCGAATGTCGAAGCGTAGTTGCGACTCATGGAATGCCCAATCCATTGACAACCTATTTCCGTTCTCGCTTGGGTGGGGAAGCTGCCCGCCGAAACTTAATCGTGCCGAAGCGTCTGCATGGGATCGATCGCAGTAGCGTGGCAGGCTGGAATGTAGCTGGCGAGGAGTGTCACCGCGTACAGCAGGGATGAAACTAGAACCATGGTCAACAGATCGTGAGGTTTGACCCCGTAGAGGAATTCAGCAAGCAACGGCGCAGCAGCGAAAGATCCGGCCACGCCAATCATAACGCCGAGGATCGAGAGCATCATGGCCTGCCCCAACACCAGACGAAGCACATTCTTCCTCTGCGCCCCTAGTGCCATTCGCAGCCCAAGCTCATGACTGCGCTCGCCCACCGAGTACGAGATCACGCCATAGATTCCCATGGCGGCGAGCAGCAATGCTACTCCGGCAAAGAGGCCCAACAATTGGCTCAGAGAACGCCACTGCCGCGCCGAATTCGCAACCATCTGGTCGACCCTCGTAATTCCAAACACCGGCGAGTCTGGTGCGAGCTGTGAAAGAACCGTACGCACGTTCCGGATCAGCGCCGGCGAGACCGACTGGGTGCGGATCACAATGGTCTTGTGAACGCGGCTCTCCGTCCAACCGGGCATAGTGTGCGGCGGCAGTTGCAGGATGTTGACGTAGGCCTCAGGTTCGGGCTCCTGCACGAGGGCAAATCGCTTCACGTTCCCCGCAACGCCAATGATTTGTCGCGGCCGCTCCTCCGGGGAAGAATCGAAGGTGATCGTTTGGCCGACTGGATCTTGATTTGGCCAGAACCGTCGCGCCGTGGCTTGGTTGATCACCACGACCGGCAAAGAGCTTTCGGTGTCCTGCCCGGTGATGCCGCGGCCTCGCAGGATGGGGATGCCCATCAAACCGAAATAATTTGAGCTGACTCCCTCCAGGAGAACTCTCGGCCGTTCTGCCCGAGGAGGGGCGGCGCGGCCTGCAATGGTAAAGCCAGGGAAAGCAGGTTCTGCGTTTTCGGAAAGCGGCAGCCAAGCGACCAACGCGACACTTTCCACGCCTGCGATGCTGCCAACGCGTTCCAGCGCCTGACGGCAGAAAATTCCGACAGATGGGTGAATCACGTTCAGCCCGGTTTTGTCTTGCTGGGTCGCGTCCATATACTTCTCGCCGGTCAGCCGCACTTCCGCTGCGAGCAGATGCTCGGGATTGAAGCCGGGGCTGGTGCGCAAGATACGAGTCAGTGTGTTGATCATCAGTCCCGCGCAAATCAGCGACACCAGCGCCACTGCGATCTCGGCTACTACGATGATGTTGCGCGAGCGATGACGGGATCGGGATGCCGTGCTGCGGCCGCCTTCACGCAGGCACTCGTTGACATCGTTTCTCGATGCGCGATACGCCGGGATCAGGCCAAACACCAGACCAGTGAGAACACAGATGCCCAACGTAAACAGCAAGACCCGGCCGTCCACAACCATCGTCGTGGTTCGCGGGAACAGCTGCGGCGCCAAAACATCAAGAAGCCGCACGCCGCCAAAAGACAATGCCAACCCTAACACGCCTCCGAATAACGAAAGCAGAACATTCTCGGTCAGCAGTTGACCGACGAGTCTTTTCCGGCTGGCACCTAGCGCAACCCGCACTCCCATTTCCCTTTTCCGTCCCTCACCCCGAACCAACAGCAGGTTGGCGACGTTGGCACAGGCAATCAGCAACACAAACCCGACGGCTGCAAAAAGCAGATACAGAGTCTGTTCCCACCAGCCGAACAAGCCCTTCTGCAAAGGATCAACTCTAATTCCCATACCTTTGTAGACATCGGGAAAGGCCTGAGCCAGATGAAGCGCCGTCACATTCATGGCGGCTTGAGCCTGTTGAACCGAAACACCTGGCTTCAATTTTCCGATGCCAACCAGGAATCGGGGATCATCGAAACCGGAGTCTGCGGGATCTGCCAAGCCGTGGATGAAGTAAACCTCGGGGACTCCTGTGCCAAAGAGGTTGAATCCTGGATTCAAAACTGCAATCACCGTTGTTGACGCTGTGTCGACGAAGATACTGCGCCCGAGCACATTTGGGTCGCCCCCGAAATGGTGCTGCCAGAATTCATAGCTGATTGCGACACCGTCCAATCCCTTCTTCTCATTCACGGCGTCCGTGGGGATGTTGCCCAGGAGAGTTTTGACACCCAGCAGCGAAAACAGCCGCACACTGACGTGCTGCACACCGACGCGCTCCGCAGAGCCCGCGCCCGACATGGCCACCATGTCCGGGCCCGACACACACTCAATTTGCTCGAATACCTGATTGTCGGCTCTCCAATGGGCTACGTCGGTACCGGAGACGGGGCCGCGCTCATGCGCAAATTCCGGGAAGCGATTGTAGAGAGCTACGAGTCGGTCCTGGTCGGGATAAGGAAGTGGACGCAGCAGAAGCGCATCAATCGCAGTGAAAATCGTGGTGGTGCCGCCGATACCGATGGCCAGCGTCAGGACGGCCACTAACGTAAAAACCGGGCTCTTGCAAAGTCCCCGAGCCGCGTAGCGCAGGTCTTGGGCTAAGGCTTCAATCCAACCCGCGATGGACCCCGTGCGGACCATGCCAAAGTGTAACTCAGGGGAGCAAGTCTTCTTGCAGCCACCTCACGAGCGGAGATCAGTCTCCCGACGCAGGCGCTTACTTGCCTTGATACCAATCCACAGTCCGCCGCAGGCCCTCTTCGAAGTCTACTTTGGGT
>Ga0210400_10003792_pt1 | contig 13266 bp, 13 predicted proteins | sample IncBWH26MmetaG_FD_155456 | JGI IMG/M metagenome (GOLD analysis project Ga0210400, IMG submission 155456) | Forest soil microbial communities from Barre Woods Harvard Forest LTER site, Petersham, Massachusetts, United States - Inc-BW-H-26-M | ecosystem: Environmental > Terrestrial > Soil >...
GACCCAGGTGGCCACCAGATCGGAGGGCAGCATGAGCAGCGATTGTCCAATGCCGTACCAGCTATAGAGCCGTCCGCCGCGGCCATGGAGGCCGAAGTCCGGATAGTCGTCGGGAAATACCTGGGGCTGCGAGGTCCAGAGCCAGTGGGTGGTCTGCAGACGGGCCGTGGTGTCGGCCGTGGCCAGTTCGCCCGATTGCACGACGAAGGCCAGCAGGCCCGCCGTGAGGCACAGAAGGAATAGAGGATCGCGCAACCAGACGCCCCAGCGTGAAGTCATCGCTTTGGATGTTAGCAAAACTGGCAGGGCCTTAACGCCATCCAGAGGAGGATCACGTAGAGGCGGACGCAATCCGTGATTTGAGCGGGGCGTCGGGCATACAAGGTCTGCGGTAGACTGTAGCGGGAAATTTTCATGGCCAAGTGCGCATCCTGCGGATTGGAATTATCCAGTGCCGCTCGTTTCTGCCTTTCCTGCGGAACGCCGGTTTCGAATACCGACGACGTGGCGACGCTGGACTTTGCGACCGCGACTTCGCCGTTGCCGCCGCGGCCGCCGTCGAAGTCATCGTCTTCATCCTCGTCACGAACGTCTAGTTCCGCGGAATATCTGTTGAACGAAGGGCGATTTCTTCCCGGACGGCTGTTGGCGTCGCGCTACCGCATCATTGCACTGCTGGGAAAAGGCGGCATGGGCGAGGTCTACCGCGCCGACGATCTCACGCTGGGGCAGGCGGTCGCGATGAAGTTTCTGCCCGACCAAGCCGGGCGCGACGAGGGACTGCTGGAACGCTTCCGCAACGAGGTGCGGATGGCACGTCGCGTTTCCCATCCCAATGTTTGCCGCGTCTATGATGTGGGCGATGTCGACGGCCAGACGTTTTTCACCATGGAATATATCGATGGTGAAGATCTGGGCTCCCTGCTGCGGCGCATCGGCCGCCTTCCACCCGACAAGGCGCTGGACATCGCGCGCCACCTTTGCGCGGGACTGGCTGCGGCTCACGCTAAGGGCGTGCTGCATCGCGACTTGAAACCTGCCAACATCATGCTCGACGGGCGCGGACAGGTGGTGATCACCGATTTTGGTCTGGCGGGCGTGGCCGAAGATATCCGCGGGGCGGAGGTGCGGAGCGGCACTCCGGCTTACATGTCGCCGGAACAACTGTCGGGAAAAGAGGTCAGCCCGCGCAGTGACATCTACGCGCTGGGCCTCGTGCTGTATGAAGTGTTTACGGGCAAGCGGGCTTTTGCCGAAAAGCTGGCCGAAAAGTTCTCCAACTCGCCGAAGTTGGTGCCTGCGGGCGGAGACCGCACGCCCAGCCGTCCGTCGTCTGTAGTGAAGGATCTGGATCCGATCGTGGAGAAAGTCATCCTGCGCTGCCTGGAGATCGAACCCGGGGCGCGTCCATCCACGGCGCTGGCGGTAGCGGCGGCACTGCCGGGCGGCGATCCGCTCGCAGCCGCGCTGGCTGCGGGAGAAACGCCGTCGCCGCAACTCGTGGCGGCGTCTGGGGAAACGGCTGGGCTGCGTCCGGGAATTGCGGTTGCGTGTCTGCTCTTTGTGCTGATCGGGCTGGCGGTTGGAGCCTACCTCACCATTCGCTACGATGCCCTCGAGAAGATGCATCTGGAGCAGACTCCGGAAGTGCTGGCGCACAAAGCCCGCGAAATTCTTTCGCAAGTCGGCTACCCGGAAAAGCCCGCCGACAGCGCCTTTGGTTTTGACTACGACACCAACTTCCGCGATTCGGTGGAGAAAGAGAATAAGTCAGCAGCGGAGTGGGACGAAATCCTCGCCGGGCGGCCGACCATGCTGCAGTTCTGGTACCGGCAAAGTCCGGACCTGCTGGACCCGGCCAATTACCACGACATGCTCCTGATTCCTGGTATCGTCGGCCAGGAGAGTCCCCCGACCACGCTTTCCGGCATGGTCAACATGAAGCTGGATGCGAAGGGCAGGCTGATATATCTGCAGGCGATTCCGCCGCAGAAGGAGAGCGCCGCAACGACCTCTGCGACGACCTCGGCAACGAACTCCGCAACTAACTCTACAACCCCGAATTGGAGCGCCCTGTTTTCAGCGGCGGAAGTGGATGCGTCCAAGCTGCAACCCGAGCCGCCCGAGTGGACCTCGCTGGGCGCGGCCGACACCCGAGCGGCGTGGACCGGGGTGTGGCCGGGAACGAACCGGCCGCTGCGCGTGGAAGCCGCGGCCTGGCATGGCAAGCCAGTATTCTTCGCGATGATCGGCGAATGGAATAAGCCATGGCGCATGATTTCTCCCGAATCCGCGGACGAAAAGAAAAACCGCGTAGGCAACATGATTGGGATTTCGATCCTGATCTTCATTCTGGGGACGGGGGCGTTGCTGGCGCGTCGCAATTACCGTCATGGGCGTGGCGATCGTGAAGGCGCGCTGCGCCTGGCAGCCGTGCTCTTTGTGCTGGAGCTGGTGTTGTGGCTGTGCCAGTCCCACTTCGTCGCCGGCCTCCAGACCTTCGGTTACCTCATGCTCGCGATTGCCGCTGGCCTGTTGTGGGGCGGCACGATGTGGATGTTGTATCTGGCTATCGAACCGTGGATTCGCCGTTACTGGCCGCAGGCCATCATTTCCTGGAGCCGGCTGGTCTCAGGACAATGGCGCGATGCGGTGGTGGGACGCGACATTCTGTTTGGGGTTGCATTTGGCACCCTGTGGATTGTGATCTTCGAGAGCTCCTACATCCCGCTGGCGCGCATGGGCGCCGCGCCACCGCTGCCTTCCGAGGCCTACCTGACGGGAGGGCGCCACGCGCTGGGCCATTGGGCGACCCAGATTCCGTTCTCGATCTTTGCCACCCTGCAGTTCTTCTTCGTGCTGCTGGGGCTGAAAGTGCTGGTGGAGTATCTGCTGAAACTGGTGGGCTTGAAGGGCTGGCGGGGAGATTGGATTGCCGCCGTCGTGTTTGTGGCGATCTTCGTCGGTACAAAGTCGCTGCAGAGCACACATCCGGCGGCAGACATCCCGGTCATCCTGCTCATCTACAGCATCCTGGCGCTGATTGTGCTGCGCTTCGGCCTGGTGTCTCTGGCCGTCGGCGCCTTCACCGTGGACATGCTGGGCAGCGTCCCCTTCACCGCCGATTTCTCGGCGTGGTACGTCAGCACGGCGTTGCTGGCGCTGCTGAGCGTGGTGGCGCTGGCGGGATGGGGCTTCTATCACTCGCTGGGCGGGGAGCCGTTGTGGCAGGTGGAGGAGTGAGGCGGGAGCGCGAGCGAGCCACTACAGTCGATTCTTGAGGATTTGCTCAACATCGCGCCGTCCGTGAAGAATAGCAATTACTTCCAAAGGCTTGGTGCCAGGTCGGAAAACGAGAAGGTACGAATAGATTGGGAAGAACTTCACTGCCTCATCCGTCAGATCCTTACGTGAGTGACCGGCACCCGGGGTTGCTGTCAGAAAGACGATTTGGTCCCGCACGGCGGATTCAACGCGATCGGCAATTCTCACGCTGCTCTGTCTCTTGATGTAGCGCCAGATTTGGACAAGATCAAGTGCGGCTTCTGGCGCTAGGACGTAACGCCGCTTCATTCAGACTGAACCTTTAATCTTGCCAGGTAGGTGTCTAGCTGGTCCTCGGGAATGCCTTCACCGCGGCCGAGTTGATCGATACCGCGCCGAATCTTGGCGTTGATCGCCTCGCGGTTTTCCAAGAGCCAGCGGTCCTGTTCTTCCTGGGTCTCGAGCAGGCGGAGCAACACCTCTTCAACGCTGGACGAGCCAGTCGCCTGGAGTTGCTTCTGGATTCTGGCCTCAATTGCTGCGTCGCGGATTTCGATATTCATCGTCGACCTCTGGAATTAAGGGTACGGGAAAGAGTGTGGTGAATCAACAAAATCCCCGCCGGAATGGTAGCGTCGAATCCCAGGTTTCGCCAAGGACGCGAAACATGGGTCACCCCTTTTCCTTGAGCGGGACGGTGAGGGCGGGTCGCCCCGCCTCTTAGAAAACTTCGACACTCACTCCCTCCACGGAAACCGAGGCGAGTCGGGCATCTCGAGTCAGCAGGGTTCCGCCGAGTTGTTCGGTGAGCGTAACGTACGACGCATCGTAGGCTGACAAATTGTGCCGGAGCCGCCAAATGTGGGGCAAGAAAACAAAGTGAGGATAGCGGGTTATGCGAAGGTCCTGTAAATCCTGAAGCGCGAGATCGGCACGTTGAGCGGAAACCGAAGATTCCCGGACCAGCCTCCGCAGAACCTGGGCAACCTCAAGGTCGAGAAGATGCGGAGCATGAAGAGATTCGCCGCGCGAGTAAATTCGCGTCTCGATTCGCTGTCCCACGGCGGTCTGAAGGAGCCAGTCGATCGCGGCAGATGCGTCCAGGACAATCACCGCGCCTCGCGCTCTTCTCTCACCAGGCGTGCGGTGTCCAGGGCGAGCGTGACTGGCTTATGGGCGTGCAGACGTTCCCGGAGCTCTCCCAGCGTCGGACGCTCGGCGATCTCCTTGATTTCGGCCAGCAGGTAGTCCGAGAGGGACATTCCAGCCGTGGCGGCACGAGCTTTCAGGCTGCGATGCAGGGCATCCGGGACGTTGCGAAGTTGAATCATCTTTGACATGTGTATAGCATACTTTCATGTGCTGCACATGTAAAGGGTTTGCTATTTGCCCCTGAGGCGACGGAGCGTTTGTGGGGCAGCATCGATTTGAAACAGCCCTTCCATAGAAATAGGCAGCCAAGGTGAGATCATTGGGATCGCGCGCCCGCTGCTACCGCGATTGCCAGCGTCTCGGATTGCGTCTGCCGTGGAAGCAGGCGACAACTACAATCCGATGCCCCTGGAATTCGAAGAGTATGCCATACGGAAAGCGCCGCACTCCTGCGCGGCGACGGTTCCGATGGACGACGGGGAATTGCAGTGGATGTTCCGCGATTGATTCAACCGTGGCTTCGACTGCCAAGGCGAAACGCTCCCCAAGCTCTGGACGGATGTTGTCATACCATGCCCGCGCATCCAGCAAATCCTCATTTGCCTCTGGGGTCCAGAAGACCGGGAGCGTCACGGCTTCTTGAACAGGCCCGCCCTGACTTGCTGCCACGGAATCACGTCGGAGGGGTTCTGTTCATGCCGGACGATGCGGTAATCAAGCTCCGCGCGTTGCGCGTCCGTCAGGGATGCGGAGTCCGCTTCCAGGCTTTCCCAGACCGTATCGAGGAGTTCTGCCTTCTCCGCAGGGGAGAGGCTTTTTATCTGGCTTCGCAGATCGCTCATATGCCTATAACGCTAGCGCGGTTCTTCGTCTCTGGCAAGCCGCACTATTTTTTGTTGGGGCCGCCTCTGCGTTTCCTGTGAGGCGGAATATAGTGAAATCGAATCAGATATATGTTATTGCCCTTGCCATGCTTTGCGATCTTGAGCAGATCGAGTACTCCAAGGAAGCCGGATTCCCGCGCTAGCTCTGGAGTAATATCAGGAAACCCGATCGGTGTGACCGACTCGATTTCTATCTCGCCGTCTCCCATGCGATAGCGGCGGCCTTCTGTGACGTGGAGGCTGGTCCAAATCCTGACGCTGCAAGTGATGTCACCACGAACCACTCCTTCGCGAAGACGCTTGGCAACGACCATGGGCTCCTCTGACCGACCGATGCAGAATGCGATTATATCCCGTCGCTTCCGGGCCAGAGACCGGGTTAGCACCCAGAGGGAATAAAGATTTCCCCGCTCTCGCGAAGGAAGCCAGAAGTGGCGCCCCCTGCACTAGGGTAACAAGGTGCAACTCCGCGCTGGCAAAGATCGCGCGAAGCATGGGGGCGACCCGCTAGGCTTACAATTCCCTTACGATTATGCTGCCCGACTTTCCGACGAGTAAGACCGAAATCCGCAAGCACATCGTTCGCGCCACCGAACAGGCGGAGCGCGCCAAGGCGCCGCTCTTGGCGAGGATAAAGAGCTTTACACAGCACGAGGGTACCGCTCACTCGTACGACCGGATTGGTGCAAAGGCAGTGACAGATGAGGGGTTCGAAGCGATTCAGGTCCCGCTGGCCATCGATGTATCGGAGATACCGGATCTTGTTGGCGAGAAACTGGCAGCGAAGATCGACTCCGTTGCGGATGGCTTGGCTCGCGAACGCATGGAGATGTTCTACCGGAAGATGAATGAAGTTACGAAGGAGGTTGGCAACGCATTGGACATGAAGGGCGCACCCCTTACCCAAGACGTCTTCTTCACAATGCTAGAGAGGGTGGATATGGAATTTGGCCCGGACAATCGCCCGACGTCCGTATGGCACACGACGCCTGCACTTGCTGAGGTAATAGGAAAATGGGACGACGATCCTGCGTTCAGATCCAGATACGAAGAACTGCTAGATAGAAAACGAAATGACTGGCGTGATCGAGAGAGTAATCGAAAACTGGTTGAATAGCTCGAACGAGCGTTCTTACCAGATTCCTTTTTGCCAGCTTCTTGCGGCCGAGGGGGAAACCGTGGTTTACGTTTCGCCGCACGGGCCGTTCGAGCAAGGGAAAGACGTAATCACGATTGAAGACAGCGGGAAGGTGCGCGCCTATCAGCTGAAATGCGGCGACATCGGCCTTGCCGAATGGCGAAAGAACAAAGGCGAGATTAACGATCTTGTCGAGATGCCGGTCAATCACCCAGGCGTCCCCTCGTCTCGCCATCACATTCCTTATTTGGTGACGAATGGAGAAATCAAAGATACTGCGATCAAAGCGATCAACTCGTCCAATCAATCGTGGCGTAAGCGCAGATATCCTGCGCTTCGGACAGTATCCAGGGGCCAGTTATTAAAACGATTTCTGGCGGTTCACGGTTCCTATTTGCCGAAGGAGCTCTCAGAATTCACTCTGTTTATGGAGTTGGTCTTGCGCGGCGGGCGGGAGCCTTTGGACAAGGATCAGTTTTCCCGGCTTCTAGAGTCGATCCTGCCGCTTGAAAACGGCAAGACGATAAGTCACACGGAGTTGAAAAGGGCGATCGCGAGCGCCGTTCTTGTAGCTGGCTATGTTCTGCAGCACGCCTACTCCGCAGGGAATCATTGGGCCGTCTTCGAGGGATGGACGATGACTGCTTCCTACATACTTGCAGCCGCTGCAAAGTATGAGTTGCCTACCGGGTTTTGGTCCTCTTCGTTTGAGTTGTGCGAAGGTGGCGCGACCGAAGCCCTAGCGGGGTTGTTTTCCGAGTGCGGGACCCGCGAGCACCTGATCGAAGGGGATGGCTTCACGGACGGGCATTTCTATTACGCTCGGGTCACGCTGCTGGTCGGGCTCATAAGCGCTTGGGATCTGCATCGGCGCATCAACCGTCCAACAGCGCCCCGAGAATACGGCGTTCGCGACTTCCTTCGAAAATGGCTCCCTAAGTCCAAGGCGTGGGGGGAGTCGGCCACACCCTTTCTTGTAATGGGCGCTCTCGACCTAGAGTCCTTCGGGGAGCAGATCGTTGCCGAATCGTTCGTGACTTCCTTACTTGGCTTCTTACTCGATGCAAGCGGGAAGCGAGATGGATCGAAGGGACTGCCGTCTCCCTACTATTCCCCAGAAAACGCTTTACGCATCCTGTACGGGCTGGACCAAGATTGTCGGGAGGACTTCATTGGGGAGTCTTACACGGCTTATCCTCTGATAGATTTCCTGGTCCGGCGTCTTCGGAGGCAAGCCCTTAGGGGACTGTGGTATCCGATAACGGGCAACTCGCTCAAGGCGTTCTATCCCGGCCAGGATTGGGAATGGTTTCGATGGCACGCCAAGACTGGGTCGTTGAACTCACGGTTCGTCGGATCACCGCAAAGCTGGGCCGGCCTCATCCGCGAAGTGGAAAGCGTAAACATGGCCGTGTTGCCCGAGCTACTTCGTGAACGGCCAGCGTTCGCCGCTTACTTCGTCCTTGTATACCCACACCGCTTCTCGAGAGAAATTTTGAAGCTCATTGAGGCGTCCTTGGTCGCGTCGTAGTCCATCGTAGTGAGGCGCCGCAGGCAAAGACGAGCCGAGCTTTGGTCGGCCCGGACGGGCAGGAGTGCGCGTCCCCAACATGGTCGAAATCCTCCGCAACTTCTTCTATCTGCACGGCATCTAAACCTTGACAACGATTCACTCAGGTCTTAGCATGGTCCCGAGCGCAATCATAACAACATTGATTACAAAGCACTTATTTAGATTGGGAGGAGCATTTTATGGGGAAGATTATCGGAATTGACCTGGGGACTACCAATTCCTGCGTGGCGGTGATGGAGGGCGGCGAGCCTAAAGTGATCGCTAATGAGGAAGGAGGGCGGACTACGCCTTCCGTGGTCGGATTCACCAAGACTGGCGAACGGTTGGTGGGGCAGGTCGCGAAGCGGCAGGCGATCACCAATCCGGAGAATACCGTCTATTCGATCAAGCGGTTTATGGGGCGGCGCTACGACGAAGTCACGGAAGAGATCAAGATGGTGCCCTACAAGGTGGTGCAGTCGGGCGACCACGTCGCCGTGATGGCGCAGGGCAAGGAATATACGCCGCCGCAGATTTCGGCGCTGATTCTGCAGAAGCTGAAGAAGGCGGCGGAGGACTATCTCGGGGAGAAAGTGACCGAGGCGGTTATCACCGTGCCGGCTTATTTCAATGACGCCCAGCGGCAGGCGACGAAGGATGCCGGGCAGATTGCCGGGCTGGACGTGAAGCGCATCATCAACGAACCGACCGCGGCGGCGCTGGCTTACGGGCTCGATAAGACCAAGGACGAGATGATCGCCGTGTATGACTTCGGCGGCGGGACTTTTGACATCTCGGTTCTCGAAGTCGGCGAGGGCGTAATTGAAGTCAAGGCCACGAACGGCGACACGCACCTGGGCGGCGACAACCTCGACCAGCGGATCGTGGACTGGCTCATCGACGAATTCAAGAAGGATGAAGGCCTCGATTTACGTGGCAAGGGGAATGAAATGGCCCTGCAGCGTCTGCGCGACGCGGCCGAGCGGGCCAAGATCGAGCTTTCGACCACGATGGAGACCGAAATCAACCTGCCGTTTATTACGGCGGATGCGGGTGGTCCGAAACATCTGGTCAAGAAACTGACGCGGGCGAAGCTCGAAGGAATGGTCGAAGACATCATTCAGCGCTCAGTGGGTCCGTGCAAGCAGTGCTTGAAGGACGCGGGGGTCGAGACCAGCAAGATCAACGAAGTGGTGCTGGTCGGTGGACAGACGCGCATGCCGCGCATTCAGGCGCTGGTGAAGGAATTGTTCGGCAAGGAAGGCCACAAGGGAGTGAATCCCGACGAAGTTGTGGCGATCGGTGCGGCGATTCAGGGTGGCGTACTGGGCGGCGAAGTTAAGGATCTGCTGCTGCTGGACGTGACTCCGCTGTCGCTGGCGATTGAAACGCTGGGCGGGGTGGCGACGCCGATGATCCCGCGCAACACAACGATTCCGACCAAGAAGACGGAGACGTTCTCGACCGCGGCCGACAGTCAGACCTCGGTTGAGGTGCATGTGCTGCAGGGCGAGCGGCCGATGGCGGCGCAGAATCGGACGCTGGGCAAGTTCCACTTGACCGGGATTCCGCCGGCTCCGCGCGGCGTACCGCAGATTGAAGTGACGTTCGACATTGACGCCAACGGCATCCTGAACGTGACGGCGAAAGATACCGCCACGCAGAAAGACCAGAAGATTACGATCACGTCGTCCTCTGGATTGTCGAAGGAAGAGGTCGAGCGCATGGCGAAAGAAGCCGACGCGCACGCGGCTGAGGACAAGGCGCAGCGCGATTCGATCGAAGCCAAGAACCAGCTCGACAGCATGGTCTACAACATCGAGAAGATGCTGAAGGAGCAGGGCGACAAGATCTCCGGCTCGGATCGCGGAGATGTTGAAAACGCCGTGGCCGACGCCAAGAAGGCGCTGGAATCGAACGACAAGGCGACCATGGACAAGGCGCGCGAGACGCTGACCGCGGCATCGCACAAGCTGGCTGAACAGATGTACAAGGCCGCGCAGGCGACGCCGGGGGCGGGAGCGGGGCCAACGCCGGGAGCGACTGCGGGCGGCGACCACAGCGGCAACGGGCAGGCGAAGAAAGACGAAGGCGTGATCGACGCTGAGTACGTGGACGTGGAGGACAAGAAGTAAGCGGTCAGCAGTGTCATCCTGAGCGGAGTGGGTGCTTCGCGAATGCGAAGCATCCACGCAGTCGAAGGATCCCTACTCTGCTCCGGACGCTCGGATGCTCATAGGGATCCTTCGACTGCATTGCCGTCCGCTTCGCGGGCGGCAATTTCGCTCAGGATGACAATATAAGTGAGGGGGATGAAGTGGATTTTCAGGTGAATGGGGAAACTTATTTTTTGAGCCTGGCCGAGGATGAACGGCGCTGGCTGGTTCTGGTGGAAAGCGCGACTGGAACGCGGGACGTAACGGTCTATGTGGACGATGCGGAGTCGGACGATTTCAAGCTTGTCGTGGACGATAAGGAGAGGCGAAAGATTCTGAATTAGACTCGGGTTGTAAGTGATTCGATTTTCAGATTGCGCTCATCAGATTGCGCCTCCATGGCCACCACTCCCAAAAAAGATTATTACGAGATTCTCGGTGTGAAGAAGTCGGCTTCGGCCGACGACATTCGCAAGGCGTTCCGCAAGCTGGCGCGGAAGTATCATCCTGACGTCAATCCGGGGGACAAATCGGCGGAGGAGAAGTTTAAGACGCTCTCCGAAGCCAACGACGTTCTCAGCGATCCCAAGAAACGCAAAATTTACGATCAGGTTGGGTTCTACTCCGACAACATCGATCCCGCGACGGCGGAGGCTTACGCCCGCGGGGGTGGCGAACCCGGTGGCGCGGGCGGATTTCCCGGTGGGTTCGCAGGCGGGGGTGGCGCCGGCGGCCAGGGTATTCCCGTCGATTTTGGCGGATTTGATTTTTCCGATCTGGTCGACAGCGCGAGCCGCGGGGCGCGGCGCAGTGGTGGAGGGAGCGGGGGCAGCAGTTTCCGCGATATTTTCTCTGGAATGTTTGGCGGGGGACGCGGGGCGCCGGAAGAAGAAGGTCCGGAGCCGGGGACGGATCTGGAATATCAGGTCAACGTGCCCTTCTGGACAGCGATCCGGGGCGGGGTGATGCGGCTGAATATTTCCCGGCACGACACTTGTCCGACTTGTCACGGGCAGGGATCGCTCGAGGCGCCGGGAAAGTGTCCGGAGTGCAACGGAACGGGACAGATCACCCAGACCGGCGGGCGGATGAAATTCAACGTGCAGTGCCCGCGATGCCACGGAACGGGAAAGAATCTGACGGTTTGTCCGACTTGCCATGGTGAAGGCACAGTCACGAAAACCGAACCGCTGGAAGTACGCATCAAGGCCGGGACACGCGACGGGCAGCGCATTCGAGTTCCGGGTAAGGGGAACGCCGGGGGGCATGGCGGGACGGCGGGCGACTTGTACGCAATTATCCGGACAGAGGAGCACCCGATCTTTCGGCGCGACGGGGATGACATCTACCTGACCGTGCCGGTGAACGCGACCGAGGCCGCATTGGGGGCGAAGATTGAAGTGCCCACCATCGACGGGCGGGCGCTGCTGAAGATTCCTCCGGGGACGCAGTCCGGGCAGAAGCTGCGGCTGCGGGAAAAGGGCGTGCCTTCGGCGACGAAAGAGGACGTGCGGGGGGATGAGATCGTGGAGATCACCGTCACGGTGACCATGCCGCGGGACGAGCGAACCAAGGAACTGCTGCGGGAATTGGCGAAGCTGAATCCCGAAGATCCGCGGGCGGAGTTGTGGACTAAAGTCTGAAGTGCCGAATTGGCACGAAACCCAAAATCTTTAACACAGGGGGCACAGGGGATCACAGGGTAACCCTGGTTCTTGTGTTATGAAGTTAAGATGGTTGCTTCTCCATCTTCTTCTTCTACCCTTCGGGTCAATCAAGTCTCTGGCGCAATCATCTCGTCCGCCATGCACGTCCACTCGGTTCTTGGTGCTTGAAAGCGCTTATCAAGGCTGTCTCGCCCATGAACTCAAAAAGCGCGGTTTTGAGCTGGCTACCCAAGTCGGGTTACCGGTGGTCTTCGATGGGGAAAAAATCGAACTCGGCTACCGGATCGATCTGGTCGTTGAGAACCTGGTGATTGTCGAGATAAAGAGCGTCGACACATTTCATCCGGTCCATCAGGCTCAACTTCTGTCGTACATGCGCTTGAGCGGCATCGGAGTAGGACTGCTGATTAATTTCTACGTCACTCACCTACGCGACGGAATCAAGCGTATGGTCGACGGCAAGAACTGGGAAAAATAGCCCTACCCCGTGTTCCTCTATGCCCCCGGTGTTAAAGATTTTGCGTTACCTCCGTCACAGCGGTTGTCTACAATATTTTGCAAAAAAACTCAAAAAAATCTTGCATCTGTGGAAAATTCCCGTAATCTCACAATTGCGAACTAACTTCGCCGAAATGCCCGGGAATCGCAGTGACCCGGGAACCGCGAAAACATCAAGGGAGACGCGGTGGTGAGAGTGAGTCGCTTGAGGAGGAAGACATAGAAATTGGCAACAGCTAGCGCTCCGCGTGGACAATTCGAAAATCCCCAGCCGCTCACCGCCGTACCCGGCCGTACTCCAAAAAAATTCGTTCGCCTCACGCTGTGGCCCCTGGTCGCCGCCACCTTCTTTATGGTGTCGGGCGGAACCTATGGCACGGAAGACATCGTGCATGGCGCCGGCTACGGACGCGCGATTCTGATTCTGCTGCTCACCCCGCTGCTCTGGAGCCTGCCTACGGCTTTCATGATCGGCGAGCTGTCGAGCGCGCTGCCTTATGAAGGCGGCTATTACGCCTGGGTGCGCCGCGCCATGGGCAACTTCTGGGGATTTCAGGAAGCGTGGCTCTCGTTGGTTGCGTCGATTTTCGACATGGCGATCTATCCCACGCTGTTCGTGGCCTACCTGACGCGGATGTTTCCCTGGTTTCAGGAAGGCAATCGCGGATGGTGGGTTGCGCTCGCGGTCGTGGTCGCTTGCGCTCTGCCGAATATTGCTGGGGTGAAGGTGGTTTCGCTCACTTCGCTGTGGCTGTTCCTCGCACTGTCGGCGCCGTTCGTGGCGGTCGTGGTGCTCGCCCCGTTCAAGGTCCACGCGCTGGTCAACGCCGTAACCAAACCGACGACCTCGACCGTCGACATTCTTGGCGGGCTCCTCATCTGCATGTGGAATTACATGGGATGGGACAACGCGTCGACCATCGCCACGGAAGTGGAGAAGCCGCAGCGGACGTAT
>Ga0210400_10003793_pt1 | contig 13266 bp, 8 predicted proteins | sample IncBWH26MmetaG_FD_155456 | JGI IMG/M metagenome (GOLD analysis project Ga0210400, IMG submission 155456) | Forest soil microbial communities from Barre Woods Harvard Forest LTER site, Petersham, Massachusetts, United States - Inc-BW-H-26-M | ecosystem: Environmental > Terrestrial > Soil >...
GTTTTTAAATTTAGTGATACACTGTACTGTTTGGCAAAACCAAAAGGAACCCAGTTAATAGAAGCTTCCCAGCAATGCAAATCGCGGTGAATGCGGATATTTGTATAACCAAAGTTATTGGCTTTAAAATCGTAATTGGTCATAATATCCAATTTCCATTTTGTAGTGGGACAGATACTTAAAGTGGCATTAAGTGTTTGTACCTTGTTGTCTTGCTGTAGCGGAATGGGGTTTTTAATAATATTTAAATTATAATTTATACTCAGGTTCCAGGGTTGATTGGTGCTTGCCATGGATTTAATCATGCTGTTATTTACCGCTGTGTTCACCGAAAAATTCACTCCCGTAAAACGCGCTATTTGCTTATTTACATCGTATTGATAAAAATTGGTGCGTACTCCTTTTGAGTCAACTGAGTAAGGATCGAAAGTAGAAGTAGCCATCAGACCCACAATATTTTTTATAAGCGATGTACGTGCTGAAACATTAATGATGCTTAAGTTATTTTTTTTAGCAGCTACATCATAGTTGCCTCCAATACTCAGCATTTGCAGGATGGCCACTTTTTTATACGAAACACTGGTGTCGGTTTTCTGGCGCACTTTTGCATCAAGAGTATTGTTTATGTTAAAAGTAATTTGCCCGCTTTCTACTCCGTTTGGCCCGCCGAAAATCCCTCTTTCAAAACGCGAATAATAAGTTTTTGTTCCTAATGTATCTGTTTGCACCTGGCGATAAAAGTCCAATGATTTACTTTGAAGATCGGGATGATAAACAAAACCAAGGCTTGGAATTATTTGATGACGAATTTGTTTTAAGAATTTTGATTTAAAAACATAATCGCCATAAACTTTAGTAGCTAAACTTGCCGAAAAATTTACATCAGCGGCAGAAGCCGGCCCGTATTTAGTTTTAGAAACAACCGCCTTTGTAAGACTGTCCCATTGCTTATCCGTAGTTTGAAAGTAGTGATATACGGATAAATTTGCACTTGGCGTAAGAGTAAAATATTTGAATAAATTGATATTCGTCCCGATTGGTATTCGATGGATGGAGCCAAGTTGAACATCATAATAGGGATTATTTTTCATTTTATCTAATGAAGTCTTAAATAAGAGCGAATCCTTTGTTTTAACAGTTGCCTGCGTTTGAAAAGTATAATCCATATAAAATTTATCCAACCAGTTCTGATTAGTGTGCGAAGAATTTTTAAACGGATAAAAACGATTCACCGCGTAAGTAAGTTGCGGCGCGTCTATCTGTATATCATGTGTACTCGTATTCTGATTATGCCTTGCATTAAGTGTAAGTGTTGAACTTTTAAAAATTTTAGTAAACATAATATTTGAAATCAAAGTATTGTTCAGGTAAACACTCGGGCTTTGGTTATTGTATTTATTAAAACCCGAACTGCCGGCATTAACGGAAGCGCTAAAACGAATACTCGGATTAAATTTATTATCCTGTGTATGGCTCCAGGTGATCCTGAAATCACGCTGGTGCTGGTAATGATTCGGATCACTGATGTTATGATTTTCGGGTACGCCGATATTAAATTGCGAGAAGCTTACATTCAAACTTCCGTTATACCTGTAATTGGTACGATACAACATTTGCGGCCTTAATGCGAAAGAACCATTGGTGTATACATCACCGTACATGATAAATTGTTTTTTATTGCCGGTAGGAACAAAAAAACCGAGGTTCTTTAAAAAAAATCCCTGCTGTTCAGAAGAGCCGTAAAAAGGCATCAGTATTCCCGCCTTGGATTTGTTTTTTACGTTGGGAAAATACCCGAAAGGCAAACCCAACGGAGTAGGTATTCCTGCAACTTCCACAAACAAAGGCCCCGTTACAATTTTATCATTGGGAATTACCTTCGCTTTACTTGCCCTGAAATAAATAATCGCATCATCAAACTCGCAGGGAATACACTTCATATTTTTTATATACATCACGTTATTGGTGTCTTTCTTCACGGCCTCACCGTGTATAAACATATCGGCCTGCTTTGTTAAAATGCCGGTAATTTTTCCTTTTTTGGTTTTAGTGTTGTAAATAATTTTTTCGCAGGTCATTTCGGTTTGCCCGTCTTTAAACTCAGGATTGCCAATCATTTTTCCGGTGCTGTCCATTACACCAATGGCTGTAACAAGATTTGTTTTGCTGTCAATTTCAATGTAGGCGGCTTTCAGGTTAAAATCACCGTAATGTACGCTGGCATTGCCAAACAGATACACTTTTTTGTTATCGGGTTCAAGGCGGATGGAATCGTCAGCATTATAAGTAATTTCCGACTCAATGCCGTTATCATCATCAATTGCAAGGGTATCAACCTGTTTTTTAACAGTATCCGGGTAAAAGACATTTACACCAGGGGCTCCGTTTGATGAGGTTGACAAAATATTAGACCCCCATCCTTCGTTTATTAACAGGAAATAACTAAAAACTAAACTTATAAGGGTCCTTTTACTCAAGTTTGCTTAATAATTTTGTAATCAGGCGCAAAGCTAAAAAATAAGGCCGTAACATGAATCTGTACAATAAACAAGTACTTGTTTTTGCCAGGTTGACAATTGTTTTGTCGACCACCTTTTTACTATGCGGAGCTGTAATACCAAAAACCAAGCCAAAAGGCGTAAAAACCATCGTTATAGATCCCGGCCATGGAGGCAAAGACCCCGGCTGTAACGGCGCTTTATATAACGAAAAAGATATAGCCCTTAGTATAGCCCTGAAACTGGGCGAGTTAATAGAGAAAAATCTGAAAGACGTAAAGGTTATTTACACCCGGAAAACCGATGTTTTTGTTGAGTTGGAAGCGCGCGCGCAGATTGCCAATACCAATGAGGCTGACTTGTTTATTTCTATTCATTGCAATGCCGCTTCGGTATATGCAACTTACAAGGATAAGAAAGGTAAAATTCATTTTAAGACTTACAAAGATAAAAAAGGCAAAACCCGAAAAGTGGAGATTCATAACCCTAAGCCTTATGGTTCGGCAACCTATGTGATGGGAATCTCGAACGAAAAAGGTAAGCTGAATACCGCCAAACGCGAAAACGCGTCGATGTTAATGGAAGATAATTATGAAAAAAAATACAATGGTTTCGATCCTGAGAGCGATGAGGCGTACATCATAATGAGTCTGTGGACGGGAGCTTTTGTGGAACAAAGTGCGAGTCTTGCTTCTAAAATTCAGAATGAGTATACAGGTAAGGCAGGGCGTATTGATAAAGGTGTACAAAGGCAGAGTATCTGGGTTTTATGGCGTACGGCAATGCCCAGTATTTTAACCGAAGTAGGCTTCCTGACCAATCCCGAAGAAGAGAAATTTTTAGGCTCGGAAAAAGGGCAGGTCTATATGGCTTCTGCTTTGTTCAGGGCAACCAGAAAATATAAAGACGAGCAGGAAGGACAAATAAAAAAATACGATGATGAAATAGAAAAACAAGAAGCTATTGAAAACGAAAATTTAACTAAAGGAAACAGCAACGAAGACAGTGAAACCGGGCTTGATTCTACAAAAGCGGCAGACTTAGCGCTTGATGAGCAGTTTAAAACTGTTGTGAAAGAAGCCGACGATAAATTCAAAACAAAAAATTATGAAGAGGCAAAAAAATTATATGAAAAAGCCAATGAGCTAAGGCCGGAAGAGAAATATCCGCCCTTTAAAATGGATGAATGCAAAAAGAAACTGGCCCAACTGAAAACCAACGAAACCGAGGAAGAAAAAATAAAAAAAGAGCAAAGCAGTAAATACCGTGAGCTCGTTAATAGTGGCGATAAATTCTTTGCACAAGGAAAATGGAAAGTGGCTATAACACAATACCAACAGGCTTACGACCTGAGACCCGAAGAGTATTACCCCAAACAAAAAATTAAAGAAGCAGAGGAAAAAGAAAAAAATGACAAACTGAAAAAAGCCGAAGCGGAAGCCAAAACACCTGTAAAAAAAGATACAGTTGCGGTAACTCCAAAAAGTATCATTGATACTTACAAAGACAATACTCCTAAAACGGTAAAAAAGGAAATAGTTTTTAAAGTGCAGTTTGCCAGCCAGGAAAATGAACCCGATTTAAAAACAGCTAAATATAAAGACGTATCTGAAGCGGATTATTACAAAAGCGGCAATATTTACAAAATAACTTCGGGTAATTTTTTAAATCCGGATGATGCGGTTAACCTGCAGAATAAGATGCGCAAAGAAGGCTATAAAGATTGTTTTGTTATTGCTTTAAAAAACGGAAAACGGGTTGATTATAAAGAGGCTGTTAAAGAGATTCAGCCGTAAATATTAATTGTTTTTAAGCAATTAATGTTAATTTTGCAGAGTAAAACCAATTAAGTGAAACTTAGCAGAGAAGTAAAAACCGGTATCGTTGTAGTTATTGCCATTGCCCTCGGAGTTTATGGTTTTAATTACCTGCGCGGCAGCGATCTCTTTAAAAAAGATTTCACTCTTTATGCAATGTACAATAAATCCGACGGGCTTATTGAAGCGAGCCCTGTTACTGTAAACGGGTACCGCGTTGGGCAAATAAAAAAACTCACATTAGTTCCCTTTAAAGGAGCCTATAAGGTGCTCGTCTCATTAATGATTTCCGAGAAAGTTAATATTCCGATCGGCTCTCACGCTAAAATTGTTTCTTCTGATTTGTTAGGTACCAAGGCGGTGGAAATTATGTTTGCCGACACCAATGTCTTCGTAAATATGGGTGATACACTTTTACCGGATGTGGAAGATAATTTACAAACAGCGGTAGATAAACGTATTGCTCCCCTTCAAAAAAAGGCGGAGAATTTAATTTCTTCAATCGATTCGGTAATGCAGGTGGTGCAAAAGGTAATGAACGCCAATGTGCGTGCCAGCCTGGTAGCCTCTTTTGAAAGTATTAAAACTACGATCCAGTCTTTACAGCATACAGCATTTACAATGGATACATTAACTACCACACAACAAGGTAAAATAATTCATATCCTTGATAAACTTGCCTCCATTACTTCCAACATCGAGAAGAACAACGATAAAATTTCAAACATACTCACTAATTTCTCGGATATAAGCGATTCAATTGCCAAATCAAACATCAAGTCTACGATTGAAAGAACCAATCTTGCTTTACTGCAGGCTAATGATATTCTCGCACAAATTAACAGCGGAAAGGGAACTGTTGGTAAGCTTATTAAAAATGATTCGTTGTATAATAATCTGAACAATGCAAGTAAAGACCTGGACGCCTTGTTTAAAGATTTAAACGATCACCCCAAACGTTATGTTCATTTTTCAATTTTCGGACGTAAAGACCGCAAACCAAAAAAATAGCGAGGTATGATTCCGGTACTTTTTTTTGCCATACTCGCCTCCGCATCAACGGCACTTTTTGTTTTAAACATTAAACGCGTACGTCGTAATATTTTATTGGGCCATGATTTGGATTTATCTGATAGCAAAGGCGCCCGTTTTAATACAATGCTTCGTGTAGCATTCGGGCAAAGTAAAATGACTACCCGTCCTGTTGCAGCGGTTATGCACCTTTTTGTTTACATTGGATTTGTATTGATAAACGTTGAGGTTCTTGAAATGTTTATTGATGGATTATTCCGTACTCATCGTGTTTTTTCTTTTTTAGGGGCAACGTATAATTTCATGATTGGTTTTTTTGAAATCCTTGCTTTTCTTGTGACATTGGGCTGTGCTGTTTTTTTAATTCGCCGTAATGTTATAAAATTGAAACGTTTTGTAAGCAAAGAATTAGACGGCTGGCCCCGCAGCGATGCCAATATTATTTTATGCAGTGAAATAATTTTGATGAGTGCATTATTTTTAATGAACGCCGCTGACCAGGTTCTGCAGGCAAAAGGTAGTGAGCATTACCTGGTTGCCGGTAGTTTTCCCGTCAGCGGATTTATTGCTCCGGCATTAAGCGGCATGAGCGAATCTTCTTTAATTTTTATTGAACGCTTTTGCTGGTGGCTGCACATTGTAGGAATTTTCGGATTTTTAAATTATTTGCCATACTCAAAACACTTACACGTGTTATTGGCTTTTCCGAACACCTGGTACTCTAACCTAAACCCGAAAGGAAAATTTACAAATTTAGACAGCGTTACTGATGTGGTAAAACCAAATTTCGATCCAAGCTATCAGCCTGTAACAGACCCGAACAATCCGCAACGTTTTGGCGCGAAAGATGTTTCTGATTTAAACTGGAAACAATTAATGGACGCATACTCTTGCACCGAGTGCGGACGTTGTACCAGTTCTTGTCCGCAAAACATTACAGGTAAAGCCTTATCGCCTCGCAAAATAATGATGGATACCCGCGACCGTTTGGTTGAGGTAGGAAAAAATATTGATAAGAACAGAGGTAGATTTGTTGATGATGGTAAATCTTTATTGGGAGATTACATCACCCACGAAGAAATATGGGCCTGCAATACCTGTAACGCCTGTGTGCAGGAATGTCCGGTGAACATCGATCCGCTTTCTATCATTATGGATTTGCGCCAATATTTAGTGATGGAACAGAGTGCGGCACCAAACGAATTAAACGGAATGTTCAGTAATACAGAGAACAACGGCGCGCCCTGGCAGTTTTCTCCTTCTGACCGCGCTAACTGGATTAATGAATAATAAAAATATATGAGTAACAAAAACTTAATTGAAATTGAAGTAGAAGGAAAAAAAATATCTCCTGTACTGCCCATACACATTAAAAATTATTTAATTGATATTGACGGAACCGTTTGCGATGATATTCCGAATGAAGAACCTGAGCGCATGCCGCACGCAAAAGTTTACCCGGATGCGTTAGAAACTTTGAACAAATGGTTTGATGAAGGGCATATTGTAACTTTTTTTACCTCGCGTACAGAGGCGCACAGAGTTGTTACCGAACAATGGCTAAAGGATAATGGTTTTAAATACCACGGTTTGTTAATGGGAAAACCCCGTGGAGGAAATTACCATTGGATAGATAACCACATGGTGCGGGCCACGCGTTACGAAGGCAAGTTTACCGACCTTGTAAAAAAGCAGGCGAATATAGAAGTGTTTGAGTAAGCAATGAACGAAGAAAAAATACATATAAGAACAATGGCCGAGTTCACCGCGAGTGGCGAGACACCTGAAATTTTATTTTGGGTTGGTTGCATGGGTAGTTTTGACGACCGTGCAAAAAAAATTACTAAAGCCATTGTGCGTATACTCGACCATGTAAAAATAAAATTTGCTATTTTAGGAATGGAAGAAAGCTGTACCGGAGATCCTGCAAAACGCGCCGGCAATGAATTTTTGTTCCAAATGCAGGCCATGCAGAATATTACTACACTCAATAATTATAATGTAAAAAAAATTGTAACGGGTTGTCCGCATTGCTTTAATACCATAAAAAATGAGTATCCTGAATTAGGAGGTAACTATGAAGTAATTCATCACACACAATTGGTGCAACAATTAATTAACGAGGGAAAATTAAAAGTGGAGGGTGGGGAATTTAAAGGAAAGAAAATTGTTTTTCATGATCCCTGCTATTTAGGTCGTGGTAACGATGTATACGAAGCACCGCGCGATGTAATAAAAAGTTTGGACGCTGATTTAAACGAAATGAAACGCAGCAAAGCAAAAGGTTTATGTTGTGGTGCAGGAGGTGCGCAAATGTTTAAAGAAGCCGAAAAAGGAAATAAAGAAGTAAGTACGGAACGCGCCGAAGAAGCTTTAGCCGAAAACCCCGATGTAATTGCGGTTGCTTGTCCGTTTTGCAATACTATGATGACTGACGGAGTTAAGCATTTTAATAAAGAGGACAAAACTAAGGTGCTTGATGTTGCAGAGTTGGTAGCTAATGGGTGGTTGAAATAATTTGATTATAGAAACTGTTGTCACATCGAGCGGAGTCGATATGCGAGTAAATTAGTGACTTTGCGCTGAAAACTAATCAAAAAACATCCAGGTCAACCCGGCTTTAAAACTGCGGTCGGGCATACCATAATTCGGGCACAGCATGTAATTGCCACCGCTTAATCCCTGGTTAAGGTGTGATGCCAGCAGGAAAAAACGGAACCGCTCTATTTGTGCGTTCACAAAAAAATCAACAAATACGTAATTGCCGTATTCTTTTTTGTTTTGTAAATAAAATTGATTGGTTGCCGGTGAATAGGCGTTTGCCATAAAAGAAGAAATATACCGGGCCTGGAAGCCAGCCTGCAGCCAAAGATTATTTTTAAATAATTTTGCTTCTAAGTATAATTGGTGAGACGTGTTTAACTGAGGCAGGCGGATAATATCTGTATTCTGCGTGGTTTGATAATTTATCGTGTTATTAAAATGAACCGGACCAAGTTTTAAATCTTTCTGAATATAAAAACGACTGATCAAAGTGCTTCCTTTATATTGTTCAGGCAAGGCAAGAGTATCAAAATAAACCTGGTGTTGCTGCTGTTGCACAAAAACACCAATACTGAAACGGTATTTACGACTGCCGAATTTAACCTCGGCATTATCCGTAAGTACATTCATAAAAGTATTTGACCAAATGTTGTGCGGCGAGTAATAAACAGTACTCATATACGATGGCATTTTAGAATTTGCCTGCACATTTCCTGAAAAGTAAAATTGATTTGAAACTTTAGTGAAAAAATTTCCTTCAAATTGCCAATTGTTTGCGTTAAATCCGCTTACAACATATTGCCCTTTTGCGCTGACAGAAAATTTATTTCCTGCTACATTAAATCCTGATGAAAGAATATGATTCATATTCATTGTATCCGTTGCAAACTGTGAGTAATGATTGAATTCATTTTTATAACCTGCAAAAAATGTGAACTTGCCGGAGTAATTTATTTTGTATAATAAACTATTCGAAAATCTTTTAAAGGAAACCGAATCAGTAATGCTGCCATTAGCCGCATAAAAATAATTATGTGCGTAATGTGAAGAATCAGCCGCTCCTTCGGTATACAACCAATAATTGCTTTGATAATTACTTTCGTAAACAAGCTTGTGCGAAGTACAGGAACTATCTGCGTTTATTTTAAAAAAAGCCGAAAAATTTACTTCAGATGTACGTAGGTTTTGTTTGGCGGTAGATAAATTCATGGGGAACAATTGTTTTTCTGCTAAAATATTTTTTTCAAAATTCGCCTTGCTGCTGTCAATACCTCCGTTAAGCTGGTACTTAAGCTTGTTGTACATGTAATAAAAATTGTAACCCAGTCTTCCGTTTTTTGTCTCCGCATGTGAGGAGAAAAGCAAATTATCGGTAATTGTTTTCTGAAAAACATAAAAACCGAAACACGAATAGCGGTTAAACTGCAAACTGATATTTACTCTTTTTATATTTTGCGAATGAAGTATTTTAAAAACCTGTTCCTGTTTTTGCCCCATAGCCGCAAAAACTCTGGTGTAAATTTTCCCCTGCGGATAAAAATAAACGGATTGTTTGTTGCTGAATAAATCATTGTTGTTATTTAGGTTCATCCAATTGAAAAAACCGTTTTGTGTATTATCGTGTGCCAGTAAAGAGTAAGAAGGCATTCCTATATTTCCAAGCACACCGGTTTGGTAATAATTATGGAGATTATCAAGAATACTGTCCTTATTTTTCTGAGAATATTTTTCGTTAAACAATTCCTGACTTGAAGTGCTTGTTAATATTTCGGTACTGTCTTTTATTCTATACGGAATTCTTTCAGCATCTAAATAAACAGCGCCGGAACCTTTGCAATCACGGCATCCAACAGAATCCGTTTTTTGGGCTATGCCGGAAAACGCGCAAAGAATAAGTAAAAGAAAAAAAAGACAATTCTGTTTCACGGTTAATTTTATCGGGAAAACTCTCTTTGCAAGAATCATTCCGCAAATTTAGATAAACTCTTTAATTAACTGAAATAGGCATTTTGTAAGGAGAAAAACCACAGTTTCTGCGGATTCCTCAAATAAATACAAATTTGCGCAAATAGAAATCAGTGATATCTGCGGAATCAGTGGCAAGAAAGTTTTGTATGGTAACGGTTAAAGTAAAGAATCAGAATTTTCCGAAGAAATGTTCTTCTACGTCAAAAGTAGATTTGGAACCAACCAGTTCAAACTCGTTGTTCAGCCAATTATCAGCGGTTTTACGGCCTTTCTCTTTCAATTCAAGCAAAAACTCCCAGGAAGTATTCATTTTACTTGAATAATTCATCTGCCCCAATACATCATAACCGGAAATAGTATGAATAAAAATCTCACGATTGACTTTATCATCCGTTTTAATAATCCCGTTGCGGATTAACTCATTGCGATAGTGAATAAGCTTCATCTCGTTAATTAAACTGCTGTTAAAACTTATTTCGTTAATGCGGTCGGCAATATCGCGCGCGGTGGTAGGCACCGAGTTAATATTGATAGAATTAATTTTTATAAGTACAATATCATGTAAATCGGTATTGGTAATTAAAGGAAAAATAGGAGGGTTACCCATATAACCGCCGTCCCAATAATGTTCGCCGTCAATCTCAACTGCCTGGAATAAAAAAGGGAGGCATGCAGAAGCAAGAACAGAATCAACGGTAATTTCTTTATTGGTAAAAATTTTGGCGCGGTTGCTCTTTACATTGGTGGCGCAGATAAATATTTTTTTATTTCTGTAATGTTGAAAATCTTCAAAGTCTACGAGTTCAGTTAAAATATCGCGCAGTGGATTATAATTAAGCGGATTAAAATGATAGGGTGATAAAAATTGAGACATCGCGTTAAACCAAACGTATCCCGGTGAGTTGTAAATATCCCCGTTGCCCCAATATTTATCAAAGCTTGATGGCTTGAAAAAAAATCCTCCCGAAACAGAAATTTTTCTCCATACAGCTTCTAAAAGTTCTTTTGCCTTTGTGTGCCCGCCTTTATGTAATCCGTATGCGCAAACAACTGCGTTAATGGCGCCTGCACTGGTACCGCACATGGCATCGGCAATAATGCTTTCTTCTTCCAGTAACCTGTCGAGCACGCCCCAGGTAAAAGCTCCGTGCGCACCGCCGCCCTGTAGGGCTATAGCTACGTGTTTGTTGTTTTTGCTGTTTTTCAAATCACCCAAAAGTACTAAAAGCGTTTAATCTGGTGTTTTATTTGTACCCTTTCGTAAGGCTTTGGTCGAAAAAGCAGAGAAGAAAATTGCTGCTTTATTTATTGCGCGTTCCAACCGCCGTCAACAGGCATCGCTGTACCGGTAATAGTAGCCGCGGTATCAGAAGCAAGAAAAACAGCCAGTTTGCCCAATGTTTCCACAGGAACAAATTCTTTTATAGCCTGTTTGTATAACATCACTTTGTTTATCACCTCACTCTCGCTCATATTATGCGCTTTAGCCTGGTCGGCTATTTGTTTTTCTACAAGGGGAGTTTTTACGTAACCGGGACAAATTGCATTTGCCGTAATATTAAACGGAGCGCCTTCCAAAGCAATTGTTTTGGTAAATCCAACCAATCCGTGTTTGGCGGATACATAAGCACTTTTAAATTCGCTGGCCACAAGGCCGTGAGCAGAGGCAATATTTATAATGCGCCCGAATTTTTGTTCTTTCATTTTTTTCCAGACATGTTTGGTGGTGTGAAAAGCAGAAGTAAGATTAATTCCAATAATTGCATTCCATTTCTCCTCAGGGAAATCCTCTACCGGAGATACAAATTGAACTCCGGCATTATTCACCAGAACATCCACTTTTCCGAAAGTGGTAACAGCGTCGTCTATCATATTCTTAATTTCTTCCGGCTTCAGCATATTTGCCGGCGAGTACATGGTTTTTATGCCGTATTCCTTAGCCATATTTGCGGCGATTTGCGGGCCTTCCGGCTCTAATCCGTTAAAAACCACATTGTATTTTTCTTTTGCAAATTCCCTGGCTATTCCCAAGCCAATTCCCGAGGTACTACCTGTAATCATTACTGTCTTCATAACTTCAAAAGTAACAAAAATGTTTTTATGAGTTTTGTATAAAATTTATATCTTTAATGGCTGTAAACCATTCAAAAATTATGAAGAAAATTTTACTTTTAATTTGCGTTAGTTTAATCGCATCCCTCAGCCTTGCTTTTATGCCAGGCGATGATGAACTCAGTATTAAAAACAAAGCCAAAGCCGAGGTTGCCAAACAAAAAATGTATGGCGGACAATATAAAGCCGCTTTGGTAATGTTTGAGGAAATCCTTAAAGAACACCCCGGTAACGGTGGCATGCTTTACTATGCAGCCGATTGCAGTTATAAACTGGGTGATAAAGACAAGGCACTCACTTTACTTGAAAAAGCTAAAGCATCTGTCAGGCCGAACCCCGAAACATTTTTATTGTTAGGGCAAATTTATGAGTCTGATGGTAAAACCGATGCTGCCTTAGCCGAATACAATACCTTTAAAACAAAAGCCTCCGTTTCCGAACTTAAAGAAAGCAACGTTGATGTACTGATAAGCCATTGTAACAATGCCAAAACGCTTATGGCAAAACCTGTTGATGTAAAAATTGAAAACCTCGGACAAAATGTAAACTCTAAATACGATGATAAAGGCCCGGCTATTACTGCCGACGGAAAAAAACTTTTCTTCAACTCCCGCCGCCCGCAGGGCACAGATGATGCCGTAGATGTGGAAGGTGACGGAAAATATTTTGAGAATATCTATTTCACTACCTGGGATACCACCAAACAAATGTGGAACGAAGTAGATGAAGTACCGGGTCAGGTAAACCAGGAAGGTACACACAGCGCATGTACGGGTATTTCGCCCGATGGTAAACAAATTTTTATTTACAAAAACGATCTTAAAGACCCTAACGCGCGCGGTGGAGATATTTTTGTCTCGAAAGTGATGAATAATAAATGGAAAACACCCGAGCCTTTCGGCAAGCCTGTAAATACTTCGTATTGGGAAGGCGGAGCCTGTATTTCTCCCGATGGTAAAACACTTTATTTTGTAAGCGAAAGCCCGAAGTATGGAAAAGAAAAAGGTTTTGGCGGTGCCGATATCTGGTTGGTACACCGTATTTCTAAAACAGAGTGGGGCAAGCCTGAAAATTTAGGGCACGATGTAAACAGCCCTTATCAGGAAGCGGGAATATTTTTAGCACCTGACGGAAAAACGCTTTTCTTTTGTTCCAACAATCCTAACTCAATGGGTGATTATGATATTTTCCGTACAATTAACGAAGGAGGAAAATGGAGCAAACCCGAGAATTTAGGTTACCCGATTAACAGTGTGCGTCGCGATGGCCCGTTGGTTATTGCAGCAAATGCTAAA
>Ga0210400_10003795_pt1 | contig 13264 bp, 8 predicted proteins | sample IncBWH26MmetaG_FD_155456 | JGI IMG/M metagenome (GOLD analysis project Ga0210400, IMG submission 155456) | Forest soil microbial communities from Barre Woods Harvard Forest LTER site, Petersham, Massachusetts, United States - Inc-BW-H-26-M | ecosystem: Environmental > Terrestrial > Soil >...
AGCCCTGATTGGGGCCTTTTGGGGCGTTGGCCACACCCTGACCATCTTCGTGGTCGGCGCCGGAATCATTCTCTTCAACCTCGTCATTCCGGTGCGGGTCGGACTCAGCATGGAGTTGTGCGTTGCAGTGATGCTCGTTATCCTCGGCCTGATGAATGTGGCCGGGTTTCTGCGCTCACTGCCTGCCGGCTCGATCCACACCCATGATGGAGAGAAGGTCGTCCACTCCCATTCCCACAGCCATGGAGATTACACCCATAACTATTCTCATGTTCACCAGACAGACAGCCATTCCCACCTGCCCGACAAGTCGCTCGGCTGGCTGGACGGGGCATTGGGGAGGAGCAGCCTGTATCAATACCTTCGCCCGTTTGTGGTGGGCGTCGTTCACGGGCTTGCTGGTTCTGCGGCGGTGGCCTTGCTGGTCCTGACCACGATCCGAAACGTCCATTGGGCCATCGCTTACCTGCTGATCTTTGGGATCGGAACCATTGCAGGCATGATGCTGATTACCATGAGCCTTGCCTCCGCATTCACGATGGTGGGAAAGGGTCGCGAGAAATTCTCCCGCCGGCTGGCCTTGGCTTCGGGTCTTATGAGTCTTGGCTTCGGTGTTTTCGTCGCCTATCAGATCTGCTTTGTGAACGGCCTTTTCACGACCCATGCCCGATGGATACCGCAGTAGGAATCCGCGTCTCGTTGCGCGAGTCGCAGGCATGAACAATAGAGCGTACGAATCCGCGATCAATTCGATCCGTGGGCTCGAAGTCCACGCTCAGGACGGGCCCCGCCAAGAACCAGTTCGCAAAGATGATCGACGAAGGCGGGGGTCAACTTGTCATGCCGGATGAGGAATCGCATGTAAATGGGCCCATAGAGTGAATCCAGAAGCAGGTCCAGGTCAACATCTTTACGCAGCTCACCGCGTTGAATAGCGCGACGCAGTGTGGCATAGGCTTCCTGGCGGCGCGGCTTCATAAAACGTTCGCGGAAGGCAGTGATGACGCCCCGGTCAGTCTGGCCGGCAGCGAGAATGGCAGCAAGAATCCGCCCCCGCCGGCTGCGAAAGACCTTGATCACTTGCCGCATCTGTTGGCTCATGTCCGTGCGAACGGAGCCCGTGTCGGGGAAGTGGAGTTTTCGCGTCGCGCTGCTGGCAAACGCATCCGCGATTAGAGCCGCCTTGTTGGGCCACCAGCGGTAAACGGTTGCCTTGCCAACGCTGGCATGCGCGGCCACGTCTTCAATGGTCAGATCTGAAAAGCCGTTCTCCCCCAGAAGTCTCAAGGTGCTGCGCAGGATGGATACCCGCGCCTGCTCGCTTCGCGGGCGCCCGGGAGAGCGCCTGCGGCGGCCTCCCTCGCCATGCTCTTGAGCAGGCTTTTGGTGCATGACGCTACCCTACCATATATAATCGACTGCGGGCTTTAGAATCCAATACGCCTAGTATCGAATCTAAAACCTGGCCTGGGGGGTTCTCTTCGCATCCGCGCGGTACAGCCCCTTGTGTTCGTCCGAACTCTGGAGGGGTGCCTAACCGATGTGGATTGTTGCATTAGCTCTCAGGCGCCCCTACACCTTTGTGGTGATGGCGCTCGTCATCATTATTCTGTTTTTCACTACGATTTTCCGCACTCCCACCGACATCTTCCCCAATATCGACATCCCTGTGGTTTCGGTGGTCTGGTTCTATACCGGCATGTCGCCGCAAGACATGGCGGACCGCATCGTGGCCAACTCCGAACGCGGCATCACCACCACGGTCAACGACATCGAGCACATGGAGTCGCAGTCGGTAAACGGCCTGGGCATCATCAAGGTGTTTTTCCGTCCGGGCACAAATGTACAGGGAGCAATCGCTCAAATTACTGCCATTTGCCAGACCACCGTGCGCGGGTTACCGCCGGGCACCACGCCACCCCTGATCATCTCCTATAGTGCCTCTACGACACCCATCATTCAGCTTGGACTGAGCAGCAAGACGCTGCCCGAACAGCAACTCTTCGATCTGGGCCAGAATTTCCTGCGCAACTATCTGGCTACGGTGCCCGGAGCCGCTACTCCGTATCCCTACGGTGGCAAGATTCGCCAGATTCAGGTCGACCTGGATTTGCCGAAGCTGCAGGCATACGGGCTCGCGCCGGTTGACATCGTCAACGCCGTCAGCGCGCAGAACGTAATACTTCCCACCGGCACGGTTAAACTCGGCCCTCTGGAATACAACGTTGAGATGAACGGAACGCCGCAGACCATTGCGGAGTTGAACGACCTGCCGGTCAAGACGGCCAACGGTTCCACGCTCTACATGCGTGACGTCGCCCACATACGCGACGGCTTCGCGCCGCAGACCAACATCGTGCGTCAGGATGGTAACCGCGGCGCGCTGATGTCGATTTACAAGAACGGCAACGCCTCCACGCTGCAAATCGTCGCCGCAGTCAAGAACGTTGTTGCGCAAGCGGTGCAAGCACTGCCGCCCGAGCTGAAAATCACCCCACTGTTTGACCAGTCTCTGTTTGTGCGGGCGTCGGTCTCCGGCGTCGTGCGCGAGGCGGCTATCGCAGCGCTTCTTACCGCCGTGATGATCCTCATCTTCCTCGGCGACTGGCGTCCCACGATCGTCATATGTGTTTCGATCCCACTTTCCATCTTTGTTTCGATCATCATGCTGGGCGCCCTCGGCGAAACCATCAACATCATGACCCTGGGAGGCCTGGCGCTCGCCGTCGGCATCCTGGTCGATGACGCCACGGTAGAGATCGAAAATATCGAGCGCAATCTTGCCATGGGCAAGGAGATGAAACAGGCCATCCTCGACGGCGCTCAACAGATCGCGGTGCCCGCCTTCGTCTCCACCCTCAGCATCTGCATTGTGTTCGTGCCCATGTTCTTTCTCGCGGGCGTGGCAAAGTTTCTGTTCGTGCCTCTGGCGGAGGCCGTGAGTTTTGCGATGCTGGCCAGCTATCTGCTCTCGCGAACGCTCATTCCTACACTGGTCATGTTCATCATGCGCGGGCACGAACATCGCGCGGCCGGGCCCAGGACGTTCCTGGGCCGCTTCCAGCGCGGTTTCGAGCGCAAGTTTGAAGACTTTCGCCGGGGCTACGAGCAGTTGCTCGAGACCACCCTCGAGCATCGTGGCGTTTTTGTGCTTTGTTTCCTGATCTTTTGCCTGCTCTCGCTCGGGCTGTTCACGTTCCTGGGACAGGACTTCTTTCCGCAAGTGGATGCGGGCCTGCTCCGCCTGCATGTGCGCGCCCGTCCCGGCCTGCGCGTGGAGGAGACGGCGCGGCTTTGCGACGAAATTGAAGCCGCGCTTCACGAGGAGATTCCCAAGGGTGAGCTGCAGACGGTTCTCGACAACATCGGTCTGCCCAACTCCGGCATCAATCAGTCGTACAGTTCTAATGGAACGATTGGCACCAGTGATGTCGAGATCCTGATCGCGCTCGACCCCGAGCATCACCATCCCACCGCGGGCCACATAAGGCATCTGCGCGAGGTCCTGCCACAGCGTTTTCCCGGCGTGGAGTTCTTCTTCCAGCCCGCAGACATCGTTACGCAGATTCTGAACTTTGGTTTGCCCGCACCCATCGATGTACAGATCGTCGGCACGGACATGGGAAGCAGCTACCTCATCGCGCAGCAGATCGCCAACAAAATGCGGCACATTCCCGGCGCGGCCGATGTACACGTGCAGCAGTTGCTGTCGTCGCCCACGCTGCACCTCGACATTGATCGAACACGCGTCACCCAGGTCGGGCTCACCGCGCGCGATGTGGCGCAGAGCGTGCTGGTTTCGCTCAGCGGCAGCTTCCAGACGGCGCCTAATTTCTGGCTCAACCCGCGCAACGCGGTTACTTACCAGGTGGCGGTACAGGCGCCGCAATACCGCATAACCGGCATGCAGGATCTGATGTCCATTCCCGTAAACTCGCAGCAGGGGCCGCAGTTGCTGAGTAACCTGGTGCAACTGTATCCTGTCGCGCGGCCGGCCACGGTGAATCACTATAACGTGCAGCCAGTGATCGACGTTTACGCGAGCACGCAAGATCGCGATCTCGGCGCTGTCGCTTCTGACACCTATAAGGTGCTTCAGACGTTCGAAGGCCAACTGCCGCGCGGCACTCACATCGTGGTGCGTGGGCAGGTGGTTACCATGCGCTCCTCGTTCGTTGGCTTAGGCCTGGGGCTGATCGGGGCCATTCTGCTCGTCTACTTGCTGATCGTGATTAACTTCCAGTCGTGGCTCGATCCGTTCATCATCATCGCCGCGCTGCCGGGAGCGCTGGCTGGAATCTGCTGGTTCCTGCTGCTGACGCGCACCACGCTGAGCGTGCCATCGCTTACGGGCGCGGTTATGTGCATGGGCGTGGCCACCGCCAACTCTATCCTGATGGTCAGCTTCGCGCGCGAGCAGTTAGACGAAGGCATTCCCGCCGTGCAGGCTGCCGTCGCCGCAGGATACACTCGCATCCGCCCGGTGCTAATGACTGCACTGGCCATGATCATCGGCATGGTGCCCATGGCACTGGGCTTTGGAGAGGGCGGCGAGCAGAATGCACCGCTGGGCCGCGCCGTCATCGGCGGACTGTTGTTTGCCACGATCGCCACTCTGTTTTTCGTGCCGAGCGTGTTCGCCATGTTCCACGGCCGCCGGGAAGCCCGGCGTGCGCGGCAGCAGCAAGTGTAAATAGGAGCAGGCATAAGTAGGTTTTCGCTGGAATCGGAGTCAAGCATGAGTATCGAGAACGAGTCCAAACCAACGGCGGGGGAGACGCAACTGTCGGATCGCCCGAGCCAGGAGCATCCTGTTCAAGGCGCGCAGGCCCAGCGTGACGCGGAGATCGAAGCGATTCAACAACATTCCCGGCATCAAGCTCCGGGAATCCAGAAACCGCCCGAGCTTCCCCCCGCGCCTCCGCGCAAAGCCGTGATGATCGTGGGCGTGGCTCTGCTGGTGTTGCTGATTGCGGGAGGCCTGACCCTGTGGGACCACGTGACCCACGAACGTGCGCTAGCCAAGGAAACAGAACGCGAAACTGTACCAACCGTCGCCGTGGTTTACCCACTGTCAGAAAAACCCGACGAGGATCTGGTCCTGCCCGGATCCCTGCAGGCCTATGAGGAATCTCCGATTTTCGCTCGCACCAGCGGCTACCTGGTGCGCTGGTACAAAGACATCGGCAGCCGCGTGGGCAAAGGCGAATTGCTGGCGAAGATCGATACTCCCGAGGTTGATCAGGAACTAAACCAGACCCGGGCCGCGCGTCAGCAGATCCTGGCGCAAATGGAGCTTGCCAAAATTACCGCCGACCGCTGGGAGAATTTGCGCAAGACCGACTCCGTCTCGGCGCAAGAAGCCGACCAGCAGACTAGCGCGTACAAGCAAAGCCAGGCCAATCTGGCTGCCGCCGACGCCAACGTGCGCCGCCTCGAACAGCTTGAGGGCTTCAAGGATGTCTATGCGCCGTTCTCCGGCGTGCTCACCCGCCGCAACGTCGATCCGGGCGCGCTCATCAACGCCGGCGCCGGCGGCCGCGAACTGTTCGACCTTGCACGGGTCGATCCCCTGCGGGTTTACACCAGCGTTCCGCAGGCCTACGCGCCGCACATACAGGTTGGAGCGAAAACGGTCGTCACCCTGCAGGAATTTCCCGGCCAAAAGTTCCTGGGCACCGTGGCGCGTACGGCAGAGTCCATTGACCCGACTACGCGCACGCTACTCACCGAAGTCGATGTACCCAACAAAGACGGACGCCTCTTGCCCGGCTCGTTCGGGGAGGTACATTTCGCTGTCGGCACTAACGTAAATAAAGTCACGATTCCGGTGAACGCGATGCTGTTCCGCGCCGAAGGCCCGCGCGTCGCTGTCATCGGTCCCGGAAGCAAGGTCGAGTTGCGCCCCATCAACATTGGACGCGACTACGGCGCGACGTTGGAGGTTCTCGGCGGCATCTCTCCCACCGATCAGATTGTCATCAACCCCGCGGACTCGCTCGAAGAGGGCCAGCCCGTGAACGTGGCACGGCCACCGAATCAACAACAGCCCGGTAAAGCGACGCCGCAGAGCCCGAAGCCGCAGGACCAGAAAAAAGCCCAACAGAAAGGCAGCGGATCGTGAAGCGAGCCCCACTCTCGATCGTGCTCGCATTGCTCGGGCTCGCAGCCGGATGCACCGTCGGTCCGCGTTACAGCCGGCCGGCGGCTCCAGCGCCGGCGCCTGATGCGTGGAAGACGCAGCCGCCGTGGCAGGAAGCGGCGCCGAAAGACTCGATCCCAAAAGGTGCGTGGTGGCAGGTGTTCAACGACCCCGCACTTGACGCCTACGAACAACAGTTGCTCCAGGCTAATCAGTCTCTGGTCGCCGCCCGTGACCGTCTCGACCAGGCTCGGTCCTTGGCGCGCGTAGCTACCGCGGACATGTTCCCGCAGCTTTCGGCTGATCCCAGCGCGGTGCGTGAGCGCGGCTCTGGCAATCGTCCGCTGAGCGGAGTGACGCAGTCCGTCCGGCCGTACACGCAGAACGTCTTCACGGTTCCGTTCTCGCTGAGCTACGAGGCCGATCTCTTCGGACGCGTGCGGCACAATGTGGAAGCGGCCAACGCTTCGCTACAGTCCACCGCCGCCGATCTTCAAAACGTGCAGTTGGTGCTGACTGCCGAACTCGCCGCCGACTACTTCACTCTTCGTGAACTGGACGCCGAGATAAATGTGGTGCAGGAATCCGTGGGCTACCAGCGCAAGGGGCTCGATCTGGTGAACAACCGCCACGAGGGCGGTATCGCCACCGGACTGGACGTCGCACAGCAGGCCGCACTGCTCGACTCCACGATCTCGCAGGTTGCGCTGGTGCAGCAGACTCGCGCGCAGTATGAGCACGCCATCGCAGTCTTGGTGGGCCAGCCGGCTTCCAGCCTCAACGTACCCGCCGCGCCCTTGCGGGCCACGCCTCCTCCAGTCCCGCTCGGGGTACCCTCCGACGTCCTAGAGCGCCGTCCTGACATTTCCACCGCTGAGCGGTTGATGGCCTACCAAAACGCCCAGGTCGGCATCGCGCACTCGGCCTTCTATCCCCACATCACTCTAAGCGGTTCGGGCGGATGGCAGAGCAAGGACATCGCCTCACTCTTCAACACACCAAGCCTCGTTTGGTCGCTGGGTGCGGACGCTTTGCAGCCCCTGTTCGAAGGTGGGCGGAACCGCGCGAATCTGGCCGCTGCCCGCGCCGCCTATGACCAGTCCGTGGCCAACTACCGCCAGTCGGTGCTCACCGCCTTCCAGCAGGTGGAGGACGGAATCAGCAATCTGAGCACGCTCTCGCAGGCCCTCGCCACGCAAGGTGCGGCCGTCGAAGATGCGCGCCGAGCCCTGGCGATCGCCAACAATCGCTATATCGGCGGAGTCACGACTTATCTCGACGTCATCACTGCGCAGACTACTCTGCTAACCAGCGAACGGCTGGAAACGCAGTTGCTCGGCCAGCAGATGGTCAGTTCTGTCTATCTGGTGAAAGCTCTCGGCGGTGGCTGGGACGCAGGCCAACTCGAGCGCGAGCAAGTTCATCCCCAGGCTGGCCAGGCCTTGCAGCCGTAAGCGCCACCGTGGTTTCTAAGTTCAAGGTAAGCGTGGCTACGCGCGCAACCACTGATTTCTGAGCGAGAAGCGAACCCATTGCAGGTTGACAACGGCCGCCAACTAGCCTAGTATTATAGCTGAGCGAAATATCTCTTCTTACTCTTTTTACTCTTTCAGGTTCGAAAGCAAGCCATTTCATCAGAAGCCTTTTCCATCTAGCGCCACTGAAAGAGTGCTCGCGTCGTGACACTACTAGCCCGTTGAGGACTTTTGTGTCGGTTCCACGCTGTTTGCCATCCGTGTCTACTGTCCTGAACCTGGAGGGAGAACCATGAAAAACACGAAGTTTCTTGTGAAAGTAAACCGCAGCGGCACTCGCGCCCCTGAATACGTGCAGCGCATTGACCGGACTCCCATCCAGACCACAACCGACCGGAAGCTGGCACTGGCTATGGGAAGATTCACAGCGGAAGACGCGGTCAAATCCATCCAGAATTCCCGATGCAACCCCGAGTTGATATCCGTCCAGGTTACTGCCTAGTAGTTTCGGAATCTGGCTGCGGCACCCTGGTTAGCCCCACTGTGTCTGGCCTTCGTAGAATGGTGATATAGCCCCCGCGCCTGGCGCGGGGCCGTCGTCGCCGACGGTTTGCCTTCGCGCCGACCAACTTCACTCCCGGATACACCGCAGCCTGCCCGTATTGTCCTGACCCGTCAGAACAAACTTCAACGCGAACACAACTGTCTCGCGTCTTTAGGCAACAACCTCGAATCGGAAACAGCGTCAAACCATTTTGGAAGTCATGTTTCTCCGCGCCTGAGAAAGATTCAGTTCAAATCGGGTTTCCGTAGTATTCTCGCGAGGAATAAATTTCTGATCTTCCGATTCGGCGAAAGGACTGCCACCTTGGTGCGCGACGAGAAGGCCGGTTACAACCGATTCCTCCTGCTGGTAGCGGGTCTGGGCGGCTTGCTGTATGGCGTGGATGTCGGCATCATCGCAGGCGCCTACCCCTACCTGGAGGCCACTTCCAAGTTGAATGCGAGCCAGCTTTCGAGCATCGTCGCAGCCGTGCTTCTCGGCAGCGTCATCTCAACTCTGTTTGCGGGCCTGCTGGCGGACTGGATGGGACGCAAGCTTCTGATGGCGCTCAGCGGTGTGCTGTTTGTCATCAGCATTCCAGTGATTTCGCTCTCCCAAGGTTATGAACCGTTGATTCTTGGCCGCCTTTTGCAGGGCATCAGTGCCGGTCTGATCGGTGTAGTGGTCCCCCTCTATTTGGCGGAGTGTCTGGCGGCGTCGAATCGCGGCAAGGGAACAGGCATATTTCAGTGGCTGCTGACGCTCGGGATCACGGCGGCTGCCATGGTCGGCATGTATTTCAGTATTCGCGTCGACCAAGTGGCAAGACTCAATCCCGGCGGGCTCTTCGCCTTCAAAGATACTGCTTGGCGCAGCATCTTCTGGGTTTCGCTGCCGCCCGGCATTTTGTTCGTAATCGGCAGCCTCATGGTCGCGGAGTCCCCGCGCTGGCTGTTTCGTCGCGGGAAACGTGATGCCGCCTTCGCGGCGCTCCTTCGTTCTCGCACCGACGAACAGGCCAAACTCGAACTGGCGGAAATGGAACAAGCTGCCGCTGCGGAGAAAGCCCAGACCTCGACCGGAACCAAGGTTAAGGAATCGCTCTTGCACCGAAAATACGTGATTCCCTTTGTGCTGGCCTGCGTCATTCTCGCCTGTAACCAGGCCACTGGCATCAACTCCATCATCGGCTATAACACCAACATTCTTTTGCAGAGCGGTCTTTCCGATGTCCAGGCTCATTGGGGCTACGTTCTCTTCACCATCATCAACTTCCTGGTGACGATTGGCGGCGTCATGCTGGTCGACCGCAAGGGACGCAAGTTCCTGCTGTCCCTTGGAACAGCCGGAATTATTCTGTCGCTTGTCTGCACCGGCTTGCTCTTCCGCCAGACCGAGCGCTTGCGCGTGGATTCCAGAAGCCCGGTTCAGTCCATGGTCGCATCGGACCAGAAGATCACTCTCACCTATGACCAGAAGCTGGCCAAGAAGCTGCTGACCGCGGGCGGAGACTCTGCCCGGCAAATCAGCAACCGCCCTACGTCTTTGGTTGTCATTTATTCCTACGGGGACTTCCACGCGGCCACCAAGGCCGCGCGTTCCGACGATACTGCGGCTACCCCAATCGAAATCACACGCGAGAGTTGTGTGCCCGCCAACAAAGTGCTGGCGTTCTTCTCGAATCCCTTCGGAGACTTCGACGCCGCGCGCCAGGCTCCACTGAAAATCGACAATGCCCTGATCACTCCCTTGCCAAGCCAGCGCAGCGGATGGAAAGTCGCCCTCACACTCTTCGTGTTCATGGCGTTCTTCGCCATCGGTCCCGGCGTTTGTGTATGGCTCGCTCTCTCGGAGTTGATGCCGACCCGCATTCGTTCCAACGGCATGAGCATCGCCCTGTTGATCAATCAGGCGGTTTCCACGGGTATCGCCGCCGTATTCCTGCCTACGGTCGGCAAGTATGGCTATTCCACTATGTTTTGGGGCTTCGCGGGCTGCACCGTGATCTACTTCATCACGGCTGCGGTGTTCTTGCCAGAAACAAAGGGGAAAACGCTAGAAGAGATCGAAGCGCATTTTGAGGGCGCAAGAAAAAAACCGGGCCTTGCAACTGCCTGAACTTCTCGCCCGCTACGTCCGGGCGCGGCGTTCGCTGTTTGGTTTCGATCCACTCAGCGCGAAGAAGAGGATATAGAGATAGCAGATCACGGGAAGAAAGAAGGCGTGGTGAATTCCGATCCTATCGGCAATCGCGCCTTGCGCAAGCGGGATGAGGGCTCCTCCAACGATCGCCATGATCATAATTCCGGAACCGTCCCCCGTTAGCGGGCCGAGTTCCGCTACACCCAGGGTGAAAATGCTCGGGAACATGATGGAATTAAAGAACCCGACCAGGATGATGCTCCACATGGCGAAATGTCCGGTGCTGATCATGGAAATTGTCACTAGCGCGGCGGCGCACACTGCGCAAATGCCAAGCAGTTGCCCGGTCTTCATCTTTTGCAACAGCCCGGATCCGATGAAACGCCCGACCATGGCTCCGCCCCAGTAAAAGGCAACGAAACTGGCCGCAACCTTTTCGGTGAGGGCGCCGATGTCTGGCTGGCTGAAATAATTCACCAGAAAGCTCCCGATGGAAACCTCAGCGCCGACGTACACGAAAATGGCAATCGCGCCAAAGATCAGATTCCAGTGCCTCCAGATGGAGTCGTTTACCTTTTCGCCGATCTGGTGCTGCGCGTGGGGGATCTTCGGCAATTTGAAACTGCCAATAGCGACCGCCAGCACCACCAGCGCAATGCCCAGGCCCACGTAGGGCGTCTTGACCGTCGCCGCTTCATGTAAGCGATAAGCCTGCAGGGCATCGGGCGCGAGCGCCCGTATCTCCTCCATGGTCTTTGGCGCTGCAGTCAGAATCAGGAGACCGCCGAAGAAAGGAGCCAGAAAGGTTCCCAGGGAATTGAACGCCTGCGTCAGATTCAATCGACTCGAGGCAGTCGCGGGTTTACCCAGCACCGTCACGTAGGGATTAGCCGCCACCTGAAGGCAAGTGATGCCGGCGGCCAGAACAATCAGTGCGACTAGGAAGAGCGGGTACGACGGGACACTGGCGGCGGGCACAAACAGGAAGGCGCCCAATCCCATGGTAAGGAGGCCCACCACCATCGACCGCTGATAGCCAATCCAATCGATGATCTTGGCCGACGGTATGGAGAAAAGAAAATATGCTCCAAAAAAGGCCGACTGAATGAGCATGATGCGGGTGTAATTTAAGTCGAAAATTGGTTTCAGGTGCGGGACAAGAATGTCGTTGAGACAAGTCAGGAAGCCCCACATGAAGAACAACGTGGTCACCACGGCCAGCGGGCCTGCATAGGACGACGATGAATCGGGAGAAACTGCGGCAGAACGACTCGGTGTCGCGATTGACATAGGTGGTTCGCTCTCTATCCGGTGGTCTGGGCATCATAGCATTGCGAACCGGGGCGCGGCATTCCTTACTTTTGTCTGAGACTGGATCTTCGCTGGCGGCGGCGCAGACCGTGTTAGGCCTGCAACTTCACCAGCCAGTTCGCCGGCTCCGGAAGGATGGCAAACGTCGGCAGCTTGCCTCGGACCATGGCGACTTCGTCGCAGTTATGAAACCTGGGACAGACGTGGCAGTCCTTGTGAATCTTGTCGGGAAGATCCTCTCGTCGCGCCATCTCGAATCCCTGCCGCGCGAAAAATTCGGGAGCCCGCGTGAAAAGACAGATGCAATCCACCCGATGCCGTTTCGCTTCGGCCATCAAAGCCTTCATCAGTCGGCTACCACCACCTCGACCCTGCGCCCGCGGGCCCACCGTGATCGAACGAATCTCGGCCAGGTGTGTGCCGTAGAGATGCAGCGCACCGCATCCAATGATGCGGCCTTCATTTTCAAGTACGACAAAGTCTCTTACGTTCTCGCAAATCTCCGCCAGCGTGCGCGGCAGCAAGGTACCGTCGCCTGAATAGTCGGCAATCAGATCGTGGATATGCTTGGCATCCGGCAAAATGGCCTTACGCGTGCGCATGAACCTCCTCGCGTAGAGACTCGATTGTCTTCCTCGCCGTCGCGATCCCCTGCCGCACCCGGGCTGGCGCCGTGCCGCCGACAACATCATGGATCGCCAGCACCGAATCCAGCTTCAAGCATTCATGAAAGTCCCGATCGAATATGGGATTCAGAGTGCGCAACTCGTCGAGTGTTAGATCCTCCAGCTCGCAATTCCGTTCCAGGCATAGCTTCACTGCTTTGCCGATCTGCTCGTGCGCGATCCGCGAAGGAACGCCGCGCTTGACCAGGTAGGTCGCGCCCGCCCACGCATTCATAAATCCCGACTGCGCTGCCTCGTTCATGCGCTGGTAGTCAAACTCCACCGCTTTCATCCACCCGGCGACCAGCGGCAGCAACCCAAGAGCGGTGTCCGTGGCATCGAACAGAGGCTCTTGCGTTTCCTGCAAGTCCTTGTTGTAAGCCAGAGGGAGGCCTTTCAACGTAATCATCAATGCGGTTGCGCTTCCGATGACGCGCCCAGTCTTTCCCCGAACCAGTTCCGGAAGGTCCGGATTCTTCTTCTGCGGCATTGCGCTGCTGCCCGTGGAATAAACTTCGGGCAACTGCACAAAGCCGAATTCCTGCGAAGAGAAAATAATCATTTCCTCCGCCCACCGGCTCAAGTGCAACCCCAGAAGGGAAAGCGTGTTGACGAACTCGAGTACGAAATCGCGGTCGCTGGTGGCGTCGATGCTGTTTGCCGTCGGACCAGCGAAGTCGAGTTCATCCGCCATAGAAGCGCGATCGAGCGGCAGAGTCGCTCCGGCCACGGCGCCCGATCCCAGCGGACACGCGTTCACGCGCTTGCGGCAATCGGCAAGCCGGTCGGCATCCCGCAAAAACATTTCGACATAGGCCAGCAGCCAATGCGCCACCAGCACGGGTTCAGCGTGCTGCAAATGCGTGTAGGCAGGCATCGCGGCGCTGCCGGCTTGTTCGGCGCGGTCGGTGAAAATCGCGCAGACCTCAGCCAGTTCCTTGCGCAACTCGTCGATCGCCGCCCGCACATGAAGCCGCAGATCGGT
>Ga0210400_10003796_pt1 | contig 13263 bp, 15 predicted proteins | sample IncBWH26MmetaG_FD_155456 | JGI IMG/M metagenome (GOLD analysis project Ga0210400, IMG submission 155456) | Forest soil microbial communities from Barre Woods Harvard Forest LTER site, Petersham, Massachusetts, United States - Inc-BW-H-26-M | ecosystem: Environmental > Terrestrial > Soil >...
GTTGTCCGAGTAGGCGAGCTCGGTGGGACCGTCGATGGTGATGTGGTTGTCGTCGTAGACATAGACCAGGCGGCCCAGTCCCTGGTGGCCGGCCAATGAGGCGGCCTCGTGGGAGATGCCCTCTTCCAGGCACCCGTCACCGGCGAACACGAAGGTGTAGTGGTCGCAGACCTCGGGGGAGTAGCGGGCCCGGAGGAAGCGCTCGGCGATGCCCATACCCACGCCATTGGCGAAGCCCTGGCCCAGGGGGCCGGTGGTTACCTCCACTCCTTCGGTGTGGTGGACCTCGGGGTGGCCCGGGGTCTTCGAGCCCCACTGGCGAAATCCCCGGAGGTCGTCGAGGGTCAGCCCGTACCCGGTGAGGTAGAGCATCGAGTACAAGAGAATCGAGGCGTGCCCGTTGGACAGCACGAAGCGGTCCCGATCGGGCCAGTGCGGGTCCGAGGGGTCATGGTGCAGCACCCGGGTGAACAACACGTGGGCCAGGGGGGCGAGGGCCATGGCCGTGCCCGGATGGCCGGCGTTGGCATGCTGGGGCGCGTCCATGGACAGGCCGCGGATGACGTTGATACCCAGCTCCTCCAGCGCCGCGTCTCGGGTGACTTCCGGTGGGGTAGCGGGGGTTCCGGTCATTGCTGGTCACCCTATCCGGCTGGACGCGTACTCGGGAAGCTGCTGAGGCCACATCTGCCCCTCGGAACGGGCGTCACCTGACGGCCACCTCACGGCCACCTCATTGTCAACTAACGGTCACGGAACAGGGCGATCGCCGCGGTGAAGCCGTGGACGAAGTTCGACCCGCCGATGGGCCCGAATTCGCCGGCGGCGAAGAAGCCGGCATTGGGCACCGGCCCCACCAATTCGGAGACGACCGAGGCATCGTGGTCGGGCTCGTCGAACAGCCGCTCGCCCCGGCCGTTGCAGGTGAAGACCAACGCGCCGTCCGCCTCCTCTCCGGCCAGCAGCTCCCGCAAGTCCTCGTCGGCCGTGCTGGCGTCCCGGACGTGGAACTGGACGGTGGTCCCCACCGGGACCTCGTCGTTGACGGCGACGGCTCCCGTGGCCCGATCGACACCGACCACGTTGCGGACCAGGAAGTCGCCCCGGCCGAACTCGGACCGGTGCTCGTCGATGACCCGTCCCAGGTGCAGGCCTCCCGACTCCAAGTTGGCCACGTCCTGGGCCGTCAGCCCCAGCTTGATCTGGTCGACCAGCTGCTCCATGGTCGGTTTGCCGGCCAGCTCGTAGAGGACGTTGCCCTCGGATCGGGTCACGGTGAGGGGACTGCCGTAGGGGCGGCAGCCCTGGGACACCACCATGGTCACGTCGACACCGGCCCCGATGATGACGCCCACGGCGCCGTCGGTGACGGTCCGGGCGCCGATGACGATGCGATTGCCACCGGGGCCCCGGGCCGCCGAGGCGTTCCCGCCGATGATGGGCAGCCCGGGCGACTGCTCGGCCATCCAGGAGAAGAACTCCTCGGTGGGAAAGGTGAACGGGTCGGCGATGAGGAGGAGGGCCTGGGGATCGAAGGGGATCTCCTGCGGCCAGCCGGTGAATGCCCAGCCGCCATCGCTGTCCTGGGCGGCATGGAGCGAGACGGGTAGGAGCGGTCCCAGCCGGGCCGCCCACAGGCTGATGGCCGCCGTCTCCTCGACCTCCCTGCCCGTCCCCAGCACCGATTCGGCCGCGCAGCCGATCATGGCCAGGGGATGGAGCACGGCGTCGATGGCGGACACGATGTCGTCCAGCGCACCGGCGTGGGCTGGGGTCACGCAGAGGACCACGAGATCGGGACGCTCCCCGATCGCTTCGAGGACAGCCCCGGTGACCTCACCCGTGGCCTGGGTGGCAATGGGGTGCTCGGAGAGAGCGCTGGCGAACGGCACCTGATCGAGCGTACCGGCGCCGAGCCGGCGGACCGGCTCAGCGGGGCAACGGCACCGGAGATGGGACCGGCGGAACCCGGTACCGGGATAGGGAACGATTAGCGTCCTCTTCGTGGCCGACCCCCGGATCCAAGTGCCGTCCAATTCCGAGCTGACCCTGGGCATGGTCTGCGTGGACAAGTCTCAGCCCGGGCGAACGGTCTGGACCATGCGGGCCGACGAGCGGTTCGCCAATCCCGCCGGCATGGTCCAGGGCGGTTTCCTCACCGCCTTTGCCGACTCGGCCATGGGCTCGGCCACCGTGACCTTCGCCGCTGCCCGCCAGCATCGGGTCTTCTCGGCCAACGTGGAGATGAAGACCAGCTTCTTGGCGCCGGCCCGCATCGGCCAGCTGTTGGAGTGCACGGCGGAAGTGGTCTCGGGGGGCTCACGGGTGGCCTTCGTGGAGGCCGTGGTGACCGACGGCACGGGGCGGATGGTGGCCCGCTCGAGCTCTACCTATCTGTTGACCCCGCGAGAGCCCGGTCCCTCCTAGTTTGCGGGGAAACCGTTGATGGCCGACCTGGTCAGGCGGGGTGCGTATAGTTGAGCGGGCATTGGGGGATCAATGATCCCGGGCTGAGCGGTCGCCCGTGCACCCGACGGACCCGAGGAGGACAGTGTCGAAACGCCACGATGACAACGAGAAGGCCTCGGGCAGTCTCCGGTCGAAGGGGAACGACACCTTCCAGCTCATAGTCGACTACGTGAAACAAGAGACCCTCGAGCCCCTCAAGGGTCTCGGCCGGTTCGTCCTGTTCGGCGTGGCCGGATCAGTGGCCCTGGCCGCCGGGCTCGTCATCCTGGCCGTGGCGCTGCTCCGGGTGCTGCAAGGTGAGACGGGGACCACCTTCAGCGGCAACCTGTCGTGGCTGCCCTACGTGATCTGCGCGGTCGCCTCGATCGGGGTGGCCGCCGTCGCCGTCCTGGCCATCGGCAAGGGTCAAGCACGGCGTTCGTTGGAACGTGACAAGGAGACAGCATGAGCATCGATGGGGGCCCTATCACCCGCGACGATATCGAGGCACGCTTTCGCGAGCTCAACGGTGAGGTCGGATCCGAGGTCGAGGCCGTGCGGCCTCAGCTCCTGACGGTGGGGGCGGCGGTCGCCGTTGCCGTCATCGCCATCGCCTTCCTGGCCGGGCGGCGTCGGGGCCGGAAGCGCTCCGCCGTCGTCGAAGTACGACGGATCTGAGCGGTGGAGCGCTTCTATCGCTTCGTCATCTCCAACGGTCTCCGTCGGGGGATGCGTGGCAATCACCCGGTGTGGTTCGTCCTCGGCGCCTCGGCGTGGCTCCTCAGCCGGTCTCGGAGGAAGCGAGACCAGGTCGTCTACCGCACCGTGCTGCAACCGGGCGAGGGCATGATCGTCACCACCCGACCTCCGGTGTCCAAGAAGACCGGCGCCTGAGGCGCGTGGGCGACGAGGGCAACCAGCACGACCGGTCGAGGCTGACCGAGGGGGAACGAGTGCTGTTGCTCGACGCCAAAGCGCGTCGGTACCTGATCACCTTGCGGGCCGGCACCAAGTTCCACACCCATGTGGGGATCGTGGCCCACGACGACCTCATCGGTGCCCCGGAGGGGTCGACCGTGTTCGGCAGCACCGGGCGACGGTTCGTGGTCGTACGGCCCACCCTCTCCGACCTCGTGCTGAAGATGCCGCGGGGCGCACAGGTCATCTATCCCAAGGACCTGGCCGCCATCCTGGTGCAGGCCGACATCGCTCCCGGCCTGCGAGTGCTCGAGGCCGGCGTGGGGTCAGGGGCCTTGTCCATGGCCCTGCTGCGCGCCGGCGCCGAGGTCGTCGGGTACGAGCTGCGCGAGGACTTTGCCAATCGGGCCCGCTCCAACGTGGTCGCCTCGGCCGGGGAGGAGGCGGCGTACCGGGTCGAGCTGCGCAACGTCTACGAGGGCATCGACGAGACCGGACTGGACCGCATCGTCCTCGACCTCCCCGAGCCCTGGCAGGTGCTGCCCCACGCCCGCCGGGCCATGCGGTCAGGTGGGATCATCTGCGCCTACCTGCCCACCATCAACCAGACGGCGCAATTCCGGACCGCCTTGGACGAGAGCCCGTTCGGGATGGCCGAGACCCTCGAGGTCCTGCACCGCACCTGGCACATCGAAGCCCGCTCGGTGCGGCCCGATCACCGCATGGTCGGCCACACCGGATTCCTGACCACGGCCCGGTTGCTGGTGCCCCCCACCGCGAGCGAACCGGTCGAAAAGACGGTGACGCCCGAGACGGTGCCCGCCGACCCGACGAAGGTCAGCACCGAGCCGGCATAGGGTCAAGCGCGGCTGCGGCGGCCGCTCAGCCCTGCTCGATGAAGATGCACTCCCCAGGGCACTCCTCGGCCGCCTCGACCACGGCGTCCTCGAGATCGCCGGGAACGGCGGCCATGCCCGCGGAGCCACCCGGCTCACTCTTCACGTCGGCGCCCTCTTTGACATAGGCCAGGCCGTCGTCGAGCAGTGTGAAGACCGCGGGGGCGATCTCCTCGCAGAGACCGTCACCGGTGCAGAGATCCTGGTCGATCCAGACCTTCATGAGTGTCAATTCTCCTACCTACGTGCTCCGGGCTCGTTCTCGGCCGAGAGGGCGGTCAACCGGGTCTACACGTCCCCGTTGGACGCGATCGACCCTGGTGAGGACCGACGACCCGCAACCCGATGCTACTGCCTCCCCACGGCCTTGTGGTCCACCCTGGTCACGACGTTCCCCACCCCACCCCCGGTTTCGCCGCCCAGCGGTGCATGCTCTTCATGTACCCCGGTGTAGGGTCGCTAAGCAGGGATCGAGCACAGAGCGAGGTGAGACCGACGGCTGACTTCGATGAACCAGCGAACCACCACGGGGCGGGTGACGGGGAAGACCTCGACACCCTGCGGGTGCGCGCCCAGGAGGCCGAGGACGAGGTCACCGTTCTCCGCCGCCGACTGCAGGAGAGCCCGAGGCGAGTCCAGACGCTCGAGGAGAAGTTGCTCGAGACGAAGGGACAGCTGGCCCAGGCCATCTCCCAGAACGAGAAGCTGACCTTCACCCTCCAGACGGCCAAGGAGCACATCGCCAACCTCCGCGAGGAGGTGGAGAAGCTCACCCAGCCCCCGGCCGCCTACGGCACCTACCTGGGGGCCAACGACGACGGCACCGTGGACGTCTTCTCCGGCGGTCGGAAGATGCGGGTGTCACTGCATCCCGACATCCAGACGGACGAGCTCCGGCGGGGCAACGAGGTCGTCCTCAACGAGTCCTTGAACGTGGTCCTGGCCCGTGACGGCGAGGGCTCGGGCGAAGTCGTCGTTCTGAAGGAGGTGCTCGAGGACAAGCGGCGAGCCCTGGTGTTCGGGCGGGCCGACGAGGAGCGGGTGGCCGAGCTGTCCGACGACCTGGTCGGCGTGAAGCTCCGAGCCGGGGACACCGTGCTCATGGAGAGCCGCACCGGCCTGCTCATCGAGAAGCTGCCCCGGCCCGAGGTCGAAGAGCTGATCCTCGAAGAGGTCCCCGATGTCACCTACAGCGACGTCGGCGGCCTGGACACCCAGATCGAGGCGATCACCGATGCCGTCGAGCTCCCGTACCTGTACCGCGAGCTCTATGCCGAGCACAAGCTGCCCGCCCCCAAGGGCATCTTGCTGTACGGCCCCCCGGGCTGCGGCAAGACCCTCATCGCCAAGGCGGTGGCCAACTCGTTGGCCAAGAAGGTGGCCGAGGTGACGGGCAACACCAACACCCGCAGCTACTTCTTGAACATCAAGGGTCCCGAGCTGTTGAACAAGTACGTGGGCGAGACCGAACGGCAGATTCGGTTGGTCTTCCAGCGGGCCCGGGAGAAGTCCGAGGAGGGCGTCCCCGTCATCGTCTTCTTCGACGAGATGGACTCCTTGTTCCGGACCCGGGGCACCGGGATCAGCTCCGATATGGAGTCGACCATCGTGCCCCAGCTCCTGGCCGAGATCGACGGGGTGGAGACCCTGCGGGACGTGATCGTCATCGGCGCCTCCAACCGCGAGGACCTCATCGACCCGGCCATCCTCCGTCCCGGCCGTCTGGACGTGAAGATTCGCATCGAACGGCCCAACGAGGCCGCCGCCACCCAGATCTTCTCCCGCTATCTCACCGCCGACCTCCCCCTCGACGCCGAGGAGGTCCAGTCCTTGGGCGGGGGCGATCCGGCCAAGGCGACCCAGTCGATCATCGAGACCACGGTGGCGGAGATGTACCGGAACGACGACGAGAACCGCTTCCTCGAGGTCACGTATCAGAACGGGGACAAAGAGGTCCTGTACTACCGGGACTTCGCCTCGGGGGCCATGATCGAGAACATCGTGCGCCGTGCGAAGAAGCTGGCCATCAAGCGGACCATCGCCGCGGAGGGCCGCGGCATCCGCACCAGCGACCTGTTGGAGTCGATCCGCCAGGAGTACAAGGAGAACGAGGATCTGCCCAACACCACCAACCCGGACGATTGGGCCAAGATCTCCGGGAAGAAGGGTGAGCGGATCGTCTATATCCGCACGTTGATCAGCGAAGATCGGGAGACGACGGGGGGCCGGTCCATCGAGCGGGTCGGCACCGGTCAATATCTCTGACCAGCGGGGCGGGTCCGATCGGGCGAGGGCGGGGCCGAGGGGGTCTGTTTGATGTCGTCGCCATCGGGATAGGGTCACGTTCGTGGCCATTCCCAAGGTCTGCGGAATCGAGACGGAATACGGCATTCACGTGTCGAACGGCGACCCCAACCCCATCGCGGCGTCGTCAGTCCTGATCAACGCGTACGCCAACGAGGTAGCCCGCCAACAGATCCGCTGGGACTTCGAAGATGAGTCCCCGGGCAACGACGCCAGAGGCCAGGCCCGCGAGGGTGCGATGCCCCCGCAGATCGAGACCCACCTGGTCAACACGGTTCTGACCAACGGCGCCCGGTTCTACGTCGACCACGCCCATCCGGAGTTCTCCACCCCCGAATGCGCCGATGCGCTCGAGTGCGTGCGCTACGACCGGGCCGGCGAGCTCATCATCCAGCGGGCCATGGAAGCGGCGGACCGGACCGTGCACGATGGTCGCCGTTTGATCGTCTACAAGAACAACTCGGACGGCAAGGGGAACTCCTACGGCTGTCACGAGAACTACCTCATGGACCGGGCCACCCCCTTCGCCCGCATCGTCAAGTCGGTCATCCCCCATTTCGTCACCCGCCAGCTCTACTGCGGCGCAGGCAAGGTGGGGGCGGAGACGCCGACGCACGACGGTCGGACGGTGGACTACCAGATCTCGCAACGGGCCGAATTCTTCGAGGAGCAGGTGGGCCTGGAGACGACGTTGAAGCGGCCGCTGGTGAACACCAGGGACGAGCCCCACGCCGATCCCCACCGGTACCGGCGCCTCCACGTGATCGTGGGTGACGCCAACCTGGCCGAGGTGGCGACGCTGTTGAAGGTGGGGACCACCTCACTGGTACTGGCCATGATCGAGGACGACATCCCCTGGAGCCGGGAGCTGACCCCGGCCGATCCGGTGCGGGCCATTCATGCCGTCTCCTTGGACCGGACGTTCACCCAGCCCATCGAGATGGCCGACGGTTCGACGGCCACGGCGTTGGACATCCAGTGGGAGCTGTTCTCGCTGGGACGGAAGTACGCCGATGATCGCGGTCTCGAGTGCATGGTCGATGCCGACGTGGGGGAGGAAGTGCTGCGACGGTGGGAGATGGTGCTCCACGGCCTGGAGACCGATCCCATGTCACTGTCCCGCCAGGTCGACTGGGTGGCCAAGCTCAAGTTGCTCGAGGCCTACCAGGCCCGTCATGGGTGCTCATGGTCGGACCACCGGATGGCGGCCATGGACCTGCAGTACCACGACCTGCGCCCCGAACGATCCCTGTTCGCCCGGCTGGATACGGAGCGACTGGTGAGCGAGGAGGACGTGGCCAGCGCCGTCACCGATCCCCCTCGACGCACCCGGGCCTGGTTCCGGGGCCAGTGCCTGCGCCGCTTCCCCGAAGCCGTGGTCACGGCCAACTGGGATTCCCTCGTTTTCGATCTCGGCACGGATCCGCTGCGGCGCGTCCCTATGATGGACCCTCTGCGCGGCACCGCCGAACATGTGGAGGAGCTGTTGGAGGGAAGTACGAGCGCATCCGAGCTATTGGACCGGTTGAGCCGTTGAGAGAGGTAGTGCCATGGCTGAACGTGAACTGAAGAAGAAGAAGACCACCACCGAACGAACCGATGAGGTCGAAGAAGTCCCGCCCCCATCGGCCACGGGCGAGAAGCTCAAAGCCGAGCTCGATGACCTGTTGGACGAGATCGACGAGGTCCTGGAGGACAACGCCGAAGAGTTCGTCCGCAATTACGTCCAGAAAGGTGGCGAGTAGACCACGTGGCCCTGCCGCTCTTTTCACCATCCGATGACCCGGGCCCCAACTTCGCCGGACTGATCCGTCGCATGCAGGTCGCCGATGGCCCCCACGGAACAGCCCTGCCCGCGGTCACCGCCTCGGGCGCATTCACCGTTCCCGGCTTGGGCGATGTCCGCCACGGCACCACCGTGGCCGCGCTGCGGTTTGCCGACGGCGTGGTCATGGCCGGGGACCGTCGAGCCACCGAGGGGCATTCCATCGCCCACCGGGCTATGGAGAAGGTGTTCCCGGCCGATCGCTTCTCGGCCGTGGCCATCGCCGGTGCCGCCGGTCCGGCGGTGGAGATGGTCCGCCTGTTCCAGACCCAGCTCGAGCACTACGAGAAAGTGGAGGGCGTGGTGCTCAGCCTCGAGGGCAAGGCCAACCAACTGGGTCAGATGGTGCGCGACAATCTGGCCATGGCCATGCAGGGTCTGGCCGTGGTGCCCCTGTTCGCCGGGTACGACCTCGCCCGCGGGACCGGGCGTATTTTCACCTACGACGTCACCGGCGGCCACTACGAGGAGACCGAGCACAACGCCACCGGGTCGGGCGGGCGGGACGCCCGGACGACGATCAAGCTCGGCTACCGCGTGGGGTTGAGCCGGGACAGCGCCGTGGAGCTGGCCATCGAGGCCCTGTACGAGGCGGCCGACGAGGACTCGGCCACCGGGGGTCCCGACGTCGTGCGGGGCATCTACCCGTTGGTGGCGACGGTCACCGCCGACGGCTTCCAGGCGGTGGCTGACACCGAAGTGGCCGAACGGTTCGCCACCCTGATCGAGCGCCGTCAAGCGGAGGGTCGCCAGCCATGACCATGCCTTACTACGTGGCACCCGAACAGGTCATGAAGGACCGGGCCGAGTACGCCCAAAAGGGAATCGCCCGGGGCCGGTCCCTGGTGGCCACCACCTATGACGAGGGCATCCTCATCGTGGCCGAGAACCCGTCCCGCTCGCTCCACAAGATCAGCGAGATCTACGACCGCATCGCCTTCGCCGGTGTGGGCAAGTACAACGAGTTCGACCAGCTGCGGGTGTCCGGGGTCCGCCACGCCGACACCAAGGGATACGCCTACAGCCGGGAGGACGTCGACGCCCGCTCACTGGCCAACCTGTACGCCCAGTATCTGGGCCAGGTGTTCACCCACGAGATGAAGCCGCTCGAGGTGGAGATCCTGGTGGCCGAGCTGGGTACCGGCCTCCGACCCAATCAGCTGTACCACATCGCCTATGAGGGGACGATCACCGACGAGGACCGCTATGCCGTGCTCGGGGGTGAGACCGAGACCATCGCCGAGCGGGTGGAGTCGTCTTGGCGCGCCGAGTGGTCGTTGAGCGAGGCACTGGCTGGCACCGTGGGTGCCCTGGCCGGCCCGGAGCGAACCCTCACTGGCCGCGACCTGGAAGCGGCCATGCTCACCGGCGGCAACGGCCGCCGGGCCTTCGTCCGCCTGGTCGAGGACGAGCTCGACGCGCTGCTGGGCTGATCAGGGCGCCCCGGGCCGGTCGTGAGCGATCGGTCCCCGGGCGCCATCCCCTGCCGGGATGGGCCCTGGGGACCCTCGCCGAAGACCAGCTGGGGACCATGCGCTGGCCTGAGGGCAACCGGCCGGTACCGTGAGGGTTATGGAGCGTCGCATCTTCGGGCTGGAGAACGAGTACGGCGTGACGTGCACGCTCCGGGGCCAGCGTCGGCTCAGCCCCGACGAGGTGGCCCGGTACCTGTTCCGACGGGTGGTGAGCTGGGGGCGCTCGTCCAACGTGTTCTTGGAGAACGGAGCCCGTCTCTACCTGGACGTGGGCAGCCACCCCGAGTACGCCACCCCGGAGTGCGACGACATCGCCGAGCTGGTCGTCCACGACAAGGCGGGGGAATGGATCCTGTCCCAGCTGGTCGAAGGGGCGGAGACCCGGCTGCGGGAGGAGGGGATCCGGGGCGACATCTACCTGTTCAAGAACAACACCGACTCGGCGGGCAACTCCTACGGCTGCCACGAGAACTATCTGACCAGCCGACGGGACGACTTCTCCCATTACACCGAAGTGCTGATTCCCTTCCTCGTGAGCCGGCAGATCTACTCGGGTGCAGGCAAGGTCCTCCAGACCGCCCGAGGCGCCGTCTTCTGCCTAAGCCAGCGGGCTGAGCACATCTGGGAGGGCGTCTCCTCGGCCACCACCCGAAGCCGGCCCATCATCAACACGCGCGACGAGCCCCACGCCGACGCTGAGAAGTACCGCCGGCTGCACGTCATCGTGGGCGATTCGAACATGAGTGAGTACGCCACCTACCTGAAGGTGGGTGCCACCAGCATCTTGCTCCGCATGCTCGAGGACCCCCAGACGGTGCTGCGCGACCTGACGTTGGAGAACCCGATCCGGGCCATCCGCGAGATCAGCCACGACATCACCTGCCGGCGACCGGTGCGGCTGGCCAACGGTCGGGAGATGAGCGCGCTGGACATCCAGTCGGAGTACCTGCAGCGGGCCCTCAAGTTCCGGGATCGGCAGGGTCTCTCGCCCCAGGAGGACCGGGCCCTCGATATGTGGGAGCACTGCCTGAAGGGGCTCGAGTCCGACCCGCTGAGCTTGCACCGCGAGTGCGACTGGGTGGCCAAGTACCGGCTGATCGACCAGTACCGGGCTCGGCACGGCCTCGCCCTCAGCAGCCCGAGGGTCTCGCTCCTGGACCTGCAGTACCACGACGTGGACCGCAATCGTGGGCTCTACTACCGGCTCCAACGACATGACCAGCTCGACCGCATCTGTACCGACGACGACATTGTCACCGACATCTCGACCCCACACCAGACCACCAGGGCCCGGCTCCGCGGCGAGTTCGTCCGCCGGGCCAAGGAGCGCCGCCGCGACTTCACCGTGGACTGGGTGCACCTGAAGCTCAATGACCAGGCCCAACGCACGGTCCTGCTCAAAGATCCGTTCAAGTCCAAAGACGATCGGGTGGAAAAGCTGATCGAGGGCTTGTAGCCGGCACCGTGGCCCCTCACCGTTGCCGACGGTCCACGAGCCTGCACTAGCCTCGGTCACCCATGGCCCCCGGAACGTCAGACCCGTCAGCTGGTGACGGACCGCTGCTCGTGCCGGAGGGTGCTGAGGCGACCGTCACCGACGATCCCGCCACCCCCGAACCAGCGGTGACCGACCCGGGCAACGGTGCGGCAGGCCCGGCGCCCAAGCGCCGAACGGGGCGATCCTGGTTGATCGAACTGGTCGTGATCGTGGTGGTCGTCCTGGGCGCCTCGTTCCTGGTCCGTACCTTCGTGGTGCAGACCTTCTACATCCCCTCGGGGTCGATGATCCCCACCCTCCAGGTGGGTGACCGGATCCTGGTCGACAAGCTCAGCTACCGCCTGCATGGGGTGGGCCGGGGCGACATCGTGGTGTTCTCCAAGCCCCCCCTGGAACAGCAGAACATCAACGACCTGGTCAAACGGGTGATCGGGCTCCCGGGCGAGACCATCTCGTCGGTGAACGGCCAGGTCTACATCAACGGGAAGCTCCTGGCCGAACCGTGGCTCCAGCCGGGGGTCAAGACCACTCCGGGACCCAACCCGGTTCCGTTCAATCTGGCCAAACCGTACACAATCCCAGCTGGTGAGTATTACGTCATGGGCGACAACCGGACCGACTCGGAGGACTCGCGCTGGTTCGGACCCATACCCCGATCCCTGATCGTGGGGCGTGCCTTCGTCCGTATATGGCCGCTCTCCCACCTCGGCGGTCTCTGACCCACCGGGGCCGAGAACACCCCGTCGGGGAGGACAGGCGGGGCCGACGTCTGCGACCATCGTCGGGTGGGAGCCGACAGTACACTTGACCTTCGTGCCCTTCCTTAGCCCGGCAAAGCTGCTGGTGATCCTCGTGGTGGCGCTGGTCGTCCTGGGACCGGACAAGCTTCCTCGGGTGGCCAAGCAGATCGGTGGCCTGTGGGGTGACTTTCGCAAATTCCGCGAGCGGCTCGAGGCCGATGTCCGGGGCTCGTTCCCCGAACTTCCCTCGTCCGACAAGATCGCCCAGGCCGTCCGGTCGCCGTTGTCGTTTCTCGACGATCTGGCGGCCAGCGACTCGAACGAGAACGATGCCATCGGCACGACATCCGTCACCGTGGACGGCTCCGAAGCAACAGAGGAACATGACGGTGAGGTCCAACCGTCGCCGGGACCGAACCGACCGGCCGGGGTGGTGCACGCCTCCGCCTCGACCGTGTCGATCGCCGTACCCGGTGGTGTCAGCCACGAGGTTCGTGAGGCCGCCGCCGTGGTCGCTGACGACCCCGGCATGAACTGACCCATCGCGCCACCGGACGGGACGAGGACACTGGGTTCATGGCACTCTCACTGAAGCGGCGACACGAGGCGAAGAACCGCCCCGACTCGATGACGCTGATCGAGCATCTGACCGAGCTGCGCCGTCGCGTCCTGGTGTGCGCCGTGGCCTTCATCGTGGCCGCCACCGTGGCCTTTTTGGTCTACAACCACATCCTGTCCTTCTTGCAGCACCCCTATTGCCAGGTCAACGCCAAGCACTGCAACCTGTATGTGACCAGTCCCCTCGACGGGCTCTCCTTGCGGGTGAAGATCGCCGCCTACGGCGGGATCTTCTTGGCCTCTCCCGTCATCTTGTGGGAACTGTGGCGGTTCATCACCCCGGGGTTGAACCCCAAGGAGAAGAAGTACGCCATCCCCTTCATCGTCTCCTCGATCATCCTGTTCGCGCTGGGTTGCCTGGTCGCGTACTACACCTTCCCCCACGCCCTGCAGTTCCTGGACCACATCGGCGGTCCCAGCCTCCAGCAGATCTACAACCCCAACAGCTACCTGAGCCTCATCCTGTTGTTGATGACCATCTTCGGTCTCACCTTCGAGTTCCCGGTTCTGCTGATATCGCTCGAGATCGCCGGGGTGCTGA
>Ga0210400_10003797_pt1 | contig 13261 bp, 12 predicted proteins | sample IncBWH26MmetaG_FD_155456 | JGI IMG/M metagenome (GOLD analysis project Ga0210400, IMG submission 155456) | Forest soil microbial communities from Barre Woods Harvard Forest LTER site, Petersham, Massachusetts, United States - Inc-BW-H-26-M | ecosystem: Environmental > Terrestrial > Soil >...
CGCAAACGAGAGGAGCTCGCCGCGCGAAAGTCGGAAATCGACCGCACCCGCGCGCAGGCCGGCATGACGCAGACACAGATTGCCGATTCGACGATTGTGGCGCCTATCGACGGGGTGGTGCTGGTGAAGTCGGCGGAAGCGGGTGAAGTCATAGCCGCCGGGACTACCATCGTCAGCCTGGGCGATATCGCGCATCCCTGGCTGCGCGCCTATATCAATGAAACCGATCTGGGCCGCATAAAGCTGGGCGGCAAAGCGCAACTCAGCACGGATTCGTTTCCCGGAAAGACTTACGACGGCCACATCTCATTCATTTCGTCTGAAGCCGAATTCACCCCCAAGCAGATTCAGACCAAGGAGGAGCGCGTGAAGCTGGTGTACCGGATCAAGATCGACGTGGACAATCCGCGCCAGGAGCTGAAGAACAACATGCCGGTGGACGGGAATATTCTTCTGTGAGCGTCTTGCAGATCTTATGACAATCGTGACCGCACAGGGACTGACGCGGCGCTTCGGTACGCTCACCGCTGTGAATCGTCTGGATCTGGAAGTGCAGCAGGGCGAGATCTTTGCGCTGGTGGGGCCGGACGGAGCTGGCAAGACCACCACCATGCGTCTGCTGTGCGGCTTGATGGATCCAACCGAAGGCAAGGCGATTGTCGCGGGGCATGACGTTTCCAAGGAACTTGACGCGGTCAAGGATCAGATCGGCTATATGGCGCAGCGGTTCGGCCTGTATGGCGATCTGACGGTGAACGAGAACATGGCATTTTACGGCGATCTGTTCGGCATCCTCGGCCGCGAACGCGAGGAACTGGCGGGGCGGCTGTTGCAAATGACGCGCATGGAGCCGTTCCGCGAACGCCAGGCCGCGAAGCTCTCGGGCGGCATGAAGCAGAAGCTGGCGTTGATGTGCACGCTGCTGCATAAGCCGCGTGTTCTTTTTCTCGACGAACCTACCAACGGCGTCGATCCGGTTTCCCGCCGGGACTTCTGGGCCATCCTGTATCAACTGATCAGCGAGGGCCTGACCGTCCTGGTTTCCACAGCGTATATGGACGAAGCCGAGCGCGCCAATCGCGTGGGCATGATGCACAAGGGCCGGATGATCCGCTGCGATTCGCCGGCGGCATTGAAGGAAAGCCTGGAAGAGACGTGCTATCGCGTCCATTTTCCGCATGCTGAAGAAGCGCGCCCGCTCCTGGAGCGCCAGCCTGGCGTGCTGGGCGTGTATCACGCGGGCGTCGAGTATCACCTGTTCGTCGATGAGCGCGTCACCAAGGTTGAAACCCTGTTGAACCTGACGCCGTTCACGTACCAGCGCATCGTGCCGTCGCTTGAAGACGTGTTTATCGCGCTGGAGCGCAAGGAAGAATTAGTCCATGCTGCCGGCTAAGAACAGCGATGGTCCGGCCGTTCGGATCGAGAGACTGGTCAAGCGGTTCGGCGATTTCTTGGCGGTCGACGACGTATCGATCGACGTCGCGCGCGGCGAAATCTTCGGGTTTCTGGGGCCGAACGGAGCAGGGAAGTCGACCACGATTCGCATCATGTGCGGTTTACTGGCGCCGACCTCGGGTCGGGCCACCGTGGGCGGCTTCGATGTCGAAACGCAGTCGGAACTGGTGCGCGAGAACATCGGCTACATGTCGCAAAAGTTCTCGTTGTATGAGGATCTGTCGGTGGAAGAGAACATCGAGTTCTTCGGCGGCGTGTATGGCGTGCCGCCGGATAAATTGCCGCAACGTCGCGATTATGTCCTGCGCATGGCCGGCCTGGAAGACCGGCGCAAAGCTCCGACGCGTGATCTGCCTGGCGGGCTGAAGCAGCGGCTGGCCCTCGGTTGCGCCATTCTCCACGAGCCGCCGATCCTTTTCCTGGACGAGCCCACCAGCGGCGTGGACCCGGTCGCCCGGCGGAATTTCTGGGATCTGATTTACCGGCTTTCCGAGTCGGGTCATACCATCTTCGTCACCACGCACTACATGGATGAAGCCGAGTATTGCCAACGCGTGGCGCTCATGTATGGCGGACGCGTCATTGCGCTCGGTTCGCCCGCCGAACTGAAGCATGCTTTCGGCGAGCACCATCTGCTGATGCTCGAGACCACCGACCTGCTGGGCGCCATGCGCGCGCTGCGGGGCCGGCAGGCCATCGTGGACGTCGCGGTGTTCGGAAGCGGGCTGCACATCAAAGTGGATGACGAAGCGCGCGCGATTCCAGAAATCCAGTCCGCGCTGGCGGCCGCCGGAATCAAGATCGGCGGATTGGAACCGATTCCTCCGTCCATGGAAGACGTGTTCGTGGGGCTGATCGAAGAACAGGAGCGAGCTGTCGCCAAATGAATTTTAGACGCACTCGCGCGATGGCCCGCAAGGAGCTGCTGCACATCGTGCGCGACCCGCGCAGCCTGATGGCCGCCTTGACCCAGCCGGTTATGGTGCTGCTGCTGTTCGGGTATGCCCTCAGCCTGGACGTCGACCGGATCCCCACCATGATCTATGACGCCGATCGCAGCGCCGTGAGCCAAAATCTGGTTCAGGAATTTCGCGGGTCGCGATATTTTCAGATTGTCGATGAGGTCGACTCCTACAAACCCATCGAGCGTGCCATGGATCAGCGGCGCATTCTGGTCGGCGTCGCGATTCCGTACGATTACTCGCGCAATCTCCTTGCGGGAAAGGAATCGCCAGTGCAGATTCTGCTGGACGGGGCCGATTCCAACACGGCAGCCATCGCGATGGGCTACGCCGAGGGTTTGGTTCAGTCCTACGCAGGGCACGCCCGCGAAGACGCCCAAAGCTTGCGTTCAGGCAGCGTTCTGCGGCCTCCCGTGGATACAAGCGTGCGCGTCTGGTACAACCCCGACCTGCTTTCGCGCAATTTCATCGTGCCGGGACTGATTGGCGTGATCACCATGATCATCGCGGCGCTACTGACGTCGCTGACCATCGCGCGTGAATGGGAAAACGGCACCATGGAGCAGCTTCTTTCGACGCCGGTTCGCCCGATCGAGATGGCGCTGGGAAAACTGTCCGCGCATTTCCTGCTGGGGCTGGTGGACATGCTGATCGCGTTGTTTGTGGGAGTGGTCATTTTCGGAGTGCCACTTAAAGGCAGCTGGGTGCTGCTATTGTTTTCCGCGTGCGTATTTCTGTACGGAGCGCTGGCCTGGGGACTCTATATTTCCGCCATGTTCCGGAATCAATTGGCGGCCTATCAGATGGGTACGCTCACGTCCTTCCTGCCGGCATTCCTACTGTCTGGATTTATCTATCCCATCTCCAATATGCCGTGGATCATTCGAGTGATCTCGTTCATTATCCCGGCTCGGTACTTCATCGACATGACCAAGGGAATCTTCCTGAAAGGCACGGGGTTGCGGTTGCTGTGGTTGGATCTGCTGCTGCTAATCGTGTATGCCGTGGGGATTTCGTTCCTGGCGGTCCGCAAGCTAAGGCAGAAAATCGCGTGAGGAAGGCACGTTAGGACACGACATGAGACAACGTCTTCGCGCCATGATTCGCAAGGAATTTCTGCAGGTCTTTCGCGACCCGCGCATGCGCGGCATGCTGTTTATCCCGCCCCTGATTCAGCTGCTGGTTTTCGGCTACGCCGCGAATCTGGACGTGAATACCGCCAAAATTGCGTGGATGGACCAGGACCAGACTCCGCAGAGCCGCGAGCTGTATTCGCAGTTCCTGGGTTCCGGCCGCTTCATCATCGCTTCCATGCCGGAGAGCGAAAAGCGAATGCAGGACGACATGGATCGAGGACGGGTGGACGGCGTGATCCGCGTGCTTCCCGGATTCGCCCGGGACCTCGAGCGCGGCAGGCCGGTCAACGTCCAGGTGCTGCTGGACGGCACCAATTCCAACGCCGCCTCCATCGTCTCGGGATACGCCGGACAAACCATCGCGCGATTCACCGGCGAAGTCACGGCGGATCGCCAGCGGCAAAAGCTGGTGGCCGCAGGTGTGCCTATGCATCCAGCGGTTCCCCAGGTCTTCACCGAAACGAGAGTCTGGTTCAATCCCGAGCTGAAGAGCCGGAATTATTTCATCCCCGGCGTGATCGTCAACATTATTATGCTGGTGACGCTTTCGCTGACCACCATGGCCATCGTCCGGGAGAAGGAGCTGGGGACAATGGAGCAGCTCATGGTCACGCCGATTCGTCCGGCCGAACTGATTCTGGGCAAGACGCTGCCGTTCGTAGTCATCGGCTTCTGGGACATGCTTTTGGTGTTAGGCGCATCGCTGGTGGTGTTTCACATGCCTTTCGCGGGGAGCTTCTGGCTATTGTGCCTGGCGTCGCTGCTGTTCATTCTGACCACGTTGGGCGCGGGACTGCTCATCTCGACCATCTCCCACACCCAGCAGCAGGCCAACTTAGCGACGTTCCTGTTATTCCAACCGTTCCAGATGCTGAGTGGCTTTACCTTCCCGATCCGCAGCATGCCGACGGCGGTGCAATGGTTCACCTTCATCAACCCGATGCGGTATTTCCTGGAAGTGGTCCGCGGCATCTTCCTGAAGGGGTCGGGTTTCGACACTCTGTGGCCGGAGCTACTTGCGTTAGCAGTTTTTGGCGTGACGATCCTGTGGATCAGCGTCCTGCGGTTCCACAAACACCTGGAGTAGGGCCGGCCCCCAGGCCGGCCGCCACACTGGGCTACACTGAAAATACATGGATTCCCGCCGGAATTTCGTCGGTAAGGTCGCATATGGCCTGGCCGGTACGCTGGCCGCAGGTCCCGCCCGGGTCCTGGGGGCGAACGAGCGCGTCCGCATCGGCATTATTGGCGCGGGCGACCGCGGGATGGAATTGGTGAATCATATTCGGGCCTGCTCCGGCACCGAAATCACCGGATTTGCCGACGTCTATTCCAAGCGCCTGGAGACGGCGGCGGCGATAGCACCCGGCGCGGCCATCCACCGCGATTACCGCAGTCTGCTGGAGGATCCGGCCGTCGATGCGGTGATCATCGCGACGCCCCAGCATCTTCACGCCCAGCAATTCTGCGATGCGATAGCCGCGGGCAAGCACGTCTATCTCGAAAAAGCTATGGCGCTGAGCGTCGCTCAGGCCAAGCGGATGCGCGCGGTCTACGAAGCCGATCGGCGTTGTCACGTCGTTCAGATCGGCCATCAGGCTTGTTCCACGGGACACGTCGCCGACGTCCGCCAGTTTCTCTCTCGACCGGACCGTTTAGGAAAGATCACGGCGATTGCCATGCAGATGCATCGCAACACTCCGGTGAACAAGCCGCAGTGGGCCCGGCCGGCCCTGCTGACGCAGGATCTGACGCCCGACAAGCTGGACTGGGCCGCGTTCCTCGGCGATGCTCCGGCCCGTGCGTTCGATCCGAATCGTTTCGTGCACTGGCGTTATTTTTGGGATTACTCCGGTGGCAGCGTGTTCGAGCACATGAGCCAGCAGTTGAGCTTCTGGTATGGGACGCTGAATCTGGACATTCCGCAATCGGCCACCATGAAGGGCGGCATCTACCTCTGGAAAGACGGCCGCCAGGTTCCGGATACGGTCAGCGTAACGCTGCAGCAGCCTGAAGAGATCCTGGTCAGTTGGGTTTCCGGTTTCGGGAACAACCAGCTGGGAGTTACGGAAGACGTGCTGGGCACGCACGGATCGATCGCGCGCGCCAGCCAGGTCCGCTATACGCCGCAGAAAGTGAACCGGCCCGATCTGCAGGAGGCAGTCGGGCGCTCCGCGCATATCCCTCAAGCCCATTTGCAGAATTTCCTCGACTGCATCCGCCTGGGAGGCGAGCCGAACTGCCCCTTCGAGCTGGGCTATCGCGTCTCCATAGCATGCCGTATGGCTGTCGACAGCTATCGCGAAGGCCGCACTGTTCGCTGGGACGCGCAGCGCGAGGAAATCGTCTAGTACGAGCTCCTGCCGCTATGGATTTCGGATTCACCGAAGAACACCACCAGCTTCGCAAAACCATCCGGGCGTTCACCGAAGCCGAAATGCTGCCCCACGTCATGGAGTGGGACGAATCGCAACAGTTCCCGGTGGCGATCTTCCGCAAGCTCGGCGACCTAGGCGTACTTGGCTCGGTCTTTCCGGAAGAGCTGGGCGGCTCCGGCTACAGCTACGTGGACTACTCGATCCTGGTCGAAGAGCTGGCCCGCGTGGACCCTTCGATCGCGCTGAGTATCGCCGCGCACGTTTCGCTGTGCACCAATCACATTTTCCTGGCGGGCATCGTTGAGGAAAACGACGCGCAGCGCAAGCAATACATCCCGCAACTCGCTTCCGGAGAAATCATCGGGGCATGGGCGCTCACCGAGCCCGAATCCGGCTCCGACGCGGGAGGCACTCGCACGTCCGCCGTGCGCCAGGGCGATTGCTGGGTTCTGAACGGCAGCAAGACCTTCATCACCAACGCCCACATTGCCGACGTGTTTGTCGTCATGGCGATGACCGATCGAGCCCAGGCGACGCACGGTATCTCGGCGATCATCGTGGAGAAAGACACCCCCGGATTCCGCACGGGGAAGAAAGAAAACAAACTGGGCATGCGCTGCTCGCCCACCGGCGAGCTCATCTTCACCGATTGCCGCGTGCCTGCGGCGAACCTGATCGGCAAGCGGGGCGAAGGATTCATCGACAGCCTGCGGGTGCTCGACGGCGGCCGCATCTCGATCGCCGCATTGAGTGTGGGTATCGCGCAGGGAGCCTACGAGGCGTCGCTCAAGTACTCTAAGCAGCGGAAGCAGTTCGGGCGGTTCATCTCGGAATTCCAGACGATCCAGAACAAGCTGGCCGATATGGCTACAGAGATCGACGCGGCGCGGCTGTTGACGCTGCGCGCGGCCTGGCTCAAGGATTCCGGGGCGCCGGTGAACAAGGAATCCTCAATGGCCAAGCTGTATGCTTCGGAGGTCGCCGTGCGGGTCGCCAACGAGGCCGTCCAGATCCACGGCGGGTACGGATTCATCAAGGACTATCCAGTCGAGAAGTTTTACCGCGACGCCAAACTGTGCACGATCGGCGAGGGAACCAGTGAAATCCAGCGCATGGTGATCGCCCGGCAGCTGCTCAAGAGCTGATCTTGTGCCTGAGACCTTGTGCCTGTGATCATGACGGACGCCGCGCAGAGAATCCTTGACGGCGATCTGCGCGCGCTGGCCCGCGCCGCCACCTGGATCGAAAATCGCAGTCCTGAAGCCGAGCCGCTGCTGCGCGAGCTTTTCCCTCATACCGGGCGTGCCCTGATTCTCGGCGTCACCGGACCCCCAGGTGCCGGCAAGAGCACGCTCTGCGATCAATTCGCGCGCCTGATTCGCGGGGAAGGGAAGGCCGTTGGCGTGATTGCGATCGATCCCAGCAGCCCATACACCGGCGGCGCGGTGCTGGGCGACCGCATCCGTATGCAGGATCACCATGCCGATCCGGGCGTGTTCATCCGCTCGATGGCGACACGCGGGTGGCTGGGCGGACTGGCGCGCGCCACGACGGAAATGACGATGCTGCTCGATGCCGCGGGCCGCGACGTGGTGCTGGTCGAAACCGTAGGCGTGGGCCAGGACGAGGTCGAGATCGCGCGGCTGGCGCACGTCACGCTGGTGGTGCTGACGCCGGGCGCGGGAGACGATGTCCAGACGCTTAAAGCGGGTATCATGGAGATCGCTCAGGTGTTTGTCATCAACAAGTCCGATCTTCCCGGCGCGGATAAACTACAGCGCGAAATCCAGGCGGCGATGGGTCTGGCGCACGGCCCGGACGTGGAAATCGTTCACACGGTCGCGCTTGAGGGCACCGGCGTGGACGACGCGCTCGCGGCGGCCAGGCGCGCCGAGCCGCGCGGGCGTGATCCCCAGCGATCCGCCGAGATCTGGGCCGCCCGCCTGCGCGAAATGCTGCGGGACCGGCTGCTGGATCGCTTCTCCGTCGACCAGTTTCTCACTGCGGGACGCGAAGTCGCGACACACCAGAGCGATCCTTATTCAATCATCAATGCCTGGCTCCAGCACTAAAATCGACCACCTTGGGATTGCCGTGCGCTCGATCGAACAGGCGCTCCAGTTCTATCGCGACCAGCTCGGCCTGACCGTTTCCCTGCGCGAGACCGTGGCCGTCGAGAGAGTCCACGCAGCCATGCTTCCAGTAGGCGAATCGCGTATCGAACTATTGGAAGCGTCGGAGCCTGATTCCGTCATCGCCAAGTTCATTGACAAGCGTGGCGAAGGATTGCATCATGTGGCTCTTTCGGTCCCCGATCTGAACGCCTCGGTAGAACGACTTAGGTCGGCAGGCGCGCGTCTGCTCAACGAGCCCCGCGCCGGAGCGGGTGGACACCTGTACGTTTTCGTTCATCCCGCTTCCACGGGCGGTGTGTTATTGGAGCTTATACAGGAATGAAGCCAAGTATAGGGATCATCGGCGGCAGCGGGCTGTACTCCATGCCGGGATTTGAGAGACACGAAGCGCGCACCATCGATACGCCCTGGGGAGCGCCGTCGGACGCCTATATCGTCGGTCATCTTGGCGGCAGGGAAGTCGCGTTTCTGGCCCGGCATGGCCGCGGACACCGCATCTCGCCCTCGGAGTTGAACTTTCGCGCCAACATCTGGGGCATGAAATCGCTCGGTGTCGAGCGCATTTTATCGCTCAGCGCGGTGGGCTCACTCAAGGAAGAGCACAAACCTCTCGATTTTGTGATTCCCTACCAATTCGTCGACCGAACACGTGGACGGGTATCTACTTTTTTTGGCGAAGGACTCGTCGCGCACATCAGCTTCGCGCATCCTATCTGTTCCCAGATGGCCGATGTCGCGTATGCCGCCGGTCAGGATGCGGGCGTACGTGTCAAATTGGGCGGCACCTACTTGTGCATGGAAGGCCCGGCGTTTTCAACGTTCGCGGAATCCAATCTGTATCGAAGCTGGGGCATGGACGTCATCGGGATGACCAACCTGCAGGAAGCCAAGCTCGCGCGCGAAGCCGAGCTTTGTTACACCACCATCGCCATGGTCACCGACTACGACTGCTGGCATCCCGAGCATGACGCGGTCACCGTGAACGATATCATCGCCAATCTCACGCAGAATGCCGCTAACGCCGCGAAGCTGGTGAAGGCCGCGGTCACCGCGATGCCGGAGGGGCGGACCTGCAAGTGCGGATCGGCGCTGGCACACGCTCTGATCACCGACCGCACGGCGATTCCCGAGGCCACTCGCAAAAAGCTGGAGCTTCTGGTTGGCAAGTACCTGTAACGAGCTTCTTGTTCTGTGCATCAGCGGCCGAGACTGGTCCCCTGATTTACTGGATCGAGCGATTGCGGAAGACCAAGGCCGGACTCTATTGTCCGGGGTCGTCGAGCCGCTCGCGGATCTGTTCGATCCCCGCCTCTGCGAGGTCTATGAACGGTTGTTTCGTGAGGTAATCAAGCGCGTTTGCCCCGACCTCGTTCCTCGGCTTCGTCGCGGAAAGACTTCCACTTTGCCACCCGTTGCCGAACGTGTCTACGTGCTTTCACGAGTCACGCTGGGCGCCGATGTCGCCGTGACCAGCGTTCTGCTTGACGCGGCCAAGCGCCGGTACCCATCAGCGGAAATCGTGTTTGCCGGACCGCGCAAGAATTACGAGCTGTTCGAAGCCGACCTGCGGATCTCGCATCGCGAAATCTCCTACGCACGCGGCGGGACGCTGCGTGAGCGGCTGGAGGCCTCGGCGCGAGTCTGGTTCGGCGACGGCATCGTGCTGGATCCGGATTCGCGCATCACGCAGCTAGGCTTGCTGTCCGTGTGCGATCCGGACCGTTATTTCCACTTTGAGAGTCGCTCCATCGGCGGTGACACCGACGCGCGATTGCCGGATCTGGCAGCGCAGTGGATCGGCGACCCGCAAGCGCGCCCATACGTTTCTCCACGCCCGGCTGTCGGAACGCCCTTCGACCTCACGGTGAGTCTGGGTGTCGGGGGAAATCGGGCCAAACGATTGAACGACGATCGGGAGGTGGCGCTCCTGCGGATACTTGCCGCGACTGGCGCATCAATACTTGTGGATAAAGGCGGCACCACTGAAGAGCGTGCGCGCGTCGAGTGCGCGATTCAACCTGGCATGCGGACTCACGATGGCCCGTTCGCGCCCTTCGCGGCTGAGATCGCGCGATCCAAGCTATTTGTGGGGTACGATTCGGCCGCAGGCCACGTGGCATCCGCGTGCGGCGTGCCGCTGATTAGTATCGGCGTTGGATTCGCGAGCAAAACTGCTGCGGACCGTTGGCGGCCAATGGGAACCGTGATTCGGGGACGCCCCAAAATGTCAATGGGTCCGATTGAGCGCGCACTCGCTACATATACATTCCGCCGTTGACGTCGAGCACGTGCCCGGTAATGTAGCCGCCTTCTTCGCTCGCCAGGAAACGCACGGCTGCCGCTACGTCCTCGACCTTGCCGAAACGCCGCAGGGGAATATGCGCCAGCAGAGTATTCTTCACCTCGTCGGAGAGCGCGGCTGTCATGTCGGTCTCGATGAACCCTGGAGCCACGGCGTTGACGGTCACATTCCGGCTGGCGATCTCCTGTGCCAGCGATTTCGTCAGTCCGATCAAACCGGCCTTCGATGCCACGTAATTCGACTGCCCCGGATTACCGGTCTGGCCCACGATCGACGAGATGTTGATGATGCGGCCCCAGCGCTCCTTGAGCATCACGGGAAGCACTTGCTGGATCGCCAGGAACGCGCCCGTGAGGTTCGTCGCGAGAACGGCGTCCCAATCGTCTTTCTTCATGCGCATCGCCAGGCCATCCTTGGTGATGCCCGCGTTATTCACCAGGATGTCGATCTTGCCGGCTTTGGCGAAGGCTTCCTTGATCGATTCCGGCGAAGCGAGATCAATCGCGACGCACGTGGCGCGAGGAATTTGCATCGCCGCTTCTTCCAGTTTCTTCGCGTCCCGCGCGGCCAGAATCACGCGCGCGCCTGCGTCACTTAAAGCTTGCGCGCATGCCCGCCCGATCCCGCGACTCGCCCCCGTAACAAAAGCCGTCCTGTTTGTCATGTTCGTCATGTAATCTTCCATAATAGTGGAACATGCCTTATGACGACTTGCGCGAGTTCATCCGCGCCCTGGAGAAGCACGGCGAGCTCAAGCGCATCCCTTTCGAAGTCGATCCGCATCTGGAAATCACGGAGTTCGCGGACCGCAGCGTGAAATCGGGCGGCCCGGCGTTACTGTTCGAAAAACCCAAAGGCTCGGATATCCCGGTTCTGATCAACTCGTTCGCCAGCATGCGCCGGATGGAGATCGCGCTGGAGGTGTCGTCGGTCGAAGACATCGCTGGCCGCATCTCCGAACTTCTGGCCATGCAAAAGCCGGAAGGCCTGCTCGGGAAACTGAAGATGCTGCCGAAGCTGGCCGAGCTGGGGTCGATATTTCCCAAGACTGTTTCCGGCGGGCCTTGTAAGGACGTCATCCGCCCTCAGGGTAAGTTCGATTTGAATTATCTGCCGATACTGCAGTGCTGGCCGCAGGATGCCGGCCGCTTCATCACTCTTCCGATGGTGTTTTCGCGCAACCCCGATACCCGCAAGCGCAACTGCGGCTGCTACCGGCTCCAGGTTTTCGACAGCACTACGACCGGCATGCACTGGCAGACCCACAAGCAGGGTGCGGAGCACTATCGCCGCATGGCCGCGTCACGCGGGACCAAACGCATGGACATCGCTGTGGCGATCGGTTCCGATCCGGCCACCATGTACTCGGCTATTCTCCCTCTGCCTCCCGATCTGGACGAAATGATGATCGCCGGTTTTCTGCGGGGTAAGCCCGTGGAAATGACCAAATGCGAAACCTCGGACCTGGAGGTGCCGGCCAATAGCGAGATCGTGCTCGAGGGATATGTCGAGCTGGGCGAACTCCGCCGCGAGGGGCCCTTTGGAGATCACACCGGCTTCTACTCGCTCGACGATGACTACCCGGTGTTCCACGTTACCTGCATCACGCATCGCAAGAACCCGGTCTACGCGACCACCATCGTCGGTCCGCCGCCCATGGAAGATTTCTATATGGGCAAGGCCATCGAGCGCATCTTTCTCCCCTTGATGCGCCTGCAGCTTCCGGAGATCCGCGACATCTGCATGCCCGCCGAAGGGATCTTTCACAACCTGATTCTGGTTGCGATACGAAAGTCATATCCGGGTCACGCACGTAAGGTGATGCACGCGATCTGGGGCCTCGGCCAGGCGATGTTTTCGAAATGCATCGTGGTAGTGGATGAGGACGTGGACGTTCAGAACGTACGCGAAGTTGCGTGGAAAGCCCTCAACAATATCGATCCGGAGCGCGATATCCAGTTCGTGATGGGTCCCATCGATTCGCTCGATCACTCCAGCCGCCTGCCCAATTACGGCTCGAAGATGGGCGTGGACGCGACCAGGAAGTGGCCCGAGGAAGGCTTCACCCGGCCGTGGCCTGACGTGATCCGTATGCCGGACGAGATTCGCACGCGCGTCGATGCGCTGTGGAAGAAAGCCGGGTTACACTGAGAAGTACACGGCGGCTGTAGCTCAGTTGGTAGTAGCGCCAGATTGTGGTTCTGGATGTCGTGGGTTCAAATCCCACCAGCCGCCCCAAACCTCGAATGCTCTCGATCAGCAGTTTGCACGCTTTTCCCCTCGATCGGCCGGTTGCGAAAAATCCGAGGGGCGAAGACCTGGCGAAACATGCTATCCTCGTTTCATGAAGCGGTGTGATCAATAACCTGTTTTGGGTTATGCTGGTTCTTTCGAGGAGACTTAAGCATTGGCACGACAAGCCGCGTTAAAGTGGGACGACCGGGCATTCGATGTGCGCTCATGCCTGAAGGAAGCCGCAGGAATTCATCCCGCGTATGTCTCATCCCTGGGTGCGTTGTTTTCGGATGACTGTATGGCCATCCTCCCGCACATCAAGGACGCCGTCGTCGATACGGTGTTCGCAGATCCGCCTTTTAATCTGGGCAAGGAATACGGAGCGCGATGCGACGACCTCAGGCCCGGTGATCAGTATTTAAATTGGTGCAAGGAGTGGATCGCCGAGTGTGTCCGTATGATCAAACCAGGCGGCGCATTTTTCCTTTACAATCTGCCCAAGTGGAACATCCTTCTCGGTTCATATCTCACTGAGCTCGGGATGGATTTCCGGCACTGGATAGCCGTCGAGATATCAGCGTGTCTTCCGATTCCGGGCCGTCTTCACCCAAGCCACTACAGTCTCCTATATTTCACACCCGGGACGCCCAAGACA
>Ga0210400_10003798_pt1 | contig 13253 bp, 17 predicted proteins | sample IncBWH26MmetaG_FD_155456 | JGI IMG/M metagenome (GOLD analysis project Ga0210400, IMG submission 155456) | Forest soil microbial communities from Barre Woods Harvard Forest LTER site, Petersham, Massachusetts, United States - Inc-BW-H-26-M | ecosystem: Environmental > Terrestrial > Soil >...
TGGACCAGGAGTAGCCGAGGTTCGACCTGCGTCTCACATGATTTCCCATTCACGCGAACTTGGATTTTGGCAGACATGTAGCCTCCAGACCTCGCAGCGGGCTTCTTCTGCAAGACTGAGTAAGGAAGGAAACTTACTCCCGTCGAACGAGAATATCAAGCGACGCTACTCCCCATAGTATTTTCGAGAAGGCTGTGATCGGGCTTGCGCCATCCAAGAAACTCCATTACGCTGGTTTGGTTGCTAGCGGTGTCTTCCCTCCTCACCCGCTATGGTTGTTCCAGTTGCAGTTCCATCTCCCTTGAAGGAAGGATGCTGCCCGATGACGAGCCAAAACGCTTGGCCGAAATTTGCCGTGGCCGTGATGCTGAGCCTGTCCTTGACTGCCTGTAAGGACACAAAAACTCTGCAAGAGAACGAGCAATTGAAGACCCAGGTGGCGGAACTTCAGAAAGAGAACGGTCAATTGGGAAACAATCTCGAGACGGTGACGGCCGCCCGCGATCAGTTAGCGCGAGAGAACCAAGCGCTTAAGGCACAAATGAAACCTCGGAAAACCAAGCACTCAGGAGCGAAATCCTCCAGTCGAAAGCGTCGCCGGACGTAAAGATCTCGGCAGTTTGAAGCCCGTGCGCGGCCAACATACGCGAACTAGTTCTGTTTTATTGTCAAGAAAAGGAGATTAAGAACATGAAAGCATTTGAAGTGAAATTGCGCTATCGAGATCGAAACGACGAGACCGTGGAATCGACGGTCGTAGTGGATGCATCGAGTCTTCCCGGAGCCGTTGCTAAAGCGGCACGCGAATTTGTCAAAGGCTTGGACCGGAAACAGAGATTCGATATGAACAAGAATGGACTGGAAATTACGGCCAAGTCTTCCGGCGCGCCAGCGGAGGGGCAGGCAAAGAGATCCGCGGAAACCACCGCTGGTTGAAAAGGGGCGATCCTCTCCTGATCGAGGCAGCCTGGCGTCTGATCGCGCCAGTGCCGCCGGAAAAACAATCAGAAGGGATTCCGATTACTATTCTTTCCGCGCAAGATCGAAACGCGCTTGTACGCTTTCTCGAGGAATTTTCGATCTTTCCTAAGCGGAAATCCTGGGGATCGCAGTGACTCGCAAGTCTCGGTTAGCTGCAGGCGCTGGGAGACCTTGAGCGTGCTAGCGAGACAGAGCAGCCACTCGAACGCCAGGTCGTCTTCAGTCTTATTCGATTTGAGCTGAGATGGCACGAGAACCCCCTCAACCTTTCTGAGGGGACGCTCAGGGTTCATGAATAATATAACCGCCTTGTTAGAAGGTCAACCAAAGAACGCACCGGCAGCGTCACAGCTCTTTTCGGCGGTCTTTCACTCGGCCTCTTCGAGTTTCTGACGCCAGAACTAGCAGTGGCCCGGGTTCGTCAAGGGAAACCCGGGGCCGGTGCTCGACAGAAGGAACAGACACCAGGCAGGTAACGCAAACGAAACGCCAAAAACACAACGGCGATATGTTCTTCAGTATCTATGGGAAGAACGTTCGACGCGTGCCGAATTGCGCAACTTGTTGCCCAAGCGGTGCACGGAATTGGCGCTACGGGAGCAGACGTCCGTTGGCTACGCCCAGGACACCATCCGACGTTGGGCACTTTCGACAGTTCCAGACGAACAACTCTCGCATGCGCCTAGGCGACTTACGGGTTTTATTGAGATTTATACAGGGAAGACCGTATTTGCTAGAGAAGAAACGCTATGTAGGATACCGAACACTAGGGATGGCATGCAAAACTGGCCTCACTGATGGCTGACACCTTGAACCAAAAGCAGGTTCGAATATTGATCGCGGATGATTCTTCGACGCTTCGACGCAATCTTAAGAAGCTTCTCGAATCCCATTCAAATCGTTGGAAGGTGTGTGCCGAGGCGGCAGATGGAATGGAGGCGGTGCAACAAGCCATCGAATCGAAGCCAGACATGATCATCCTCGACTTCCAAATGCCGTTCATGGATGGCCTGACGGCGTCCGCAAGGATCTCCAAGTCTATGCCTAAAGTTCCCATCCTGATCTATACGATCCACAAGACTGAGTTCGTCGATCTAGAAGCCAAGAAGGCCGGCGTACGCGAAGTAATATTGAAATCAGACTCCCGTGAACTCGTCAGGGCCGTGAAGGGGTTGCTAGCCAAGGACCATGAACGCGCGGCACCCAAGGAAAAAGAGGCCAGCGCATGAGTGCGGCTCGCTCCTTATCAGTCAGCGCAACTGGTTGAGGAAGTTGGAACTGTCTCTTATTGGCTGCATCCCCCTCTAGCTCGAAACTGACACGCCCTACTCCACTGCTCGCGCCGGCAACGGTGCTGATCGGCTATTGCGGCAGCGCGCGAACCCAGATGCGGGTCGTCGCGGGCTTGCCCAGGTGGACAACGCGCTTACCAACGGAGAGCGTCATCGTTTCGTCATATTCGCGGCGGCGGATGCGAGCGCGCGCGCCCGGGTGAAGTGCAAGCCCTGAGAGAAACTTCAGGAACTCAGGGTCCTTTTCATAGACGCAGAGGACTTCCACGCTCTGGCCCGCGGCCAGTTCAGAAAGCGCGGTGGCGCCTTTTTTTCGTCTGAGCTTAGCGAGACCGCCTCGCAAAGGTACCCCGTGAGGACAGAAACCGTCGGCACCAAATCGAGTCAGCAGCAGCTTTTCGACTTCAGGGGAAATTCCGTGCTCGAGGCGCTCGGCCTCATCGTGCGCCTGCGTCCAGTCGAGGCCAATGACCTCAGTGAGAAGCTTTTCGGCAAGCTGGTGGCGCATAGCGAGACGATCCGCCATGCTGCTGCCCTTTCGCGTCAGGGCGATGCGGCCGTTACGCTCGACACGAAGCAAGCCATCTCGCGTCATGCGCTTCAGCGCGGCGGTCACCGCCGGCGGTGTTACGCCCAGCTCCTCCGCCAGGCGCGCGCTGATGGGCTCTTGCTCTTCCTGGACCATCTCCCAGATGGCCTTCAAGTAGTCTTCGCGCGACACGCTGGTTTTTTCGCGCGGCACAATTCTCCTTTTCCGGACGCGTTAGGCCGTTTGCTGAACGTTCACGTTGTCACGCAGGCGCTGCGCCAGCTCCGCCACTCGCGCTTCGATCTGGTTGCGTATCGCACGGTAAACCGGAAGGCTATATCCGTACGGGTCGCCAACGACCCAATCCTCGAGCGGAGGCGTTGGATCAGCGAAGAGGGATGCGCCGCACCGGCCCGTCATATTGATCACAAGATCAGCTGCGCTAAGATCCTCCGGACGCAGCGGCTTCGAATGTTGTCCCGCGACGGAAAAGCCGCGTTCGGCGAGCACCGCGAGTGTCGTCCCCGGGATTTCGCCAAACGGCACCAACCCGGCGCTGGATGCCTCGATCACATCATCTGCCACGTTTTTCGCAATCGCTTCGGCCATTTGACTCCGGCAGGCATTTCCGATACATAAAAACAGTACCTTGGTACGAGTTGGCATACTGCCCTTTCCGGGCGGGTCCTGGAGCAAACAGAATGACACGAAATTCAGCGGCGCTCAACTGGAACAGAACGTGAGTTGGAAGGGTCTTTTGCTGACCCGTCGCTAGTCGCATTTGTCCCTGCTGCCATGCGCACAAAATAATCATGTATGGTTGTGTCGCTGGTGAGTTCGGGATGGAAGGTCGCGATCAAGATTTGGCCTTGCCGTATCAGGACTGGTTTGGCGTCGGATTTCGCCAGGACCTCGACGGCCGGTCCCATGCGCTCGATGATCGGAGCGCGAATGAAAACCATCTCGATAGGGACGGGCGAGAGGCTAGTGGTCTCATGACGGACTTCGCTGGCGAGCTGGCGTCCATAGCCGTTGCGAATTACGGTGATATCGGCGAGTTCCAGCGACGGCTGCGCGGGATTCTGGACTTCCCGAGCCAATAAGATTGCACCCGCACACGTGCCGAAGATGGCACCGCCGCGCGCGGCGTGTGCAAGCAAACTCTTGTCGAGGCCTTCGTCGACGAGAAATTTCCACTGCGTGGTGCTTTCGCCGCCGGGAAGAATGACGGCATCCACCCCATCCATATCGCTTGGTGTGCGAACGAAGACGTGTTCGACGCCAATTCGCGCGAGCGTCGCCCCATGTGCTTCGAAATCTCCTTGAACAGCAAGTATGCCCACTTTCATCTTTCCGCTTCCTGTATCCACTCGTCCTTTATCAAGCCCTCTGTGCACTCTGCGGCTCTTCTCCGCGTTCTCGGTGTTAAATTCCGAAAGCACAACACAGCGGCCAGATCGAATCGCAGAGAAATCGGCCTCGTTTCTCATTACCACCCGCGCGTCTGGAGCAGGTCCTTCTCCTCGATTTGGCGGATGTCGAGACCCTTCATGGCTTCGCCAAGTTCCTCGGACGCTTCAAGAACGGCTTTTGCGTCCTGGTAATGCGTTGCGGCTTTCACGATGGCCTTCGCGCGCTTTTCTGGATCGCTCGACTTGAAAATTCCCGACCCGACGAAAACCGATTCAGCGCCCAGGTGACGCACCAGCGCGGCGTCGGCAGGCGTCGCGATTCCGCCCGCGGAAAAATTCGGAACGGGGAGCTTCCCTGTTCGTGCAATCTCCCGAACCAGGTCCAGTGGAGCGGCCAACTCTTTCGCCACGTGCATCAATTCGTCGCCGCGGAGAGTCGTAAGGCGGCGCATCTCACCGGTGATCGTTCGCATGTGGCGCACGGCTTCAACGACGTTGCCCGATCCGGCTTCGCCCTTGGTGCGAATCATCGCGGCGCCTTCCGCAATTCGACGCAGCGCTTCACCCAAATTGCGCGCGCCGCAAACGAAGGGAACCTTGAAATCATGCTTCCAGACGTGATTTTCTTCGTCGGCGGGAGTAAGAACTTCGCTTTCGTCGATGAAGTCCACTTCGAGGGCTTCCAGCACGGCGGCCTCCGCGAAATGCCCGATGCGCACCTTCGCCATGACTGGAATGCTCACCGTATTCATAATTTCGCGGATGATTTTCGGAGACGCCATGCGCGCCACTCCGCCTTCTTTGCGGATGTCCGACGGCACACGCTCGAGAGCCATGACCGCACACGCTCCGGCGTTTTCGGCGATCCGCGCTTGCTCGGAATTGGTGACGTCCATGATCACTCCGCCCTTGAGCATCTCGGCCAAGCCAACCTTCACGCGCCACTGGTCGTTTGAATAATTTCCGTTGCTTCCTTGTGTTGCTGTCATGTCTCTCTCCTTGGTTCCATCTCCGCTCTCTTGCCAGTCGGCGCAATTTCTCCGCGCTGCTACCGCGTTCGGTATTTTTCCCTATCGATAACGACGAACCGCCCCTGCCCGCGCGCAAGCAAGTCCCCTGCCCCGTTGCGAATCTCTCCTTCATGATACAGCTGACGGCCATCACGGCGGGCGACAAATCCCTCGACGACGATTTCCTCATTTACGCGGATCGGCTTCAGATATTCCACGCGCAGGTCCGCTGTGACGGCGTGTTCCGCATGAAACCTGCAGGCTTTGCTCATGACTTCGTCCAGTAGCACGGCGATGATTCCGCCATGAAGAAATCCCGAGCCGCCCTGATATTCTTTGCCAAGCTGAAAACGTCCGACGATCCGCTGGCGCTCGTCGTCCCGTTCGAAGCCAAGCTTCATGCCGCGCGAGTTTGCACCGCCACACCCGAAGCATTCGTTTTCCGGTTTAGGATCAAGTCTCATCCGGCTCCTGGGAGTGCCTTGTAGCACCGCACCTTGATATCGAGCGTATGCCCGCCCATGAGGGCAGTCTCTACACGAGCGCGACGCGTGGCATTTCAGCGCGACGAGCTCCGCGCTGCCGTTTGCGCATTTCGATGCGCAGCACATCGGCAAGCGTGGCGATCCCGCGCGCGATCTCACGCTCATTGAGACCAGGGAATCCGAGCCGCAGCGTGTTAGGCATAGGGCTCTGCAAGTAGAAATAACGCCCGGGCGAGAACAGAACCCCACGTTCGCGCACATGAATCAAGAGTTCGTTGGCATCAAACCCCGGAGGAAGTTCGACCCATACGCACATTCCGCCCTCCGGACGTGTCCATTTCGTGCCGTGGGGCATGTGCCGTGCAAGCGCCTGTTCCAGAGCGGCAAGCCGGGCACTATACGCCTTCCGAGTACGCTCCAAATGGCGACTGAGGTGTCCTCGGCGCATGTATTCTGCCAGAATGGCCTGGGCGAGTTGCCCCGTGTGCAGATCCGTGGCTTGCTTCACAAGGCGCAGACGGTCGATGACATTTGCCGGGGCAACGATCCAGCCGACCCGCAGTCCAGGAAACGCAATCTTGGAAAAGCTGTCAATCTGGATCACCAGGTTCGAACGGTCGAGCTGCTTGAGTGACGGGACGCGCTCGCCGCGGGCACGCAGCCGCGCATAAATGTGATCTTCGACGACTGGAACCTGAAAGCGTGCCGCGAGTTCGAGCAACCGGCGGCGTTCGGCAACCGGAAGTGTCGTCCCCGTCGGATTGTGGAAGTCCGGCGTAAGAATGATCATCTTCACGCGGTTTTGCATCAGAACGGCTTCCATCGCCGATACATCAACGCCTGGAGTCGTGCCCGGGCCCGTATCGGTTGTTACGGGTGCGCCTAGCACTCGCGCGCGGGCTCCCGCAAGAATTGCCAATGTTCCAGGATAAGTCGGGTTTTCTATCAAAACGGTGTCGCCGGGACGCAGGAAAGCCTTGCAGAGCAGATCGAGCGCCTGCTGGCATCCGTCCGTGATCAGCAGATTTTCATCGGCAGCTTCATATCCTTCCGCCCGCAGCATCGAGACTAGAACTTGCTTTAATCCGGGATAGCCATCGGAAGAACCGAATTGCAAAATCTCAGGACCTTCTTTCCGCCAAACGGCGTTCGTACAATTTCGCAGGTCCTCGATAGGGAAAAACTCCGTCGCCGGCCTAGCGATTACGAAGGAAATAGATCCGCGCGGCTCGCGCTGCGTCAAACGGCTCAAGGCCTCGTCACCGCGCTCGTCCGCGAATAGAGATTCCCAACGAAGATTGCCGTTTGATGCGGGCGGATGCGGCGCGGCCTGAGGTTTCTTGGCGTCCCCTTCTTCGAGAATAAATGTTCCACGACCCACGTGGCCGCGGATCAAGCCTTCGGATTCAAGCTCCGCATACGCGTTAGCGATGGTAGTGCGGTGCACGCCGAGCTGCACAGCAAGTTCACGGCTCGCCGGAATGCGGTCTCCCGGGCGCAGATCCCCGGTGTTTACCAGGGCGCGAAGCTGGTCGCGCAACTGAATGTAGAGAGGGACGTGGCTTTCGGGTTGCAGGTGCACAGGAAGCATTGGCACTCCAAGGCAGGCCAATATAAAGCAGTATTATGCCTGATAAAGAGCCAATTTGTCTTTTCTGCTTGGAAGCCTGCCGGAACGACGAACGATTAGCACCAAATGTGATTTAGACTGCCTGTTCCGGCAGCAGGCCAGTCTGTCTGCTGGTCCCAGTAGGACAGGCACTCCTGCCTGCCCGCATGTGCTGAGGCTGCATCGCACCGGACAGACAAGCGTGTCTGTCCTACTCCAAGGAGGCATTGCGCTTATGACGAATGGCCAGCCAGGAGAATCAATCGGGGCGGCGCGATCCGGCGGAACGCTTGCCGGTAAGACGATCATCGTGACTGGCGGCAGCCGCGGGATCGGCCGGGCAATCGCGCTTCGGCTGGCTCGCGAAGGAGGAAAACTTGTTCTCTCTGCCCGCGACGCGGCCACTCTCGCCAAGGTCGTCGGTGAAATCGAAACGAGCGCCGGTACGGCAACCTCGATTGCTGCGGATCTCCGCCTCTCCGATACCCCGGCTGCGCTTGTGGACACCGCACTCAAAACGTATGGCGCGCTCGACATCGTCGTGAACAATGCCGGTGCGACACGACGCGGCGATTTCCTTGCGTTGACTGACACGGATTGGACGGACGGGTTTGCACTAAAATTTTTCGGTGCGGTGCGTCTGACGCGCGCGGCGTGGCCTCACCTCAAGCAGCGTCGCGGTTCGGTGCTGAATATCATCGGTGTCGGCGGGCGCACTCCTGGTCCGGAATTCACAATTGGAGGGTCCGTGAACGGTGCGTGTATGTCGTTCACGAAGGGACTCGCGGATATCGGCATCCGTGATGGGGTTCAAGTAAATGCGATCAACCCGGGATCGGTGCGTACCGACCGGCTTCGTGTTTTATTGGAGTCCCAAGCGGCGCAGCACGGCGGTGATATCGATGCGGCCATCGAAAAGCTTGTTCGCAAGGCAAACGTCGTCCGTCTCGGTGAACCTGAGGATGTTGCGAACCTGGCCGCGTTCATTCTGTCGCCCCAATCGCGCCTGCTGCAAGGCGCGTTAATCGACCTTGACGGCGGCCAGACAAAGACTGTTTAAGCTCACGATTCGTTCGTGTGGGGGCTAATGCTGGCATTTCCTAGGGCTTGTTCGACTTGCGTTATTGAATCGACTTTGCCGCAACGTTTGAAATCACTGCGTCGTTGTCCGGCTTGGTGAAGTATTCCTCTGCGTGAAGTTGGCGATAAATGCGCCCTGCAATTCCCGCGGCCGTAGGCCCACGAACGGCCTTGGTATCCCCTCGCATCAGAATAACGAGCACGATCTTCAAGTCCGGTTGGTCCAAGTAGGAGACAAACCAACCGAGACGCGAGCCCGCATCAGAGCATGAGCCAGTCTTTCCTGACGCCTGTTCACTATCTGCCATGTTGCTGCGGCGTGCCGTACCCCGTAGCACTGCGGCATGCATTCCGTCGCGCAAGTCCGGCAACAGGGATTTGATATCAAGTGTGCGCTTGATGCGGGGCTCGAAATTTTCCTGTTCCTCGAGTGTTCGAGGGTATTGCAGATAATAAAGTGTGCCGCCATTAGCGAGCGTCGAGACGAGTGCGCCCAGTTGCAACGGAGTCATCTGGATTCCCTCGCCGAAACTCGACATACGGGCAACTCCGCCGCGTTTCGGCGGCTCGCTTGGCACAGAGCCGGGCTGCTCCTCGGGAATCTCATAGCCGGCAAGTTCGCCGAGACCTAGCGTCCGTGCATAGGTCGAAACAGTTTCAAATCCCATACGGCGCCCGAGTTCCTCGAAAAAGACGTTATTGGAATGCGCCATCGCTTCCGTCAAGTTCAAATACTTGCGCCGCCCGACCCGAATCTTCGTGTCGCGCCTCACAAACCCTTCCTGCAGCGCCGCTACGGCAATCACAGGCTTGATCGTCGAGCAAGGTTTGAAACCAGCGGAGAACGCAAGCTTCTGATTGACGATAGTTAGAATTCGCCCCGTATTCGGATCAATGGCAACCACCGATCCGTTATACCGGCCAAGACCTTGGATGGCAGCCTGGCGCACCGACAGGTCATCGAACACGGTGACGTCGCCCTCGGTGGAATCAGCAAATGTGGATATTCCGCGGCGCGAACGGGAGAGGTTCCGGTGCGTTCCGTGCTTTACCAATCGCGCCGGGGCGGCAAACATCGGAGAACAGGCCGCAAGCAATGCACAGTTCAATACGAGGAAAAGCACCGATCCGCTGGGACGATTTCGCATCATGATGAGGCACCGTTAGAATCGCTCCGTTACCGTCGTTCCCTCATTCTGGCGGCTCCCAATGGGCTCACACGCCGCCGTCTGGACAGACATCGTTTCTCACGCCCACTCAAGCTTCGTTTCGGGTCCGTTCACCTACCCACAGACTACGTGGATTCACACAAAAACGAGACTGGTCGTTCGTACAAAATGAGTACAGGACCCTTTGCCTTGGAAACTGGGAATTCGGAGGCGTAAATGGCCTCATTTCTTATGATTACGTGGCTCCCCAGAACTTCTTTCCTACAGCTTGCCATGGTCTTTTGTAAATTTTATATGCGGCAGCGCAAAAATTCAGGGCTTGGCCGCACTTCTGGACCACTGGTCCGACCATCATTCGCACGAAAGAAAGCGAAGGTGACTAAAGAGGCAAGACAGCCCCCTCTCCAACCCTTTTAATGCTAACAACGCGACTCTTTTCCTTGCCCGCTCTGTGGATTTCGTTGATTTTCTCGGCGCCTTGCCGACTCTGTGGTCCTCAGCCTGCATATGTCAGCAAAGTCAGGGGAGTACAAGAAAATCCAAGGGGGACCAATGTTTGAAAGTTCGGTATTTCAGAATCAGAATGACGGAACGGCCGAGGAACGTCTTTGGCGAGCCGTCATTGCAAGGACTCTCGAAGAGTGGATCCGTGGCCCTTTGCGCTACAGCCGCATTGCTGAAGAATTTCTATTTCATGACAACAAGGATTTTCTCTCTGTATGTTCCTCCGCTGGAATGGACCCGTTTAGCCTGAGGAAAAAGCTCGAATCCATACGCGTACGCACTTTCCAAAAGTCTGGTAGTCCTGCACGGGCGGCAGGGTCCGAGCCCGTCCGCCATAGAAATTCACAATCCCTTGTCCGGCTTTCGTCCTAATTGTCTCGCGCCGCCAAATTAAGCGATCGGATGCGAACTTAAGCCTCTGCTCAAGAGCGTGCGGGCTCCGTTTTCACGCTTACCCCGAGGCCCTTCAACCGAAGGGCCTCGAAGTGAAGTGTGGAGCCCAGCAGAAGTGGGCTGCGGGATTAACTCCGCCCTACTCGTTCGCGTTCAATTTGCTGATTGCATTCCGCGATCTCATCGTCCATGGACTTGATTTCCAGCACCAGCCTGGTGTCACTCGGATTCTTTTCATACGAGTCGAACAACGGCTTTCGCCTGGCTTTCAATTCAAGTTTTCTCTTCTGAATTTCATGAGTCTTTAACATTTGGTTTATCCTTAGGCCGCCTTCGGTTCGTGACGACCGTGAACTCTTGCAAATCCCCCGCAAGTATCCTAGCGGCGGCAACTCGCTTCCTCAATGGGCCGCGCGGCTTAACCCAGTGAGTACTTTGGTTTTGGTACCAGGAGTGTTCGCCTAATTTATCGACGTAGTTCTCATGGTTAGAATTGCTTCCTGCGCGAGCGGGGCGTGGTAAGCTTCCGTAACGGGCGGGGAAAACATGATCAAATTACCCGTAATCGCGCTTGTAGCGGCATTACTTTTCCAGCCGGGTTCTATTGCTCTGGCCCAATCTTCAGCGCAAGCGTCGGCAAAACAGAAAGTCATTGCCGATCTGAAGGAAATGGCGGCCGCCGGAGATGTAAAATCGCAAGTACAGTTAGGCTTGGCTTACGTCACAGGCGACGGCGTCAGCAAGGACGATACGGAGGCCGTGAAATGGCTCCGCAAAGCCGCCGATCAAGACAACGCGGTCGCGGAGCGTTTCCTGGCTGAAATGTATTTCAAAGGCCGAGGCGTTCCGGCCGATAACGCGGAGGCCGCGAAATGGCTGCGTCTCGCAGCCGAGCAGGGAGATGCGGAGAGCCAGCACAATCTAGCTGTCTTGTATACGCAAGGCCTCGGCGTGCCCAGGAATGTAAAAGAAGCCGCGAAGTGGATGCGCAAATCCGCGGAGCAAGGCTTGGCAGCCGGACAAGTGGGGATGGGAGCCCTGTATGAGAACGGCGACGGTGTGCCCGCGGATCCTGTCGAAGCCGTAAACTGGTATCGAAAAGCTGTGGAGCAGAACGATCCAAGCGCTATGAATAACCTCGCCCTGCTTCTCGCCACTTCCAAAAACTCGAATGTGCGGAATCCGCAGGAGGCGATCTCTCTTGCGAGCAAGGCGGTCGCCGGCGGAAACAATCCGGACTACCTTGACACCCTGGCGGCAGCATATTTCGCAGCCGGACAGACAGACAAGGCTATTGAAGCCGAGCAAAAGGCGCTGGCCATGAACCCGGGCAACGACTCTTATAAGGAATCCCTACAGAAGTATCTGGCCGCGAATGGCGGGCGTTGATGTGTGCTCTGCTTTCAACGCCAAACCGCCAACTTCCTGACAGCGGGCCCCGGGTCGTCGGGTTCCCAGAAGTTCGCAGCCTTCATACAGCAGGCTCGAAAAATCACTGCGCTTGTGCTTGGTGGGGTTGAGGATTCGGCGCTTCCATCCGGTAGCCGAGGCTTCGGAGTTGCCGGATCATTCTCGCGGTGCGCTTTTGCTTGGATTGTTTGGTGACCGCCGGGCCCCGTTCTTCGTAAACGGACTCCCTGGTGCAGGATCAACCAGAATGTCGACGCAGGGCGGATCTACGTTGGCGGTGGCGTTGGGTGGTACGGCCCTGGATGGTATTAGGATCCCTGGTTCCGTGCGTACACGTTTGTTCCGGGCGACGGAATACTCTACAGCCCTTTTGGTTGGGGTTTCTATTCGCCGATCATAAGTGTATCGGTCTCCGTTCTACTACGGCTTCGGTCGCCCTCACGAGTTTCGTGAGTTCCACTATCCTTACGGACATGGCTTCGAGCCGCGCGGTGGATTTCATGGCGGAGGGTTTCGAGGAGGCGGAGCCTTTCATGGCGGGGGTGGGGGCCGCCGCTGACCTGAAGGCTGAACCAAGTGGCATGAGGGGGGCCAGGTTCTAATCGGAACCTGCGCACAGATTAGGATTTCAATTTGCTACTTGCTGGACGTGCTCTGACCCAGCTTCCGCAAGCGCTCCTGTAGCTTGCGCCGCAGGGCTGCGGGAGTGTTGGGATTGAAAGCCACGAGGTACCACAGCGGCTGGCTGCGATCGCGCGCGAGCCATGCCAAAGTGGTGGCATCCGCATTCGGGTGCCGCGCGACATTTTCGCGTATCGCTGCGTAGGGATGCTTGGCCAAGCGTGCCAGGGTCTTCGAAGGGACTTTGGGATGCTCGCTGATCAGGCGGAGCAGATAGTAATCGGATTCCGGCGCTTCGCGCGCCAGCTTGTCGAGCATATCGGCTTTCGAGTCGGCGTTGAGGACCAGGCCGACTTTCTCGTCCCATGATGAATTGATGTGGTTGAGTTCCTTCGTACGCTCGTGAATGAGTTCTTCGATCACGCGGCGTTCCTGGTTCAAGCGCACTTGCGGGACTGTCGTGGTCTCCAGTGAATCCAGAACGCGAAGAAGGTGCTGGCGTTCGCCGAAAACAATTTGCGTGGTGCGTGGCGTTGAGCCCTTGGTCGGGGTCTGTACCAAATCGGAGCGTCTCATCGCTACCTCACTCAGTAAAATCGAGTTCGTTTGCCAGATTTGCCAGCTCATCGTTTCGGATGTACAGGCTCCCCGAATTAAGTGGCATGCCGGCTTCTATCTGCCGTTTCAGCCATCGTCCGGCCAAATCAATTTTCTGCTCGCGCGACAGCCGGCGCCGCCCGTGTTCAAACCGCGCCAAA
>Ga0210400_10003799_pt1 | contig 13252 bp, 14 predicted proteins | sample IncBWH26MmetaG_FD_155456 | JGI IMG/M metagenome (GOLD analysis project Ga0210400, IMG submission 155456) | Forest soil microbial communities from Barre Woods Harvard Forest LTER site, Petersham, Massachusetts, United States - Inc-BW-H-26-M | ecosystem: Environmental > Terrestrial > Soil >...
GGGCCAGGCCGGCGGCGTGGGCGGTGGCCGCCTCCAGCTCCTCGCGGCCGGTCTCGACCAGCAGCTCCTGGCGCTGCAGGTCGGCGTGCAGGGCACGCAGGTCGTCGAAGCGGTGCATCGCTCGGGCCACGCCGGTCGGGGACAGGTCCAGCCCGGGGCAGCGCCGGGCCAGCTCGCGGCGGGCGTCGGCAGCGGGACCCGAGCCGCGCCGTCCCACGGCCACCACGGCCGCGGCCGCGAGCAGGGCCAGCACTCCGGCGAGCACGCCCACCGACCGTTGGCCGGCGACGATGCAGCCCGCGCCCACGGCCACGCCGACCAGCACCACGGCCAGCGCCACCGGCCCCAGGCGGCGGGCGTCGGCGGGACGCGAGGCGGTCTCGACCAGCTCGCCGACCAGCTCGGCGCTGCCCAGCGGGACCGCGCCCAGCCCGGTCGATGCGATCTCCTGGCGCAGCGCCGTGCAGCGCGCCTGGGCGGCCTGCACCGCGGCGGCGCGGCGCTCGACGCTGCCCGCGGCGGCGACCTCGTCGGAGAGGCGGCGCACCTCCGCAAGCACTCCCTCCGGCACGCGTGGCGCGAGGCCGAGGGCGCGCAGCGCGGTGAAGACCTCCAGGCGGCGGCGCTCGATGGCGGCCAGACGCTCCTCGGCCTCGGCCCAGCGGGCCGCGGCGGTGCGGTCGAGGGCAACGGCCTGGGCCAGCTCCCCGGACAGGGTGCTGACCCGCTCCTCCAGCTCGACTGGAAAGAAGGCGAACTCCGACCAGCCGGCCACCACCGCGTCGAGCCGGCCCTCCTCGTCGCTGGCGTCGGCCAGCTCGCGGCGCTGGGCGCTGATGGCGGCGAGGCGGCCCAGCAGCCAGGCCCGCTCGCACTCGGCCTGGCGGGTCTCCGCCTCGGCGGCGCGCTCTTCGAGCCGGCGCAGCCGGTCCTGCTCGCGGCCGACCGCGTCGGTGCGCCGCCGGGCCGCCTCCAGCTCGGCCTCGACCTGGCGCAGCCGCGCCGTCGCCTGGCCCAGCGGGGTGCCGCTGCGGCGCTCGGTGCCCACCCGGGCCTCGGCCGCTCGCAGCCGGGCCAGCGCCTCCGCGGCGGTGGCCTGGGAGGCCGAGTCGGCGAGGCGCTCGATCGCCTCCTGGAGGCCGGCGGCCCGGGCCACCACGGCGTCGGGGCCGTCGAGGCGGAGGCTGTCCTCGCCGGCGCAGGCGGTGGCGCAGAAGACGGCCTCGTCGATGCCGAGGTGGATGCGGCCGGGCGTGACCACGCGGCCGGCGCGAAGCCGGTCGGTGACATCGCCGCCGCCGACCTCGGTGACCTGCACCGTCTGGTGGCGGCGGCCGAGGTTGCGGGCGACGCGGTAGTGGCGGCCGTCGGCGAGGGCGTAGGTGAGCGCCAGGCCGTACTGCTCGCCGGCCCACGGCGTCCAGCGCGCCCAGTCGCTGCGCTCGACGGCGCGGCCCTGGCTGCCGGCGTCGAGGCCGTAGAGGGCGGCCCGGACGGCGCGGTGCAGGGTCGACTTGCCCGCCTCGTTCTCGCCGAGCAGCACGGTGACCCGGGGGGCGAAGTCGACGCGGACGTCGCGCAGCCGGCCGAAGCCGAGGACCTCGACGCGCTCCAGCCTCATCTCAGGCCCACCTCGACGCCGCCGAGCGCCTGCAGCCCGTAGCGCAGCGCGTCGGCGAGCACCGCCTGCTCGCGCGGGTCGCCCTCGGCGGCGTGGATGGAGGCCAGCACCTCCCTGGTGAAGGCGCCCCGCGCGGTGGGGTCGCCCGCGGCCGCCGCCAGGTCCAGGGCGGGCTCGCTGAGGTCGCGCGCCTGCACCACGGCGAGCCCGGTGAGGTCGCGCGCCGCGGCCTCGATGGTGGGCACGTCGAGGGTGATCTCCGGGGCGACCTCACCGCCGAGGAGCAGGCGCAGCATGCCGCGGTCGGGGTCGCCGGTGGCCGCGGCGGTGCGGGCGGCCGAGCAGGCGGCGTCGAGGACGGCGGTGAAGGAGGAGCAGCCGGACAGGTCGCAGTGGGCGGTGACCGTCCACCAGGCGTTCAGCGACAGCGGCTCGTACGAGACGGCGCCGTCGCCCGCGATGGAGACCACCACGGGGCCGCGGCCGCCGTCCTCGTCGAAGGTGAGCGGCTCGGGACTGCCGGGGTAGACCAGGCGGGCCGCTTCGTCCACGCGGCGGCGATGGTAGTGGCCGGTCAGTGCGGCGGCGAAGCCGAGCTCGGCGATGCGCGAGGCGGCGAAGGGGCCGTGGACGGACTTGCCCTCGGGGCGGCTGCCCAGCTCGGCGCCGTGGAACAGCGCCAGGTGGACGCCGCCGTCGCCGCCGACCGGGGAGGCGGCCAGCGGGTCGCCGCGCCAGGCGGGGTCCAGGTGGGAGAGGCCCCACAGGGTCAGGCCGTCGGCGAGGGGGACCGGCGACAGGGTGTTCGAGGCGAAGATGGCCACGTTGTCGGGCCACTCCATGCGCGCGTAGAGCGAGTCGGGGAGCAGGGCGTCGTGGTTGCCGGCGGCGATGAGGACGCGCAGTGGGCGCAAGGAGGCGAAGGTCTCGGCCAGGAAGCGGCCGGTCTCCAGGTCGGCGCGTTCGTGCTCGTAGAGGTCGCCGCCGATGGTCAGGGCGTCGCAGTTGCGGGAGCGGGCGGCGTCGCCGGCGCGGCGGAGGGCGTCGCGGAGGCCGAGGCGGCGGCGGCGGGCGAGGTCGCCGTGGCAGGCCATGCCGGCGAAGGCGCGGTCGAGGTGGAGGTCGGCGAGGTGGAGGATGCGGTAGGACACGCGGGTCGTCCCTGTGGGCGGGTGCCGAACGTCAGTTCGAGAAGGCTACCACAGGGATGTAGAAGTGGCAACGGGGGTCAAGGCAGCTCCGTGGGAGCGGCAACGGGAACCGATTTCTCTGACGGGAGTCCCGGTGGCAACGGGGGTCAAGGAAGCTCCTTGGGAGCGGCAACGGGAACCGATTTCTCTGACGGGAGTCCTGGCGGCAACGGGGGTCAAGGAAGCTCCGTGGGAGCGGCAACGGGAACCGATTTCTCTGACGGGAGTCCTGGTGGCAACGGGTGGGTTTGACCGTGCGGTCAGCCAATCACCCCTGTCGCAGCGGACAATCACCCTTGGGCGAATGGCCGGTGCGCCGACCCGCCCGGGCGCGCCAGGATGGGTGACCGCCACAGGGGACGGTCGCAGCAAGCAAGAAAGGGATCTGGTACATGTCGTGGATCGGCGTGGAATCCGCTGACGACGAGCGCGCGCGCTCGCGCCCCCGACCGACCAGCACGAGCCGGCAGGACTGGCTGCTCCGGGTGCGCCTCGAAGGTCGCAACGTGGACGCCCGCCTGCTCCGCGTCACCGAGGGCGAGGCCCACGCCTACGCGCGACGGCTCGGCACCGAGTACACCCTCCGCCCCGCCGCCGAGCTCTAGCGCCCCGCCGGGCGCGGCTCAGGGAGCCGGGAAAAGAAAAAAGGCCGTCGGGCGAACCAGCAGCACTAGCCGCCGACGGCCCAAGGAAGGGATGAGCAGGTTATGGACCGGGGAAGATCATACAGTGCCTGCGCCCTATTCGGTGAGTCCGTGCCGAGTCCGTCATGTGCGCCGGTTTTTGGGGAGTGCTCCGTTTACTCGAAATGAGCGGGCGCGCCATTGCCGGCGCGCGGCGGAGGAAGGGAACGATGAGCGAACTGCTGACCACAGGTCAGGCTGCAGCACTGCTGGGCGTGAGCAAGCCGACGCTGGTGCGCGCCGTGCAACGGGGGCAGCTGCGCCCCGCACTGGTGACCCCCGGACTGCACCGGCGCTTCCTCCGCGAGGACCTGGTCGCCTTCCACACCACCCAGCTCGCCCACCCGCCGGTGGCCGAACCGGCGACCCGGGTCCTGCGCGCCAGCTGAGGCGGGCAGGGCCCCGCGCGGAGCGGCGGCCGGGACGACACTTCTAGAATCGAAGTATTCGCATGTCCCTCCATCCCCTTCGTGACGACATGGCCGCGCACATCTTCGAGCTGGCCCCGCGCCTGCGCCGCCGCTTCGAGCAGTCGCTTCCCGCCGAGCTGCGCGAGGAGCTGGCCACGGTCACCGTGCACCAGCTCGAAGCCCTCGGCCAGCTGGTGCGCTGCGGCGGCATGACCATGGCCGAGCTGGCGCAGGCGCAGGCGATCGGCCTGAGCAGCGCCACCGCGCTCGCCGACCGGCTGCTCCGCCAGGGGCTGGCCCAGCGCACCTCCGACCCCACCGACCGACGCGTGGTGCGCCTCGTCCCCACCGACGCCGCGACCCGGCTGGTCGAGCGCTTCGCCGATGCCAAGCGGCGCGCTGCCGTGCGCGCGCTGTCCGCACTGAACGACGACGAGGCGTCGCAGCTCTACGCACTGCTGGAGAAGATCGCGGACGCGCCCGCCGCCGAGGCACCCGCATGAGTGATGCGCCGGTTCCGCGCGACGACGCCCAGGCCGCGCCGCGCACCACGCGCTTCGAGTACAAGTGGGTGGCGCTGACCGTGGTGCTCTTCGGCACCATCATGACCATCCTCGACGCCACGGTGGTCAACGTCGCCCTGCCAACTCTGCAGGCCGACTTCAACAGCAGGAGCTACAACGACATCTCCTGGGTGGTCACCGCCTACCTGCTCGCCCAGGGCGCGGTCATCCCCGTCACCGGGTGGATTACGGACAGGTTTGGCACAAAGCGGGTCTACCTGATCACCCTGTTCCTGTTCACCGTGGCCTCGGCGCTCTGCGGGCTGGCCTGGAACCTGCCCTCGCTGATCATCTTCCGCATCCTCCAGGGCGTCGGCGGCGGCATGATCATGCCCATCGGGATGACCATCATCCTGCGCGCCGTCGGTCCGTCGCAGATGGGCCGGGTGATGGGCATCTTCGGCGTGCCCATGCTGCTCGGCCCGGCGATCGGGCCGGTGCTCGGCGGCTGGCTGGTGCAGGACTTCACCTGGCGGCTGATCTTCTACGTCAACCTGCCGGTCGGCGTCATCGCGCTCGTCGCCGCGTACCGCTACCTGCGCGAAACGCCGTTCACGCACCGCCTGCGACTCGACTGGATCGGCTTCGTGCTGGGCACGCCTGCGGTGGTGGCGCTGATGTACGGCGTCGACCGCAGCACCGAGCTGGGCTGGACGTCGCCGCTGGTGCTGTCGCTGCTGATCATCGCGGCGGCGCTCTTCGCCGTCTTCGTCTGGCGGCAGCGGACCGCCGAGGAGCCGCTGCTCCACCTCGAACTGTTCCGCGACTCGACGTTCACCTGGTCGGTGGTGCTCGGCTTCGTGCTGGTCACCTCGCTGTTCGGCGTCATGCTGTTGTTGCCGCTGTACCTGCAGCAGGTGCATGGCTACGACGCGCTGCACACCGGCCTGTTCCTGATGCCGCAGGCGGCGACGGCGGCGATCTTCATGCCCATCGGCGGCATGCTCTCCGACCGCATCGGGCCGCGCCCCGTGGTCAGCGTCGGATTGGTGCTGCTGATCATCGGCGGCGTGCTGCTGGCGCAGATCCACGTCGACTCGCCGATCATCCTGGTCGTCGGCGCGCTGGCGTTGCGCGGCATGGCGATGGGCTTCGCGATGATGCCGGGCATGTCGGCGGGGCTGGCGCGCATCCCGCCGCAGCTCACCTCGCGGGCGTCGAGCATCACCAACACCGCGCAGCGCGTGGGCTCCTCGATCGGCATCGCCATCCTGGTGACGGTGCTGTCCGCGCAGATCGGCACCGCCGCGGCGCAGGCGTCCTGCAGCCCGTCGCCGCAGGTGCTCGCCTCGCCCGCGCTGCACGGCGTGCTCGGCGTGCCCACGACGGTGCCGCTCGACGCCAACCAGGTGTGCAGCGCCCTGCGCGCCCGCGTCGCGGCGAGCTCGCAGAACCAGCGCAGCCAGGCCTCGCCGCCGTCCACCGGCGACCCCAGCGTCGATGCCTTCGTCCGCAGCTTCGGCGACGGCGCGCTGAGCATCGCCTTCGACCGCACCTTCGCCTTCACCGCCATCGTCGGCGCCTTCGGGCTGATCCCCGCCTTCTTCCTGCGCCGGCCGTCCGCCAGCGCGCGGGGGCGTCCGGTGATGGAGGCGGCCTAGCCTCCGGCCCGGCGGTAGCGCTCCATGCGCGACGCCACCAGCGAGTTGATGTCAACACCGGCCAATTCGTCGAGGTGCCGGAGCAGCGCGCCCCGCATGGCGGCGATGGCCACGTCGGGATGCGCGTGCGCTCCCGGCCACGGCTCCGGCACCAGCTCGTCGACCAATCCCAGCGCGTGCGCGGTGTCGACGCCCGGCTTCATGGCCAGCGCGGCGCGGGCGCGCTGCCCGGCGTCGCGGTAGAGGATGGCCGCACAGGTCTCCGGCGGGGCCACGGTGTAGACCGCGTTCTCCCAGGCCAGCACGCGGTCGCCGAGCCCCAGGGCCAGCGCGCCGCCGCTGCCGCCCTCGCTGAGCACCGCGCTGATCACCGGCACGCGCAGGGCCAGCGTCGTGGTCAGCGACTCCGCGATCGCCCAGGCCTGGCCGCGCTCCTCGGCGCCGACGCCGGGATGGGCGGCGGGCGTGTCGATCAGGCAGATCACCGGCAGGGAGAACTTCTCCGCGGTGCGCATCAGCCGCTGCTGCTTGCGGTAGCCCTCGGGATGGGGCATGCCGAAGTTGTGCATGGCCCGGGTCATGGCGTCGACGCCCTTCTCCTGGCCGATCACCATCACCCAGCGCTCGTCCAGCTTGGCGGGGCCGCCGACCACGGCGCGGTCGTCGCCGAAGAGGCGGTCGCCGCGCTGCTCGGTGAAGTCGGTGAAGGCGCGCGAGATCACCTGCAACGCCCGCGGGCGCAAAGGATTTCGGGCCAGCTCGACGGCGGCGAAGGCCTCGCGCTCGCGCTCGGTCTGCGCGGTGCTCGGTGCGGCGACGGTCATGGCGCGCACCCGCCGCCGTAGGCGCTGAGCAGGCGCATCAGCACCGAGCGCAGGGCGCGGCGGTCGACCACCATGTCGACCATGCCGTGGGCCAGCAGGAACTCGGCGGTCTGGAAGCCGTCGGGCAGCCGGTCGTGGGTGGCCTGCTCGATGACCCGGCCCCCGGCGAAGCCGATGCGCGCGCCGGGCTCGGCGATGATCACGTCGCCCTGCGTCGCGAACGACGCGGTGACGCCGCCGAAGCAGGGATCGGCGAGCACGGTGATGTACGGGAGCCGCGCGTCCGCAACCATGGTCACGCCGACGCTGCAGCGCGCCATCTGCGCCAGCGACGCGATGCCCTCCTGCATGCGCGCGCCGCCCGAGGTGCACACCGCGATCAGCGCGCGCCGCTCCGCCACGGCCAGCTCACACGCCTGCGCGAACGTCTCGCCCGCGGCGCTGCCCAGCGAGCCGCCCATGAAGCCGAAGTCCATGCAGGCGAGCATCGCGGGCACGTCGCCGACGGTGGCGCGGGCCACGGTGAACACCTCGTCGACGTCGGTGTCGACGCGCGCCTGGGCGAGACGCACCATGTAGGGCACGCCGTCGTCGAACTGCAGCGGGTCGCGGTCGTCGAGGACGATGGGCACCAGTTGCAGCGACCCGCGGTCGGCGAGCTGCCGCGCCCGGGTTCGCGCCGGCACGCGTGCGTGCTTGCCGCACGACCCGCAGACCAGCAGTGCGCGCTCGAAGCGGTCGCCGACGTAGCGGCGCCCGCAGCTGGGGCAGGCGACCGTCTCCGCCGACGTGGTCCGCTGCAGCCGCGGTCCAGGGAGCGGAAGGGAGCCCGGTCGCGAGATCACCGCGGTGAGCCCAGCGCCCACTCCAGCGCCACGCCGCCCCAGGTGGCGCCGGCGCCGAAGGCGAGCAGGATCAGCCGGTCGCCGGGGTGCAGACGCCCGGCGCGATGCGCCTCGTCGAGCGCCAGGGGGATCGAGGCGCCGCTCGTGTTGCCGTAGCGGTCGCCGTTGTAGACCACCCGGTCCATGGGGAAGGGGAGCCGCTTGGCGATCGCTTCGACGATGCGCAGGTTGGCCTGGTGGGGGACGACGAAGCTGACCTCGTCGAGGCTCCAGCCGGCGTCCGCGCAGAGCTGCTCGGCCATGTCGCTCATCCGCTCGACGGCGACGCGAAAGGTGCCGCGACCGGCCATGCGCACGGCGTCCTCGTCCTGTCCCGGCTCGTCGCCCTCGCCGGGGCCGAAGTAGATGAGGTCGGCCAGGCCGCCGTCGGCGGCGGCGCGCGTGGCCACGATCCCCGGCCCCTCGCCCGCGGCGCCGACCACGGCCGCCCCGGCGCCGTCGCCGAAGAGCACGCAGGTGCCGCGGTCGTGGTAGTCGATCAGGGTGGTCATCGCCTCGGCGGCGACCACCAGCACGCGGTGCGCGGTGCCGGAGCGGACCATGCTGTCGGCCAGCCGCAGCCCGTAGACGAAGCCGCTGCAGGCCGCGGAGAGGTCCATGGCCATCTCGCCGCCGAGGCCGAGGCGGCGCTGCACCAGGCACGCGGTCGAGGGGAAGAGCGTGTCCGGCGAGCTGGTCGCCACCAGGATGGCGTCGAGCTGCGGGTTTCCGGCGTCGTCGAGGGCCCGCCGTGCGGCGGCGGCGCCGAGCACCGAGGCGGTCTCGCCGGGGCCGACCTTGCGCCGCTCGCGCACCCCGGTGCGCTCCATGATCCAGCGGTCGGAGGTGTCGACCAGCTGCTCCAGGTCGGCGTTGGTGAGCACCCCCTGGGGCGCGAAGCTGCCCAGGCCGAGGATGGCGGAGCGGACGGGCAGGGAGGCCCGGCCATCCCTGAGGGGCGTCGCCGCCGGGCCGGGCGTCGCCGGGAGGGCTGTCATCGTCGTCCAGAAGCGTACCCGGCTGCGGGGGGTTACGGCTCGGGCGGGGTGCACAAACGGGTGCGGGGCGCGCCATATCGGGCGTCGAACCGATGTCATAGTTGAGCAGCGGCCGGGCCCCTCGCCGAAACGCCCCGCGCCGCCTCGGCGTTGTCCCCCACGACGTATGTCCAGCATCACCGCCCCCTCCCTGCCCGCGCGCTCGCGCCGCCGCCGCCGCGTCCTGGTGCCGGTCGCCAGCGTGCTGATCGTGCTCTTCCTCAGCGGCATCGGCGCCACCGCCGCGGTGTGGAGGGGCCAGCAGGCTGACCTCAGCGCCGCCCGCACCGACCGGGCAAGCGCCGTGCACACCCTCGACAACGCGCTGGCCCGCGCCAGGTCTGACGGGGTCACCCTGGCGCAGCTCCAGCCGGTGGCCACCGCACGAGGCGCCATCCTCGCCGAGCCGGAGATCGTCGCCAGGGCCTTCGGCTTCGAGGGCGGCGAGCGCGGCCACCTGCAGCACCAGGCCGCCGCCCTGCGCGCCCTGGTGGCCAGGGTCGACTCCCTTCAGGCCGGGGCGACCGACACCGCCCGCAAAGCGGCGGCCACCGTCCTCGACCAGCTCGCCGGGGCCGTCGCCACCGCGAAGAACGCCGGCCTCGACGTCAGCGGCGACACCGCGACCCTCGACGCCACCCGCGCCGCGCTGACCGCGGCCACCTCGCCCAAGGCCGTCGACGCGGCCATGATCGGCATTCCCGACCGCATCGCCGCCGTCCAGCAGCAGACCCAGGACAAGCTCGCCGCCGACGCCGCGCTGTCCTCAAGCCGCCAGGCCGCCCGGCTCGCCCTCGACCGCGGCGACCGGCTGAGCGCCGCCGCCCAGGCGATCCCCCAGCTCCAGCCCACCATCGCCGGCTGGGTCGCCGCCATCGCCGCGCAGCACGACGCCTTCACCAAGGCCACCGACATCGCCGGCTTCGACGCCGTCACCGCCGCGACCAACGCGGCCGCCAACCCCCTCAACACCCTGCTCAACGCGCGCAGCACCGCGTACGCCGACATGGCCTCGGCGCGCCAGTCGGTGCAGGACGCCATCGGCCTCAAGATCGACCCCGGCGACATCCCCGCCAAGCTCGACGCGCTGCAGGGGCAGCTCGACACCGCCGCCACCAGCGACGGCTTCCAGTCGGTGACCAACTCCATCGACGCCCTGATGCCGCCGCTGCTCGACCGCATCGGGGTCGCCGAGCTGGGCGTCGGCAAGGTGATCGTGATCAGCCTGGCCCGCCAGTCGCTGACCGCCTACCAGGACGGCCAGCCGGTGATGAGCACCCTGGTCACCACCGGGCGCCCCGCGCTGCCCACGCCGCCCGGCAACTACACCGTGCTGCGCAAGAACCACCCCTGGAAGATGACCAGCGACTTCCCGCCCAGCTCGCCGTACTACTACCCGCCCACCTGGGTGCAGTGGACGCTGTGGTTCCGCAACGACGGCTACGCCATCCACGACGCGCCCTGGCGCGGCTCCTACGGGCCCGGCACCGAGTCGGCCGGCTCGCACGGCTGCGTCAACGTGCCCATGCCGATCATGGAGACACTGTTCAACTGGGCCGACGTGGGCACCCGGGTGATCGTCCACTGAGGCGTCGCGCGGCGCCTCGCCGACGCAGTATCCTGCCTAGCCGATGAACCTCTTCACCGGCTTCACCGACCGGCAGATCATCTCCGCCGTGCTGATGTTCGCGCTCTTCAACCTCTTCGCCATCTGCGAGGCGGGAGCGCTGACCGCGTTCTACATCTCCAGCCGTCCGGCGCGTGGCGGGCGGGTGCGCACCGGCTCGCTGCTCTACATCGCGGCGGCGCTGATCTTCATGATCTCGGTGGTCAGCACGGTGTGGGCCGCGCCCGCGGAGAAGTCGTTCGTCGACCCCAACGGTACCATGTTCGCCGGCGACGGCTTCACCAAGGTGATCGTCGGCCTGATCATCATGGTGGTGGGGTTGGTGGTCATGCTCGCCGGGGCGGTGGTCACCGCGGGGCAGAAGCGCGAGGCGCAGCGGCAGAGCCTGGTCTCCGGCTAGCGGTCCCTGCCTGACATGGCCAGCAAGTTCACCGAGCTTGCCGTCGACTGTGCGGATCCCATCGCTCTCGCCCGGTTCTGGTGCTCGGTCCTTGGCTACGAGGTGCAGGACGAAGAGGACGGGTATGTCTCGATCGGCTCGCCCATGGTGCCCGAAGGCAAGAACCGCCTCGGCCCGGTGCCACCGACGATCGCATTCGCGCGCGTGCCCGAGGGCAAGACTGTCAAGAACAGGCTCCACATCGACCTCAACCCGACCGACAGGGAGCAGGACGAGGAGGTCCGTCGCCTGCTCGACCTGGGCGCTCGACGCATCGACGTCGGCCAGGGCGAGGTGAGCTGGGTCGTGCTCGCCGACCCGGAGGGGAACGAGTTCTGCGTCCTGGCGAGCCGCCGTCCCTGAGCGGGGCTAGCGCTCGGAGAACGAGAGGATCGTCGCCGGGTTGAGCAGCGCGAAGGCGCGTTGCAGGGCGTGCGTCTCGGCGGTGAGAGAGGCCACCCACAGCGCCGAGACGTTGGTCACCGGCAGGAAGTCGGTGCGGTAGCGTTCGAGCTGGTCGCGCAGGGTGTGGCGGGGTTCGAGGTGGACGTCGGCGACCATCGAGAAGGCGACGGTGTGGATCGCCGCGGGCTGGGCCACCTTCTCGCGCCACATCGCCGGGTTGCCGACGATGTCGCCGACCTGCTCCTTGGGGGCCACCAGGATCACCGACTGCTTGGCGATGGTGGTGCGGTCCTCGCGCTTGCTCAGCACCGGGTAGTTGACGCTGAGCGGCTCGGCCACGGCGTTGCGCAGCTCGATGTAGTCGCCGACGCGGTTGACCACGTCGGTCAGCCGGTGGGGGGGCGCCACCTCGATCTCGCCCACCACCTTCATGAAGGTGGCGTAGACCTCGATCGGGCGCCAGTAGGTCATCGGGGCAGCAGGCTACCAGCCCGAGGCCGCCAGGCCGGAGGCGGCGGCGGGCCGTCTGTCGGCGCGCTCAGATGCGCGCCACGATGGGGGGAGCAGATCTCCCCCCGGCTTGCCCCCCTCTCGGCGCGACTCCGCGCCGGGCCGCCTGCGGCGGCAGGCCGCTACTGGGCTCTTCGCCCCAACGGGGGCTCGGAGCCCACGGGGCCCCATGCCGGTCGTCTATCCTGTGCCGCGTTCCCGCTGAGAGATGTCCGGAGACCCATCGTGGAGCGCCTGATCCTCGCCCTTCGCACCGACTTCGGATGCCTGGCCATCGCCGTGGCGTTCCTCATCATCATGATTTCGACGATCGTCTTCGCGGACATCATCACGCCCCCGTCCTCGAACCCGTTCGTCTAGCAACACCTCGCCGTACCTATGGGTAGAATGCCCCAACACTTTCGCCCCACCAGCCCGGCACGCGCCGGCAGCCCTGAGGACCGCACACCATGGCGGTGAACCCCTACGAGACCCGTGAGGGCCGGCTGCACTTCCTCGCCGAGGTCTCGCGCCGCCAGTTCCTGCTGATCATGGGCTGGCTGGGCGCCATCGTCGGCACCGTCTTCGGCACCGCCAAGATCCTCCAGTTCCTCTTCCCCGGCGCCACCAACGAGGAGCCGCTGGCCTTCAAGGTCAACGTCGACCCCAACGCCATCACCGTCGGCAACCCGCTGCAGATCACCGCCAAGCGCACCTCGATCATCCGCGACGACGGCGGCTACTACGCCGTGTACCTGGTGTGCACCCACCTCGGCTGCACGCCCAACTACACCACCACGGTCACCCAGGGCACCGGCGTGGCCGACGCGGTCGCCTCGAAGCGCGGCGAGCGGGGCGGCAACGGGCAGCCCAACGGCTGGGCCTGCCCCTGCCACGGCTCGCGCTACTTCATCGACTCGACCAACTTCTACGGCCCGGCGCCGCGGCCCATGGACTGGGTCGACGTGCAATATGCGCCGGACGGTTTCCTCGTCGTCGACCGCGGCAAGACCGTGGTGCGGCGCGGCAACGGTGACAGCGAGCCGCCGGCGTGGCGTCTCGACCCCAACACCAAGAAGGACAACGGCAAGACGCTGGGCGTCTAGCCGCGCAGATTCAGGAGTGGAGAGGACCTTCGTGCAGCAGAGGACGTGCGGATGAACGCGGCGGGGAGCAAGAACCCGGTGTCGAAGTTCCTGTCCCAGGTGTGGGGCTCGATCTTCCGGCACGGCCTGCCCACCACGGACAAGGTCGCCGCCCGCACCGCGCTGACCAACTTCTTCCTGCACATCCACCCGGTGCGGGTGAAGAAGTCGGCGATCCGGGTCAGCTACACGCTGTGCCTGGGCGGCCTCAGCTTCTTCCTCTTCATCCTGCTGACCATCAGCGGCCTGTTCCTGATGTTCTATTACATCCCCTCGGTGGACCAGGCCTACCAGAACATCAAGGACCTGGAGTTCGTCGCCACCTTCGGATTGG
>Ga0210400_10003800_pt1 | contig 13249 bp, 11 predicted proteins | sample IncBWH26MmetaG_FD_155456 | JGI IMG/M metagenome (GOLD analysis project Ga0210400, IMG submission 155456) | Forest soil microbial communities from Barre Woods Harvard Forest LTER site, Petersham, Massachusetts, United States - Inc-BW-H-26-M | ecosystem: Environmental > Terrestrial > Soil >...
CATCGAAGGGCAGACTGGTGGAGATGCCGTTGGGATAAATTTCGTGCGTATCCAAACCTTCGGGTTCGACAAAGATCTGGTGCGACTGCTTGTCCGCGAATCTCACCACCTTGTCTTCGACCGACGGGCAGTAGCGCGGGCCAACGCCTTCGATCAACCCGGTGAACAAGGGCGAGCGCGCGGTGGCGGCCCGAATGATGTCGTGAGTTCGCTCATTGGTCGCGGTGATGTGACAGGGAAGCTGGCGCGGGTGCTGATCGCGCGCGCCGAGATATGAAAACACCGGCCGAGGGTCATCGCTGTGCTGTTCGCGCAGCCCCGAGAAATCGATGCTGCGGCCATCGATGCGCGGCGGGGTGCCGGTCTTCAAGCGTCCGACGCGCAAAGGCAATTCGCGCAGGCGCGCCGCGAGGCTCATCGAGGGCGGATCGCCGGCGCGCCCGCCGGGATGGCTCTCGAGGCCCACGTGGATTTTGCCGCCGAGGAACGTGCCGGCGGTGAGCACGATTGCAGGTGCGCGGAAGGTAAGGCCGCTCTGGGTAACAACACCCACCACACGATCGCGTTCAAGGATCAGATCCTTGGCTTCCTGTTGAAACAGCGCCAGATGAGTTTGGGATTCGAGTATTCCGCGAATGGCGCGCTTGTAGAGCTGTCGATCCGCCTGCGCCCGAGTGGCCCGCACGGCAGGCCCCTTGCTGGCGTTCAGCGTGCGGAACTGGATGCCCGCCTGATCCGTGGCGCGCGCCATGGCCCCGCCCAGCGCGTCAATTTCCTTGACCAGATGTCCTTTGCCAATGCCGCCGATCGCGGGATTGCAGCTCATCTGTCCCAAGGTCTCGATGTTGTGCGTGAGCAGCAGGGTAGCGGCGCCTAAGCGGGCAGCCGCGAGCGCCGCTTCGGTACCGGCATGACCGCCGCCGATGACGATGACCTCGTACTGCTTTGCAAAACGCATGACGCTGAATCTACTCGATTTTTGGCAAGGGCGCGTACTCTAAACGCTCGCGGCGAAAAGCACCAGGGACCAGCCCGGAGGCCATCGCCCCTCCTCAGCATCACGCCCCCAAAGCCTGATCGGAGCAGGTGCTCCGAACGCGTATAGTCCGCAGCGTGACGATCCGCCCCGCCATTCCCGCCGAACGCAAAACTCTCGAGGCCCTGCAGTGGCGCGCATCGATGGGCAACGAAGGCGATCGCGACGCTTTGCTGCGCCATCCCGATGCGATCGATCTGCCGCTGGAACAGATTACGGCCGGCGCGGTATTCGTGCTGGAACGGGACGGCGCCATCGTCGGCTTCTCCGCGATCCTGCCGCGCGATGATGGCGACACCGAACTCGATGCGCTATTTGTCGAACCCGGTATTCAGCGGCAAGGGATCGGACGAAAATTGGTTGAACACTGCGCCGAAACCGCGCGCGCGACAGGCTCGAGCGCCTTGCACGTCGTGGGAAATACTCACGCCAAGCACTTTTATCTGGCCTGCGGATTCAATATCGTCGGCACGTTCGAAACCCGTTTCGGCTTGGGCTTGCTGATGCGCAAGCCGCTGTGATTCTCTCATGCGGCCAAGGCTTGGCCTATCGATGACTATTCCACCGCGACCGGAATCCCTGCAAACTTGCCCGCCCATTTTTTAGGCCCGGTCTCGTGCACCGATTCGCCGTCGGCGCTCACCGCGACCGTGACGGGCATATCCTTGACGTCGAATTCGTACACGGCCTCCATGCCAAGTTCCGGAAAGGCCACGACGCGGCTGCCGCGAATGGCATTCGACACGAGATACGCCGCGCCGCCGACCGCAATCAAATAGGCCGAACGGTGCTTCGCAATGGACGCCACCGTTTCAGGCCCGCGCTCGGCCTTCCCCACCATCGCCAGCAGTCCTGACTTGTCGAGCATGGTGTCCGTAAATCGATCCATGCGATTGGCGGTGGTCGGACCCGCCGGCCCCACGACTTCGGTGCCGACGGGATCGACAGGGCCGACGTAATAGATCACGCGGCCGGTGAAATCCAAACCGTTGGGCAGGGGCATGCCCGCGTCGAGCAGCGCGCAGATGCGCTTGTGCGCGGCGTCGCGGCCCGTCAGCAACTTGCCCGACAACAACAGCCGCTCGCCCGGCTTCCATGTCGCGATTTCCTTTTTGGTGAGACCATCGAGCGACACGCGGCGCGCGCCGGCATCGGCGGTCCAATGAACCTTGGGCCAGAGATCCAGATTCGGCGGCTCGAGCACCGCGGGACCGCTGCCATCCAGCGTGAAATGAATATGCCGGGTGGCGGCGCAATTGGGAATCACCGCCACCGGCAAGGATGCGGCATGGGTCGGATAGTCCAAAACCTTGACGTCCAGCACCGTGGTCAAGCCGCCCAAGCCTTGAGCGCCGATGCCGAGTGCGTTGACGCGCCGGTAGATGTCCAAACGCAGTTCTTCCAACGGCGTCTTCGGACCGCGCGCAATGAGATCGCCCATATCGATGGGATCCATCAGCGATTTCTTGGCGAGCAGCATGGCCTTCTCGGCGCTGCCGCCGATCCCGACGCCCAGCATTCCCGGCGGGCACCAGCCCGCGCCCATCTCGGGCACCATTTCCAAAACCCAGTCGGCCACGGAATCGGACGGATTCAACATCGCGAACAGGGATTTGTTTTCCGAACCGCCGCCCTTGGCGGCGACGGTGATCTCGAGTTTATCGCCCGGAGCGAATTCCGTGTGTATCACGGCGGGTGTGTTGTCCTTGGTATTGCCGCGCTTGAATGCGGGGTCCGCGACGATGGAGGGGCGCAGCTTGTTGTCAGGATTTAAGTAGGCGCGGCGCACCCCTTCATTGATCATCGCCTCGAGATCGAGCCTGGCGTCCCAGGTCACGGCCATGCCCACCTTGACGAACACCACCACGATGCCGGTGTCCTGGCAGATCGGCCGGTGGCCCTCGGCGCACATGCGCGAGTTGGTGAGAATTTGCGCGATGGCATCGCGCGCCGCGGGACTCTGTTCGACCTCGTACGCGCGGCCCATGGCGCGAATGAAATCCGGCGTGTGGTAATAGGAAATGTACTGCAGGGCGTCCGCAACGCTGGCAATCACATCGGCTTCGCGAATGACCGTCATGCAATTCTCAAGATAAGTCGAACTGGGCCGCAAATCTATCAAGATGTGAGCAAGCGTGGGTAGCGAATCCCATACAATCGCTGCAAATGGGAGGCGGCATGCGGCTGTGCGGGGCATTGGTCTGGATTGGCGTGAGCACGTGCGCGTGGTGGACGGCGCCGCCCGCCGCCGCCGAGGATGCCGCGCTTCTGCCCACGATCGAGTGCCGCCTCGAGCACCCGCTGCGTTTGAGTTCCATTGCGGCGCGCTGCGGAACCCTGCGCGTGCCGATCGATCGTGAACACCCGAAAGAGGGATTCATCGACCTGAAAGTCGCCGTCGTGCCGGCGCTGAACCGGCGCAGCACGGCCGCGCCGCTGTTTCTGCTGGCCGGCGGCCCGGGACAAAGCGCCATGCAGGTGTATGTCGCTCTCAGCAGCGCGTTCGCGCGCATCAACCGCAATCACGCCATCGTGCTGTTGGACCAACGCGGCACGGGAAATTCCGACCAGCAGTCTTGCGTCTATCCCGAGGATTGGCAGGAGCCGGCCGATCCCATGCCGGCGCTGCGCAAGGCGACGGCGGATTGCCTCGCCAAGCTAGGTGCCCGCGTGCGCTTCTATACCACCAGCATCGCCGTTCGCGATCTCGACGCCGTGCGCGCGGCATTGGGCTATGAATTGATCGACTTGTACGGCGGCTCTTATGGCACGCGCGTCGCGGAGCTGTATATGCGCCGTTATCCGGCGCACGTCCACGCCGTGATCTTGGACGGCGTCACCTACCCGCAGCAGGCAATCGGTGTCGAGACGCCGCAGGACGCAGAGCGCGCTTTGAATTTGATCGTGGCGCGCTGCGTGCAAACTGCTGACTGCGCCGCCACCTACCCGCAGCTGCAGGACGATCTCAATCTCCTGCTGCGGCAATTCGGACCGCAGAAAGTCTTGGTGACCATCGACGATCCGAATAGCGGACTGCCGCTCGAGTTCGAATTCAACCGCAGAATTTTCAATGCGGCGCTGCGTATGCTCTCTTACAGCAGCATGCAGGCATCGCTCCTGCCCACGCTGATCCATGAGGCGGCGCATGGCAAGCTGCGGCCGCTGGCGGCTCAATCGGTGATGAACATGCGGCAGATCAGTGATCAATTGGCCAACGGCATGCAGTACAGCGTGATCTGCAGCGAGGACGAACCCCTTTTCGCGGCGGCGATCGATCGCGCCCGCATGGCGAAAACTTACCAAGGCACGGACATGGCCGACGCCCTGCATGAGATTTGCAAGCTGTGGCCGCGCGGGCCGGTGGACGCCGACCTGCACGCGGCTCTGCACAGCGATATCCCGACCTTGTTGTTGTCGGGCGAGGCGGACCCCGTCACGCCGCCCATCGACGCCGAGCGCGCCGCGGAAGGACTCACCCGGCACCGGCACTTGATATTGAAGGGCGAAGGCCACGGCCAACTGAATACCGGCTGCATGCCGATCATCGCAGCCGATTTTCTCGACAACGCGGCGCCCGGCAAGTTGGACGCGAGCTGTCTCGACCGGCACACGCCGGAGCCATTTTTCCTGAGCATGACGGGACCTGCACCATGATCGAGGCGATGGGCTTGAACAAGCGCTTCGGCAGCATCGAGGCTGCGCGGGATGTGTCCTTCGTCGCTCGCGATGGCGAAATCACCGGTCTCTTGGGCGCGAATGGCGCGGGCAAATCCACCTGCCTGCGGATGCTGTACGGCGTGCTCACCCCCGACAGCGGCAAGGCGTGCATCGACGGCATCGACATCCTCGGCGAGACCTCCAGGGCGCGCGCGCACCTGGGCGTGCTGCCGCACGCGGCCGGGCTGTACAACAACCTGACGGCGCGCGAGAACATCCGCTACTTCGGCACGCTGCATGGGATGGAAGCAGGGCGCCTGGCATCGCGCACCGCCGAGCTGTCGCTGGCGCTCGGCATGGATGCCTTCATTGAACGGCGCGCGAAAGGATTTTCACAGGGCCAGCGCATCAAGGTGGCCCTGGCGCGCGCCCTGGTTCACGACCCGGGCAACGTGGTGCTCGATGAGCCGACCAACGGACTCGACGTGATGGCGATACGCAACTTGCGTGAAATGCTGCTGGCATTGAAGGCGCAGGGACGCTGCGTGTTGTTCTCGTCGCACGTCATGCAGGAGGTCGCGGCGCTGTGCGATCGCGTGGTCATCATCGGCCACGGCCGCGTGTTGGCGGACGCCACGGTGCAAGAGATCCGCGAGCGCAGCGGCGCGGCGACGCTGGAAGAAGCCTTCCTGCAGGTGCTGGGCGATACGGAAGGCGTGAGCTGAATGCGAACGTTGCTGACGGTTTTCGCCAAGGAATTTCTCGAGAACCTGCGCGACCGGCGCACGCTGTTGTCGGCGTTGTTGTTCGGTCCCCTGTTTGGACCGCTGCTCTTCGGCCTCATGGTGTCGCGCATGCTGGAGCAAAGCGTGGTCGAATCGGACGTGCCCTTGAAGGTCACGATCTCCGGCGGCGAGCACGCGCCGGGACTGGTCCGGTACCTCGAAGGCCGCGGCGTCAGGCTCACGCGGCGGGAACTGACGGAGAATGAGGCCCGGGCAGCCGTTCGCAGCGGCGGCTCCCAGGTCGTGCTGCTCGTGCCAGCGGACTATCCACGGCTGTTCGCCGACGCCAGACCCGCGCCGTTGCTGCTGTTCGCGGACAGCGCGGATTCGCAGACGCGGAAAATCGCGGATCGCGCCAAGGGGATGCTCGCCACCTACGGCAGCACCATCGCGCAATTGCGCCTGGAGATGCGCGGCGTGAGCCCGTTGCTGGGCATCCCCGTTGCGGTCAATGAAGTCGACGTCGCGACGCCCACCGGCCGCGCCGTGGTGGTGTTGGGATTCATGACCTATTTCGTGCTGTTCGCATTGTTGATGGGCGGCCTGTACCTGGCGATCGATTCCACCGCCGGGGAGCGCGAGCGCGGCTCGCTGGAAGCGCTGCTCAGCTTGCCGGTGGCCCGCTCGGCGCTGGTGGGGGGGAAAATTCTGGCGACCTGCGCCTACATGTGCATTTCGCTGGGCCTGAGTCTGACCGCCTTCGTGTGTGTGTTTCGCTTCGTGCCGCTCGAACGGATCGGCATGAGCGCCAATTTGGGTCTCGGCACCGCGCTGCTCTTTTTTGGGATCTGCCTGCCCTTCGTGCCCTTGGGCGCGACGCTCATGACCCTGGTCGCATCGTTCACGCGCACCTACCGCGAGGCGCAAACCTACCTGACCACCGTGCTGCTGGTCCCGACGCTGCCGATCGCCTTCGCCAGCATTTATTCGTTGAAGACCAAGAGTTCGCTGATGATCATCCCTTCATTGAGCCAACATTTGCTGATGACCAGCGTGCTCAAGGACGAACCGATTTTATTGCACGACGTGCTGGTCTCCGCGGCCGCATCGCTCGGACTTGCGCTCGTCCTGTTCGTGCTCACCGCGCGCCACTGGCGGCGCGAAAGCATGCTCGGATAATCCTTATTGTGTGAGCGTTTAACAGGAACATTCGCGCGGACAAAATTAGGGGGATTCCTGAATGGCTTTCAGTAGAGCATATGTATAGTATTTACAACGCAGGATCGGCGTTGCTCGGGGAGATAGGGATGCGCGAATCATCATCCACCGCACGGATTGGCATAGTGGCTTTTCTGGCCATACTCACGGTATCCGCAGGCACAATGCTCTGGTTTTTATGGAATTTTCCGCTCGCGACGGCGATCGTCACGCTCGGCGTATTCGCCGTGCTCGGCGTATTGGCGAAGCTTGCACGGTCCGTTGATGCCGAGATGAAGGATTTGGATCGGACCGAACAGAGCGTTTGATTGTCGGCAATCAGCGACAGCGCATCGCGCTTGGGCCATCGTCGCCGTTGAATTTGGACTCCAAGTCCCTTACTTGCCGATGCAAAAGCTGCCGAAGATCTCCCCCAGCAAGTCATCGCTGCTGAACTCGCCCGTGATCTCTCCCAAGGCCATTTGCGCGCGCCGCAATTCTTCGGCGAACAGCTCGAACGCGCGTGAGGTCGTCAAGATTTGCGCGGCCTGTGCCACGCTGGATCGCGCCCGCTCGAGCGCATCGAGATGGCGGCGCCGTGCCGACAGCGCGCCGGACTCGCCGCTGCGGTAACCGGCGCGGCTCTTCAAGTGGGCGCGCAAGAGATCAAGACCCGCGCCGGTCCTGGCGCTTAAAAAAACTTCCGGCGGATCGCGCGATTCATCGGCGCTCGCCTGCGCACCGCTCAAGTCTATTTTGTTGAACACCAGCGTGACCGGAACGCCTTGCGGCAGCTCTTGCAGTTCCGCCGCGAGACTGGAAGCGCCGCGGTCGCCAGCGAGGGCCGCGGCGTCCAACAGGTACAGCACGCGATCCGCTCGGCTGAGCTCGGCAACGGCGCGGCGTACACCCTCGGCTTCAACCACATCGGCCGTCGCCCGCAGGCCGGCCGTATCGATCAGGTTCACCGGCATACCGTCCAGATGGACCTGCTGGCGCAGCACGTCGCGGGTGGTGCCGGGCTGGTCGGTGACGATCGCAATCTCATCGCCCACCAGCCGGTTCAACAAGCTGGATTTTCCCGCATTGGGCTTGCCGGCGATGACGACGTTCAAGCCTTCGCGCAGCAAGGCGCCTTGGCGTGCCGCCGCCGTGATGAGATCGAAGGCACTGAAAATCTTCGCGACCCTGGCTCCAAGCTCGCTGCCCGGAACGAAATCCAGTTCCTCGTCCGGAAAATCGATGGCCGCTTCCACCAGGGTGCGCAATTCCGTGATCTGCGCCTGCAGCGCCCGGACGTGCGTGGAGAATTCTCCCTGCATGGAGCGCATGGCGGCGCGTGCCGCCGCCGTGCTGCCGGCGTCGATGAGATCCGCGATGGCCTCGGCCTGCGCAATGTCGATCTTGCCGTTCAAGAAGGCGCGTTCGCTGAACTCGCCCGGCCTCGCCATGCGGCAGCCCAGCTCGAGCAGCCGCTTGAGCAACAAGTCCAGCACCAGGACGCCGCCATGGCCCTGCAACTCCAGCACGTGTTCGCCGGTATAGGAGGCCGGCGCCGGAAAGTACAGCGCCAATCCCTGATCGATGGCATCGCCATCCAGCCCACGAAACTGCGCGAGCTGCGCGGCGCGCGGCGGCGGAAGACGCCCTAGCATGGACGCCGCGATTTGCGGCACGTTGGGACCTGAAACCCGGATCACCCCGACCGCGCCGCGCCCGGGAGCGCTGGCGATGGCGGCGATGGTGTCGGTCGATGCCACGGAATTTAAGAGCGCTGCTTGGCAGCCTCGGCTTCGACCACCTTGTTCACGCGCCACTGTTGGGCAATCGACAAGACCGTGTTGGTCAGCCAGTAGAGCGTCAACCCGGAAGGGAAAAACGCCATCATGCCGGTCATGACCAGCGGCATGAACTGCATGATCTTGGCCTGCATCGGGTCGGGCGGCGCGGGATTCAACTTGAACTGCGCGAACATGGCCCCGCCCATGAGCAGCGGCAGCACGAAGAAGGGGTCGCGCGAGGACAGGTCGTTGATCCAGAGCAGAAACGGCGCTTGGCGCATTTCCACGCTCTCCAACAGCACCCGGTAGAACGAAATGAACACCGGGATCTGCACGATCATCGGCAGACAGCCGGCCAGCGGATTGATCTTTTCCTTCTTGTACAGATCCATCATGGCGCGGCCCAGCTTCTCGCGGTCGTCCTTGAAGGTTTCCTGAATCTGCTTCATGCGCGGACCCACGGCGCGCATCTTGGCCATGGAGCGTCCGCTCGCCTGTTGCAAGGGATAGAACAACAATTTGATCAGCAGGGTGACGAGGATGATGGACCAGCCCCAATTGCCGGTGAGCTTGTGCACCCAGTTGAGTCCGGCGAACAAGGGCTGCGCCAGCACGGTGAGAATGCCGAAGTCGACGGTGCGCTCCAAGTTCCTGCCCATGGCAGCGAGCTGCGATTGCAATTTAGGACCGACGAACAGCTCTTCGTGAAACTGCGCCGTGGCGCCGGCGGGCACCTCAACGCTCGGTCCCGTGGCCTGAATCAGGTATTCGTTATTGCGGACCTGCAGCTGGTATTGATAGGGCTGCGCCGCGGGCGGCACGACGGCCGTGACGAATTGATGCTGCAGCGAAGCCAGCCATCCATTGGTAATGGTGGCCGTGTACTTCGCGTCGCTTTCGCTTTCGACGTTGAGGTCCTTGGATTTGGCGCCGTCGTAAACCGCAGGGCCTTTGAACGAATAGGTTTCGACGTCGAAATAAGAACGCGAGGCGTGCTCCCAGTGGCGCAGAATCTGCGCGTACGAGGCCAATTTTCGCGGCGCCGTGCTGCCATTCTTGACGTCATAGTCAAGCCCGATGGCGTACTGGCCGCGCTTGAACACGAATGTCTTGGTGACGGTCAGGCCGGCGCCGTCGGTCCAGGTCAGCGGCACGCGCAGCTCGTTCGCGCCCGTCGCGAGGACAAAGTTTTTCTGGTCGGATTTCCACACGGCCAAGTGCGTCGGCGCCGCTTCGGGACCGGTGAGTCCGCTTTGCAGCAGGTACAAGGTCGGGGGCGGCTCGTCGCTCAGGAGCCTGACGGGAATATTCGGCGTGTCCTTGCGCAGCGGATACTCCTTGAGATCCGCCTGGCTCAGCTCGCCGCCTTTGAGATTGATGCCGATCTCCAGCACATCGGTGCTGACATGGAGCGGCATCGATGGCGCTTCCGAATCGGACGCCGCCGGCGCTGTCGCGGTGGCGGCCGGCGGCGCGGCCGAAGCGGCGTTGGAGGTTGAGGGCACGGGGACCGGCGCAGCGGACGGCGCTTGCGGCACCGAATCGGCCAGCGTGTTGGCGGGCGCACCGGCCGCCGGCCCGGTGCCGGTATTGCCGCTCCTGCTGTTTTCCGCGGTGGGCGCCGCCTGCGGCTCGTAGTCGTGCAGCCAGGTGGTGTAGTTCAGGTACAGGATCGCGGCGAGCACACCCCAAAGCATGATGCGGATATTAGGCATGGGTCGCCCTTTTAGCCTGCGCGACATCCGGCACGGGATCGTAGCCGCCCTCGGTAAAAGGGTGACAACGCAGCAGCCGACGCAGGCCCAACCAGGTTCCTCGCAGGACCCCGTAGCGCTCGATGGCCGTATGCGCATAGCAGGAGCACGACGGATAGAAGCGGCAGCGCGGACCCAGCATCGGGCTGATGCCCAACTGATATGCGCGGATGATCCACATGAAAATTTGGCGAGGCGTTAGCATTTCTGCGTGATCGACTTCCAATGCTCGTCGAGGCTGAGGCGCAAATCGGCCGAGCTGGCCGATCGCGCGGCTTCTCGGGCGGACACGGTAACATCGACCGGCGGCAAAGAGTGTTGGTTCAAGCGAAAGGACTCGCGGGCGAGACGTTTGATGCGATTGCGTGCCACGGCGGTACCGAAGGTGCGCGTCGCGATGCTCAAACCCAAGCGGGCATAGGCTTCATGATTGGCCAGGACGGAGAGCGAAAAGAACGCATCGGAAAACTTTTTCCCGCGCCGTTTCACTTCACGAAATTCGGCCGGCTGGTGCAAACGCTTGCGCGGCTCGAAAAGTTTACGGATCGCAATGCGTCCTTGCGGGAGCGCGTTACGGGCAGAGTTTCTTGCGGCCCTTGGCACGGCGGCGGGCCAGCAATCGACGGCCGCTTTTGGTGGCCATGCGCGCACGAAAGCCGTGGGTCCGGGCACGATGCAAATTACTGGGGTTGAAGGTACGTTTCATAGCGCGACTCGAGCAAAAACCACGGGCCAAATCAAAGGGCTGGGCGATTTACGAAAGGCGGCAAGGGTACTGAGCGAGCATGGATGTGTCAATAGACGCATCATCAACTTGGAGCTAGACTCCCTGCCCTTTCGTCCGCTTTGCCCCTTGTCACATACCTAGGAGAGCGCTCTTGCCGGAGCCGCTATGGAACCGCTGTCTGCGAGTGCTCGAGGGCGAGCTCCCGGAACAGCAGTTCAACACCTGGGTGCGGCCGCTGCAAGCCGTCGAGCGGGACGGCGAGCTCAAGCTGCTGGCACCGAATCGTTATGTCATCGAGTGGCTGGGTCAAAATCTGCTTCCCCGGATCAAGGAACTCATTCTCGCGTTCGCGGAAGGGTTGGCGCCGGAAGTGGCGCTGGATGTGGGGACGCGCGCCGGCGTCATCGTTCAGGTTCCCCCGGCGGGACTGCGGGATGATGCGGCTGCGGGCGCCGCCGCGCGGGCGCGCAAGCTTGCGCCGGTGGTGCTGGGCAGCCGGATCAATGCGGAATTTACCTTCGACAGCTTCGTCGAGGGCAAGAGCAACCAGCTCGCCAAGGCCGCGGCGGTGCAGGTCGCGGGAAATCCGGGCCGGGCGTACAACCCCTTGTTCATTTATGGCGGCGTGGGCTTGGGCAAGACGCACCTGATGCACGCGGTGGCGAACAGGCTCAAGGAACGCAACGGCGAGGCGCGCCTGGCCTACGTGCACAGCGAGCGCTTCGTAGGGGACATGGTGCGAGCGTTGCAGCACAACACCATCAACGATTTCAAAGCGGCCTATCGATCGCTGGATTGTCTGATGATCGACGACATTCAGTTTTTTGCGGGAAAAGACCGCTCTCAGGAAGAATTTTTCCACACCTTCAACGCGCTGCTCGAGAGTCAGCAGCAAGTGATCTTGACCTGCGATCGCTACCCGAAGGAAGTCGACGGGCTCGAGGAGCGATTGAAATCGCGCTTCGGCTGGGGCCTCACCGTTGCCATCGAGCCGCCGGAACTGGAAACGTGCGTCGCCATTTTGATGAGCAAGGCAGCGATGACGCACGTCGATCTTCCCGAGGAAGTTGCGTTTTTCATCGCCAAGCGGATTCGATCGAACGTGCGCGAATTGGAAGGCGCGCTGCGCCGAGTGGTCGCGACCTCCAATTTTACCGGCAGACCGATTACGCTGGAGTTCGCCAAGGAAGCGTTGCGCGATCTGCTGGCGTTGCAGGAAAAGCTGGTCACGATTGAAAATATCCAAAAGACCGTGGCCGAGTACTACAAGATCAGAATTGCGGATTTGCTGTCGAAACGGCGCAGTCGATCGATCGCGAGGCCCCGGCAAGTGGCGATGGCTTTGGCCAAGGAGCTGACCAATCACAGCCTGCCGGAAATCGGCGATGCGTTTGGCGGGCGGGACCATACGACGGTGCTCCACGCCTGCAAACGCGTCAAAGAATTGCGCGAGACGGATCGGCGCATTGGCGAGGACTATTTAAACCTGTTGAGAACCCTGGCGGGATAGGGTAGGAAAAGCTGTGGACGAAACTGTGGATAAAGATATCCACAGTTGAGTGACAGTTTGCGAGGGGTCTGTGGACAAGTGTCGGAGTTGTTTCATTAGTCTATAAGGTAATGATTAATATAGGATTAATTGCGTTATCCACAGTAATTCGGTCCCTCATTAATCATAGTAATAATCTCTTTTAAGAATCTAAATCTAAGATTGGAAGACGGGTGAGCCCATGAAATTAATGGCAGAGCGCGAGAAATTATTGACCCCCCTGCAGGCGGTCATCGGGGTGGTCGAACGGCGCCAAACGATGCCGGTACTGGCCAATGTATTGCTGGGTGTCCGCCAAGGTCATCTGTCGATCGCGGCAACGGATCTGGAAGTGGAGCTCGTCGCGGGGACGGAGGTGGCGGTGCAGGACAGCGGCGACATCACCGTGCCGGGGCGAAAGCTTTTGGATATTTTGCGAGCGTTGCCGGAAAAGGTTTCCGTGTCTTTGAGCGTCGAAGGCGAGAAAGTCGTCATCAAGGCAGGCCGCAGCCGGTTCAGCTTATCGACCCTGCCGGCGGCTGATTTTCCGGTGATTGACGACATCAATTCACAGCAGACCGTGCAGCTGCCGCGCAAGGAATTGTTGCGCCTGCTGGAGAAAACGCATTTTTCCATGGCGCAGCAGGATGTACGTTACTACCTGAACGGCATGTTGTTGGAGATTGATGCTCAGGTCCTGCGCGCAGTAGCAACCGATGGCCATCGCCTCGCGCTGTGCGAAACGGCGCTGGGCGCAAAGGCCAAGAATTCGCAGCAGGTCATCGTGCCGCGTAAAGGCGTGCTCGAGCTGCAGCGGGTGCTTACCGATGAGGGAATTGCCGAG
>Ga0210400_10003802_pt1 | contig 13248 bp, 7 predicted proteins | sample IncBWH26MmetaG_FD_155456 | JGI IMG/M metagenome (GOLD analysis project Ga0210400, IMG submission 155456) | Forest soil microbial communities from Barre Woods Harvard Forest LTER site, Petersham, Massachusetts, United States - Inc-BW-H-26-M | ecosystem: Environmental > Terrestrial > Soil >...
CGGGGACGAACATCTCGGTCAGCAGATAGTGGCTGCGCAGTGCGGCCGAGTCCAATCCCACGATCATGTCCGGATGGGTAGCCTGAAGAACGTTCATCGGCGTACAAGCCTCCTTAATCAAACCTTCGCCGGCACGGCACGGCCGTGAAGCTCGGCGACACCCGCGAAGCGCACGCACACCTGCTGTCCGCTGCGCAGCGCATGGATTCCGGTCGTGGCGCCCGTGGATACCAGGGCGCCCCTGGCCAGCGCCCGGCCGCGCCGCGCACATCGCTGCAGCGCGAAGGCCAGGGCGGCGAGCGGGCCGCCCGGCAAGGATAGCGCGCCGCCGCGGCCGACGGGCCGCCCGTCGATGAGCGTCTCGCAGGTGAGCGATGCGAAGTCATGCGCGTGCCAGCCGGTGACCTCCGGACCGAGCAGCAGGCCGGCGTTGTTGCCGAAATCGCAGACGACGGCCAGCGGTCCGAGTGCGTTGATGGCCGCCAGCGGGCTGCCGGCTGTTTCGATGCCGGCATGCACGGTCCAGCCCAATTGCGCCGCCTCATCGACCGTCCAGGCCGTCTTCTCGGGCGGGGCATCGGCCATCAAGCGAAATACAAATTCTGCCTCGGCCGCGGCAAATCCGCCCTCAAATACGGGAAACTCGACCACCTCACCGGGCGCGGCAGGGCGGACGCCGTGCGCGAAAATCGGTCCGACCAGCCGCTCCTCGCCGAGGCGTTCCAACCAAGGTGGATCGATCCGTCCCACTTTCCAGCCGGCGATCGTGTCGGGCCACAGGGCAATCGCGCAATCCTGTGTGGCATACGCGGCATCCAGACTCGCCGGAAGGCTGTTCGGAAAGGCGGGAAGCGGTTCGGCGCGCAGGCGGGCGTGAACGAGCCGCTCGGCAATGGCGCGGCTGTCCATCCTCAAGAGGTCCCGTTGCGCACGTCTGACAGGACGGTGTTGTAGATGCGCCCGGCAATGCGCACATTCTGCAATCTGACGTTGCGCGCATTGTACAGGTAGATGGGTCCCGCAACGGCGGCGCTGGCCGGGCCCTTTGCGGTCGGTGAGCCCAGCTCACAGTCCGTGATCGTGAGGTTCTCGATCGGTACGATCGGCGGCGCGGGCTGCGGACCATTGTAGTCGGACACCACGGGGCCTTGTACGATGAGTGCCTGGAAGCACGATCCGCTGAGGCCATTGAGCGTCACATCCCGGGCGCGCACATTGGCGATGTGAATGTCGCGCAGCACCGGCGGGCGAGTGCGGATCGCGTCGCCGCCGGGCATGTAGTCGCAGTCGAGGGTGATCAGTCCGCCTTGCGCGCTCGAGGGGTTGGCGGCCGATCCGGTCACCACACCCAGGGGGACGCTCTTGTTGATGGGACCGCCCTTCAGTCCACTGGCCCCGTAGCTCGCGCCCTGCAGGCTCACGCCGTGCGGCAGGTCGACGTCGCGGATGTGGACGTTCTCGACGAAGCCGCCGCGATTCAGGTTGCTCTTGATGCGGATGGCGATATTCAAGGGATTGGATGCCCAGTTGCTGTTGCGCATCGTGAGATCGCGCGCATAGACGCCGCGGATTCCGCCGCCCATCAGGCTGCCGAGGGTCAGGCCGCCATGACCTGAATTCATGATGCAGTGTTGAATCACGTGGTCTTGCGCCGGCCCCAGGTCGACGTCACGATCCTTCCCGGAATCGATGGCGATGCAATCGTCTCCGGTGTTGAAAGTCACTGACTCGCACAGCACATTCCGGCAGGCATCCGGGTCGAAGCCATCATTGTTCGGGCCGATGCTGTCGGCGGTCACGCCGCGAATGACCAGATTGCGGCAGCCGGTCGGATGGTGTTGCCAGAAAGGCGTGTTCTGGGTGCAGTAGTTCTCCAGCAGCACATCGGTGCAGCCGAGGAGCTCGATCATGCAGGGCCTGAGGTAGTGCCCGAGGCCGAAGAGGCGACGTGCGACGGGTACGCCCGCTTCGGAGAGCGCCGGCAGATAGTTCTCGTCGCGCTGCCAGGGGGTCTGCGGATCGGTGAGTCGGCCATAAAGCGCCGCCGGCAGATCCGGGACGACTTCCCGCAGATCGCGGTTGTTCGGGTTGGTGTAGGCCTGCGATGGCGTCGTGGCGTCGATGCAGCCGTACTTGCCATGGATGCCCTTGTAGGTCCACCAGCAGGTATCGGCGCTGCCGGCAAACGGCGTCATGGCCTGGCCATTGAGCACCGAGGAGGCCCCTTCACCGGTGAGGGCGATATGGGTGGCGTTGTGTGCGTATACCGGCGAGCCGAAGTTCACACAGTCATTGCCCTGCCAGCGGCAGTAGTACAGCTGCCCGTTCGCGCCGCAAGCAACCGGCCCGTCCTTGGCGTAATCCTGCGGCTGCGGACTGAAGTAAATGGTGCAATGCGCGGCCAGGTGGAAGTTGACATGACTGAGCAACACGATGGGGCCGGCGCAGTACCAGTTGCCGGCCGGGACCCGCACGCGGCCGCCGCCGGCCGCACTGCAGGCGGCGATTGCCGCCAGAAACGCCGGTCGGGAATCGAACGACCCGGGCGCCGCGGTGCGCTCGGCCCCGGCGCTCAGCGGTGATGCCAGTACACCCGCGAACGGCGCCTGCGTGATCACCCGGCAGGGCTGGGCGCCATAGCGCGTGACCGGGAAGTCCGCGGCCGGATAGGCTGCCTGCGTAAGATGCTGCAGCGAGCGGATGATTCTGGTCGCGGCCCCGTCATCCGCCCAGATCGGATCGACCGGCCCGGCAGCGAGGGCGCGGTGCGCGCTGACGAATGCGCCGCCCAGCACTGCGCCACCGGACGTGACGAACCCGCGACGCGACCAACCATGAAGGTGTTTCATTGCTTACCCCACGCGCGCGGGCGCCAGCCGCGGCGATAGTATGTGGACGACCAGCAGCGCCAGGAGGTAGGCGGAACCGCCCAGCGCGAAGACCGGCGTGAAGCTGCCGACGCGGTCGAGCACCCAACCCGTGTACTTCGAGAGCAGCATGCCGCCGATCGCACCGGCGGTGCCGCCGATGCCCACCAGCGACCCTACCGCCTGGCGCGGAAAGACATCGGACGGCAGGGTGAACAGATTGCAGGAAAATCCCTGGTGGGCGGCGGCGGCCAGCGCCACGATCGCCACCGCCATCCACAGGCTGTCGACGTACGCGGCTGCAACGATGGGCATGACCAATACCGCACAGAGCAGCATGGTCGACTTGCGGGCCGCGTTCAGCGTGAATCCAGCCCGCAGCAATCGGGAGGACATCCAGCCGCCGGCGATGCTGCCGAGATCCGACACCACGTAGATGGCGACGAGCGGCGGACCGAAGGTCTTCAGATCCAGGTGATGGCGCTTGACGAAGAAGTCGGGCAGCCAGAACAGGTACAGCCACCAGATCGGATCGATGAGAAACTTGGCCGTTGCGTAGGCCCAGGTTTCCCGAACCTTGAGCAGTCTGAGCCAAGGAATCGATACCGGCGGGTCGGGCGGGTCGCGCCGGATGAACGCGAGCTCGGCTTGCCCGAGGCGGCGGTGCTGCTGCGGTGCGCGGTAAAAGGCGAACCAGATGACGAGCCACACGACGGTGAAGCTGCCGGTGATCAGGAATGCCGCAGGCCACCCGAGGCGTAGCGTGATAGCCGGAACGATGAGCGGCGTGACAATCGCACCGACATTGGTGCCGGCGTTGAAAATTCCGGTGGCGAATGCGCGCTCCTGTTTCGGAAACCACTCGGCGACCGCCTTGAGCCCCGCCGGGAAGTTGCCCGACTCCCCGAGCCCGATCGCGAAACGCGCGATCATGAAGTCGGACAGGGAACTGGCCCAGGCGTGCGCGACATGCGCCACTGTCCAGATGACGACGGCGAGCGCGTACCCGAGACGCACTCCCAACCGGTCGATCAGCTTGCCGAACGCGACGTACCCCAGGGCGTAGGCCAGCTGGAAGGAGAAAATGATGTTGGCGTAGTCGGATTCGCTCCAGTGGAATTGCTGCGCGAGTCGCGGCTCGAGGATGCCGATGGTCTGTCGATCGACGTAGTTCAGAGCCGTTGCGGCAAACAATAACGAGCAGATCAACCAGCGCACGCGCCCAGGACGTTCGGGCGCGCTCGGCATCACAAGGTCACGCCGGTTTTCCAGATGGCGAGCTCGCGCTCGCCATTGAGTTCGGCGCGAGTGGAGCGGCCGGAGGCGGTGGCAATCACCAGCTCCAGCAGCGCTTGCGCACGATCATCCATGCCCGCGCCGGTCAGCAACGACCCGGCGTCAAAGTCGATCCAGCGCGGTTTGGCTTCGGCGAGCGCAGTGGTGGTCGAGATCTTCAGTGTCGGTGCGGGAAAGCCCAACGGGGTGCCGCGCCCAGTGGTGAACAGCAGCACAGTGGCGCCGGCAGCCGCGAGGGCGGTGCTGGAGACAGCGTCGTTGCCCGGGGACTCGAGCAGCGCCAGACCCGGCCGGCGAATCCGTTCCCCATACCGCAGCACCTGCGTCAGCGGGGCATCGCCCGCCTTCTGAACGGCGCCGAGGGACTTCTCCTCCAGCGTGGTGATTCCGCCCGCCAGATTGCCCGGGGAGGGGTTCTCGGACACCCGTTGTCCCGCGGCGGTGAAGTAGTCTTTGAAGTCATTGATGAGTTTTGCCGCATCGTTGAACACCGCTTCGTCCACGGCACGCGCCATGAGCATGGGCTCGGCGCCGAAGAGCTCGGGTATCTCGGTCAGGATGGGCGTGCCGCCGGCCGCCGCGAGCGTGGTGCTGATGCGCCCGACCAGCGGGTTGGCGGTCAAGCCGCTGAACGCATCCGAGCCGCCGCACTTCAGGCCCACCACGAGATCCGACAGCGGTCGGGGCACCCGTCGGTCTTGCTGCAGCAGCTCGGCGAGTTCCTCGACCGCGCGCACACCCTCGGCCACCTCGTCCCCGACGGCCTGGGCATTGAAACTGCGCACCCGACTGGGGTCGAGGCTGGCAACGTCGAGCAGGGCCTGCAGCTGATTGTTCTCGCAGCCCAGTCCCACCACGAGCACACCGCCGGCATTAGGATGCGCGGCCAGCGATGCCAGAACCTGCCGCGTGCGCTTCAGGTCATCCCCCAACTGCGAGCAGCCGAACGGGTGCGTCAGTGCATACACCCCGTCCACCCGGCCTTTGAGCCGTTCCCCCGCAATCTCGGCGATGCGTGTCGCCGTGCGCGCCACGCAACCGACGGTGCACAGTACCCAGATCTCATTGCGCGTGCCGACCCGGCCATTGCGCCGCGGATAGCCCAGGAAGGTGTGCGTATCGGCCGGCCCGTGGGGCGCGGCGATCGGGGCCGGTGTGTAGGCGTAGTCCTCATGCGCCCTGAGCGCCGTGGTCAGGTTGTGCGTATGGACGTGCTCGCCGCACGCGATGTCCTGCGTCGCAAGGCCGATCGGCCAACCGTATTTGCGGACCGCGGTGCCAGCGCCGATCCGGATCGCGGCCAGCTTGTGGCCGCGGGGCACGAAGGTTCTCGCGACCAGTTCCTCGCCAAGTGCCCGGACCGTTTCACCGGGCTGCAGATCACGCAGGGCAACCAGTACATTGTCCCGCGGATGCACTCGCAGCACTTCGGTAACCGGTATCATATCTGTATACTAACCGGGATCAGAATTTGTGCAAATACGAGCCCGCAGGCAGCACCGATGAGTAGCCGCATCAAAACCTCCAGCCGTCCCGCGAAGCGCGTGGCCAATCGCGCCAAACACACCATTACCGACATTGCGCGTCTGGCCGGGGTGTCAAAGAAGACCGTCTCGCGCGTCATCAACGAGGCGCCCTACGTCAGCAACAAGACCCGCACCCGGGTCGAATCCGTCATCGCCGAGCATAGCTATCAACCCGACCCGCAGGCCCGCGGTCTCGCGTTTCGTCGCTCCTTTCTCGTGGGCATGATTCATGACAATCCCAATTCTCAATATGTGGAGAACGTCCACTTGGGGATTCTGGACGCCCTGGCCGGCCGGGGCTACGAATTGGTGATTCGGCCCTGCGACCGGCGCAGTCCGACCTTTCTGGATGACATGCGCGGCTTCGTCGAGCGGTTGCGTCTCTTCGGCGTGGTGCTGGTGCCGTCGGTGTCGGAGGATGACCGGCTCGCGAAGTTGCTGGAAAGCGTGGATTGCCCCTACGTGCGTGTCAGCTGCGCCGCGGTCGACACGCCGGCCCGGCTCGTGCTCACGCATGACCGACATGGCGCGGCGGCCGCGGCCCGCCGGCTCGCGCAACTCGGACACCGGCGCATCGCCTACATTTCCGGGCCGCCTCTGTTTCGTTCGTCGCGCGAGCGACGCGAAGGGTTCATCGCGGGGTTGGCGGAATACGGGCTGGTGCTCGCCCCGGAGCTGACCATCATGGGTGCCTACACCTATGATTCGGGAGTGGCCCGAGGTCGCGAGCTGCTCACTCTGCCGCAGCGCCCGACCGCGATATTCGCCGGCAACGACGAGATGGCGAGCGGCGTCTACGGTGCGGCGCACGAGCTCGGACTGCGTATCCCGGATGATGTCTCCATCATCGGTTTTGATGACGCACCGATCGCCACGCGCATGTGGCCGGCCATGACCTCGGTACGCCTGCCGGTGCGGGAAATGGGCAGGGCGGCCGCGGAGAAATTGTTCGCCAAACCGAAGGAGACGGCCAGGGCGTCGGCGGCAGAATTCACGCCCACCCTGATCGAGCGGCAGTCGACGGCGCCGCCGCCGGGCGCGCCGCCGCGACGCGCCTGACCGGCTGCGATTCTGCCGCCCGCGGGGCGGCGCGGGCCGGCAGACGTTGCGGGAACTGACACCGGTTACCTATAATGCCCCGGTGCCCCAGCCACTCGCCCTGCATCCGGATCGCCTGTTCCCGGCCGACGTTGGGGTCCGCGCGCTCGCGCGCTCGCTTTATGCGCAGGTTCGTGACCTGCCGATCATCAGCCCGCATGGCCACACCGATCCGGCGTGGTTCGCCTACGATGAGCCTTTCGGTGACGCCGTGGACCTGCTGCTGGCGCCCGACCACTACCTCTACCGCATGCTCTACAGCCAGGGCGTGTCGCTGGATCGATTGGGGGTCCGGTCCCGGCGGGGTGCGCCGCAGTTCGAGCCGCGCGAGGCCTGGAGACTGTTCGCCAGTCACTACAAGCTGTTTCGCGGCACACCCTCGGCGCTCTGGCTCGATCAGGTGTTTGCGCAGGTCTTCGGCCTGACGGTGCGGCTGGAGGCCGAAACGGCCGACCTGTACTTCGATGCCATCGGTGCCGCGCTCGGCTCCAGCGCGTTCCGCCCGCGGGCGCTCTTTGAGAAATTCAACATCGAAGTGCTGGCCACGACCGAGAGCCCCCTGGATGCACTCGAGGCGCATCAGGTGATTCGTCGCAGTGGTTGGCGGGGGCGGGTGATCAGCACTTACCGCCCGGACCCGGTCGTCGATCCGGAGCATGAGTCCTTTCGCGATGCGCTCGGGCAGTTCGGCAGCATGACTGGCCAGGACACCCACGCCTGGGGCGGCTATCTTGAGGCGCACCGGATTCGCCGCGCGGCGTTCGCAGCCCTCGGCACCACTGCGACCGATCATGGTCATCCGAGTGCGGCGACGGCGGATCTGTCGGACCGCGAAGCCCAGGGGCTGTTCGGCAAGATCGTCGCGGGGCGTTTCACGCCGGCCGAAGCCGAGTTGTTCCGCGCGCAGATGCTGACCGAAATGGCGAAGCTCAGCGTCGAGGACGGCATGGTGATGCAGATCCATCCGGGTGCGTTTCGCAATTACAACCGCGCGCTCTTTGAGAGCCACGGCCGCGACAAGGGCGCGGATATTCCGCAGCGGACCGAGTATGTGCGCGCGCTGAAGCCGCTGCTCGACCGCTTCGGTAACCATCCGCGCCTCACGGTGATCGTCTTTACTCTGGATGAGTCGGTGTACAGCCGCGAGCTCGCGCCGCTCGCCGGCATCTACCCGGTGCTAAAACTGGGTCCGGCCTGGTGGTTTCACGACAGCCCCGAGGGTCTGCGGCGCTTCCGCGAGCAGACGACCGAAACCGCCGGTTTCTACAACACCGTCGGCTTCAATGACGATACGCGCGCCTTTCTGTCCATTCCGGCGCGTCACGATGTGGCGCGGCGCATCGACTGCGCCTTCCTGGCGCGGCTTGTGGCCGAGCACCGCCTGGCCGAGGATGAGGCCGCGCAGACCGCCGTGGATCTGGCCTACCGATTGCCGAAGCAGGCCTATCGGCTCTGAACGATTGGGCTTGCCGGGGGGATTCCGCAATGCGCCTCTGCTGTGACTGGTCCGCGCTGCTGATGTTCCTGGTTGCCGGCACCACCGGCGTGCGAGCGCAGGATCTGCGCCAGGTCGAGGAGCCGCGGGTACCGCCCGCGTGCGTGGTGCTGCGGGCCAGTGTGGCCGCAGTGAATGGCGTGCTGCCGGCGGCGGCTGAAAGGTCCTTGGATACGGCGCGCATCCAGCAGGCGCTGGACCGGTGCGCCGCGGGCCAGGCGGTCGAACTGCAGGCCCGCGGCAACGCTCAGACCTTTCTGTCCGGTCCTTTGACCCTGCGCTCGGGCGTGACCCTGCTCATCGATGCCGATACCTCGCTCGCCGCATCCACCAACCCGCGCCTCTACGACATCACGCCCGGCAGCTGCGGCGTCCTGGGCGCGCGCGGTCAGGGCTGCAAACCGCTGCTGCGCGGGAATGACATCAGCGGGAGCGGCGTCATGGGCGATGGCTCGATCGACGGTCGCGGCGGGGCCCGGATCCAGGGACAGCAGGCCACCTGGTGGCAGCTGGCGACCCGAGCAAAGCTGCTGGACGAATACCAGAAGGTGCCCGGGCTCATCGAATTGAGTCATGTTCGTGACTTCACGCTTTACCGGATCACGCTGCGCGATTCGGCTGCCCACCACGTCGTGGTCGACAACTCGGACGGGTTCACCGCCTGGGGCGTGAAGATCATGACGCCCGCGACCGCGCGCAACACCGACGGCATCAATCCGGTGTCCTCCACCAACGTCACCATTGCGCACAGCTTCATCCATGCCGGCGATGACAATGTGGCGATCAGCTCCCGGCAGGGTGCGCCGGCGTCCCATATTTCGATACTGGACAACCATTTCTATACCGGTCACGGCATGTCCATCGGCAGCGGCACCGCCGGCGGCGTCAGCCATGTGCTGGTCAGGAATCTCACCATCGAGGGCGCGACCAACGGCATCCGCATCAAGTCCGATCCCAGCCGTGGCGGCGTGGTGCAGGACGTCACCTACGAGAATGTCTGCATCCGCAGCGTCGACAATCCGCTCGTCCTGACTCCGCACTACACGAATTTCCCCGGCGAGCTGATTCCGCAATACCGCGACATCACCTTGCGGGATGTGCACATCCTGACTGCCGGGGATTACGTCGTGGCCGGACTGGATGCGCAACACGACCTGGGCGTGACCTTCGATAACGTCTTTGCCGAGGGTCTGGACCATTCGGATGTGCGCGCGGAATACGCCACCATCACGGTGGGCGCGGCGCGCGGCAATCTCGAGCCGCAGGGGCCGAATGTGACGGTGCAGCACGCCCCGGACAGCCGTCCGGGCCTGGCCCTGCCCTGTGAGGCGCGCTTCGTGCCGTTTCCCGCGCTGAATGCCGAGCCGCGGCTCAAGGTCGAGGTCCCCCCCGTGGACCAGACGCTGTACGTCGCCGCGGACGGTACCGGTGATTACTACTCCATCCAGCGCGCCATCGATGTGGCCCCCAGTCACGGCGCGGTGATCTCCGTAGCCCCCGGGACCTATCACGAAGTGCTGACCATCACCAAGCCCAATATCGTGCTGCGCAGCCCCTACCCGGATGCGTCCAAGACCGTGGTGGTAGCCGACAACAGCGCGGGCACGGCCGGCGGCACGCTCAAGTCCGCCACCGTGAATGTGCTGGCAAACGACTTCCTGGCCGAGAACATTTCCTTCGTCAACGACTTCAACCGCACGCATCCGCAGCTGCCGCAGGGCTCGCAGGCCGTGGCCCTGCTGGTGCGCGGCGACCGGGATATTTTCCAGAACGTGCGGATACTGGGCAATCAGGACACCCTCTACGCCGGGGTCGGGGAGTGCACCGGCACCGCGGCCGAGCGGGTCTGCCCGGTCGCACGCCAGTACTTTGTTCACTGCTTCATCGAGGGCAATGTCGATTTCATCTTTGGGGACGCGAAGGCCGTCTTTGATCACTGCCTCATTCGCAGCAATGAGCACTTCGAAGGCTTCATTACGGCGCAGAGCAAGAGCTACGTCGGTCAGGATTCGGGTTTTGTCTTCGTCAACAGCCGCCTGGAGGCGGCTCCGGGTGTCGGCAACGTCTATCTGGGGCGGCCCTGGCGGGCGTACGCCACGGTGGTCTACCTGAACACCTGGATGGATGCGCAGATCCTGCCCGCGGGCTGGCGCGAGTGGCACCCCGGAGAGACCGACTATCTGCCGACGGCCAGCTACGCCGAGTATCGGTCGAGCGGACCGGGCGCCGCGCCCGCCCAGCGGGAATCACATGCCAGACAGTTGACCCGGCAACAGGCCGGGAGGTTCGAAACGCCGGTATTTCTGCGAGGTACCGACGGCTGGGAGCCTGACGTCGTCCTCAAACGCCGGCACTGAACGACGCACGCCGCGGCGCCCGCCGGCGGGCTCTTGCGGCGGGAAACGGATTTTGCTAAGTTTCGGACACCGGTGTCAGAGGGTCTACACGCCAGAGTCGACGCTAAAGAAGCGAGCGATGCGTGTCACCGGTAGCATCCAGTTCGCTGGTCGCGAAGGGGAGGGGGAATGAAGCCGCACAATCATTCGAACGGATCCAGCCGTCTCGTCCGCATTGCCTTGAGCGCCGTTCTTGCGCCGGGGGCAATGTACGGCGTCGCAGACAACGCTCAAGCTCAGGCCACCCCGACGGGGTCCGACGACACTTTGCAAGAGGTGGTGGTGACCGGCTATCGCGGCAGCCTCGAGCAGGCCATCAAGATCAAGCGTGATACGGACGCTGAAGTCGATAGCATATTGGCCGAGGACATCGGCAAATTTCCGGACCAGAATCTGGCTGAATCACTGCAGCGCATTCCGGGTGTCGCCATCACCCGCGAGGAAGGCGAGGGGCGCGAGATCACCGTGCGCGGCCTCGGGCCGCAGTTCACCCGCGTGCGCATCAATGGTATGGAGGCCCTGTCGACGACGGGCGGGCCGGACAATGAGGGAGGGGTGAACCGCACCCGATCCTTTGATTTCAATATTTTCTCCTCCGATCTGTTCAATTCCCTGACCGTCCGCAAGACCGCGGAGGCCGACGTGGAGGAAGGCTCCCTGGGCGCGACCGTGGACCTGCAGACGGCCCATCCCTTCGACTACAACCGGTTTGTGCTGATCACCCAGGCGAAGGGCAACTACAACGACCTTTCAAGCACGGTCGGACCGCAGATGTCCGGCCTGATCGCCAATACCTTCGATGACGGCAAGTTCGGTGCCCTGGCCTCGGTCTCCTGGGCCAAGCGTGACTACCTGGACACCGGCGACAGTACGGTGCGCTGGGATGAGGCGCAGGTACTGAAGACCGGCACGACGCCCTTCGGCGCCTCGCCGTATGGGTTTGATTCGGTGCTGGGGACCCATTGCACCGGCACCGCGGCGACCCTGCCGACCGTGTGCGCGCAGGCCGATGCGGCGCTGCATCCGCGCTTTCCCCGGTATGACTACTTCCAGGACAGCGAGAACCGCCTGGGCCTCACCGGCTCGCTGCAGTGGAAACCGAACGATGCGAACCTGTTTACGCTCGACCTGCTGCACTCGTACTACCAGGAGGGGCGCCAGGAGCAGTACCTCGAGGAGCCGGGTCTGTCCGGGCAGGGCAACTGCACGAATCCTGCCACGACGGTCAGCATCGCCTGCATATCCGTGCTGTCCGACACCATCAACAACCAGGGCGTCATGACCTCCGGCACCTTCAGCGGCGTCGACACGCGGGTGGAGGACCGGGTCGACAGCCTGCACACGAATTTCAGTCAGCTGACGCTGGCGGGGCAAAACACGCTGGGCGCCCGGTGGAGCGCGGATGAGCTGTTGGGCTATGCGGACTCGCGGTTCGCGAATCCGGTGCAGACGACCTTGGGCTGGGACCAGTTCAATCAGACGGTGAGCTACGATTTCTCCGCCTCCAAGGTCCCGTACCTCAACTTCGGCACGGAGAATGTCGGCTCGAGCGGCCCGTGGATCCTGACCGAGGTGCGCGAGCGTCCCCAGACCACCACCAACAAGTTCAAGGATGTGGAGCTGAACCTGCATTTCAAGGCAAGCGACGGCGTGACGCTGTCGGGGGGGCTGCAGTTCAAGGAATATGACTTTGCCACGACCTCCTTGCGGCTGGTGAACGGGGAGTCGGTCACCGCCACGAATGTGTATGCGCCCTTGCGGGGCGTACCCATCTCAAGCTATGCGCAGATGCTCAACTATCTGAGTGGTGCGGGGGTCAGTGTGCCCTCGGGGAGCACGACGACCTGGGCGACGCCCAGCGTGAGTCTGGCGGAAAGCGCCCTCGGCATCTACACGAACAGCAGTCTCTTCGCCCTGAGCACCGCCGGGGACCTCGGGGACAACGTGACCGTCAAGGAGCAGGACTTCGGTCAATTCCTGCAGATGAATTTCGACGGCAAACTGCTGTCGCACGATCTGCGCGGCAACCTCGGCGTGCGCGACGTCGGCACCGAGCAGTACTCGCAGGGCTATTCATCCACGCTGCTGCCGATCTCGGCCAGCCGCACCTACCATAACGTGCTGCCGGCACTCAACCTGGTCTGGTCGCTGCGCGAGGATTTCCTGATGCGCTTTGCAGCGTCGCGTGACGTGTCGCGGCCGAATCTGACGGACGTGGCCGCGACCACCAGCGTGACCGTCTCGGGCACCCAGTTCAACGTGAAGACGGGTAATCCGAACATCGAGCCGTTCCTCGCCAATGCGTACGATCTGTCGTTCGAATGGTATCCGACGGCCGGCACGCTGCTTTCGGTCGCGCCCTTCCGCAAGGACGTGCTGCGTTTCACGTCCACGCAGACCACCAATACCGTCTTCAACGGCAATCCATTCGGCGTGCCCAATTCGCTGGCGATCGCGGCTTGCGGTTCGACTCCCGGATGCAGTCCGAGTGCGACCTGGGCATTCTCCGCGCCGGTGAACTCCCCGGGTGGCGAAGTCAACGGCGTGGAGTTCAACTACCAGCAGCCCTT
>Ga0210400_10003805_pt1 | contig 13233 bp, 12 predicted proteins | sample IncBWH26MmetaG_FD_155456 | JGI IMG/M metagenome (GOLD analysis project Ga0210400, IMG submission 155456) | Forest soil microbial communities from Barre Woods Harvard Forest LTER site, Petersham, Massachusetts, United States - Inc-BW-H-26-M | ecosystem: Environmental > Terrestrial > Soil >...
ATCGGAAAGTTCGACCGGCAGACTGCGGTGTCGGCCAAGCGATTCATCAAGCCGATTCCGCTCGATGAACTGCGCAAGGAAATCGATATCTTCTGCGAGTTGTTTTCCCGCCCAGCCGTGCAGGCGGGACTGAAGAAGTTTGTGGAGAGCACGGACGCGCAGCCGTATCTGCCCTAGTCGAAACTGAATTAGAATTGACCCATGGAAACCGCTGAAAAAACGCTTGACGAGATTCTCACGCTGGCCGCGGCGCACTTCAAAGTGCCGCGCGAGAAACTCTCTCCCGACGAAGACTTCTTTAAGGCACTTGGCATCGACAGCCTGCAGACACTCGATTTGCTTACCAAGCTGGAAAATCACTTCCGAGTGGAGTTGCCCGATTACGAACTGCAAGGCGTGTCCGACTTTCGCACGCTGGCCGCCAAGATTCAGGCAAGATTGTGAGAATCCCATTGCTGATAGTTGATTTCTGATTGTTGATTGCGAAGGAACGTCGCGGGGAAGCCCGTATCCGGCTGGTCAATCATCAATTTACGATCAGCAATCTACAATCAACATTCAGCAATTGTCTATGCTCGATCTCCGCCAATACACGTGCCTGGGCGCCGCACTGCGCGATGCCCTCGACCGCTTCTCGTCAGAGATCTGTCTGATCGAGGCGGATCGCGATCGCGAAAAAGTCCGCTTGACGTACTCCGATTTCAAAGAGATTGCCCTGCCGCTGGCGCGTGCTCTCGAGGACGCCGATTATGATGCCGGGGACCGCGCCGCCATCATCATGACGAACCAGTCGAAGTGGCTGATCTCGGCCTATGCGCTCTTTTACTGCGGCGGCGTGCTGGTCCCGCTCGACTACAAACTCACGGCTGCGGAACATTTGCAACTCCTCGCCCACTCCAAGGCCAAGGTACTCATCGTCGAGTACCACCTGTGGCGCGCGATCATGGAGTCGCCCGACTTCCAGAAGATTGCGACCAAGATCGTTCTCGTGACCGAAGCCCCGCTGGGCACGGAGTTGGCGGGCGCGTTCCGTTGGGAAGACTTCAAGCGCAAAGGCGCTCCCGACTTCGTCATGCGCCAGAAGGACGACGTGGCCTGCATTGTCTACTCTTCGGGAACGGGCGGCCGTCCCAAGGGTTGCGTGCTCACCCACGAAAATTATCTGGAACAGTGCCGTGCGCTCACCGCGTGGTATCCGTTTTGGCCGGGAGTGCGTTATTTGAGCATTCTTCCCACCAATCACGCCATTGATTTCATGGTCGGCTTTATCGGACCGTTCGTGTGCGGAGCCTGCGTGGTGCATCTGCGGACGTTGCGTCCCGAATTTGTGCGCGATGCCTTTGCGCGCTACCACATCACTTATGTCGCTCTGGTTCCGATGATCGTGAAAAATCTGGAACGCGGCCTGCGCGTCAAGTTCGACGAACTGCCGTCGTGGAAGCGCGGGATCCTCAACACAATGATCGCCACCAACCGCATGCTCACCCGCCGCCGTCCCAGGGTAAAGCTCAGCCGCATTTTGCTGCCGGGCGTGCACCGCGGTTTTGGCGGCGAAGTGCTGGCGCTCATCACCGGCGGGGCGTTCATGGAGCCCTCGACCATGCAGTTTTTCTACGATCTCGGCATCCCGGTGGTGAATGGTTACGGACTCACTGAAGCGGGGACCGCACTCACGCTCAACGATCTAAAACCGTTCCGCGCCGACACCGTCGGCAAGCCGCTGCCGGGTGTCGAACTCCGAATTCTGAGTCCGGACGCCGACGGCGTGGGCGAAGTCGCTGTCCGCAGCAAGACGGTAATGTCGCACTATCTCGATGACGCCGAGCTCACGCTCGAGACGATCGTCGACGGCTGGCTTCTGACCGGCGATCTGGGCCGGTTCGAAAGTGGCGGCCATTTGCAGCTCTTCGGGCGCAAGAAAAATATGATCGTCACCGAGGGCGGAAAGAACATCTACCCGGAGGACATTGAAACCGTGTTCGACGGTCTGCCTGTGAAAGAGTACACCGTGTTCGCGGCGAACTATATCTGGCCCAAGAAGGAGTTGGGCCATGAAAGTTTGGTTCTCATTCTGCGGTTGGAGCAGGCTCAGAAATTCGACAGCAAATTGCTGGAACAGATTTCGGCGCGCAATCGCCACTTGCCCGACTTCAAGCGCGTCGGCGGATATTTGATCTGGGAGAAAGACTTTCCCCGCACGGCTTCAATGAAGATCAAGCGGCAAGTACTGGCTGACGAAATCGGAAAGTCTGTGGGGCGGGAAGCCATCGCGGCATTGTGATCGGTTGGTGAAGTTGGATCTGTACTCGTTGTTGTCGCCGGCTGCGAAATTGGATTGGAACCTTGGGGCAAAAATATCTTGCAATCGTGAATCCGGCGGCGGGAGGCGGGCGCAGCCGCAAACTATTGGGCCCAGCTCTGGAGCGCCTGCAAGCTGGTGGAATTGAGGTCGAGGTAGCGGCGACTGGCGCCTCCGGTGAAGCGACCGAGATCGCGCGCGCGGCCTATGAGAGCGGCGTCCGGAACTTCATCTCGGTTGGCGGCGATGGCACCTCCTACGAAATCGTAAATGGCCTCTACCCCCTGGCCCTTGGCGGTGAGCGCCCGACTTTGGCATTCTTGCCGCTCGGCACGGGCAATTCTTTTCTGCGCGACTTCAGTGACCAGGGGGTGGAGTACGGAATCGAATCTCTGCTGGCGAACCGGAGTCGGGCTTGCGACGTGATGCGTTTGCGTCACCGCACCGGAGTGATCCATTACATTAATTTGTTGAGCATGGGCTTTTCTGCGGATGTCGCCACCCTGCGGGCGAGACGGTTCAGTGCGTGGGGAGAGATCGGTTACCAGGCGTCGATTTTTCTCACGCTGGCAAGATTCAACCGCCGCCCGTTCCCCGTTCGGGTCGAAGGCGAAGATACCTTTGACACGCGCCCCTGTCTCTTCCTGACTTTCAATAACAGCAAGTTCACCGGCGGAACGATGATGATTGCTCCGAACGCGGAGATCGACGACGGGCTCGTGGAATACGTTCGCTGGGGGCCGATCGGGCGCGTGGGACTCATTCGCAATCTGCCTGGCCTTTACGACGGCACCCACATCGAGCATCCTTTGGCCGAGCGCAAGGCCGCTCGCCGCGTCGAGTTCAACCTGGATGCCCCAGTCGACGTCATGGTCGATGGCGAAGTGCTGACCTTGCATTGCGAGGTACTTGATGTGCTTCCCGGCGTGCTGAACGTCGTTGCCTGAGCGTTGGTGAGCGAGATCACCGTGATATAAGGATGAGTCATGTCTGAAGAACGGCGAAAGCGGCAAGAAGAACGCGATGCCAGCGCGGGTGAAGGGCAAACCAAGAAGGTCCTCACCTATGGTCTCATCCTGATCCTGCTCGCGGGCGCCTACCTTGGAGGCCGCTACTACCGGAATCACAAATACGATGCCTTTGCGAAGTGCCTGGCGACCAAGCAGGCCAAGATGTACGGCCTGTACTGGTGCCCGCACTGCATCGAACAAAAAGAAATGTTTGGCGACGCGTTTCACTACGTGCCGTATCAGGAGTGCGCCATCAAGGGCTCGCCGGAATTGGTGCCGGCATGCAAGGTTGCGGGAATTAAGTTATTTCCCAGTTGGCAGTTTGGCATGGATCCGCCGAAAGAAGGCGTCTTGTCGCTGGATGCATTGAGCGATAAAACCGGGTGCAGCCTGCCGTGACGCGAGTTCTCTTCGGGGTCATCGCGGTTCTGGCGCTGGCGGGTGTGATCGTTTCGGGGGTGTCGCTGCAACGCCATTATGCCAAGTCGGCGACGGCGTTTTGCGATTTCAACCAGAAGTTCAGCTGCGACATTGTCAACCGCAGCGAATATTCGACGGTCCAGGGAATTCCGGTAGCCGGCATCGGGATCGCCGGTTACGCGGTGTTATTCGTGCTTGCGACGTTCTGGAAGTCGCGGCGCGAGACGCCAACTCGCCTTTTGGGCGCGGCGCTGGCGGGACTAGGCTTCGCCCTCTATCTCACGTACATCGAAGCCTATGAACTGATGACATGGTGTATCTTGTGCCTGATTTCGCTGGCGTGTATTTCTTTGATCAGTCTTCTCGCAATCGTCGTTAGATTAAGAAGCGCGAAAGCCTAAACCGCGTCCTGCGTTGTATTCTGATACAGCGCTTTTCCTGATGGAAGAACTCCAGCAAACTGAAAGCTCTGGCGGACCTGCCGCCGGCGTAATCCGCGCCGAGTCTGCGACCGGAGACCTGCGCCTGCACGAGTTCCACAGTCGAATATTTCGGAACACGCGATTTCTGCGCGTGTGGCTCCCTCCCGGATACGACGATGCCGAAAACGCCGGCCGGCGTTATCCCGTCCTTTACTTGAATGACGGTCAGAACCTGTTCGAACCCTCGACCTCTTTCAACGGCGTGGAGTGGCAGGTGGATGAAACCGGGGACCGATTAATTCGCGAAGGCGTGGTTCCGCCCATGATTTTCGTGGGCATCGACAACACCGGCAAAGACCGCATCCGCGAATATATGCCGCACCGCTCGCTGCATCCAATGATTCTGCGCGTGCAGGGAACGCGTTACCCGGCATTTCTATTCAAAGAAGTATTTCCGTTCGTGGCCCGCAACTACCGCGTGGCCAGCGGACCGGAGAACACGGGCCTCGGCGGGTCGTCGCTGGGCGCTCTGATTGCGCTTTACACCGCGGCCGTGCGTCCGGGTGTGATTGGACGGCTGCTGCTGGAGAGCCCTTCGCTGTGGGCTTCGAATCGCCAGTTGATCCGCCAGAGCCGCGGAGTCAAGCGCTGGCCGGAGCGAGTCTTCCTCGCGACCGGAACCGCCGAAGCCGGCCGCCGCGATAAAGATCAGAGCGTAGTCGACGACGTGCGCGAACTGGCGGCGATCCTGGGCCGCGCGGGATTGGACCATACCCGCCTGCGATTGCTGGTCGACGATGGCGCCACGCACAACGAAGCGGCCTGGGCGCGACGCTTCCCCGAAGCGCTGACATTTCTGTTTGGGAAGCAGAGATAGCCCCGCCCACCCTGCGCGATATCTACGATGTGACCGCGACATGCGACGACAAGCCATGGCGCGACATTCTCCAGAGCAAGAGCACCGCAGCCGCCATCGCGCCCACCGAAAGCTGCACGTGCGTCCATAGGGGAAGAAATCCCAACAGCGGGAGCATGTAAATGAAGTACAGGAAAGTTCCCATCCACAGGGTCGATTGCGTGATAGGTTGCCCGGTCAGCCAGTCGGCCAGCAGGATGAACGCGGGCGCCAGAATCACCAGATCGTAAACCGTGAGATGTGGCGCCAGGAGTACGCTGGCCAACAGCAGCGCTGAATACCGCACGGGCAAAGGAATGTCCCGTCCGGGCTTCCACATTGCGAGCGTGAATCCGAAGATCGCGGTCGCGCTCACAAAGTAAAGGACGAAGGAAACGCCAGAGCTGAGGGGGAGCATGGACCAAAATGTCCGCAGCGAGTGCGTCTGATAGAGTTTGGGTTCAAGCAGTGGCAACGCATTCTGAACATTCCGCAGCGTGGAGAACCACTGACGCAGCGGTCCGGTTCCGTAGTAGAACATTCCCACGGAGAGTTGCGCCGCCGCTGAAAGAGCCGCGCCCGATACGGTTTTCCATGCGCCGATCGAAATGAACACAGCGGCGGCGGCCAGTCCCAACTGCGGCTTGAAGATCAGGCAGCCGAGAGCAAGCCCGGCAAGAAATTCCCGCCGATCGCGCAGCAGAAAGTACATCAGCGTGAAACAGGAGAGCGCAACGGCCGAGGTCTGCCCCCAGGCGATCAGGTGAAAGAAGGCAGGAAACGCTATCGCCAGAAGAACGACAGTTCCCCCTTGATCACGCAAGTTCGGGCAAGCTCGCCAAACGAAGTAGCAGCATACGCCGTAAACAGCGACGCTGCAGCCCCACCACACAACCAGCGCCCAACGGTACGAGAGATGAGCCAGGGGCGCGAAGAAAATCGAAACCTGCGGAGGATACAGAGGCAAGTAACGAATGCCCGCAGCTTCCGGCACACGCTGCGCCGCCAACGCCGCCTGCGCGTTCATGTCATACAAATCGTTGCCGCGATGCGCCGTCGCGAGCGACCCAAGCGTGTAGAGATGCAGAAAGTCTGTCCCCTTCAGGTTACCGTTGCGGTCGCGCAGCCCCGGCGTCGCCATGTTCCACATATATATGGACCACAGGCACAGCGCGAGAATCGTGCCATGCGTGCGCAGGCGCCGCGCCGTCAGCCACGTGGCATCCGGATTCGGTTTGCCTTGAATGGTGTCCATGGTGTCGATCTTCGCTACACAAACGTCAAATCTCCTGGGCGAATGCCGAGGGAGTCCGTCTGGCTACTAACAGGATGGGGATCAGAAAAGGCATGAAAAGAACCACAGCCGATGGCAGTAAAGGGATCGGGCGGAGAGACCTCAAATTCGGCAGCGCCGCCAGCAGTACCAACGATGCGATCCACGGCCATGTCACGCAGGCGGTGAAGGCAACGCGCGCGGCCGACGGCAGATCAGCCCAATCTCTCACGATCATGAGAACGGGCAGGATTAGTAACACCTGATTGAACGGCGGGACCAAGGGAAAGGCCAGGGCGGTGCCGGCGAAAAACGCCGACAGCGTCATCGCGAACTCGGGCGAGTCAGCGCCGGGCTCGCGATTTCTCCATCCCCAAGCCAGCAGTCCCGCGATCACCGCGATTGCAGCTCCGGCGCCAAGAGTGTCTCCCAATGCCACTTGGAGCAGACTTGAGAACGGACCATACTTCCGATAGGCAGCGAGACCCGCAAGAAAATCGCGAGGCCATCCCGGCAGGATCAGTTCGCCGGCGCCCACCAGCACGGCCAGGGTTGCGCAGAAGCCCGCCAGCAATCGCCAACGCTTCGACAGGTCCCCAAGGCTCCAAAGCAGGAACCATGACAGCGGCAATGCGACCAACTGGGGTTTGATCGTGGAAAAAGCAAAGGCTGCGCCCGCAAGCGCCAGATGGTTCCGGCAGACAAGCCAAGTCGCCAGTGCAAGCAGACAGCCGACAATCAGCCCCATCTGCCGAAGCCGCAGGCCCTGCGCAATTTGTGGAGACGCGAGCACGAAGAGAGTTGTGGCCGAGGCCGCGATCGCGGATTGCCGCCATTGCAGGAATGAGAGCCACAGCCAGATGCTGGCCGCAACGGCCGCGACCCAAATTGCCGCCGCCACGGCGTGCAGTGTGTCAAAGCTCATTCCGATGGACGGGGCCAGCAGGAAGACCAGATAGACCGGATAAGCAAAGCGCTGTTCATCGATGATTCTCGCTCTGTCGTCATACTTCTGCACGATGTCGTGCCCGTAAAACGCCATCTGAATCTCATGGGTCACTTCGGGCCCATACGGATTCTTCCCCTGCAGTAGGAGCGCGCGCGCCCCAACCCACGGGGAATACAAGTCGCCCGGGGACGCTTTCATAGTCCCGGCCTCAACGTTGAAGTAGTACTCCCACGGTTCCAGGACTCGAGTCATGTAGAGCCAGGCGGTAAGGGCGGACAGCAAGCTCGAAAGGAGCCAAAGCCAACGCCTGGCGTGCATTCTTTGGTCCATGAAGATTTTGGGTCGAAGGGATCGCAGCAACAACTTTGCATCCCTGGCCCGTGGTGACCTTACCCACGCTTACTTGCTCGCAGCTTCCTTCACGCCGATCTCTTCGAAAAGCCCGTCAACAATCTGAATCATTTCGTTGTCGACCACGCGATTTTTCGAAATGGCCTCTTTCAACGGAATCGACACAATTTTGTTCGACCGCAAGGCAGCCATGCAGCCAAATTCGCCGCGATGCACCATGTCGATCGCGCCCAGGCCGTAGCGCGTGGCTAGTACGCGGTCGAACGCGCTCGGCGATCCGCCGCGCTGAATATGTCCCAGAACTACAGCGCGAGTTTCATAGCCCGTACGCTTTTCGATCTCGCGGGAGAGAATGTTGGCGATCCCTCCCAGTTTGGCGTGACCAAATTCGTCCTTGCCCATGTCCTGCAAGATGGGCGAGCCCGTGCCGGAATCGGAAGAAAACTTCGCGCCCTCCGCCACCACAACAATGGAGAAGTAACGTCCACGCTCGTGCCGCTGCCGAATCGATTCGGCAACCTTGTCGACATCAAACGGCCGCTCCGGAATCAGAATCACATCTGCCCCGCCGGCAACGCCGCTATACAAGGCAATCCAACCCGCGTCGCGGCCCATGACCTCCACCACCATCACGCGGTTATGCGCTTCGGCCGTAGTGTGAATGCGGTCAATCGCCTCGCAGACGATGTTACAGGCCGTATCGAATCCGAACGTGTAATCCGTTCCACCCAGATCGTTGTCAATGGTCTTCGGAACTCCGACAATCTGGACTCCGTTTTCGTGAAGCTTCTGCGCCACCGACAACGTGTCGTCGCCGCCAATGGCGACCAGCGCGTCAATCTTGTGCTTTTCAATCGTTGCCAGGCAGCGGTCAATTCCGTCGGGCCGCTTCGACGGATTGGTGCGCGAAGTCCGCAGAATGGTTCCGCCGCGAGGCAGAATTCCGCCCACCGCATCCAGGTCTAGAACCATGCTCTTGTCTTCGATCAGACCGCGCCAGCCCTCCATGAATCCCACAAATTCGTCGTGATAATGAAATACGCCCTTGCGCACCACGGCGCGGATGACGGCGTTCAGCCCCGGGCAGTCGCCCCCGCCCGTCAACATGCCAATTTTCATCGTGTGCTCCTGTTCCAGTATGAGTTCAGAAAATCCTCCGAATGCACCCCGGCCGCGGGCAACAAAATGGCCCAAAACGCAGGTGGGATCATCGTTCGGAAGCAATAGAGTAACATTAAATCGATTCACGCCCAAGCCGAACCGCCCACAGAAAATCGTTCAGGTGCGGCCTTGCAGAGCCACAATACATAGGCATTGCGCTCCAGCCCTCGGATTCGACACAATGCTCGACGGACATGAACAAGGCTCTGTCGACATCCGCATGGGTTGCGGTCGCCGTGCTCGGCGCTGGCGCAGTGGGGGTGGTGGCCGTGCGCCGCGGCGAACCGATCAACGCCCTCTGGCTGGTTGTGGCCGCGACCTGCTGCTACGCCCTCGGATACCGTTTCTACAGCAGTTTCATCGCAGCGAAGATTCTCGCGCTCGATTCCCGCCGCGCCACTCCCGCCGAGCGTCTGGAAAACGGCCGCGATTTTGTGGTCACCAACAAGTGGGTCGTGTTCGGTCATCATTTCGCCGCGATCGCGGGTCCGGGTCCGCTGGTAGGCCCAGTGCTGGCTGCGCAATTCGGCTATCTTCCCGGGACGCTCTGGGTGCTCGCCGGCGCCGTCTTCGCCGGTTGCGTACAGGACTTCGTGATCCTGCTGTTCTCCGTTCGCCGCGACGGCAAGTCGCTCACCGAAATGGCGAAAGAAGAGATCGGCGTCATCGGAGGCGTCGTAGCCTATGCCGCTGTGGTCGCGATACTCATCATCCTTTTGGCTGTCGTCGCCTTGGTTATCGTGAATGCCTTGAAAGACAGCCCGTGGGGAACGTTCACGATAGCTATGACCATTCCCATCGCTTTGTTGATGGGTCTCTACCTGCGCCGCATTCGCCCCGGCAAAGTACTGGAAGTTTCCGCTCTCGGTTTCATCCTCGTATTGCTCGCGATATGGGGTGGCCAGTGGGCCTCGCTCAATCCCGTCGTCGCCCCAGTATTTACTCTGCGTGCTCAGACTCTCGCGATTCTCATCATCATTTACGCCTTCGCTGCTTCAGCCGTGCCTGTTTGGCTGCTGCTGGCACCGCGCGACTATCTCAGCACATTTGTGAAGCTGGGGACGATTGGTCTGCTGGGCATCGGCATTGTGGCGTTGCATCCCACGCTGCACATGCCGGCCCTGACCCGTTTCGTGGACGGCTCCGGCCCGATCTTCGCAGGAAAAATATTTCCCTTCGCCTTCATCACCATCGCTTGTGGTGCGATCAGCGGCTTCCATTCTCTGATATCGAGTGGAACCACGCCCAAGCTCATCGCGCGCGAGACCCAGACCCGTATGGTGGGATACGGCGCCATGATGTGCGAATCCGCGGTCGCCGTGATGGCGATTATTGCGGCCTGCAGCCTGCAGCCCGGCGTTTATTTTGCCATCAACAGTCCCGCGGGATTAGTTGGACAGACCGCGACTGCCGCAACCTCAACCATCTCCGGCTGGGGGTTCTCCGTCACCGCAGCCGACATGCAGCACCTCGCCCGCGCCGTCGGTGAGCAGACCTTATTCAACCGCACCGGCGGCGCGCCCGCCTTCGCGGTCGGCATGGCCAGCATCTTTTCGCAGAGCCTGGGAGGCGAAACCTTGATGGCGTTGTGGTATCACTTCGCGGTCATGTTCGAAGCCTTGTTTATCCTCACGGTGCTCGACGCCGGCACCCGCGTCGCCCGCTTCATGATTCAAGACGCTCTCGGCCACATCTACAAGCCCCTGGGCCGGACGAGTTGGTATCCCTCAATCCTCGCCACCAGCGCCTTGATCGTGGCCGCCTGGGGATATTTCCTGTGGCAAGGCGTAAAAGACCCGCTGGGCGGAATCAATTCGTTGTGGCCGCTATTCGGCATTGCGAATCAGTTGCTGGCCACCGTGGCTCTATGCGTTGCCACCACGATCATCATCAAAATGCACAGAACGCGTTATGCCGCGGTCACGCTCGTGCCGCTCCTGTGGCTGGTCGCAGTGACGTTTACTGCCTCGTGGCAGAAGATACTCGACCGCAATCCGCGAATCGGTTTTCTGGCGCAGGCGCGAGTTCTTGCGGAAGGTCCAGCCACCACCGCAACCGCGCGCCTCATTTTCAACAACCGCCTGGATGCCGCAGTGACCGCCGTCCTGGTCGTCATGGTCGCCCTGGTCCTGATCGAATCCGTGCGCCAGTGGATCGGAGTCCTCAGCGGCAGAGAAGAGTCGCGCGTAAAAGAATCCCCGTTCGTAATGACGCGTCTGGCGGAGGATCTGCGATGAGACAATCGGGCATGAGCCGCTTCGCCAAAGCCGTCCGAATTGTGCTGGCCACCCTGCGCGAGATTTTCGACGAAGCTGCCTACGAGCGTTTCCTGAGTCGAACGCGGACGCCGTCGTCGATCAAGGCTTACGCTGCTTTTCGCGAAGAGTTCGAAGAGGCCAGGACGCGGCGTCCGAAGTGTTGTTAGGTGCCGGCGCTACAGGTCTGTTGCTCGAGACTCAAGAAACTGTGGGTGCCCCATCTTTCGCGTTCTTTCGCGAAAGGTGGGATTCCACAAATCCAAAGGTATTGAGGTGGTAGAAACCGATGTCACGCAAATCGTCGCAAGCCGTCAACTTAGTGCTTACATCGCTGCTGTTGCTCTCACTTGTTCCGCAGACTGTGGCCCAGATCACCGACTCCCGCCAAACCATGCGCCCTGTCACTCGCGGGCGCCACGCCGCCATCGCATCCATGAAAGCCGAGGCCACCGAGGTCGCGCGCCGCATTCTCGACTCGGGCGGCAACGCTTTCGATGCTGCCGTCGGCGGACAGGCCGCGCTGGGAGTGACAGATTTCGCTCTTAATGGAGTCGGCAGCGACGCAGTTCTTCTGGTCTACAACGCGCGCGAGAACAAGGTCTATTCCATCAACGCCGAGCCGCGCGCGCCCAAACTTGCGACCATCGAGTGGTACGAAAAAAATAACGGCGGCAAAATTCCCGAGAGCGATGGCCTGCTCTCCGGCGGCCTGCCCGGCGCAGTGGACGCCTGGTACACGCTGCTCGACCGCTGGGGCACGATGAGTTTCGAGCAGGTCCTGCAGCCCGCCATCGACCTCGCCGAAAATGGTTTCCCGCTGAGCGAGATCGGTGCGTCGTACATTGCAGACGAGCGGAAGATTCTCAAGTATCCAACCACCGTCAAAATTTATTTACCGAATGGCCGGCCTCCGAAGGCTGGCGAGATTCTCAAAAATCCCGATCTCGCCCGCACGCTGCGAAAGCTGGTCGAAGCCGAAAAGGCGAATCACGCCAAAGGCCGGCACGAAGCCCTGAAGGCAGCCCGCGACCGCTTCTACAAAGGCGACATCGCCCACGACCTCGCGAAATTCTCCGAAGCCAACGGCGGCCTCTTCCGCTACGACGACTTCGCCGAATACACCGCCGAGGTCGAGACGCCGGTTTCGATCAATTACCGCGGCTACCAGGTTTATAAGAATCCGTCGGCCAGCCAGGGACCAACCGAATTGATCGCGTTGAATCTCCTCGAAGGCTACGACCTGAAAGCCATGGGCCAGAACAGCCCGGACTTTCTTCATACCAGCGTCGAGGCCGTCAAACTCGCCATGGCCGACCGCGAAAAGTATCTCGGCGATATGGATTTCATCAAGATTCCCTACGACGGTCTGCTCTCGAAAGCCTACGCCACCGAACGCAGAAAACTGATCGATCCTGCGAAAGCCTCGCTGGAACTGCGTCCCGGCTCACCGGAAAAATTCACAGCCGACGCCTCCCCTCTGGACCGCCCAATTCACGAGACCGATGCCGGCGATGCCAGCCATGACGGCGATACCAGCTACATCGCGGTCATCGATAAAGATCACAACATGGTCGGCTTCGAGCCCAGCCTGCACAGCCTCTTCGGAACCGGCGTGGTGATGGGAGACACAGGCATCCTATTCAACTGCCGCGGCGACTATTACTCGCTGGTTCGCGGCGAGGCCAATGCCCTCGAACCCGGCAAGCGCCCGCGCAGCACGCTGCAAAGTACCCTAATCATGAAGGATGGCCAGCCCTACGCGCTCCTGGGCAGCCCCGGTGGCGACGATCAGGTGATGCGCACCATGCAGACGCTGATCAATATGATCGATTTCGGCATGAACATTCAGCAGGCTATCGAGGCTCCGCGCTGGTCGTCGCGTGCCTTCCCGGCGTCGCCGTTCCCCCACACCATGCACCCGGGCGACATGTCGGTCGAGGCCCGCATTCCCGATGAAACGCGTCAGGCCCTGATTAGCCGCGGCCACAAACTGCGCGTTGCCCCTCCCTGGTCGCTCGGCTCGAACGCCGGCATCGTTCTTGATGTAAACACCGGAGTCCTCAGCGCCGGAGCGGATCCCCGGGTCGACGCTTATGCCTGGGCCTGGTAACAGCGAAAAGCCTTTAACCGCCGAGCACGCTGAGAAAAGCCGCAGAGTTCGCGAAGACGAACAGAAACGATGTTGCCCCTCTCCG